>Ga0114918_10004517_pt1 | contig 12081 bp, 17 predicted proteins | sample LantaG_FD_87015 | JGI IMG/M metagenome (GOLD analysis project Ga0114918, IMG submission 87015) | Deep subsurface microbial communities from Baltic Sea to uncover new lineages of life (NeLLi) - Landsort_02402 metaG | ecosystem: Environmental > Aquatic > Marine > Oceanic > Sediment | place... | reverse complement strand
TAAGCGTTCCTCAATATGAGGTAAAGAAAAGAGAAAGGTTATATCTAAAAATGCGTCAATTAAAAAAAGCTGGTGAAACATTGGAGGATTATCGCAGCCGCAGAGACTAAGCGAAAGGACACCTAGCGAAAGGACACCTAAAGGTGATGCTATAGTCCGAACTTTATGGAAACATAAAGATTAACGAAAAGTGGAAATACGACACATTGGTTGTTTCAAGTTATAAGCAGACTACATTTTATGTTGATGACGCCAAAAAGTTGACTATAAATGTTGACCAGGCGAGAGAATTAGCGTCAGAAGCTGCTTATCAACTTGCAAATAAGATAGATACCGATGTGTTTAAAAACCTAACAGGTTCAGATGGTTTCACAAACTATCAAGCTGATGCTCAATTACAAGGCGGAACAGCTCATAGACCAGTATCTGCTGGTTCTTCCACCATAATCAACATTTTCGCCAACGCAAGAAAACTTATGCGTCAGAATAATGTTGAGGAAATGGGAGATTGGGCTGCAGTCGTAACACCAAAGATTGCTGCCGACATTGAAGTAAAGGCAACTAACGCTGGATACAATGTAGCTGACGCTACTTTAAGGAATGGATATGCTGGAGACTTTATGGGCTTCCAAGTCTATATCTCCAATAACCTTCCTTCAGGTAAGTGTTCAACTGTATCTCCGACCCTTTCAGGCGGAGCAGTATCAGCAACTACCTGTAAGTCAGTATACTTCGGTAGAAAAGGAACGATTGACCTTGTTATGCTCAAATCACCCGCATTAGAAATCAGAAAAGTAAGTGATATGATAGGTTCAAACTACATAACTTACACAGTTTACGGTTCTAATGTGTTCACAAAGAACAGAAGCAGGGGTTTGAATGTAGCAGTTCAGTCAAGCTACTACTAATAATAGTCGTTTATCGGGGGAAGAGTCAGACGCTTTCCCCCGATGGCGTCTGAAAAAGACTATGAAATTAAGCACATTAAAAGAAAACTTAATAAGGAAATATTACAAGTTCAAATCAAGAAGAAAGTTGATTTCACATTACAGATACCAGTTAGAGGTAGAAGAAATGATGAGAGATTGGATTTCCCAATCAATAGTAGAAAGAAAACAAGAAGGAAGACGAGATGAACTGGTAGGAAAAGAATCCAGGATACAGGAAATTAAATTATTACTTAACTATCTTAAATCAAAATGAAAGTATTATTTATGTTGGATACGCCAATGGCGTGGCAATCAGGCATTTGGTTTCATAGAAACGAAACTCCTTCCAGTGCTTTAAAAAGCAGAGGACACGCTGTAAGGCAGGTAGCAATAGGAAAAACCATACCGCAGGAAATGATAGATTGGGCAGATACCGCCATATTCGGAAGAACCTATGCACAGCATTTTGACCCTGTTGGGGCTATGAGGCAATTTAAAAAGGCAGGTAAGAGAGTTTTGTATGATATAGACGATGATTTCTGGCAGGTATCAAAGGATAATCCCTCACATTTAGTTTCCAACGCATATAAAGACCAATATGAGGGTCTTATTAAGCAGTCAGATGCTATAATAACTCCAAGCAAATATCTGGCGAAAAAAGCAAAAAAGTTTAAAAAGAAAGCATTTATCTGTCCTAATGGAATTGATTATTCTTTTTACAGGGAAAGACCACGGCAACACAAAGGAATTATTATAGGATATATGGGGGCTGCTTCCCACTGGAAAGATTTAACTTTGATAGTTGATGTCTTGAATAAACTTTATGACAATTATGATTTTTCTTTCAATTTATATGGTATGGTAGGAGAACCGTTGGAGGCTTCTATGTATTATTACAATCGTATGTTGAAAGATAATCTGACCCCAGAAAAAAACGATTACTACAAATCAGCGTTAGAGTTTTATGCTGGTCTTAAAAAGTTAAGAGGGCTTCATATACCTTTTTATCCTCCTGAACTTCACCCTGCTACCCTGTCTTCTTGCGATTTTGATATAGGATTAGCTCCTTTGGACGATACAGAGTTCAATAAAGGAAAGAGTTGTATTAAGTATTACGAATATGCTTCGGTTGGAACTGTAACATTAGCTTCCAAGGTAACCCCTTATAAAGAAGAGGTTAACTATACAGCCAAGAATAATCTTAAGGATTGGTATTATAAATTAGAAAGACTGATAATAGATGAGGAATTTAGAGAAAAAAAGCTAAAAGAACAGCAAAAATGGGTTAAAGAAAACAGGTCGTTAGAAGCTATCGCATTAGATTGGGAGTTGGCTTGCCAAAGAGAAGGAGGTTTAAAAGTAGCTAATCAAGAAAGATGAAAATACTGATATTTAACTGGAATGGCATTTTTAATGACTTGATTTCAGAATTAAAAGACCACGAAGTTATAGTTAATAATAAATATCCTATACCGCCAGAGATATACAAGAAACAAGATTGGGCGGATAAGGTTCTGTTATGGAATCAAAATGAAGCAGGAGGTTGGGCAGATTATATCAAAAAAATAAAAGCTGAAACCATATTATTTCAGCACGGAAGAAGAGGAAGTTCCAGAATGTTCCCTCCCTTTAACGAGAAAATAATAACAGACAAAGTATGTGTTTGGTCAGAGAACGACTACAATAGATTGATAGAAGCTGGAACGCCAAAAGAGAAAATATTTATTACAGGAACTACTATATTCAAGCATTTAAAACCAAGAGAACCTCATAAAAAGAAAACATTACTATTTAGTCCAGAACATTGGTGCGATGGAGATATAGCAGAGAACATAATAATAGCTAACGAATTGAGGAAGGGAAAATTTGATATAATAACCAAAACGCTTAAAGGAGAACATAATTCCGCTTTATATGACAATGTAATAGAAACAGATAGAAACGAACATAATCATTTGGAGATTGTAGCTGAAACTTTGAGCAAGGTAAATGCAGTAGTAGCCATTTCAGAAAGCACGCTTGAACTAATGGCAGAGATATCGGATATACCGGTTATAATAGCTGATTGCTGGATACCAAAGTCTTGCGGGGGTGATGAAAGATATAAAGAATACAGGAGAGAATATTCTAATGCTTGCCACAAAAGCAAGATAAAAGACCTTAATGAAACTGTAAAATACTGCTTGAAACACCCAGAGTATTTAAGAGCCAAACGCAAAGAAATAGCAATAAAAGACGGAGGAACGAATATAGAAAATCCCTTACAAAAAATGATAGAGGTAATAGAGAAATGATAACTTACCAACATAGAGATGAAATAAAAATATTGAAAGAGAAGCTTCAGAATCCAGGAGTTAAGAACGCTGTTGATGAGTTTCTAAAGGGGAAAGAACTGAAAACAAAAATAAATATAAGACAGATAATAATTGAATTATGAAAAACATAATTAAAGACCTTTACAAATTAAATAGGACATTATTAGGAGAAGGAATAGACAATGCTTTTGAATACCTGAAACATCTGATTGATTTGGATATATTGGAGTTTGAAACAGGAACAAAGCTTGAAACTTGGGAAGTCCCCCCAGAATGGGTAGTCAGAGGGGCTACAATAAAACATAAAGGAAAGACCATTGTAGATTACAAGGATAATCCCTTGTCTCTGACAGTATATTCCAGACCATTTAAGGGAAAAATAACAGGAAAAGAGCTTAAAAAGCATTTAAGTTTTGTCATACCAGAGAGCTTGGAATTATCTACTTGTAAAGACTGCAACGATTTAAAATGTGAGGTAATAGAAGAAACCTGTCCTTATACTTATAGGTTCTATGATAACTACTGGGGATTCGGAGTTCCAAAACACATATTTGACAGCATATCAGACAAGAAAAAATATGATATAGAGATAGATACTGAATTGAGAAAGGGAACAATGAAAGTAGGAGTCCATACTATTAAAGGCAAGACAGACAAAGAGATATTGTTGCTGGCTCACTTAGACCACCCTTATCAAGCAAATGATAACTTGTCTGGGGTAGCTTGTTTGGTTGATATAGCGAAACATCTAAAAGGATTTGAACACACAATTAAACTGATATTCTGCCCTGAAACCATAGGTTCAATAGCTTATGCTCTTACACAGGATTTATCAAAAGTAGATTATGCCATAGCTGTTGATGCTATCGGAGGAGATAATACATTGCTATTTCAAAAATCATTTAATGGAGAGGATAGTATAAATAAAATAGTTCATATTGCTATACAAAATCTTGGTATAAGTTATAGAAAGGGAAACTTTAGGCACATCGTAGGTTCAGATGAATATGCGTTTTGCGACCCTAAAATAGGAATACCTGCTATTATGTTATCCAGAATTCCCTATCCTGAATATCATACTTCCCAAGATGCACCTAACATAATAAAAGAGGACAAATTGGAAGAAGTTCAAAAAGCAATATTGAAAATAATAGAAATATCAGAGAAAGATTACATACCTGTTAGAAAGTTCAAAGCACCTTTAATGAGGTCAAGATACGGATTTCATACTCCCCATAAAACATTGAACTTATCTTATGACTATATGTTTTATCTAATGGACGGAAAGAAAAGATTGTCAGAGTTGTGCTGTAATTTCGCCCTTGATTTTGACCACACATATAAACACTTAAAACAAATGGAAAAAGATGGCTATATTGGTAGGACTTCTGGGAGCAAAAAAGCACAGCAATAGATTATACGGGAAAGGGTGGCGTGATTTTGGAGGAAAACCTGTATTTCAATGGAATGTAGAAAAAGGATTAAAGTTATTTGATAAAATGTATGTCAGTTCGGATTACGATTACATATTGGATAAATCTTCTCAATTAGGAGCTATTCCTATTAAAAGAACAGACCCACAACTATTGGAATGTCCAAATATAGATTATTACAAATGGTGTTATCAGTTTATGGAAGAACCTGACATAATAGTAGCTTTACAGGTTAATTCCCCAACTCTTGATATTAAGGCAATAGAAAAAGTAATAAAGTTAATGGAAATGGGTTGTCAGGAGGTCAAGACCTGCCACAAAGATTATACAGATTACGGCTCTGTGTGGGCTATGACAAAAGAACGGCTATTTAATTACGAAGACCCATATCACGCCAAGCCAGACGCTTGGATAGTAGAAAGGTCAATAGATATACATAGCATTAAAGATTTAAACAAAGCACTATGTCAACTATAATAGCGGAAGCAGGACATAATTTTAACGGCAACATAAAGTTAGCTAAACTAATGATAGAAGAAGCCAAATCCTGTAAAGCAGATATTATTAAGTTTCAATTATACGATACAAATAAGATAAAAAAACCTTGGCAGTCAAGATATTTTGAATTAAAGTTTTCAGAGCTTACAAAAGACGACTTAAAGGAACTTAAAAGATACGCAGATAAAGTAGGAATTGAGTTTTTAGCTTCAGCTTTTGATGCAGAAAAGGTCGGCTGGCTTGAAGATATAAATGTTAAAAAACATAAAATAGCTTCAAGAAGTATACACAATAAGGAACTGATAAAAGCAATGGAAAAGACCAAAAAGCCGATAATAGCTTCATTAGGAGATTGGAATAATGAGTTAGTATTCCCTGATATAAAAAACGCCCAGTTTCTTTATTGTGTAGCCGAATATCCCGCAGTAATATCTCCAAGCCAGTTTCCTGAATGGTTTGACAAGTATTCTGGGTTTTCAGACCATACACAAGGATTAGAATGGGCAAAGGAAGCCATAAGAAGGGGAGCTAAAATAATAGAAAAGCATTTTACATTAAACAGGACAATTCCAGGTTGCGACCAAAAAGGAAGTGCCGAGCCATACGAATTAAAGGAATTGTGCCAATTTGCCAGACAATATGAACGAAAAACTTGAAGATTTAAAGATAGTTAAAAATGTATTAGATAAATTAAAGGTTAAGTTCTTTCTTAATTATGGGACTTTATTGGGGGCATATAGAGATGGTGATTTTTTAGAATCTGATAATGACATAGATTTAGGAATATTCGGTAATGAAAGAAGAGAAGAAATTCTTGAAGAATTAAAAAAACAAGGATTTTATTTGAGAGAAGGAAAAGATAATGGAAATATTTGTGTGGACAGGAAAACTCATTTTGATATTCACTTGTTTACGCTTAAAGGAGATGAATATTTATGTGTCTTGTCTAATTGTAAGTTTCCAAAAGAGTTTGATAAACTTGAAAAAATAATATTTAAGGGCTTGATATTTTTTGTTCCAGGTAAAACAGAAAAATATTTGGAGATGAGTTATGGAGATTGGCGAAACAAAGATAATAAGAAACAAACCTCTTTTTGCTACTAATATGGAAGATTTAGAACAGATACAAAAGGTTTTTAATAAGTTTGGGGTTCGTTTAATTGTTGTATATGGAGCATTGCTTGGCTGGTATAGAGATAAGAAGTTCCTGCCAGAAGACGATGATATAGATTTGGCTGTAATAGACCCTATTGATTTAAAAACAAGAAAAGCGATTGGTTGGATATTATATGATTTAGGATTTGAACCGCAAGAAATTACTTTTAATGTATTTGGTCGTATGGAACCTGCTGAAATAGGATATAACGGAGATGATAAAACAGGAATAATAGTATGTAAGAAACGCACAAATTTCACCATATTCTTCTTTTACAAAGAATACTGCAAAACGCATAAAGAAGAAGAATATGTCTGTATTCCTAAATTAGGGGCTTTAAAGTTAATATCTACTCCTGCCAGATTTTTCAATAAGACAGATACAATAAAGATAGGAAAAGAAAAGTATTTAACACCAAGTCCGATTGAAGGTTATTTGGAATATAGTTATGAGGACTGGAAAGACCCCCTAATGAGAGACCATAGTCCGACATATAATCAATCCCACCCTAAATACCAAGAATATATAAAAGATATTTTAAAACAAAATGAAGCAACGATTTTTAGAAACAAATAACGGATTATCGGCTTTATTGGTAAATAAGTCTGATTACGATGGTCATTGGGTTAGTTCATTAACCCATAGTTTGTCTAAAGGATTACCAGACACAGAACTAATTTCATTATCTGAAAGAGTTGACTTGATAAGAGAGATAAGGCGTGTATCACAAAAGCCGATAATGGTAGATTGCGATACGGGAGGCAAGATAGAGCATTTTAACTATAATTCCAAATGGTTATTAGAGGCAGGAGCTGATTATCTGGTAATAGAAGACAAAAAGGGTTTTAAGCAGAATAGTTTAAAGAATGCAGACCACGAATTAGAAGAAGTAGATGAGTTCTGTAAAAAAATAAAAGCAAGGTTCTACGATACGAAAGTAATAGCAAGACTTGAAAGCTTAATAGCAAAACACTCTATTTATGAAGCACTTTTAAGAGCAGAAGCATATTTGAAAGCTGGGGCTTGGGGAATACTAATACACTCTAAACAGAAAGTTCAGGCAACAGAGGTTATAGAGTTTGCAGAGAAGTTTAGAGAAAAGTATGACAATCCTTTAATAGCAATTCCAAGCACATATAAATTACCAGAAAAAAACCCTTTTGATATTACGATTGAAGCTAATCAATTAACTCGTGTATCTTATGAGGCAATGGAAAAGTATATACAAGGAAAACCTGTAAAAAAAGCAGACATAGACAAAATAGTTAATCTAATATGAAAGTAGGAGTTCCTTCATCAGAATTAAAACTAAAAGGAGATGAAATGATAGCCACAGATGAAGCTGAAGCTGTGGCAATAGCTGTGGGATATTATCTGGCTACCGGGAAAACGCCTATTGTCTTTATGGGAAGCAACGGATTTTTGAATGCCCTTGAATATCTTACTTCTTTGGTAATTCCCTATAAAATACCGATAAAATGGGTTATAGGGGTAGGTAGGGAAGAAGAGTGGCACGAAATATCATCTAAAACAATACTAAACCAATTCAATGACTACAAAGGAACAGATATACAGATTATTAGAAAGGATTGACGATAAAGATTTGGTCGTAGCTTCTCTTGGGACCATAAGCCGTTCTCTTTATAATATCAGAAAAGAAATGAGAAGCGACACAAATGATTTCTATTGTCAAGGAGCTATGGGTTCAGTATTGGGTATAGGATTAGGATTAGCACTCAATACAAAAAAGAAAGTATGGGTTTTGATAGGAGATGGTTCGTTCCTAATGAAAATGGGGACAATGGCTACAATTCTAAAATACAGACCTAAAAACCTACGCATAATTATATTTAACAATAAAGAATTGGAAAGCACGGGAGGTCAGAAAACCAGTTTTGATTATATTAAAGAGCATATTCCATTTGAGATATTAGAGGTTCAATCAGATTATAAAAAATCTCCAAGACCAAAAGGACTATGTTGGCAAATAACAGATAAGTTCCGTGAAAAAGTTTTATCTTAATTATAAAGAAGTCCCTTCAAATCCTACTATTGAGTTTGCAGATAAAATACTTGAAAAGGCAAAAGGGGCTACTGAAGTAGAAAGCAAAGGAGGAGGTTCTACGATAGATACAGGAAAGTATATAGCTTACAAGTTAAAAATACCTCATACAGCAATTCCCACTACGGCTGGAACTGGAAGTGAAGCTACAAAATATGCTGTATTTGTAAAGGACGGCAAAAAGTTCAGCTTGGAAGATGATAAGTTAATTCCAGACAAATACATATTAAATCCGAGTTTGGTAATATCCTTGCCAGTAGAACAAACAATAGCTTCGGGGTTGGACGCTTTATCCCAGTCCATTGAAAGTTTTTGGTCGCCTTTATCCACATCAGAAAGCAGAGATTATTCTAAAAAAGCAGTTCATTTAATAACAGCTAATTTGCCCTCTTCTGTAAGAAACCCAAAAAATGAATATTCAAGAATGGGAATGTTAGAAGCCGCCAATTATTCAGGAAAAGCTATAAATATAACCAGAACATCAATTTGCCACGCATTATCTTATCCTTTAACTGCTAAACGAGAAATACCTCACGGAATTGCCTGTGCTATGTTCCTACCATTTTTTATGAGATATTTTAATATGCCAGATAAAACAATATCTAAAATAAGTCATTTACTATCAGAACTTGGAGTAAAAAGAGAGAGATTAACAGACGAAGATATTTCAGAGGCATTGGAAAGTGAAAGGTCAAAAAATACACCAAAACCCATTAAAAGAGAATTACTAAGTAAACTAATTTGAAAGTATATGTCCCGATGACTTGCGATATATTGACAGCTGGACACATAATGTTTTTAGAAGAGATAAGGAAAAAATATAAACACCCTATTATATGCGTGGGGCTTTTAACAGATAAGGCACTTAAAGGATACAAAGATACGATAATGTCCTATAAAGACAGAAAATACATAGTTGATAATTTAAAGCCAGTAGATAAAGTGATACCGCAGGATACTCTTAACCCTTATGACAATTTAATTAAAACTGGCTGTATGGCGATAGCTTCGGGGGACGGCTGGGAAGACGAAGAACTAAAAGGGATAAAGAAATGGGAAGATTATCATTATAAAGAAAAGTTAAGGATAGAAAAAGAAGCAGGAAAGGAAATGGAAGAGAGATTATGGAAGCCACACATATTAAATATTAAGTTAAAGGACGAAACGCATAAAAAGTATTCATCAACTAAAATAAAAGAGTTATGCAAAGGATTTTAATTACAGGGGCGTGTGGATTTTTAGGTCATCATTGCGTAGAGCATTTCATAAAAGAAACCGACTGGGAAATAATAGTATTAGATAAATTGACTTATTCAGCTAGTGGATTTGATAGATTAAGGGATATATCTGTATTTGACAATAAGAGAATAAGAATATTCACAGTTGACTTACAAGAGCCATTATCGGAGGGAATAATATCAGAAATAGGGGAGGTAGATTATATACTTAACTTGGCTTCTGAAAGCCACGTTGATAAATCAATAGAAAATCCAGTAGATTTCATTGTAAATAATGTAAAATCCACAATAAATATGCTGGAACTGGAAAGAAAATTAAAAGCTAAGTTTATCCAATTCTCAACTGATGAAAGTTTTGGGACAGCACCGGACAAAATAAACTATAAAGAAGGTTCAAGGCATAACCCCTCCAATCCTTATGCAGCAAGCAAGGCATCACAAGAAGATATAGCAAGAGCCTACTCTCATACTTATAACTTGTCTATAAATATAGTCAATTCAATGAATATAATAGGGGAAAGGCAGCACCCAGAAAAGTTTGTTCCTTTGTGCATTAAAAAGATAATTTCAGGAGAGGAAATAAATATACACTCCAACACCAATAAGACAAAAGCTGGGACGAGATACTATATCCACGCCAGAAATGTAGCCCAAGCATTGCATTTCATATTGGAGAAAACAAACGAAAGATTAGATAAAATAGATGTTTCCAAGGGGCAGTTTAATATCGTAGGGGAAAAAGAGATAGATAATCTATCATTAGCTAAGTTAATAGCTGGTATTATAGGAAAAGAAATAAAATATAAAATGGTAGATTTCCACGAGAGCAGACCAGGACACGATTTAAGATACGGATTGAATGGTGATAAATTAAAGAGTATGGGATTTGAATATCCTAAAACATTAAAACAATCATTAAGAAAAACAATTAAGTGGTTTATTAAACCAGAAAACAAAAAATGGTTAAAATAAAATGGAATTCTCTGACAACACAAACAAACAAGGAATAGTCCAGGATATAGATTTTTTATGCAGAAGCACTTCTGCCACTTATCCTGTGGCACAAAAAACAAGAAATGTAAATAATGCTGTTTTTGAAGCTCAATCTATAATATGGGAATCTACGCCTGGCTGGTGGTGGGAAGACTCTGGAAGAACAGATTTTCCTACTGTTTATGGGACTCTAACTCACGGAACACAAGATTATAGAATAGCCGCCATATCTACTATTGCACGACACATAAAAGCAGTAGAAGTAAAAGACAGCAATGGAGATTGGAGACCCGTAAGACCAGTGGATTTATCAGATTTAACAAGACCGAGAAAAGAATGGTATGAAACATCTTCTTTGCCTATTTGGTATGATTTAGAAGGAGGTTTCATATCTCTTTATCCCAAGCCTTCTTCTGCTCAAGTAACATTAGCTTCTGGCTTGGCATTGTATGTTTCAAGGGACGCCTTGCTATTTTCAGCTACTAATACTACAACTACTCCTGGATTTGCTCCGCAATTCCACAGATTCCTCTCTGTAAGTGCTTCTATTGATTTTGAGAAAGACCCGACACAAAGAGCTTTTTTGGTCAGACTTAAAGAAAATATAGCAGAGCAAATGAGAAACTTTTATGCTCACAGAAATATAGAATACCAGACCAGAATAAAGCCAAGAAGAAGAAGACACTGGAAACAGTATATATAATGACATTAAAAGAGATAGAAAAAATATTAAATAATGCTTTATCAGAGTTTGAATTGGAAGTCGTATCCAAGAATCTTGACCTTAATTCTCCACAATATAGGGAAGCAAGAAATAAAATAATCAAGGAAATATTAAGTAAGTCAGGAATTAGTTATACAGAGTACCAAAAACTAACAAAACAGAATGCCCAAAAAGGAAAAAAAGAAAAAGAGATACTAAACCAAAAAATAAGTTCTTTAAAAGAAAACTATTCTGAAGGAATATCAAGGTTAAAACAGAAACTGGAAAACAAAGAAATAAATTGGCGGGACATAAAAGAAAGACCAGATATAAAATCCATAATACAGAAATCAATTCTTCCCTTAAAAGAAGAAATAAAAAAAGTAAGAAATGAAATACCTGAAATACCAGAGATGCCAGAAATACCAGAAATACCAGAAATACCTGACTTATCAGTAATATACAAGAATATAAATGAACTGGGAAAAGACCTTAGGGAAGTCCAGCTATACTCACAAGAATTAGCAGAAAAAGACCATTTTCATTCTCATACATTAGAAGAACACGAAACATCTTCTTTATATGACCAGTTGATAGCTTTAACGGAACTAAACATAGGAGAGGAGATAGATTTAAGGGTTAAAAATCTTCTGCCAAAATCTTTTAGAGGTTTGGGTATGGGATTGCAAGCCCAAATAGATGAATTAAGAAATGACCTGACAGTAGAAAACCTATGGGACAGAACAACTGCTAC
>Ga0114918_10004516_pt1 | contig 12085 bp, 4 predicted proteins | sample LantaG_FD_87015 | JGI IMG/M metagenome (GOLD analysis project Ga0114918, IMG submission 87015) | Deep subsurface microbial communities from Baltic Sea to uncover new lineages of life (NeLLi) - Landsort_02402 metaG | ecosystem: Environmental > Aquatic > Marine > Oceanic > Sediment | place: Baltic... | reverse complement strand
GGGGGGGTGGGGAGGGGGAGGGGGGGGGGGGGGGAGGGGAAAGGGGGCAAGGAGGGAGGTGGGCTCTCTCACGTCCCTACCGCGTGTCGCCGGTCGCCCAGGCGACCACGCCCACCGCCAGCAGCTGGGCGGCCGCCCCCGACGCGGACACGGCCGCAATGGCGGCCTCGGCCGGGCCCGGCAGGCGGGCGGACGCGGCGCCACCGCCCGGGAAGGGCGCGCCCAGGAGGGTCCACGCCAGGGCGGCGGCCAGGGCGCCCGCGCCCGCGGGCAGGGCCGCCGCGGACGGCGGCGCCGCCGCGCTGAGCAGTGCGGCCAGCAGGTGGGGCCCCGCCCGCGGGCGGGAGGCGGCCCTCCCCGCCCGGCCTCCGGCTAGGGCGAGCCACGCAGCCGCGGCCGCCCGCGAGGCTGAGGCAGCAGCGACGGCGGGCGAGGGCGCCAGCGCCGCGCCGGGCGCGCCCCGCGAACGCAGGCCGCCGGGCGTGGGTACCCACCGGGCCGCCACCGAGATGAGCGGAGACGCCAGGGCCAGGGCGTCCGCGGCCAGGGCGAGCGCGGGCGGGGCGGAGCCGGGCCAGCCGGTGAGGGCGAGGCGGTCTGAGAGCAGGCCGGCCGCGGCGGCCGCCACCAGGCACGCCAGCAGGGCCGCCAGGGCGGCGGGGGAGGGCGCGGACAGGTGCTGGGCGGCTGCCGCGGACGCGGTCGCCGCGGGCGCGGCCGGGCGGGCCGGGATGGCGGGCGTGACGGCGGGCGCGGACGACGACCACCACCCGCCGCCGCTCCGAGCGGCGGCGGCCGCGTGCTCCCCTGCCGACAGGGCGGCCATGTCCTTGGCCTTTTTCTTGCCGCAGGCAGCGGCAGACGCGGCCCGCCCGGCGGCGGCGGCCGCGGCGGCGGCGGCCAGGACGGGGGCGGCGGCGTCGCCGAGGACGCTGTGAGGGTGAGGGGTGGGGAGGGCGTGGGGGAGATGGGTGTTTTGAAGAGCGGAGAGAGCGGCCGCGTCTGACTAACGCTGGGGGCGGTGTACGCCGCCCACTGGGTTAGGGCCGCGTGCGCGATGAGGGGGTCAAAGCGCGCCGGGCGCGCGCCCACGCGTGCGTGGGCGCGGGCAGTGTGGGCGAGCCCACCCCGCCAAAGCGTGCGGGCACACCCGGTCCAACACTCCAGGGGGGTATGAGCGGGGACGGAGGGCGCGCCCGGGCGGGCGGCGGGCCCGGCCGACGGCCCGGCCAACGGGCGTTGCTCTCTCCTGGTGGGCGCGCGAGGCGTCTCTCTCTCTCTCGCCCCCAGCGCACTGGGGGCGGGCCTGGCGAGGGAGGGGATGCCCACCCCGACCCTCCACATCCACGGGCCACCCGTGTTACCCTCGCTGTGCGAAGGGGCAGCTGGGGCAGCACGGGCCCTCCGGGCGCCCCACCCACCACCCTCTTTCTCTCCCCGCCTTACCTGCGCAGTGCCGCGTCCTCGCCGAGCTTGCTCACGACCGCCGCCGCCGGCTCGCGGCCGCCCAGGAGCGCCTCCAGCACGGCCAGGCCGGCCTCGCGGGTGGCGGGCGGCGCTCCCCAGCCGGGCGGCGCGCAGCGGCAGCAGTCCGAGTCGTCGGACGCCATGGCACGTGGTGAGGCTGCCACTGGAAAAGAGAGTGAGAGGAGGACGAGCGACTTTGTCAATCGCTCCCAGTCTGCTCTTCTCTCTCCTCTTGTCTCTCGCGCCCCGGCACCGCCGCCGCCAACACACACCCCTCCCCTCCACCAGACTAGAGGAGAGAGGGGTAAGGGACTCAAAACTCGAGACACCATCACCCGGCGCCCCACCCTGATGCTGCTGGCCGCGGCCCGCCGCCTGAGCGGCGGCCAAGCCGGCGCGAGCGGCGGCGGGTCACTCGGCCAGCACCGGGCGGCCGGCCCCCTCCTCGTCCGCGGCCCGGTCCGCGGCGGCCCTGCCTCCGGCACCGCGTCTCCCGCTGGCCATGCCATATGGAGGACCGCGCCCCTGACCTGGCACGCCGGCCTGACCACCGCGACCGGCCGGCCGGGCGCGGCGGCGGCCTCGCATGCCGCCGCGACGGCTGCGGCCGACACCGCTTCATCGTCCTCTCCTCCTCTCGGCTCCGCCGCCGCTGCCGGTATCGACCCGGCCACCTTTGTGGTCGTCAACTTCTACCACCTGGTGGATGTGGCCACGCCCGGAAAGGTAAGAAGGGCGAAGAGCAGGGAGCTCGGAGGCGGGACAGGCAACAAGAGCGACGAGCGGGACACCCGAGCGACTCGCACTCCCCTCACTCTCCCTCCCTATCTCTTCCATCTTCAGCTCCACGCCGACCACGCGGCGGCCCTGTCCGCCCTGGACATCGCCGGCCGCATCTACATCACCCCGCAAGGTATCAACGCCCAGTTCTCCGGGCCGGCCGGCGACGCGGACGCGTACGTGGCGTGGGTGCGGTCCACGCCGGGCTTTGCCGGCATCACGCCCTCGACCGAGGTCGCCCCCGGCGGGGGCCACCTCTTCCCCCGCCTCCGCCTCAAGCTCAAACCCGACCTCATCTCCCTGGCGGGCGGGTGCGGGCGGCTGCCTCTGACGGACCCCACCGTCCGGGCGAAACCGCTGAAACCCGATGAATGGGCGGCGATGCTGGGCCTGGGAGGGGCAGGCGCTTCAGGATCAACCTCAGCCTCAACCTCGCCCCCTCCATCCACGCCCGCGCCGATCGTGCTGGACGTGCGCAACGGGTACGAGTGGGATGCCGGCCACTTTGCGGGCGCGGCCCGCCCCCTGGAGGACCAGTTCAACGAGACACCGACGGATGTGGCGCCCCGCGTGCCCGTGGTGCTGGCCGGCGACGACAGTGAGGGTGATGAAGGAGAAGGCCTCTCGTCATCCGACCCCCTCCCCATCCCCGCCCACCTCGCCAACGCGCCCCGGGACGCGCCCGTCATGATGTACTGCACGGGCGGCATCCGATGCGACGTGTACTCCGCCCACCTGAGTGCGCAGGGGTTTACAAACCTTTATACATTAGAAGGCGGCGTGCACGCCTACTTCCGGGAGCAGGGTGGGGCCGCCCCCGGGTGGGACGGGTCGCTGTTTGTGTTTGACGCCCGCATGGCCGTCTCTCCCGACGGCCGCACGAGTAGCGACGCGGCCGTCGCGTCCGGGGAAGCCCCTCTACCCGCCGCCACGCCCTGCGCCCTGTGCGGCTCGCCCGACGCGGCCCTGCCCCACCTCAACTGCGCCAACATCGACTGCAACCGCCTGTTCATTGCCTGCCGGGCCTGTGCGGCACGGCACACGGGTTGTTGCTGCGAGGCCTGCATGGCTGCGCCCCGCCTGCTGCGGCCGGCCAAGGTGTCCGGCCAGTACGGAACTTGGGCAAGCACGGTGGACGCGGAGGACGCGGAGACCCTGGCCGCGGCCATGGCGGCGGGGCGGGGCGACGGGCGGCGCGACCGGCGGCGCGCGCGCGCAGCGCGCCTGGCCGCCTCTCGCGGCGAGCACCGGGTGGAGCGGGCGCGGCGGAAGGCGCTGATGCGGGCCGCCCTGGCGGAGCGGGAGGCGCAGGGAGGCGGCCAAGAGGAGGAAGATGCAGAGCAAGCGTCCGAGCGGCTGGCCCGGCTGGCGGACCTGCGGGCGCGGCTGGGTCGGGGCGCCGGAGCTGTGGCTGGGTGAGTTCTTTTTTTCTTTCCATTTTTCACGTGTGCGCACGTTTTTGTTGTTGTTGAAACGACACCCACCCTCTTGACGCCGCTCCCTCCTCCTCTCCTCTCTTCCCCCCCTCCCAGCAGCAGCCAGCTCGTCGCCGAGTTCACGGGCGCCACCTGCCCGGCTTGCGGCGCCAGCACCGCGGCCACCCGCGTCGCGACCTTTGCGGGCGGCGGGTCGGCGGGAGGCCCCCTCCTGGTCGCGGCTGCCGCGTGCGCTGGCTGCGGGTGGCGGGGCGCGGCCGACGCCTGGGACTCGGACGGTCCGCCGCCGCCTGCCCCTCCCTCGTCGCCTGTGCGCCTTGTCATCGCCAGCCCCGAGGACGCGGCCGCCCCGCTGCCCCGCCTACCGGCCGGCGCCGGCCTGTCCATCCCAGAGCTGGGGCTGGAGTGGGCTGCCGGGTCGGCCCGCGCGGCGCGCGCGGCCACGCCCGCCGCCCTGCTGGCGGGCGTGCGTGCCGACCTGGGCGGTCGCCGGGCGGTCGGGGTGGGGGAGGGCAGCGATGGCGGCGCCGACGCCGAGTGGGCGTTTTTTTGGCAACGGTTTGAGGAGGTGGAGGCGGGGCGGGCGCCGTGGACGCTGGTGGTGGGCGGGGATGGGGATGAAGAGGGGGTTGATCGATGATTCGAGAAAAGCTACACACGCACGCCCACACGTACACACCAGCCCAGACACATCCTCTCTCCACATTCGACACGTCTTCGTCATTCCTCCCGCCGCCCCGCCCGCCGGTTCTTGGGCACAGGCAGCCCGGCCGCCCGCCGCCGGCTGACCTCCTCCATGCGCCGCTTGCGCCCCACCGCCCGGCGGGCCTGCTTGCGGATGCGGTCCTGGGCAGCGGCTTCGGGAGAGACCAGGGCGTGCACGGCCTTGGCCGTCCGCCGGGCGGCCCGGGCCGTCAGGACGGCCGACCGGGCCGCGTTGTAGCCCGCCAGGGCGGGCCCCGCGCCCGCGGCGGACCGCACGGCCTCCAGCACCTCCGCCGTCAGGGCTTTGGCCTCCTCGGGGGCCGGCGCGCCGCCCTCCGTGATGCGGAAGGCGGGCGTCAGCAGGGTTGGAAGGTAGGGCGCGGCCGCGGCGGGGCCCAGGCGGGCGGGCAGGGCCGCCAGCAAGCGCAGGCCGGCCAGGCGCTGGGGCAGCGCGCCCGGGTCGGCGGACGAGGGCGCGCCCCGGCCACCCGCCGGGCGGCCGTCCGCCAGGCGGGCGGCGGCCCGGCACAGGCCGAGCAGGGTCAGGCCGGTGCGTGAGGGGGAGAGCGGGAGGGCGGGATTGACGGGCGCGTCGTCGTCGTCGTCGTCGTCGTCCTCGCCCTCGCTGTCGTCGTCGGGCGCGGCAGCGGGTGCGACGCCACCCGCCCCGCCCGCCCCACCCCCACCCCCCCCACCAACAGCCGCCTGGGGCACCAACCCCGCCGCCGCGTCGAGCTCGTAGAGCGAACCCGCCAGGAAGACGACGTTCTTGCAGGCCTGGGCCAGCAGGCCCTCGTCGCCCGCCGCGGACGGGTCCTGCGCGGACGCCAGGGCGGCCCGGGCGAGGACGCGGGCGGGCGGCAGGCCGGCCGCGGCCGGGCCGCCGACCTCCGCGCCAGAGCAGGCTAACAGGCCGGGCCCCGCCGCCGCGTCGCCCAGGGCCCGCCCCACCAGGCGGGCCGCCGCCCGCCGCACCCAGGCGTGCGGGTACAAGGCCAGGCGGGCGGACAGGAGCCAGGCCCGGCGGGCCAGGGCTCCGGCCGAGCCGGTGCCGGCGCCGGCGCCGGCGGCGGGGCCACCCCAGGCCAGCGCGCCCGGCGCGGCCTCGGCGAAGGCCTCCAGGAGGGAGAGCGCTGCGTAGGCGGCCTCCCAGCCCGGGTCGGCCTGCCCGCCGCCGCCCTCGCCGCCGCCACCGGCGCCGCCGACCGCGCCTTCCAGCAGAGCCAGCGTGGGCGGCAGGGCTACGGGCCCGTGGCGGGCGGCCCGGGCGCCCTCCGTCCGGACCAGGATGGCGAGCGCGGCCGCGCCCGCGCGCGCGAGGGGCGGGCTGGGGTGGTGGGTCGCCCCCGCGCCGCCCGCCTTGGCACCCATCCAGGCGGCCGCAAAGGACACCAAGCGGTCGACGACGAGCGGGGAGACGCCCTTGATGACTGCGATCAGGGCGCCCGCCGCCGCGGCCCGCGGGCCCGGCTCGCCCTCCGCGACTAGGCGGGCGGCCAGCGGTAAAAACATTCCCGGCGCCCACTCCTCGCGCAGCGGGGGCGGCAGCGCCTCCGCCAGCGCCCGCACCATGCGAGCGGCCGCGGCCCGTCCGTCCGCGTGCTCGTACTCCAGGTTGGCCAGCGCCCGCTCGATGTGCCCCCCCAGGCGGCGCGGGCCTAGGGGGCAGTCAAGCAGGAACGCCAGCAGCGCGCCCCGGGCGCCAGCCCGGTCGGCGGGGCCAGGGGCGGTGATCGCCACGCCCTGCAGCAGGTCCGCCGCGTCGTACAGAGCGGGCGGCGGGTCCAGGGCGCGCGCACCGGCGGGTCCACGCCCCGCGCACCGGGCCACGACCGCCCGGAAGAAGTCGATGGCGGCCGGCGGCGGCGGCAGGCCCGTGGAGGCGGCCGCCCCCGAGAAGGCGAGCGTCAGCGCGGCACGAAGCTGGGGCGGGGGCGGGTCAAAGGCCGCCGACCGCAGCAGGGCCGCCAGCAGGGCCAGCGCGCCCTGGGCGGCGGGCGCGGCCGGGTCGGCCGCCCGGCGGAGCAGGGCGGCCGCCGCGGCGGCGGCGGCGGGGGCGGCGGCGGCCAGGCCGGCCAGGGGACCCGCCGCCCCCAAGCCGCCGCCCGCTGATGACGCGCGCACCGTGGCCGCGACGCACCGCAGCGCGCCCTGGGCGACTTTGTCATGCCGGCACCGCATGGCGCGCACAAGCAGGGGAAGCAGGCCGCCCAGGGCGTCAGGAGGAGCCGTCCCGGCCTTGATCTCCCGCCGCAGCGTCCCCAGGGCCGCCTCGGCAAGCAGGTGCGCCGCGCGCGCGGCGGCCGCTGCAGCGTCGGCGGCCGCCCCCGCCTCGCCCGCCGTCGCCGGGCCCGGCCGGGCCGTCAGCGCGACGCGCAGGCGGGCGGGCCCCGCCTCCGGCGTGGCCGCCACCGACTCCGCCCGGGCCGCCGCCCGGGCGTCCTCGTCCGCCTCCACGCCCGCGCCCAGGGCGCCCCACACCCAGGCCAGGCGGTCGGTGGGGGAGGCGGACGAGTTGGCGCCCGCCCCGCGCGCCGCCGCGTCCAGCCAGGCCGTCACGCGGGATGCCAGGCGGGTGGAGCCCAGGGCGGCGGGCGCGCGCACCAGGGCGGGCTCCAGGACGGCCGCGAAGCGGGCCCGGAAGTCGACGCCCGCGGCTAGCAGCTCGACGGCCGCGGGCGCGGTCGCGCGGCGCGCCTCGCGCACCCCCGTCGCAAACCCGGCTGCCTCCTTTTCGTCGGCGCCCTCCCCAAACCAGTCGCGCTCGATGATGGGCAGGGCCCGGTCCAGGGCGGAGTCCAGGGCGCCGGGCGGGTAGGGGGGCGGAGAGGTGGTGATGGTAGGGGAAGGAGCCTCCGGACCGCCATCACCCCCACCCTCGCCTCCACCACCCGCTCTCGCCTCCTCCTCCTTGTCCTTTCCCTTGCCGCCGTCCGCCACCAGGGCGGCTAGCATGGCGTGCGTGGTGTAAGCCGCCACGTGGCCGTACACGCCCTTGGGCGGCAGGGCCGACCCCAGCACAGACAGGGCAAAGGGCAGGTAGGCCGGGCCTAAAGCCGCCGCCATGGCCACCAGCGCACTGCGCGCGCTGTCCCGCACGTGCTGGAGGCGGGAGCGGAGCAGCCCCGCCACAGACTGCATGGCCCGGGGCAGGGCCGCCCGCACGTCCGCCGCGGGCAGGAGGCGGCACACCTTGGCGATGGCCAGGCCCACGGGCGCCCGGACGGCCCCGTCCACGACCAGCTGGGCCTGCAGGGCGGGCAGGGCGCGGGCCACGAGGGCGTGGTGGGCCGCGGCCGCCTGGGTCCTGGCCGAGGCGGCGGCTGCCCGGGCGGCGGCCGCCGCAGCCGCGCTGTCGTCGTCCTCCTCGCTCTCCTCCTCGGCCGCAGCGTCCGCCGCACCACCATCCCCATCAGGCAGGTCGCCTGTCACGCCCCCGTCCTCCATCTGGGCGGCGCCCGCGGTCTCGCGCTCGGCTTCGGCCGCCGCGGCCGCCTCGGCCGCCGCCGCCGCCGCCGCGTCCTCCGCGTCCGCGGCCGCGGCTAGCTCGGCCGACGTCGCGCCCGCCAGGCCCGCGGGCAGGTCGAAGTGGAAGGCATCCACGACCGCGCAGACGGCGCGGACGGCGGCCTTGGTGGCCGCGTCCCCGCCGCGGGGGCCCGTCGTGCCAAAGGAGCCCGCGTCGGCGCCGCCGCCGCTGGCACCGCCCCGTGGGCGGGGCGGGGGCGCGACGCGTGAGACCAGGCGGAGCGCCCGGCCCAGGGCCTGTGAGTAGTGGGGCCAGGCCAGCGAGCCCGCCACCGCCCGCAGCGCGTCCACGGCCGCGTCCGCGACGGACGCCTCCCGCCCCGCGTCGGCGGGGCGGGCGGCGTGGCCCGTGCCGGCGACGGTGGAGGCGGAGGCGGAGGAGCCCCGCCCCCCGCCGCCACCGAGGAGCGCGGCCTCAATCAGCGGCAGCCCCACGCCCAGGGCCGTGCCCGGGGGCAGGCGCCCCTCCGCCGCGGCCCGGCCCAGCCTGGCCAGGGCCCGCGCCCGGCGGTGGGGCTGCAGGTGGGCGGCGTTGAGGAAGAAGTCGACCTCCGGGTCGTCCGCGCAGGCCAGGGCCGCCAGCCCCGGGTGGGCGGCCGGGTCGGCCAGGGCGGCCGCGCGGAGGAGGGCCAGGTGCTCCTGGCGGACGGCCAGGTCGGGAGCCGCCGCGCCGACGCGGGCGGCGGTGAGCAGGACGGCCCGGGCGGCCGGGGCGAGCGGGGAGGGGGGGAGGGCAGAGCCGGCTGCATCCTCCTCACCACCGCTGGCCTCCGCGCCCGCCCTGCCCGCCGCGGACACCAGGGCGCCCAGCGCCGCGGCGGCCGCGTGGCGGAGGGCCAGGTCGCCCGCGTCGCCCAGGTCGGCCAGGGCGCGTCGGGCCAAGGCCGTGGGACCGGCAGCCGGGGTGGCCGCGCCGGGGGGCGCCAGGGCCGCCCACCCGCCGGGGGACCGCAGGCGTGCATAGGCGCCCAGGCGGCTGTCGTAGCAGGCCGCGCCGACCTGGCCGGCCGAGGCCGCGTCCAGCCCGCCCAGCGCCTCCACGGCCGGGCCCAGACCGGGCGGGTCGTGCAGCGCCAGGGCGGCCCAGGCGGCAAGCAGGGCGGCCCGGCCGGCGTCTCCCGGTTCCGCGGGGCAGGCCAAGGGAGCGGACAGGGCGGCCGCGATGGCGGCGACGTCGGGCGGCGGGAGAGCGGCGGCCGCGCCGGGCGGCGGCCCCTCTGCCGCGCGGCGGAGGACGGCCGCGAGCGCGCCGGCCGCCCGGGCCGCGCCCGGGGCCGGGGCGGGGCCGCCGCGGCCACGCCCCCGCCGAGGCGCCAGTAAGGGTAGCAACGCCCGCGCCAGGGGGCCGCCCGCGGCCGGCCCGGGCGGGGAGGCGCCCGCCAGGGCCTCCAGCAGCGCCAGGGCGCGGGCCTGGGTGCGCACGCCCGGCGGGGCGGGCGCGGGCGGGCCGCCCCCGCCGGCCGCACCCGCCCGGGGCCGGCGGCGGGAGGCGGCGGCCGCGCCCTGGCGGCCCCCACTCCCGTCCGCGCCCGCCAGGACTTGCAGGGCCGGCAGCAGGGCGCCCGCGTGCGGGGCGGCGATGGATGCCACGTAGGACGGGCCCAGGGCGATGAGGGCTTCGAGGGCGCTCAGGCCGGCGTCCCGCGTGGGCGGCGCGCAGGCGGGCGAGGCCAGGGCCGCAGCCACGGCGGACACCAGGGCTGAGCCCGACCGAGACGCCGCCCAGGGCGCGGGCGAGGAGCCCGGTGGCGGGCAAAGCGGCGGCGCGGCCTCGTCGTCCTCGCCCTCAAAGGCGAGGGCGGCGGGCGGCGGCTCCGCGTCGGCCAGCACCGGCGCGAGGGCGGGCGAGGCCGCCAGGGCCGCCACCGCCTCGAGCAGCGCGGGCGGCCGGCCCGGGGCGGCCGCGTCCGCGCCCGCCTGGCCGACCGAGGGACCGATGGCGGCCAGAAAGCGCGGCCAGAGCGGGCCCCAGTCGACGGCCGCCGGAAAGCGGGTCCACAGGCACGCCAGCGTGCGGAGGCAGGCGGCCCGGGCCTCCCGCGCCGCGGCGGCCGCGTCGCGGGCGGCCGCCTTGGCGCGCGCCGCTGCGGCGGGTGCCTGGGCGGCGTCGCCCGCCTCGACCTCGGGCCCGCTCGCCACAACAGCAGCCGCCTCCAGCACCGCCACAAGCAGCGCGCCCAGGGACGGCAGCTGGGCCGCCAGGGCGTGCCCCGCCCGGTCCACCAGGTCGCCCGCCGCGTTGGCGAAGCCCAGGCGGGCGCGGGGCGGGAGGGTTGAGAGGGCGCCGGGGGGCGCGGCGGCCAGCCACCAGGCGACGCTGCCGCCGTCGGCCAGGGCCGCCGCCCACCAGGGGACGGTGATGAGGCCGCCCGCGGCGGTGGTGGGGGGCGGGCAGGGCGTGGCGGGGCCGTCCGGCCAGACCAGGGCCGGCCCCAGGGGCGACAGGAAGCGGGCGACCAGGGACGCCGCTTCGGCCCCAGGGGCCAGGCCCCCGCCCAAAAAATTTAGACACGCCGCCCGGGCAGACCCGGGCGCGCCCCGCCCGCCCAGCCGCCCGGACCGGCGCCGCATCTTGGGCCACAGCACGTGCACGACCAGAGACGCCGTGTCGAGGCGGTGGTCGGAGGGCGGTGCGGCGGTGCCGCCGCCGCCGCCGCCGCCGGCCTCCACTGCTGCTCCCTGCTGCTGCTGCAGGGGGAACGACAGCAGCTCCCGGCGGAGGCTGGCGTCGTCCGCCAACCTGGCCAGGCGCGGCGCCAGGGGGGTCAGCCAGCCCAGCTTCAGCCCGCCCGCCGCGACGGCCAGGGCTGCCGCCTGGACAGCCCCGTCGACGTCGGACGCTGCCTCGCCCAGGGCGGCCGCGAGCGCGGCCCGGCGGGGCGGGGCTTCGGACCGCAGCGCCCCGCCCGCAGCTCGGAGGACGGCCAGCCAGTCCAGCAGGCGGGCCCGCCAGGCGCGGGCGCCCAGGGTGGCGCCGCCGGAGGCGTGGCGAGACGTACGTACGTTTTCTCCGCCGCCGCCGCCGCCGCCGCCCTCCTCCTCGTCCTCGTCCCATTCCTCCTCCTCAACCACGGCCGCGCTCTCCCCGCCCGCGCCCCCTCCCCGCAGGGAGGGCCGCCCCGCCGAGAAGCGCAGGAAGAGGGGCACCCAGGCCGAGGCGGTGCGGGCCAGGGCCGGCTGGGGCAGGGAGGCCAGGGCCTGCAGCAGGTGGCCCAGGCGGGGGGCCGGGTCGGCGGCGGCCGGGGCAGTGGCGGCGGCGCCCACGTCGGCGGCCGCGGACGCAAACGCCGCGGCCAGGGGGTCCGCACCGGCGGGGAGCGCCGCCGGCGCCCCCTCCTTGCCGCCCCGCCGCCGTCCCGTCAGCGCGGCGCCCTGCGTCGCCTCCAGGTCGGCCATGAAGAGCGGCCAGGCGGCGTCAGCCACGCCGGGCGCGGACGCCGGGTCCGCGCCCAGGCAGGACGCCAGCCCGGCCTGTGCGGCCGGCCAGAGCGGGGCAAAGCGCACGTGCAAGCAGCCCAGCAGGCAGCGCAGGAGGGGCCCCACCAGGGCTGGGCGGGCTGCGCCCGTGCGCCCCCGGGCCAGGGCCTCCGCCGCCCGGGCCACCGCCTGGGCCGCGGCCCGCCCCTCGGACACGGAGGGCGGGCGGGCAGCCAGGTCGGCAAAGGGGGCCAGCGGGGCGGAGAGGGCCGGCGGCCAGGAGGCCAGGGCGGCCAGGGCGGCCGCGCGCGGGGCTGGCGCGGGGGAGGAGAGGGCCGGGGCCAGGGCCACCAGCGCCGCCTCGAAGTCGGCCGGCGCCAGCGCCGCGCCCGCGTCCGCCGCCGCGCGCAGGGCGGCGGCCGCGCCCGTAATCGCCGTCGGGCCGCCGCGGGCGGACAGGAGGAGGCGCACCGCGGCGGGGGCCAGGGCCGCGAGGTCTCGCTCGGCGGCAGCCGCCACGCGTCCGCTCCCGGCCGCCGCCGCTACCCGGGCGCGCAGGGCGCGGGCCAGGGCGGCCAGGCCGGCCGCCTCCAGGGCGGCCAGCTGGGCAGGGGAGGCGGAGGATGCGGGCGGAGGGTTTGCCGCGGCGGCGGCGGCGGCGGCGGCGGCAGCCTTGGCGAGCCGCCCGGCGGCCGCGGCAGCCGCGGCCGGGCAGGCGGCCGCATGGTGGAGCGCGCGCGCGGCCGCCCAGG
>Ga0114918_10004515_pt1 | contig 12085 bp, 8 predicted proteins | sample LantaG_FD_87015 | JGI IMG/M metagenome (GOLD analysis project Ga0114918, IMG submission 87015) | Deep subsurface microbial communities from Baltic Sea to uncover new lineages of life (NeLLi) - Landsort_02402 metaG | ecosystem: Environmental > Aquatic > Marine > Oceanic > Sediment | place: Baltic... | reverse complement strand
TCTCTCCCAGCACCCTCGACCCCGCCCTGCGCCGCGAGTTCCAGACGGTCACCCCTCAAGCCATCGCCCTCGCGGCCGCCGCGCTCGCCTACCTGGGCGCCAAGCCGGGCGTCCTGGCGGGCGCGTGGGACTACTACGTCGCCGACCCGCTGGGCCGGGCCCTGGCGCGCGGCCGGGGCGTCACCCGGTCCGACGTGGCGGTCGGGCGCCGCATCGCGACAGGCGGGTTTGGGTCGGTGTTTCGTGCCACGCTCACGCTGCCGGGCGAGGGCGCGGCCCCGCCCCGGGCTGTCATCCTCAAAAAAGCGACCGAGTTTGGGCCGGCCGAGGCCTGGATGAACGAGCGGTGCGCGCGCGGCCGGGTGACGCGCCGGCACGTCGCCGCCTTCGTCGCCGCTTTCGACGAGGCGGACGGGGGGGAGGAGGAGGAGGCGGAGGTGGGGAGGACCAGCCCGCTCTCCTCTTTGCGCAAGAAAAAACGGCGGGCCGGCCCCGCCGCCGCCGCGGATGGCGGCCCCCTGTGGCTGGTGTGGGAGGACGAGGGCGGGGTACCCCTCTCCTCCCTCCTGGCCCGCCGGGACTGGCCGGCCTGCGCGGAGCCGCTCCTGTTTGGGCGGCCCCTGGCCGGCATCCCTCCCGGCCTCCGCCGCCGAGCCGCCGTCCTGCGCGCCCTAGCCACACAGCTGTTCGCGGGTTTGGACGCCCTGCACACCACGGGCATCGTGCACCGGGACATCAAGCCCCAGAATTTAATTCTGCTCCAAAACGGCGGCCAAAGCGGCGGAAATGAGGCTGGAAATGAGAGGGCTTGCTCCCTGAAACTGATTGATTTAGGCGCGGCCGCGGACCTGCGGGTCGGCATCAACTACACGCCCAACGAGCTGCTGCTGGACCCCCGGTACGCGCCGCCGGAGCAGTACGTGATGGACCGCACCACGCCGCGCGCGCCGCCGCCGGCGCTGGCGGCCGCTCTGTCGCCCGTGCTGTGGGCCGTCAACCGCCCCGACCGGTTTGACTCTTATTCCGCGGGCGTGACCCTCCTGCAGGCAGCTTTACCTTCTTTACGCTCAGACAACGCCATCGTCGCCTTCCGGGAGCGCCTGGCAACCGTGCATGGCGGGGATGTGCGGGCCTGGGCGGCGGCGGCGCGGCGGACGAGTGGCGGCGCGAAGGGCGGGAGCGGGGAGGGCGGCGGGCCCGCGGGCGCGCTGCTGGCGGGCCTCCTCGCGCGCGCGGTGGCCGCCTCGACCTCCTCCCCTTCCTCCTCCTCCCCCTCCTCGCCGCCCGCCGGCGCCGCCGAGGGCGACGGCTGGGACGTGCTGGACCTGGACGGCGGCGCCGCCTGGGACCTCATCGCGTCCTGCATGCGGGTGGACCCGGGCGCCCGCCCGTCCGCGGCGGCGGCCCTGCGGTCGCCCTGGCTGCGCCCGAGCAGCGCGGGTGGTGCGAGCGGGAGCGGGGGCGGGGAGGCGTTTGACGACGCGGCTGCCGCCGTCGGCGCCCTGGCCGAGTCGGTCACCGCCCCCGTCGCGGCCGCCCTGGCGGGCGCGGGCGCGGCGGCGGGCGAGGCCCTCGCGTCCGCGGCCGCCCGGGAGGGCGGGCTGTCAGAGGCGATGCTGGCGGAGGAGCTGTCCAGGCCGCAGCCGCCCGCCTCAACCCCGCCCTCCTCGCCCTCGCCCTCCGGCCCGCCACCGTCGCAGCCCTTCTCCACACCCTCCTACGCCGCCCCTCGCCGGGGCGCGTCCGCCACCATCGCCTGGTGGAAGGGGCGGCAGGCGGCCCTGGTGGGCGCGCGCCGGGCGGCGGCCCGGTCGGCCGCGCGGGAGGCGGACGGGACGGCGGCCGAACGGGCGGTCGCGCGCCGCCGCGCGGCCGCGGGCGCGGCGGTCGTCGCGGACCGGCGCAAGGGGCGGGCGGCGGCGGCCGCAGCGGCGGCGGCGTCCAGGGAAAGCGACGATGACGGCGACGAGGGGCTGACCCTGCCGGCCCTGGGCCGCCTGCTGCCCAAGCTGCCGCGGTGGTGGGGCGGGGAGGAGGAGGGGGGATAGAAAAATGATGAGAAAGATGGGAAAGTTGCTTTTTTTGAGAGAGTCTCTAACACTGTTCACCACGGGATCTGGGCGCCCTCGTCGTCCACGGGCTCCGCCGGCGGCGCGGCCAGCACGCCCGCCAGCGTGACGGGCCGGGCGGGCGGGCCGGCGGCGGCGGCCCGCGGCTGCAGGGCGGCCAAGAGGGCGGTCGCCAGCGCCCGCCCCTCCTCCTCCTCCCGGCTGCCCCGCCCGCCGCCAGGCCCGCCCTCCGTCCCCGCCAGAAACGCGTCCAGCTCCGCCACCGCCTCGCCCGCCCGCCCGGACCGGGCCAGCAGGACGGCGTACTCCCGGCGCGGGGCGGCGGACGCGGCGGCGGCGGCGGCAGCGGCGGCGGTGTCACCGCCCCCCTCCACGCCCGCGGCCTCTGCCAGGAGCACGCCCCGCCGGGCGGCCGCCAGCGCGCGCCGGCCGTCGCCCGCGCCCGGCGAGGTGAACACGCCCCGCTCCAGCCGGTGCGAGGCCGCCCGTCCGATGGCCACCAGCTCCGCACTGGCCGCGCGGGCGTCGGCCAGGCCCAGTAACCCCGCCGCCATTGGCCCAAACCCGCCGGTCGTGTGGGATGCCGCGTGTTGCAGGAGGGGCGGCGACGCCCAGGGCCCCGGCCAGAAGGCACGCAGCAGGCGGGCGTTGGCCTCGACCAGGGCGGCCAGCGGTAAAGTTGTGAGCGGGCTGCCGTCCGGGCGGCGCACGCCCGGCCCGCACACCGCGACCGTGGCGCGGGGCAGGGGCAGCGGGCGGGGCGGCAGGGACAGGCCGAGGCCGGCCGAGAGGCTCAGGGGCGGCCCGCCCGCGTCCCATGAAATGCGTGCGGCCGCACCCAGCGCCCCCGCCCTCACCAGGCGGGCCTGGACGGCGGCCAGCAGGATGGCGGCGACGGCGGGGACCGCTGTGCGCGTGGCCAGGGCGGTGTGCAGGTAGGCTGCGTCACCGCCCTCCACCGTGCCGGGCGCGTCAATGACAGTCCCCGGGCTGAGGTTGGTCCCGGGAACCAGGCGGAAGGCCCGCCCGCCGCCGGGTGGGGGGCCGAACACGGCGGCGGTCACGGCGTCCAGGGCGGCCTGGTGGGCGGCAGCGTCGCCCGGGTCTGCCGGGTCATAGGACGGCATGGCGGCCGCCAAGGCGGCGGCCGCGTCGGAGGCGAGCCTGTCGAGGCGGGCCGAGAAGGCGGCGACCGGCAGGGGGATGGGCGCGTTGGTGGCGAGGGCGTCGTCCTCCGCGCCCGCGGCCAGCCAGGCGGCCGCCGCGTCCAGGGAGGAGGGGCCGGCAGACAGGGCCGCAGCGAAGGCGCGGAGCGCTGCGTCCGCGTGCGTGCTCGAGAAATCCGGGCGCCTGTAGGCGGGCGGGTAGGAGCGGCGGGGGGGGGTGGCCTGGGTTTGGGGCCGTGTGCGTGGGGCGGCTGTCCAAGCGTTGGCGGCCTGCCTGCGTCCGCCGACGGGCGGGCGCGTGCGCCGGGCAAGCGGGCGGGCGGAGGCGGTGGCCCGCATGCCGGAAAACCGATGTGGCCAAAAAAGCGCGCGCCCTCTCTCTCCCATCATTTCTCAGTTGTGTTGCCAGACCCCGGCCTCGCACGCGCGGCAGCCACCATGGCATCACCGGCGGCCTCCCTGCGGCCTCGCCACACCGCCACCACGGACGCACCGCCGCGTGACGGCGGCGGCTGGGAGGGAGGCGAAGGCGATGGCACCGAACTGCGCCCGCCGCGACCCTCCACCTCCGCCCCTTCTTCCCTCCCCGCCCGCGCCTGGGCGGCCTACACCGCCGCCCTGGCCGCCCATCCCTTGCGCACGCGCGCCTGCACCGCCGGCGCCCTGGCCGCCCTGGCCGACGCCGTCGGCCAGGCCCTGGCAGCAGCGCCGCCGCCGCCCGGCCGCCGCCGCGCCTACCCTCTGTCCGGCTGGCGCCGCTCCTTAGCCTGGGGCGCGTGGGGTGTCCTCGTCTCCGGCCCGGCCGGCCACGCCTGGCAGGCCGTCTTGGACCGGGTGCTGCCCATGCCAGGGGGGGCGGCTAAGGCGCAGCGGGAGGAGGAGGGAGGGACAGCACCACCAACCTCCTCCTCGACCTCGACAGCGGCCACGCTTGCGGCGCGCGTGGCCGCGGACGCTGGCCTGTTCTCGCCGGCCGTGAACGCGCTCGCCCTGGCGTTCATCGCGACAGTCATTGAGGGCGGGGCTAAGCGCAACGGCGGCTCCAGCACGGCCGGCCTCGTCCGGGCCCGCCTCCCCGCCACGCAGGCCGCCGCCTGGCGCCTGTGGCCGGCCGCGTCTGCCGTTGCTTACCTCGCGATCCCGCCCCGCCTGCGTGTGCTCTTCTTCAACGCGGTCGGCTTCTGGTGGACGCTGCTGCTGAGCAGCCGGGCGGCCAAGGGGGGTGGTGGCGAGCGGGGCGGGAGGCGGGCGTGAGGTGAGGATTGGGGTATGCACGCCTCTCGTCCTCGTGTGTGTGTCCCTCAACATTTCATTCCCCACTTCTTCGCTCGGCGGGTTGAGCGCACGCGCCGCCTGCGAGAAAGAACGACCTCCCGACGCTCGCAACTCTGGTGCTCACCGAGCCGCCCCCCACCATGCGCCGCCCCTCCAGCGCTGCCGCCTCGCGCGCGGCGGCCGTCGGTCTTTCGGAGGCGTTGGTCGCGTCGCCCCGGTCGAGTGCGTTTTCTTTTCTCTCTTTCTTTGATGCGCGGCCCCATGCGCTGATGGTCTCTCTCGCTGGTCTCTCACGCCCTCCCTCCCCTCCCTCTCCCTCACCCTCCCTCGCAGTCCCCGGCCGCCGCCTGCGCCGGGTTGGCACCTCATCATGCACCCTTGCGGAGGGGTCGTCCGACAATGCGGCGGGGTACAAGTCGGTGAGACGGAGGGGCTTTCGGCAGGCAGGCAGGCAGACGGCGGCGTGTGCGAGCGCACGCCCCGCACACACTGGCCACAGGGCAGCTGCTGCATGCTCCAACCCTGTGGCCCTCCCTCAAGACTCGCGCCCCATCCGCTTCCTCCATCTCTCCCTCCACAGATCGAGCGCCGCCTCATCGCGGGCCTGGTCATCGCGGCCATCTTCATGGCCGTCGAGGCGGTGGGCGGCTTCTGGGCGCACTCCATCGCCATTTGGACGGACGCGGCCCACCTGCTCTCCGACGTGTCTGGCTTTGCGGTCGCCCTGGTCGCGGCCCGCATCGCCTCCCGGGCCGCCGCGGGCGACCACACCTTCGGCTTCCACCGCATCGAGGTCCTCGGCGCCCTCGCCTCCGTCGCCATGACGTGGTTCGTGACCGGCATCCTCGTGATCGAGGCGGCCGGGCGGGTGGCGCACCCGAAGCCCGTGGATGGGAGGCTCATGTTCATCCTGGCGGCCGCGGGCGTGGGCGTCAACCTCCTGCTGATGGCCGTCCTGGGCGGGCACCACCACCACGGCGCGGGTGGCGGGCATGACCACGGGCACGGGCACGGGGAGGAGGGCGGGGGTGGCGGCCACAGCCACAGCCACAGCAACGGCGGCGGGTGCGGCGGCGGGCACGCGCACGCTCGCGCGCACGCGCCGCGCCCGTCCCAGCCCGGCGATGAGCTGGCGCCCGTCTCGACCAGCGGTTCCGGCTCTGGCGCCACCACGGCTGCTGGCGTTGACGAGGAGGAGGAGGAGGACGACATGGAGAAGGGCCCGGCCATGCCCGCGCTCGTGCTCGCGCCGCCCGGGGCGGCCGCTGCTGGGGCGGCGGCGTCGGCGCCGCCGCCTGCTGCTGCGCACGCCCACTCCCACTCCCACGCCCACGACGCTCACCGGCACTCCATTAACATTCGCGGGGCTGTCCTGCACGGTGCGTTGTGTGGGAGAGAGAGAGGTGGGAGAGCGCTCGCGCTTTCCTGCCTCGACGACCCCCGCCCCTTCCCCCCCACACCTTCCCCCCTCTCTTCTCACGCTCTCCCTCTCTCTCTCTCTTTCTCCGCGCTCTCCAGTCCTGGGCGACATGGTGCAGTCCCTGGGCGTCATGCTGGCGGGCGCGCTCATCTGGGGCCTGCAGGCGACGCACCCGCGGGTCGTGCTGGCGGACCCCCTCGCGACCTTCTTCTTTGCGCTCCTCGTCCTGCTGACGACGCGGGCCATCCTGCGGGACATCTTCGACATCCTCATGGAGCGGGCGCCCAAGGGCCTGGCGCCCGCCGCTGTGGAGGCGGCGCTGGCGGCCGCGCCGGGGGTCGCGGCCGTCCATGACCTGCACCTGTGGGTCCTGAAGCCGAGCGTCATCTTTGCGACCGCCCACGTGACGCCCGTGGCGGGGTGCGCGCCGGGCGCGGTGCTGGGTGCGGCCAAGGCCGCCCTGGCGGGGCTGGGCATCACGCATGTGACGGTCCAGGTGGAGAGCGAGGGGGAGGAGGAGGAGGGGGAGGACGGGGAGGGGCGGGCGCTGCTGGCGTGAAAAAACGAGAAGACAGTCAGTCCAGGTTCCTTGCTTTTTTGTTCCACTCCCCCATCCCCATCCCCCTCTCCAACACGCACACACACACCGCTCCTCCGCGCGCGCGCGCCTCTCTCTCTCTCTCTCTCTCCTCACACCCCCATCTCTCCCTCTCTTCAGATCTCCCCGCCCAGCGCGTCCACCCCCTCCGGCAGGCTGTACAGGCGCGCCACCGGCTTGGCCGCGTCCTTGACGAGCAGGTACGTCCCCTCCCCCAAGCGCAGGGCGAGGTCGGTCACTGCGTGCGCGATGCCCCAACAGCATTCCATGGACAGCGCGATCTGGGCCGCGAAGTCCTTGGGCTTGACGGAGTGGACGCCCAGCAGGGTGTGGGCGCCCGGGTCCTTCGGGTGGGCGCGGGAGACCAGGCCGATCTTCAGCACGTCCGCGCCCGCGACGGCCGCCGCGGCCGCCCAGCGCGCGAGTTTCGGGGCGTTGTTTTTCAGCTCGGTCGCGAGCACCGCCCCGCGCTGGGCCTCCAGCTTGGCCCGCCAGGACAGGGAGGAGGCGGCCTTGGGGTCGTACTCAGTCAGGGCGTGCAGGGCGACCAGCAGGGCGCCGCCCAGGGCGGGGGGCGGGGCCTCGACGGCCGGGGCGGCCCTGCCGTGGCCGCCGCCACCGCCCGCCTCCTCCTCCGTGACCAGGCCCGCCCGGGGGTTGGGCGCGACCGCGTCCACCGCGCACCGCACGAACAGCGTGATGGCGCCGCCGCCCAGGGCGAACTTGCGGTACCGGTAGCCCGTGGCCGGGGGCGGCGGGGCGCCCGCCTCGCCGGAGCCCGCCGCCCAGGCGGGGAGCTGGTCGGGGAGCGTTTTTTTGCCCGTCCCGTCGCCCACCAGGGCCTGCGACACCCACGCCCGCTCCGCGCCCGCCGACTCGGCGGCCAGGGCGGCGGCAGTCCCGGGCACGGGCGCCGCCCCGTCGGCCGGCGGCGGCGCCATGACCGGCGCGTCCGGCGACGTCTCCGCCACCGTCGGCGCGTCGACGAGCGCCCCGGGCCGCTTGTCGACCCACAGCTGCCCGCCGCCCTTCCGCGTCAGCACGAGGTCCCACCCGTACACCGACCGCGGGGCGGCCATGAGGGCGGCCAGGAGGGAGTCGGTGATGAAGACGGCCTTGGCGCCGGGGGCCAGGCGGGAGGCCTCGGCCAGGAGGATGGGGTCGGCGGACGTCGCGGCCGCGGCGGGCGGCGGGGCCGCGCGGCGCGAGGGGCGCAGCGCCACGCCCGTCCGCGGGGTGACCCGGTCGAACGCCTTGTCGTACTGTGCGAGCGACCCGCACAGGGCGATGTCGACGCCGGGGGGGGGCTTGTGCGACAGCTTGGCCAGGGCGGAGAAGGCAAACTGTTCGACGACGGGCCACTCTGGGCGCAGGGTGAGGGAGGGCGCGTGCCGCTCGCCGTCGCCCAGGCCGCCCCAAAACCCGGCGCCGCCCCCGCCGCCGCGGCCGCCGAACCCGCCGCGCCCGCCGCCGCCGCGGCCGCCCGCGCCAAAGCCGCCCCGCCCGGGCGCGGGGCCGCCCGCCCCGCCCCGGGCGCCCGGCCCGCCCGCGGCGGCCGACCCGGCAGTCGGCTCGCCCCGCTCCCGCTCGTGCCGCTCGCGCTCGCGCCGCGCGGCCACGACGCGGTTGGCCGTCCCGAAGCGGCGCCCGCCCGGGCCGCCGCCGCCGGGGCCGCCGCCGCCCCGGCCCGACTTGGTCGGCTTGTTGTCCACCAGGCGGAAGGCGTCGTCCTAGTGAGTGAGGAGAAAGGGAGAGGGAGAGACGTCAGAGACAGGCGGGCGCGCCGTCGATCTCTCGCGGAACAGCACGCCCCCTCCCAACGACCCCTCTCGTCCCACGCTCCCTTACCTCCTCGTCCGCCTGGAAGTTGAAGACGGCGGGGCCCGGGTCCCGGTCCCGCCGGTCGTACCGGCCTAGTGAGAAAATAGAGAGAGAGAGAGAGAGAGGGAGAGGGAGACGTGAGTGTCGATCGGCGCGGCACGGCGGCGGCGGCGGCGGCGGCCGATTGCGCAAAGAAAGACCCCGGCGCGCCCGGCCAGGGCCCGCCACACGCCCACATGCGCACAGATGAGGGGGTGAATGGCCCACTAGACACCCCCAAATAACCCCAGTCCCAACTCACCCCGCGCATACGCGGCGGCGGCGGGCGTGAAATCGGCCGCCCGCCCGACGCGCTCGCCCTTGGAGTAGGGCGCGAAGGGGATGCCCTCCAGCTCCGGGGGCGGCCCAGCAGGGCCCCAGCCGTCCGGGGTGTCGGTGAGTTCGGGTAAGGGGAAGGCGGGCGGGCCCGTCATGGCTGTGCCAGGGCTTGCGTGCGTGTGAGGGCGCGCGGGAAGAAGGGGAAGCGCCGCTCGACGGGGCAGAGTGAGACGCGAGGGGCGGGTGTTTTTTTTTCTGTCTCTCTCCACTTTTTCCTCTACACGACGCCCCGCCACCCCGTCCCCCGCATCTCCGCCGCCGGCCCTCCCCTGTACCCGGCCCCCACCTCCACGCAGCTGACGCTCCAGGGTGGGGCCTGGAAAGCTGGCACCGGGCGAGACGGAGAGGCAGCCAGGCCGGCCGCGGCGGCCAGCGCGGCTTCCACAGCGGCGGGCTGGGCGAGCGCGAGGAGGGAGGTGGCGGTGTCGCCGCCGACGCCAGCCGTCGCAGCGGCCGCCAGGGCCGGCCAGGAGACGTCCTCGGCTGTGCTGACTTCTGCGTCCAAGCCTGCAGCCGCCGCCAAGGCGGCCGCGGCGGCGGCGGCCGAGGCCGGCGAGACCAGCGCCCACCGGTGGCCGGCGGGGGCGGCCGCCAGCGCGGCCGCGACCGCGGCTGCAGCCGCTGCTGCCCCGTCTCCCTCGCCGACCGCCACGAGGACGACCAGGGCCCGCCCGTCCTTGGGTACTTTGAGGTTGGGCCCCGCCGCCGGGCCCCGATCGTTCAGCCGCACCACGCCCGCTACGGCCGGCGGGCCACGGCCGCCGGTACTTTCCGTGCCCCCTCCTCCTCCGCCTGGCACCACCACCACCTCGCTCGCGGCGCCGTTGGCTTGGGGCAGCCGCCGGAAGGCGGCCGGCGACAGGCCCAGCGCCACGCACAGGAGCGCCTGGTTGACCGCATTGTGCGCGACGACGAGCGTGGAGTGGTGGTGGTGGTGGTGGTGCGGCGGCGGAGGGGCGGCAGCGGAGAAGGAAGGGCCAGGCGCATCCTCTGGCAACAGCACCTCCCCCCACGCCGCCGCCGCCCGGGCCCACAGGTCGCGCACGGGGAAGGTGCCGTCCAGCCAGAAGGCCGCCGGATCAGCCTGCCAGGTCGCATACGCGGCCGCGGCCGGGCCGGAGGAGCCGCCCTCTTTTTTGATCAGCCCTTCGAAGGAGTGCAGGTCGATCTCCCGGAGGGCCGGGGAGGTGGAGACGGGCGCGGCCCCGCAGCGCGGGTGGGCGGCCCGCAGGCCCTCCCAGATGATGGCCGCCGTCTCCGCCGCGCGGGTCAGGGGGGAGTGGACCATCGCGTCGAAGGGCGTGCCCAGGAGCTGTTTTGTGTGAAAAGAGACATGAAGAAGATGGTGAGGTTGGAAGGGGGTCGGTCGGACAGCGAGCGAGCGCGGCAGGGGCTGGCGGGCAAAGACAAAACATACACACTCTCTCTCTCTCTCTCTTCTCTCTTACCGCATCCCGCGTCGCGGCCGCCTGGGCGCGCCCCTTGTCCGTCAGGCGGGACACGTCGGAGGAGCCCTGGATGATGCCGGCCGCGTTCCAGGTGGACTGGCCGTGGCGGACGAGGGTGAGGGTGCGTGGGGCGGTGAGGGCGGTGAGGGTCGGGGTCGGGGGCAGCGCGCATGCGTCGTCGGGAGGGGCCGCCCGAACGGCCGTGCGCGTCCCTCGCCGCCCGGCTGCCAGGGCAGGCGGCCTTGGTGGGCGTGCCGCCGAAGCAACGGTCCGCATGAGAGTGAGAGAGACGGGCGCGTGTGTGCGGCGTCAAGAGAGAAAAGCCGGAATGAGCAAAGAATAACTCATACAACCCGGCGCCACCTAGCCAACGCCTAAAAAAACGGGACGGGCAAAATGGTCGCGCCCGCAACACACACACACACGCCTATTGCCTAGAAAACACACATGCATACCCTAGCTGTGCATGGAGTCGGAGAGAGACAGAACAAACAAAAAAGAAGGGCGGGCACGGCCCGCCCGACCGCCCCCCCCTCAAAAAACCACCGCTCACCCACGCCTCTCATTTCAGCCTCGCCGGCCCCTCGCCCTCCCCGATCTTCCGCCAGTCGAACGCGATGGGCGCTAGGATGAGGTGATCCGGGATGCCCCACCCGGCCACCAGCTTCAGGGCCGGGCTGGCCTTGCCGCCGGCAGTGAGCGACGTGTAAACGCCATTGGCCGCGGCCCGCAGGGCGGCCAGCCCGGCCCGCCCGTCGGCGCCCAGCGCGCCGGCGGCCACCAGGACCGCCGCCGCCCGCTCCGCCCGGGCGCACCCGTGCGCGGCCGCCAGGGCGCGCAGCGCGGGTCGGGCGTCGGGCGGGCCGGCGATCGAGGCGTCCACCAGGGCGCCGATCGTCTCGCCGTCCGCGCGCGCCCACCCGAGCTCCACCGCCGCGTCCAGGCGCGCGTCCCAGGCCGCCGCGGCCGCTTTTGGGTTGGCGCCGGCGGCGGCCAGGGCGCCCGCCAACTCCGCCGCCAGGGCTTCCTCCCGCCACCGGGCCAGGGCCAGCAGCCAGACCGGGTCCGCGGCGACGCCGCCGGGCGGCAGGGGCGGCGGAGGGGGTGGGGTCGTCAACCCGCCTCCCCCTTTGCGCTCCTCCACGACCGCGCGCGCGACCGTCGACATCAGCACCGTGTTGTCGCCCTCGAAGGTCACGTCCACGTCCTGGTCGTTTTCTGAGAGTTGAGGAGAGAAGGAGAGAGACAAGAGAGAGAGAGAGGGGGGGGTGCGTGAGAAAAGGAAAGGAGGATGGTGGTGGCGGCGGCGGCCGCGCGCGCGTTTTCGACCCCCTGCCCCGGAAAAAGAAGAAAAAACAAAAAAAGACGTACTGAAAAGCCCGATGCGGTTGGCCGCCAGGAAGCCCATGCCGCCCGCGCACTCGCGGGCAGCCTGCTGCGCCTCCACTCGCGCCCAGGTCGCGCCCGCTTTTAAGACGGACGACAGGACGTGCACCGCCTTGGCATCGCCCGGCCCCGCCTCTTTTTTGGCGTACAGCGCTTTCAGCTTCAGAATAGCCAGGTGGTAGCCGTAGGTCGACGCCAGGGCCGGCGCCAGGCGGCGAGCGTGCGTGATGTAGTCCAGGATGGGGGCGGATCCAAACTGAGGGCGGTCCGCGGAGAAGCGGATCGCGACGGCCAGGGCGACCTTGGTCCCCTCCAGCGCGCCCTGGGCGATGAGCACCCGCCCGGCCGTCAGGCCGCCCACCGTCGCGCCGAAGCGGGCGCCGACGGAGGCGTGGGTAGATGTGTACGTCCCGTCCGGGGCGACGTCCGCGATGGCGTTCAGCAGGGCTGACCGCGGGACGCGGACGCGGTCGAACCATATCTATGAAAACGAAAAGATAGAGTGGAGTGAGGCCGCCGTGAGA
>Ga0114918_10004514_pt1 | contig 12085 bp, 22 predicted proteins | sample LantaG_FD_87015 | JGI IMG/M metagenome (GOLD analysis project Ga0114918, IMG submission 87015) | Deep subsurface microbial communities from Baltic Sea to uncover new lineages of life (NeLLi) - Landsort_02402 metaG | ecosystem: Environmental > Aquatic > Marine > Oceanic > Sediment | place... | reverse complement strand
CCCGGGAAAGCCTCTCCCGATATAGGTCATCCGCTTCTTCAATGAGGTCTTCCGGTTTTGGTAGGTCCATAGCTTCCCCCCAGTTCTTGTCTTTCAGGGGAAGTACTCTATTTAGATCTCGTATTTATAATCTTTGTTGAAATCTTCCAGAGAAAGTCGACCGATACCGTATATCTTCTCGACATCCTTTGGATTATTTAGATCTCTAAAATTCAAAGTAACCGCATCACCCTTGACTTTTTTAGTTACTCCATTCTCTCCAGGAACATTAATAACTCCACTTGCATTTCCTTCTACCGTGGTGATCACCCCACCTTTATACTCTTTTACCATTGTGATGTGGTTTGGACTTCCATCGGCCCCACCATCGACGAGCAGGATATCTCCGGGACCGACAAGGCCGACATCGGAGTAGCCAACCAGCTTGGCCCCATCTTCCTTGATCATGGCAGAGATCATCTTGTGGGTTATCCACAGGCGAGGGGCATTCTGTTGGTCGTGGAAATCCTTAACCTTATACTTTTTCCCCTCGACCATAACCCATTGAGGAACTCTTTTCCCATATTTATAATTAAAAAAATCCTCGACATTTTTCACGTGCCAGAGACCCGACCTAAGAGCCTGGTTAAGGCCTGCCATAAGCATGTGGCAGGCACAGAACATCCCACACCACATACGGCTGGCTCGGCCGTTCTCCTTCCACTCCATATGGTTAGAGAACCCACTCTGTTTAGCAATCCTGTCGATGTCTGGATGGTGTGTCTTTTCCCGGATTCCCTTTTTCCAGTCTACCATTGCGAATTTAACGGCAGCCTCTAGAAACTTTAGCAGATTAGCATTCATGACCTCTCCTGTACTATGAACAGCCTTCTCTCCATAATACTGAGAAACCCGGAGTTTCCTAGGAATCCTTAAACTTTTTGTGACCCTGGTTCTTGAAAGATTCCAGGGAAGGAATCTGACCCCCCCCTCTTATTCCTCTAGAGTGGGATGCTTAAACTTTTTGATAATATTATCGAAGCATTTCACACAAATGTCTGCACTATGTCTCTCCGTGTCTCTTCCAGAGCAATATCCCCAATTAGCACTGAGACGGGCATAGTCAAAGACTGCTTCCCAATCCTGTTTGGACTCATAGACTTTACAGGATTCCCCACAGGAGTCACAAATGATGTCTTCCAGAACTTCAACCTCGTGAGCCGGGACGTGTTCAGTTCTCGTTTTTTGCATTTTTCGACGCTCTTTTATTTTTTTTCTCCAGGTTTTCCTGGTGGTGTTTGTCGCACAAGACTAGAACCCAACCACCTCCCCTGGTTTTTCCCGGCTCTCCACAAAATTCACAAGTGACCCAAGACTTCTCTTCTGCTTCTTCGATATCGTTTTCTATCTGTTCGTTCAGAGCTTCGCTCTCCGGATACCAATCAAGATAAAAGCGAAGGCCTCCAAACTTTTGTTTCACTTGTCCTACTACTCTATGACGAAAGTTTTCCGGAAGATTTTCTTTGAAAACCGGCTCAAGTTTTTCAGAAAGCTCACAAAGGAGCTTGAACCAGCCATCACTACACTCGAAATATCCGAAGTTCTTAAAAAGATGAGGATAGGTTTCAACGAGATGTTTGGTGTTTTCAGAGTTCATACTCAGATTTCTCAAACTGGTTGGGGAATTGTTTGGTCTACCGGATCAAATTGGATATTATTTACATCTCCCAACTTTGCCCAGAAACGGGGCTTTTTCTTTATCCCTTTGAGAATTGACCGAAACGTCACCGAGGAATACTCTTTCATTCCTTGCCGAATATAGATTCGGTCAACTGTCAGGAGAGTGCCCTCAGGTAAACTCACCTCAACAGGTTTCGGTTCTATCCAAGATCCGTTTTCTCGTCTTCCTTTGGAAAGTTTAATTCCGAGAGCGTCCCAGAGACCTTTGTTCCTTCCCTCGTTGTAGAGTAGGAACGTCCATGGCTTCACCAACCGGAGTTGGTCCCCGATCTCGGGGAGGTACAGCTGCCGACGAAGTTGTCCTCTTCTTTCCAGGAGCTTGATAAGCTCCTGCCGGAGATTTTCATCTTCTATACGGGCTAGAAGTTTTAGGATTTCGTTCATTTTTTGGGGCCAAGAGTTTTAGGGGAGAGTTTCTGCAAAAGGCACTCATTATCATTTGGGACTTTATAGGTTTCTGAACTGCCCTCGGGTGCGACGTCTTGACCACTACCCAAGACCTTATTTTTGCTCACATAGCCTTCTGAATCAAATCTACACTCATATGGTGGGCTCCTGAAGTAGGCCCTTGACGGTGGCCTTTTCATATAGTTCCTATACCCGAGATCTCACGAAAAAAGATGGAGAATAATTTTAAATCTCCGATCAGGAGCCATTAAATAAACTATATGAAATGTTAGATAGGGGACCCTGTAACCTGGAACAAAGGAGAGTCCAATGCCTTCTACGTATTACCCACCTTCCTCAAGAATGCACACCTTAAGCATGACCTTTCCGCCTCCCCAAGCTCCAACAACGTACAACGATACGACTCGGCTTGCTGCCACCTCGTTCGCTGCCGGAACTTGGATTTGGAACACTGATGACAATGCCCCCAATTGGTCTGATGGGACGAATTGGAGGGATTCAGACGGCAACCTTACTTAATGTTGTCCTTTAAGAGGAGAGGCCCATGCCTGCTCAGCCCGAAACTTACCAGGATATGCCTTCATATTCTAATTTAACCCGCCCTGAGCTATCTCTGCTCGCTCCCGGTACTCCCATTTGGAATACGGACGACAACTGCCCTCAATGGACAGATGGTGAAAATTGGAGGGATTCGAAGGGACATTTAACTTAAGAGTTAAGTACCTTTGAATTCTCCCTTTCGAGGGATAGCGAAAAAAATAAATGTAATAAAGGGATTGGCCTTCTGAGTTGAGTGGTCCCCCACAAAAAATTTGAATTTGAATCACGTCCCTTTCGAAGAAAATTAGGTTCCTTTTTGAAGGATCATTGGCGGCTTGTTCTGCCAGGAGAAAAATTCCATGCCTCTCTTAGCTTATAATCTGACTGCTGCTGATGTTACCTTGGCGGCGGGCAATCCTGTTCGTGACATTCCTTTAAGTGCTTCCCCACCTACGCGTGGTCCGGCCGTAAACGTGACTGGTGAGCTTCGCCCTGACATTGTTACGATTGACCCGATTAATGGTGTTGTTGGTGGGCTGCTGGCCGCAGACTTTGTTTTGCTCCAGGCTCAGGTTGCCAGTGGAGACCTTGAATTTGAATGGACAAGTAGTCCTGAATACCTTACGGGGGCTTTGGTTCTGAGTGATACGGCAGCCTTTGAAGAGATCCGATGCAAGGCTGGTTCACGAGTACTTCATCCGGTAGACACCGGACTCCAAACGACTGATGGCGGTTCCCTGGCCAACGATCTTTATGATGTTGATTACGCTGCTGGACGGCTGATGGTCGGATTTGTTACCGAGTCGATTGCTGCCGGTAATAATGTAGTTTTAATTGGTGCCGGTTCCGGAGCCATCCCTTGTTATGAATTGAATGGATCTGCTGGGGTAGTTATCACTGCGGACTCTACAGACAAAGAATTAGCACTTTGTGCAATTCTCGTCTCGGGGGCGGTGACTTTAGTCGGCGTGCTTGGAGCGGAAGCCGGTACTGGTACGGCGGTGGCCCCAACAAATGCTGAAATAAAAACAGCCCTTGGGTTAGCGGCAATAGCAAATCATGACACGACTTGTGGGTTGATTGTTGCCCGTATCCTGTTTATTCGTGGTGCAGGTGGTCCCGGTACTACTACTTGTACTCACAGAAATGTGAGTACTTACGACGCTCTTGTTGAAGAGCGTTCGATGGGTAACCTCGGTTAAGGGATCTTCTATTCTCACTCGAGAATAATTTCAGGAATCTCCCCGAGGTAGGCCTCGGGGAGATTCCCTTGAGAGTGCTCCCCTCTTTTCGGGGGGCACTCTCAAGGGAATCAAATAGGAAAATTCTTCGTGGGAAAGCCTTTATATGGGATTTTCAGCCCAGGGATTGCGCTTTTTTCAGGATAAAGGTAGAGGCTAACTTGGAGGCTCTTTCCTCTAAAATATAACGAGAAATTTTCATTATTTGCTCTGGGGTCCAGGAAGCTTTTCTCCCTCCTTTGCCTCTCAGGAATTTTGCCCGTCCCTGTTCCTTTTTTTTGAATCGTTTCTTTTTGCGTTTCAGCCTCATTTTCTTGGCCATCTCCCTCCTTTTGATTCCTGAAGTCACATGCTTATGTTTTCTTCTTTTGAGCCTCAGTATGGGAGCCCTAATCTGAGACTGTAAAGTTTTTACGGGAGCTTTTTTGGAGGCTTTTGCGGGATCTTTTTTGGGATCTTGCGATTGAGCTTGAGCTAAAACTTCGATGTCGTCCGAATCCCCGGAATCCTTTTGGGCAGTCTTTTTTAAGGCGGCTACGATCTTCGCTTTCTTCTCTGTCGACTGCGTCAAAGCATAACGGGCAATCTTCACCTTGTCCGAAGCCGTGAGAATTCGAGAGGCTTTTTTGTCTTTCTTCTGAGAAGCCGGATATAGAATATTAATGTAGAAACTCAGCTCTTTCAAAAGTTTGAGCTTATCCTTTGGAAGTTTTTTGTCTCCTTCAGCTTCTCCTTGAAGCTTCTTTAGATCCTTTTTGGCCTTTTTGAGGTCAATCTTTTCCCCTTCTTTAAGGCCATAATGCTTTCGTAAAGCACCGGGTTCTTTAATAGCTTTCTCGATAAATTCTTCTTTGGCAATCTTCATAGATCCTCCAGGAAAGACTCCAATGATGAAAAATATAGAGAAGCTACTGAATCTTTTCTTTCCAATGAAATAGGTCCCATCCCCCAAACTAAAAAACCCGCTGCCAGATTATTCCGACAGCGGGGGTCTTAATTAGGGACAGGTGGGGAGCCTAGTCTTCCTGCTGGTCTCTTCGGGGTCGGATCGAGTCTGACGGAAGGACAGCATCCGGACCCATGAACAGGATCTCGTTCATGCCCTCCTTTACGGAAAGGATCGTCTTCCCTTGGTACTCACTGGACCATCCCTTTGCATCGGCTCCCTTGAGGAGCGCGTCTCCCCAGAATTCTCCGGTATGGTCGATCCAGCTAGCACCCTTCAGCTCAACATGGCTAGCCGTAACTCTCTCGACCATCCCACACAGCCACCGATTGGGTGACGTCTGAATCCAGATCTTCTCTCCTGGAAGAAGGGGGACCCCTCCGTCTTCCAGCACACCCTGACGCCGCATTTCGGCCATAGCACCCAAGTAGTTCTTCCGACGAATCTTGTCACAAATTGAGTCTGTAAAATCCATTTGGCTTTTTTTCTTATGTGTAGTGCCTTTAAGAACCCTCGCCCCCACCAATGGTGGGCCATACTTATTTTTTATCTCCTGACAATCCTCCTGTCATATCGCTGGGTGCCAGCATGTTTGGTGTTTCTACCTCGATTTTCCTTCTACCCTTTCTATCCAGAATTTTTCTCTTTTCTCTCTCTCTTTTCCTCTATTTTTCCGTGAAAAACTTAAATAATCATTTTTCTAAAACTTAATCTCACAAAGAGGGAAGGGCGTGGATTTATCCAAAATACACGTGGGTGTGCCCAAAATAAGGGGCCTCTTTCCCTTCTGAGGCTTGGAGGGGATCTTCTCCCTCAAAAATCACTTCAACTCGGTTGGTGACGCTCCCAAAGGAAGGCATTTCCAGAACTCGAATGTCACTACGCTCAATTTCGAGTTCTGGGTTCCGACGAGCTTGGTGTTTCTCGGGAAGTTTTTCAAGATCTTCACAGGTCATCTTATGGGTTACGATCCTACGTTGGATAAAAGTTCCCCGCTTGAAAAATGCTGGGTAGTCGTTCCAATTCATCCCTTTCTGGAACAACATCTCCTGAAGGTCTGTCCCGCTTTTCCCCAAAGTCTCCTTGTGGGAATAGTATTCCCGAGCCGCCATTGAGATAGAGTTCTTGGTGGCATCCCGTTCCCTCCAGAGAACGGTGTTAGTGGCCTCTACCCTATTGGGGACATTCCAAACACGGCAGTCGAAAAAAGCCAGTTTATCCGCTTTCTCCGGAAGGCTCTCTTGGGCCAGTTGGTTAAACCATGCCGTTGCCATTGAGGCCAGAATCGAAGTCAGCTTCTGGAACCTCCCTGCACAGAAAATCTAGCTCTTAAACGAGTCGGAATAGAGAACGAGAGTAATCTCGTCGGATTGAGTGTACCCGATCCGAGCGTTTGTGGCTTCAACCAGACGTCTAGTTACTTCGGTCATGACATACGAAAGCCTTTTATCGTATGGACGTTGAAGGCCTCGAGTCCAGGAAGAGAAACATTTACCGTCCAACCGGACCATGAGAGGGAGCAATGGCATAGTTTTGCGCTTGGCCTCTGCTGCCTCATAGAGTTTCATACGGTCCCCGAGATCCGTCTTGTCCATTTTATTCCCCTTTGTGGTCATAATCCAGCATCAAAATTTAGGCAATTTTTTCTAATTATTTTTGGACTCAATTTTCGAGATATGGGTTCATGACTTTATAGGCCTCCTGAATAGATACAATCTCTCCGGCAGTGCCGGCACAGGGCTTGCCCGATCTGCTCTCTGGTCATTCCGGTCTCCTCCATACAAGGTTGGAGGTAATTAGAAAGTCCCCCCACTCTCCGATTCCGACGATTTCTTTCGAGCCTTTCTATAAAAGTAAGCTCCTCAAACGGAATCTCTTCCTTTTCTGGCTCCTGATTCTGATCGGTCCGGGGTAGGACAAGATCCAAAGTTTCTGGGTTAATATAAGCCCCTTGAGTTCGTTCTCGTTCCCGTTCCAGTTGCCCCCGGAGCTTCGACAGAACCTTTTCAGTATCACCCACATATGTTGAGGAAACTCCTACAAGTCTTTCGATCCCCTTCTCAAGGGTCGAAGCCAGCTCCTCATCTAAAACTCCCACCTGTTTGAGGAGCTTATTTACTTTTTCTTGGGCATTTTGATAGGAATCACTCATTATCTTCCCCCGGCAACTGTAAGGCTAGTGCAACCACCTATCATAATCTTTACTCGATTTTCATGAGAAGATTTGATTAAATGTATCCGAGCCCGACACATTTCTGATAAAGCTCGTATTCCATCTCTTTTCGCAAAAGCTCAAAAGAAAAGGGGTTGTCGATCAAGAAAACAACGGCCCCGGGAGTGAGGACCCTCAGAACTCCAGTGTTCCATTCTGTTGTGCGTAAGCACACATAGGTACCTTCATTTTTTTTCGGGAAACTGGACCAAATAAAACTTTTGTAATCCATTCTATGGTTCATCATGTCTCCCTAAAAAACTCCTCATATTTTAGGGCTATGTAGGAATTACCACCAAAGCGGTCCCTTCGATCAAAGACATAAGAAGGTAGGTCACATCTATGTCCCCAAACTTTTCGAGGGCTGGCTTTACGCATCCGAATCTCTTTACACGAAGTATCGGGAGAGAGGGTTCACCGGGTGCGTTGAATCCCCGAAAATCCCTCGCTCTCCACTCTCTCACCAAAGACAACCATAAGCTTAAAGATGAGAGATTATCATAATCTTCGAAAACTAATTCCAGGTGATATTTGTCCGGAGTTGCGATCTCCATTCCAGGAGTCGTTGGATATCCCATCCTTTTCAATTCCCTGCATAGAGAGTTGAGAACTTCTTCATCGAAGGAGTTTTCCTGAGCTTTTGCCAACAATTTTCTTAAAATATTCATGGTAGTCTTGCACGAGTACTTTTCAACTCTCCAGATAATGTTCGACAATTAAATCCTTTGCAACCTGGATAAATTGTGGAGTCCGGATAATCCACGCTTTCTCTGGGGGGTACCATTCCCGACATTTGACTCCTCCACTCATCCATGGGATGACTTTTTTCAGGGAATCAATAAAAGCAGGATTAAAGGGAGTTTTGACCCAGATCTCTCCTTTCTCCTCCTTAAGAAGAAATCTTTCCAGCCTTTTACTGGGACCTTCTGGAGGAAGGTTTTTCAGTACTTCCAGAGCCTCGTCGAGACCTTGGACATTCAGGAAATGCTGTTTAATTACGGAGGCCCCTTCTTCAGCTCTACTTTCCGGCCACACCCACACTTCCCTTTTCCACTCAAAACGCCCACCGCTCTCACGGAGAGCTTTGGAGACAATAGACCTGGGGCGGGGGGAGGCCATCAAAAACTCACGTCCCTCGGCGCTTACGGTGGCCTTTCCGATAACGGCAACGCTCTCCAGTAGCTTGACCAGAATCGGATACCCAAGAGCCTCAATCATATCGAGAAGAATTCGGTTGATTTCCGTGGGGAGGCCGAAGGAGATGGCCCACAAAATTTTCCGGCACATCTCCTTACAAGCAACCTTTGTCAGTTTGTCCTTGTATAGGTGTTCTCCCATTTTGGCGATAATGATCGAAGATTCCCAATATTCAAAGTCAATCTGAGAAAGGAACTTCCCATGCAACTCTTTGAGCCTGATGATGTCTGGATCTACTTGATGCTCTGATTTCCCGACATGGCCCCAACAAGTTGGGCCAAGGCCCCTGGAGAGGGAAAGTTCATCGGTCAACTCCGCCTTGCAACGGAAGCAGCTACGAGAATGGGTTTTCGGAGTTTCTGGGAGAGTGATTTCCCCTCTCCGCTCTCGTTCCTTGAATAGGAGATATTTAGCTTCGGGGTCTCCGGAATCCGCCTCATTCTGCAGTCTTTGAAAATCCATAACTAATTCCTTTTGAAATAGGATCTGATAACGGCTAAACATGCCCTGAAAGGTTTACTCTAAAATTTCTCTCCCATCTGGGGATAGCCCGGATAAAGGTAAGACCAAGAGTTTAGTTTCCTCCTGACCATTCCCTCAATCTTATTATTTTCCAGGTCCCTGATTGTTCTCCAGTTTTTTTTAACTTCGGTCAGGCACCTTTGGCAGAGTAAAGAGGAGTTCCCCCCCCCAGAAATTTTTTCCAAAAGAATTGGGTTAGTGATAGGGGTTTTCCCCCCTGATCCGCAACGTGGAAGATTAGACTTGGCTCCTATTTGATGCCATTTCCCACCAGTGACAACAGGTCCCCATCCTTTGTCGGCTTTCTGGGAGGCTTCTACCCAGTTATCGACGACAATACCAAAAGCCTCCCACATCCGGAACAGGTGTCTAGAATATTTGACAAGGGAAAGAGCCGTTTCTGAATCTTCTCGGAGGCGAGCCTTTTCCATCATTTCAACAACAAAACGGAAAGGGAGATCTACAACCCCACCGATTTCTCCTCTTCTTCGAGCCTCTAAGATAAGAGGTTCAAGGGCTTGTGGGTCTTTTTCTTTCACAAGTTCAAGGAGTCTTTCAAATTGTTTTTTTGGGTCAGCTCTCATATTTTGTTCCCTTATTCTTATTTTTTAGTTTGATCGGACAGGTCTAAGCGTGTGGACCTGATGATGATGTGAGCAGATTCTACAATCTCTACTGGAAAATTGTCGTGGGTAAAAAAATCTTTGGCATATCGGAGAGCTACTTTTTCACTGAGGTAAAAATGAGGACGATCATCATCCCTCCACCAACCACCTCTAAGCCAGTTTCCAGTATCCATTCGGCGGACGGCATATCCAGTCTTCCCGATCAGCCTGACATACCCCTCTCGGATTCCAAGACGAATGAGTTCCTTCAAACCCTCTTCGTCCCCTTGTGAGACCTGCCGGGCTAACCTTTCCATTTCTTTACTGACAGCCATACGTTAACCTACCTATATTTTCCATTTATCGGGTCAAGAGGGGAAAACACTAAAAGTATACCCTGAAATCAGCCAGGAATAAAAGAATGAGCTTAAAAGCAAAAATTATCAAAACGGCTTTAAAAAATAAAGGCCTCAGACCTCATCTCCTGAATATTCTACTCAAGCAGGCAATGGACAAAACTGTCGGATCCGTGTGGCTTGAGGAATTCGTAGAAGGAAAAGATCCAGAAAAAGGTCTAAAAAAAGTCCGGGAAAGGGATTTCAAAGAGCTGAAAAAAAGGGCTCTTGAAACCATGAAAAGAGAGGAGATCCCAGAGAAACTTCAATTCTCCGAAGCAAGTAAAAGGAAAGAAGAGGTTCTGAAATTCCGCCTACAGGAAATCGAACGCCTCAAAAAAGAGGCAGTGGCTTCCGTGGAAAGGAAGTTTGAGTCCATGTTGAAAGAGGCTCAAACCCAACTTGAAGAGTGGCAAAAAGAGGGGAAGAAAATTAAAGAGGAAGCTGCTAAACTTCTTCAGAAACAGCTCAAGGAGATTCAGGCTCAGACTCCTACTCCGATCGAGGAGTCAGAAGGAACTCCCCTCGCTGATTATATTGCTTCTTCTGGAAACTGGGCCCCCAAGTTTACGGTGGAAAAAGTCTCTACCGTACCTGTGACCAAAGTAGAAGCTCAAACAACTGCAAGACGCTTGGGCCAGGACTTTGATAGATGGTCCAATGTGGCCTTAGCTGTCCCAGTGGGGAAAGACGACGAGATCGAAGGGTGGATCTTGTCTGCCTGGTCCGCTGAATAGTCGGACAAAGTAATTTATTGCCCCAGAAAAGGCTCGACCAGGAGCCGTTTTTTGCCTCCCTCTTTTTTAATCGTGAGGGAGAGCCGGTCCTGGTCGAAGAGAATTTTCTGTATGTCTTGTTCCGTTAGGATGTGAGCACGGGCAGTTTGGTTTTCATCACGAAGGGTGACGCTTCGAGCGTCTTCTGGAAGGATAAATTCCTGGTCCTCCATAAGGGTTCCAATAAGAATACCGTCGACTTCGACGTGAAATATTTTTGCTTGGTGTTTGACCCGTTGAGGGTGCAAACGAATGCGGCTCAAGATCCGATTTTTGAGTGAGCCCTCCATATTGGCAGGCTCGGGATCGCAACAGGTTTTTGAGGTCACTGGCATAGGTATGGTTTCTCCATGAAATCCCCTCGAGGGATTTGAGGTTAAAGAATTGTTTCTTCATCGTTTGCATCACTACCTAGAACGTGTAGTTCTCATACTAGTGACACCGATTGAAGGAAAAAAATCCCTGTAAATAAAGGGATTTCTTTACCGCATCTCAAAACCTCATGGGGGCATCGAGGTCGTCGAGCGGCTCGAGGATGACGATCACATACCAACCAAATTTAATTCATGGATCAGAACAAGTCCATTTCCTTGAATAATGTCTACGGTGAGTCCGTATGGGCTCCTTTCAGGTAACGGTTCAATTTCCCGGGATAAGAGTCTGAAAAGTTGCCAGCTGCCTTTCCCACTTGTCAGAGACATGAGGGAACTAATCAGGTTCATCTCCCCTATTTTTTTATTTTTCCGGATCCCATAAACGGTAAGCCCAAAAGAAAAGTTGGAAGTATGTGGGCAGTAAGCCATCCCAGAAATCTCAAAGTAGATTTTGGTCACCCGATGAGGAACTGGATTAAAAATCATAGAACTACGCCATCTCGGAGAGGCCTTGTTTAGTTCCCTGTCCACCACACGGCTTTTAAGCGTCCTCTCTTCGGACCCATATCCTCTTCGTGAAAGCTCAAGACTTAGGCGATGTAGCAGGTCTTCAATACTTTTTTCCATACAGACTCATGTTCGAAGTTTTATTTGCGGTCGAATCCTGAACCGTTCCCAGAAACCTCAAGAAATCTCTTGAGGCTGATCTGGTTCAAGTCTATACCGGTGTGGGCTCTTGAATGGCCTCATTTTTTGGGGTTTTGATCCCGCAGGAGAAACACCTGGTCTCCTCTCCTTTTCTGTACCGAATCCAATGTTCACATTCTTTTTTTTGAAGGAGAGAAGAAACTGCTGCCCACACTTTAGGGGAGGCGTCTTCATCCATCGAATTAAGAAACCTCTTCGCCATCTTCCGACTCATCCACATTATTTTCCTCCTCCGGAATAGGATCTTTCAGGTAAATAAGAAGAGATGAGGGGGGCATCTGCTGAATGGGGAAAAGACTTTTTCCAATGTCCATCATAGAGGGGTGTTGTTTCTTCCACATGGTGGATCCATTCCGTAATTCCTCCAAAACCTCCCCGGCTGTCGGTCCTGGATCTTTGAGTTCCCTTCTTTTCATTTCGACGAGGATCTCTTGGCGGAGTT
>Ga0114918_10004513_pt1 | contig 12087 bp, 11 predicted proteins | sample LantaG_FD_87015 | JGI IMG/M metagenome (GOLD analysis project Ga0114918, IMG submission 87015) | Deep subsurface microbial communities from Baltic Sea to uncover new lineages of life (NeLLi) - Landsort_02402 metaG | ecosystem: Environmental > Aquatic > Marine > Oceanic > Sediment | place... | reverse complement strand
TGGCCCCCATACATACCTTTGAAACAGTTTTACCAGTTTATTATCAGAATAATTAAAAGAAACAGGTGGCTCATTAAATGAAATCACGTCACCATGCTTTGGTTCGCGAAACAGGTAACTAAATTTATCGGCAAAAAAGCGCTCCCCAACTAATAGCGTTGTTTCCATAGAGCCTGAAGGTACTTGGTATAACCCAAATCCAAATGTTCTAATCAGAAAGACAAGAAGAAGGAGCCCTATAATTTCGAGCGTATTTTCTAAAAAACTTTTTTGCTTCTTTTTTACGTGCATCATGCGATCTATCCTTGGAAAGTGTGTGTTATAATCCATCCACTATATCATATTTTTGATATTTGTTTATATATCAATCACATGCATTGGATTAACCTGTGTGCCATTTTCATACAGTTCCAAATGGAGATGTGAAGCATCTTTTCCCATTTTCCGGGTAAAGCCAGTATCACCAACCTTGCCAATCAAATCGCCTTGCTGAATTCGTTGTCCAACCGTAACTAAAATTTCGTCCAAATGCGCATACCGTGTTTTATACACGTCATCATGCACAATCATAATCGTATTTCCATATCCGGATGCAGACTCAGCTATTTGCACCTCTCCAGCTGCTACTGATTTGATAGGAGTACCGCGATTTGCCGCCATATCAAGTCCATAATGAAATCCCCATTGCCCGTTTGGTTTTTTACGAGGACCAAAATAAGAGCTCAACCAATAGTGCGAACGCTTCATCGGACGCGTAAACAATATATCAGTTAATAACGGGCGCTTTTCTTGCTTTGTTTTAAGCCGAGGCGATGTATGCTGTTTGGAATCTTGAGAAACGTTGCATACCGCTTCATCTTTTTTTAATGCTTTTTCGCGCTCAATTGCATCAAGAGTCTGCTGCGTATACCGATTCAAACTGTGCATTTCAGGGGATGCTTTTATACTGCCGAGTGATCGATTAAGTAACAATTGCCCACTCACAGCCTCACCCTTTTTTTGCCGTGCAATCAACGTTTGTACTGATGCAATATATGATTCATACTGCGCCTGCAGCTCCTGCACTTTTGCAATATGCATCTGCAACTGCCGACTTTCCCAAAAAAGAATGGAAACTAACGCAAAAAGAAGCGCAATCAGACCAAAAACTATATATCGTTTGGGATGCATAATTGAATACTTAATACCAACCCCCTATACCGTTTCGATAGTGTCTGCCGCTACCCATCCCATTTGATCATGCGTGGCAACTTTATACCAGCCTGGCCGTTCATCACGAATCTGAACATCTTGCAATAAAGACAACTCTTTAACAACATCATACTGCTCATGTGGCCCAGCAAGAAGCGGCCCTTTCTTTATAACCAATGCGGATTTATAGAGATACTGCGTATAATGCATTAAAAGAAACGCACCTGAAATTACAATTAATATACCCAATAGCGCGTAATAAATATTCTTCAAGCGTATACGGCGCTTAGATATAATTAAAAGCCATAATAAGTACCAACTCATTAAAAATAGGAGCTGCAGAAAAAAGGGATGAATACAGCGAGCTCCCCAATCTAAAAAAGAGACAATCAACGATGGCTCAAAAGGAATACCTGCTTTTTCGTATGCACCACTCATCTGATGATCAATGGCATGTAATAAATTAAAAGAGGCCCCTTGCTGCGCACGCTTCCACGCCACAATCGCTTCTGGGTATTGCGCAAGCTCATAGTGGCAATTACCACTATTAAACCATACGCCCGGCCCTTTATTTTTTATCGATCCATACAACCGTGCAGCACTCTCAAAGTCATCCGCTTGATATGCTGTTGCTGCTTGCGATGCAATCGCTCGAGGTGTCTGCGCAAGGCTATCTGCTGCCACCAATGAAAGTATTAAAGTAATTGCTGTAATTGTTTTAACCATTGTTCTGCTTTTTTAAATAAATCAGTTGTATGTTTTTCTGACTGCTCTGCTGCAAATGCCTGCTGCGCGATTGCCGCAAAAAATTCATTCCATTGCTCCAGCTGCTCTTGCGGCATGCCAATATCCTGCAGCCGCTGTGCTATATATTCTGCAGTAATCGAACCAATAGAAAGGTGCCATTTATCTGCAAACAGTTCAATAAAAAGCGCATATAATCGTTCATTCTTTTTGTTTTTTTGTAACTTAACTAATCGCGCCTGCGCTCTTGAAAATGCCTGATATGAACGACGCGCTCGATACGTTTTTTTTCGGTGAATATACAAAGAATGACGCCCGCGACGAAACGCCCACGCAAAAAATGGTATCGTTATTAAAAGAAAAAAAAGCCACCACGGCATAATATATGGTTTACGCGTTGGGCGAAGCTCTCCTTTTGCAAGGGGTAATGCGCTTCTTTTTTGCTCCACTACGGGATTAGATGGTGTGATAGACGATTTTTTTGGCGTTCCTGGCATAATCGTCATACTCAATGGAGCGGTTGTAATCGTTCGATGCCTTTGAGAATTCACATCAAAGTAATGAAACTGCTGCGCAGGAATTTCAAAGTTCCCCGTCTGCAATCCCTGTACAATATATTCAAATTGTTTTGTAGCCAAATCGGTTGCAGATGTTGGCTCCTCTGATGATTCCTTTGATTCATAATAGCGCAACTCATCTGGTACACCTTGTAAGTTATCAATCATAATTTTATCAGGATTAAAATCACCCTTCAGTGTCAGTGTAACCACCGCTCCCTCTCCTTGCGAAACGATTGAAGGATGCGCTGAAAGTTCAAATACATCAACAGTCCCAACACCCTGGACTGCCTGATCAGAAGGTGGAATTGGATCAACCTGCACGGTTACCGCGTTTGAATATGCACGCTTTTGCGCTGAGGCCATTCCAAGTAATCTGCTAATTCCTCCAAACATTGGATTGCGTGGCATCTTCGCTTCATACTCGGCTGCAAATGCAGGCACGGTTATTTCACCCGCCTTTTTGGAATACATATCCCAATCCAATTCAATATAATCATATTCAATACCATCAATTAGCTCTGATCCCTGCCGTGGCCCTCGTGCTTTTTTGCGGATAACATCTTTTGTTGATTGCTCAACAAAATTGCGTAATCTTGCAGAAGGATCAGTGTAATAATATCGCAACGTAGCAACGATTCGCTCTCCTGCCACTACGCGATCTTTATCGAGCGATAATCGCACAATAACAGAATTTTCTTGATCTTCTTGTTCATCAGAAAGTTGCTCGGTACCAACTTCAATCTGCAAACTGTTAGATACCTTTTGCGATCCATCTTGAGAAAATAAGGCCGGCCCCACGGTATACGTTCCCGGCTTGGGCGCAATTACATTATATCGATACGCAATAGATACCTCGCCATTTATAACTGAATGGCTCCAGCTACTATCGAGTAGTTCAAATGGATCAAATCCTTCAATTACTGGAGCTTCATCCAATGCTCCTCCATCAGAAAGAGTAAGTTCTATCATGAATGGACGCCCCGCCTGCACCGTTTTTAAAGAGGATCCCATTTCATCTACAACGCGCAAAACTCCCTGAGCTGCTGCCGCGCATGAAATTAATAGTGAAAAAAGAACTATTGCTTTACCAAGAATTTTGCCCGTCATGTTCTACTGCCTGTTTTTGCATCTGTGCTTTGATCAGTTTTTTCTGCTCTTTATCTTCTATTTCTTCTAATTTTTCAAGAGCACGCGCCATCCATTTTTGATGTTGAGGCAAACTCTTTTCAATATTTTCTCGCTCCTGCTGCCGATAATCTCCTGGATCTTCCATCACCTCTTGCAGTGCTTGTTCTTTTCCATCCTCTTTACTAGGCTGAGAATCAGTTTTCTGCTGATTAGAATTTTTATTATGGGATGAGGATGAAGTATGGTCATCACTAAAGTTGTCCTTTTGCTGGTTGGATTGATCGCGATTCGATTCGTCGCCAACCTGATCGTCATGCTCCCCACTTTGCTCATTATCGGAACCCTGCTCTTTTTCTTGTTCTCCCTGAGATGAATTCCCTTGGTCCCGATTATCTTGATTGCCAGAACTATTCTGCTCACTCTCTTTCGATTGTGAATCATTGCCCTGATTTTGTTCTTGAGAATCCTGATCATTGGAATCTTGGTCTTGCTTTTCTTGATCCTGATTATCTTGATTTTGTTTCTGCTGCTCTTGCTTTTGCTGCTCTTCAAGCATCTTTTTTACTACATCACGATTATGCATCACTATTTGATCTTCAGAATCAATAGCAAGTGCCTGCTCATACAAATTGAGCGCTTCTTTTAAATCCTGCAATGCAACCTTGCTATTGCCCCCATTAAAAAGCGCTTGTTTTTTGAGCTGATCATCTGCAGCTTTTTTCGATGCCGCCTGAAAATAAGCATCCGCTTTTTCAAACTCTTTTAACTTGTATGCCGCTATTCCTGCATCATAAAGCAGGTCAGGCCGATCAGGATTATCAACGAGCAAAGCACTAACGCCATCCTGGGCCTGCTTATACTCACCTTTCTGCAAAGCATTCGTTGCCCGAGAATACGCCCACTCCGATGAAATATTTGCGCACAAAGGCACAGTTAAAAAACAAAGTAAAAAAAGTATAGTGCGATAATTCATAGTATCCACTCAACTAAGAATGCGCAGAGAGCTGCAAACAAAAACCACGGATATCGATCATGCAACTGATTCATTTTCTTATCTTCAAAATGTCCTTTTTCAATCTGCTGCACACTTGAAACAATTTGTTTGATATCGCTCCCCGCTTGAACAGCTGGCACGTAAATACCCCCAAGCCCGTGCGCAAGCGATTGCAAAATCTCATCATTTCTCTGAGAGATTACTACTTTCCCCTGGCGATCTTTTTGGTGGCCAGATGGAGTGCCGTGCGCATCATAGAGCGGAATAGGCGCTCCCTGCTGCGTGCCAAACCCCATCGTAAAAATTCGTACTCCCTCATCCTCTGCTTGTTTCTTCACCGCAGAAAGATTGGATGAAAAGTCTTCACCATCAGTGCACAGTAACAGTAATTTATTATTGCCTTTTGGCGTATGAGAAAAAAGCTTAATTGCTTCTTGCACCGCTGAATCAATTGCTGTGCTTCCGGAAGAAATGGTTTCTACATCCACATGATCTAAAAACATATGAAATGCTCCATAATCAGTAGTAAGCGGACATTGCACAAATGCAGCACCAGAAAACAGTAATAACCCAACTCGTTCGCTTTCAAGGCCTTTAAGCAAGCTACGAATCTTTTTCTTTGCAAACTCTAATCGACTTGGATCGCAATCTTGTGCAAGCATGCTTTTTGAAATATCGAGCGCAATTAAAATATCTCGCCCCTTTTGCTTAATTACTTGCTCCTTTTTTCCCCATTGCGGACGTAAAAGCGCGAGAAAAAGCGCAATACATCCTAACGAAAAAAATAACAATTTAATGTACTGACGCGACTGATTAAAATTACGAATTAAAAGAGAATGCCATTTTCCACCCAACGCACGAACCACTTTTCGCACCGCGTATTGGCGATAGATAAAGAGCGCTATTGCAATACCAACGAGAATAACTGTCCAGAAAGAGTGAGACGCTGCCCACGTAATACCAAAAACAATCATATGCTAAACCATACCGTTGCTGCTAAAATTTGCTCACATATTAGCACTAAAAGAAATACCAACGCAAACCAACCGTAAATATCAAAATAACGAGAATAAAGCGGAGATTCATGCTTTGTTCGCTCAAGCTGATCAATCGTATCATAAATTGAGCGCATGTCTTTATCATTATGGGCCATGAAAAACTGACCGCCCGTTTCTCGCGCAATCTCTTTTAAAAGAGCCGCATTTACTTTGGGCTTTTGAATCATACCACCATACAGCGGATGATACATCATTTCATCTTTCTCGCTTCCAATACCGATGGTATAAATCTTAATGCCAAATTTTTTTGCTATCTCCATGGCAACGCGCGGATCAATATCTCCCGGACTCGGCTCACCATCAGTGAGTAAAATAATTACTTTGCTTTCAGACTGCGAACTTTTCAATCGATTGATGGCAGTAATTAAACCAGTTGAAAGCATGGTAGCATCAGGATCAATATCCCCAAGAGCAAGTTCTTCAAGTAATTCTACGATTACTTTTTTATCCATTGTTACCGGACAACGAGCCAAAGCAGCATTACCAAAAAGCACAAGCCCTATCGCATCATTTGGCCGTTTTTTGATAAATCGAATCGCTTCTTGCTTTGCAATATCAAATCGAGATCGCTCATCATCACTATAATCTTGCAACTGCATACTGCCTGAAACATCAAGCGTCAATACAATATCAACTCCATCCACTACGGTATTAGATCGAGAATCAACAAGCTGCGGCTTTCCGATAAGAAGTGCGAGTAAACAAAACAGTGCACCGTTCGTAACAAAAAATATCTTTGCATAGGGATGCGTAGATCCTTTGTTATCTGCTACCAGCTGCTGACCCAGCGAATATCGAAATAAAATCTGTTTATGAAAAAGACGACGTACTATAAAAGCCACTGCTACAATGGCAAAAGAAAGCAGCGCATACCACGGCTGCTCAAATCGAAAGAAATATTCCACTCACTACCTTTCTGATTGCGCAACGAACCATTGATACACACGATCTTTAAATGCATCATCTGATTCGTCTTTTTCAAGTTCGAATGGTTTTCCTGCTATTACTGTTATCGGATGGCGTTTCACCCAAAATGTATCGGGTGGGTACACCTTATTTGCTCCAGAAATATACACGGGAACAACTTTATAGTTAAGTAATTTTGCAACCATTACAAAACCACCATAAAACTTATGTACCTTATCATCCGAATAACGAGCGCCTTCAGGAAAAATCATTACATCTAGCGGTTGTGCTTTTGCCAAACGTAGAAGCCTACGCAATGAACCCATCGCCTTTTCTCGTGAAAGTGGATTAATCACCACTGCCATACGAGGCAGTACCCATCGTAAAAATTTCCACTTCATCAACTCATAGCGCGCAAGCCATACATGTGGACGCCCTTTCGTAAATACTCCCAATAAGGGAATATCTAATGCGGATTGATGATTAGCCACGAATACTACCGGCTCATCAGGCACATTATCGCCTCCTTCATATGAGATTGGTACAAGAGTAGCTTTCACTACAGCCCAATAAAAAAAGCGCATACTCCCAAATAAAATCTTACTTCGATACCGATATTTTTCAGGCAAAAGAATCATTAAAAAAATAATCGGCATACCCAGTAAAAGAATGAGTAGCAATAAAAATCGAGAAATTAATGTATGAAGAATAACTGATAACTTTGGCATAAATCACTCTGGTTGTTTGAAATACAATGATGGTTGGCCATGAATAAATTTTATATACAAGTTCGCAATCAAGGCAACTTCTAAAGGAATAAGCACAATGTAGAAAAATACTGCTAACGTTAATCCGCCAAAGTAGCCAATAACGAATTTAACCAAACCGTCCAACAGTCTATTCACAATCCATAATCCGATATATGCCCCAAAGCAAACCGGGAGATTATAGATAATCATCAAAAAACTGGTACGAGCTGCCGCCAACAATTCCTGGGGCGTACCATGCGTATCGAGTGCTGCAAATAGAAAGAAAAGATACCAAAGAAAAATCCACACGGTATCCAAGTCACCAAGCGCCAAAAGAATCATCGGTGCAATTAAATACCAAAATTTCTGCACTTTTTGTGAATAATACTCCCACCCCTTTTGATCAATTGAAGGGCGAACTGCTAATGCAACCACAAAGGTTAATAGATAATACGTACTGGCAAGCAATACCTCTACCAACCAAAACAAATGGAATAACTTTACGATATTAGTAAGAATCACCAATCCGGCAACCACCCCAAACAGTATCCAATTTTCACGAGAAGAGAGTGGAGTATTGATATTTTTATAGATATCAACTACCGATTTTGCCGTAACCATTAAAAATGGTTTCAGATTCTCCGGCCTAAAAAGCCGCAATGAATCCTTCCACGATTGCACTATGTTCATCAGATTCCTTCGATTTAAACTGTCCCTTTTTTATAAATAGATACTAAAATGCTAGCATATCCAAGCCCCAGTCTCAAGAAAGCAGATTACAAGTTGAAAAAACTTTTATGCATAAAAACAAAGATGAGTTTGACTTTATTCAAAACGTTCTTTTATTATAAAACATAGAAAAAAGCTGAAAATAACGCATACTACTGCTATTAAATAAGAAAATAATCACCAAAACCATTAATAAACCACATATTTAGGGCGAATGGTTACTGGCAGAGGCATACCATGAAAAAACTTGTAATCGTAGAATCTCCTGCAAAAATTAAAACTATCTCCAAAATTCTCGGTTCCGACTTCAGAATCATGTCCACTATGGGCCATGTCATGGATTTGCCTGCCAAAAAAATTGGTGTTTCGATAGAAAAGTCTGGCATTGAAATTGAGTATGTGCCAATCAAAGATAAAGATCGTGTGATTGCTGAAATCTGCAAAGCGGCCCAAAGCGCTGATACCATATTTCTCGGACCTGACCCTGACCGTGAAGGGGAAATCATTGCATGGCATATCGAAAATCAAATAAAAAAAGCGGCTAAAAAGAAAAAACAAACCATTCATCGTATTTTCTTTAATGAAATTACTGCCCCTGCTATCAATGCAGCGATTGAGAATCCAAGTATCGTTGATATGGATAAAGTGAATGCTCAGCAAGCGCGCCGTATTTTGGATCGCTGGGTGGGCTATGAAGTATCCCCTGTTTTATGGAAAAAAATTGCACCCGGACTTTCTGCTGGGCGAGTACAATCCGTAGCACTCAGACTCGTAGTAGATCGAGAAGAGGCAATCCGCGCATTTAAGCCAGAAGAATACTGGACCATCGACGGGCTCTTCAAGCAAAGCAAAGATGGATTTGTAGCCGCACTTACTCATATTGGCAAGAAAAAACTTGATATCAGCGATAAAAAAACTGCCGATACAGTTGTTACTGATTTAAAAAAGCAATCATATGAAGTTGAATCAATCGATGATAAAAAGCGGCTCAAGAATCCACTTGCACCTTTTATGACCAGTACTTTGCAGCAAGCTGCCTATAATAGACTTGGTTTTTCTGTTAAAAAAACGATGCAAGTTGCGCAAAAATTATATGAAGGTGTGCCACTCGATGATCCAAGCATCCCCGTTGCATTGATTACCTATATGCGTACCGACTCGCTCCGACTTTCTGATACCGCACTCAAAAGCGCTCGTTCTTATATTACTAAGACCTATTCAAAAGAATATTTGCCGACTAAAGCAAATGTGTATGGCAAGAAAAGTAAAAGCAAAGCGCAAGACGCTCACGAAGCAGTACGTCCGGTTGACGCCAACCTTTCGCCTGATTCAGTTTCACGAAAACTCTCTCCGGATGAGCGAAAACTATACACTCTCATTTGGCAACGGTTTATTGCCTGCCAAATGAAGCCAGCGCAATACGCTCAGCGAGTTGTTACTATCAAGGGCGGTGACTATACTTTTAAAGCAACAGGATCAACACTTATTTTTGAAGGTTTTTTGAAAGTATACGGCGTAGAAGATGATGATAAAGATAAAGTAAAAATTCCAGCTGATTTGAAAGCAAAGTCAGCAATAACACTTTCAAAAGTTGATCCCAAACAACATTTCACCCAACCACCTCCACGATATACTGAGGCATCCTTAGTAAAAGAAATGGAGAAAGAAGGGATTGGGCGTCCGAGTACGTATTCAGCAACCTTAAGCACTATTCAAGCGCGCGATTACACGAAACTTGATGACAAAAAGCGTTTTGTCCCAACAGAACTCGGCACAGCTGTTACACAGCTTTTGGTTAAAAATCTTCCGCATATTATGGACAAAAAGTTCACTGCGAATATGGAAGAAGACCTTGATAAAATTGCGCAAGGAGAGCTTGAGCGAGATAAATTGCTCAAGAAATTTTATAAAGAATTCCAAGACGATCTGAAAAAATTCAAAGGCTCAAGCAAGGGAACGCAAAGAGAAGCAATTCCTACAGAGCTGAAATGCCCCGAGTGTAAAAAGCAAAAGCTTAATATTCGCTTTGGACGCAGTGGCGAATTTTTAGGATGTCCTGGCTTTCCTGAGTGCGACTTCACATCTAATTTTGAACGAACAGAATCAGGCGAAATAAAAATCGTCAAAACAGAACCGCCGAAATTACTTGATGAAAAATGTCCAAAATGTAGTAGCCCGCTCCGCAAGCTCAATGGTAGATTTGGAGAATTCATTGCCTGCTCTGGCTATCCAAAATGCAAATACATTAAGCAAGAAACTGCCAGCTTTAAATGTCCGAAAGATAAAGGGGACGTTGTTCGCAGAGTATGGCGTGGTGGCAAATTCTGGGGATGTGGCAACTATCCAAAATGTAAGTTTGCAATCTTTGATGAGATTGAAGAAAAGAAATGCCCAAAATGCAAACTCCCATTCTTACTCAAAAAGACAAGCAAAGATGGAAAAGTCACTCTGCTTTGCTCTGATAAAGAATGCGGATATACAAAATAGTTCAACTATTTTTTCAACACCATACTGTATTGCTTTTCACTCGATCCAAGTGAAATCCCCTGTAGTGAAAACCCATTTTTTTCAAGGGCGTGCAGAGACCGTTTATTACTGCAATCTACACGAGCTGAAATGCTTTCATTCTCTGTGTGTGAAAAATATCGTTGTGCTGCTAATTCCATTGCTTTTTGAAACAGGCCGGATCCCCACCATTTTTCATGAATCCAGCAATAGAGTTGGCTTCGATGACTCGCATCACGAATCTCAATGGCGCCAATCAGCTGTCCCGTTTGCTTGATTGTGATAACAAAAAAAAATGGCGCTTTTTGCGCCATTCGTTGCTTGAGATAGTCTCTTTACGATTCAATCGATTGCACGCGCAGTGGCACGCGCACCGACTCTGAAAAGGCTTCTAAATACTGCTCAATATAATCCTGAGAAAGTGGCTCTATACATACCCGATCATTGCAAATTTTGTTTTTCATGACGGCTCTCCTTTGTGGGGAGTAGCCTAATGGTTTGGTGTGAAAGTGTCGAACAATCTAACCGACTCAACAACGTCTTGCTTTTTCTTTGCACGTTTTTTTAGCTTGCGCCACCGTTTCCAGCAATTGTGCCCAAGCTTAGCAATGAAAGCCATGCAGGCACCCGCAAAAATTTTTTCCGGAAGATACCGTCGAGAAAAAAATAGTAAATCATTTTTTGATGAGATACTTTTTTTCGAAGGCTTTGCTTTGGCTTTTCGAACAGAACGTCTCGATGGATTTTTTACAGACTCAGGCTTTTTAAATTCAAATCCTTCTTTTGCAAGCCTTGCAATAATTTCTCTTAATTCTTTTGGTAACGCATGCACAGGAGAATCTTCATACTTAGCACAGGATAAAAAACCAATCGTTGCATTATAATGTTCACGTTCTACAAGCGCGTGAGCTCGCAAATAACCCCCTATGCATCCAGCTAAAGGGCCTTCATTCTCAAAAAAATAGGTATCATACTGCATACTCTCAGCTTGTGCGCCTCGCCAAATCAACGCTTTTAAAAAAGAGGCTGTTAATCTATCATCTAATTTAGAACCTGCCCCTATCTTAACTAGTTTTTCTACAACCGTGCCCCCAGTAGCTCTTTGATTTATATCTACACCCTTTGCTTGCAAAAGCTTAATACACCTAAATGCCTTATTGGCTCGACGCGCTTCATCTGCACTACTTGGGCAAAACCGTCCATGAGCATCTCGTGGAATTTCTCGATCAAAATAATAAGACAACACCCCCATCATTGGAACTATGTTACACAGCTTTGGATCAGCACCATACTCAAGGAGTAGCTTTATTGACGATGTCCTACGCGCTTTATCAAGTACTCTTGCTCCATCTAAAGAAACAACACAATTTGGATCCGCTCCAGCCTCTAACGCTTCCCTTAGAACCTATCCCAAAATTCGAATAATTTAAAAAGCCTCTAGAAAAAAGGAGAAAGCCTCGATATTTTTGAATGATTTTTTCTACAAAATTATTTAAAAATAAAAGGCTTTCATGAAGCAATTT
>Ga0114918_10004512_pt1 | contig 12087 bp, 14 predicted proteins | sample LantaG_FD_87015 | JGI IMG/M metagenome (GOLD analysis project Ga0114918, IMG submission 87015) | Deep subsurface microbial communities from Baltic Sea to uncover new lineages of life (NeLLi) - Landsort_02402 metaG | ecosystem: Environmental > Aquatic > Marine > Oceanic > Sediment | place... | reverse complement strand
TTTTTATTCCACAGGATGTAATCGGATGGAGGTTTTGGAGTCCACTTATTGATTTCAATACCATGCGGAATCACAACGGGATTAATGTGCATGTCTCTACGAAAGGTTTCTGCTACCCATTCGCTAGGGACTGTGATTACTCTGGCGTATTGTGCCGCTTTAGCAATAATATTGTTTACTGCCCACTCCCATAGCGCGGCGTTATAATCGGCGGTCCAGTATAATCCGTGAGTGTGTAAAACATCGGGATTATCAACAGTCGCCGCATGGGAGGCAAGAATATCGTATGGATCGTTTTTGCCAACAAGTTCGACACCATATTTGGGGAGATATTTGTAATAATATTCCAGAACACGCTTGATCCCACTTTCTTCATATCTGAAATCGTCTAGCGTAGGGGCCATTCTAACTTTCATCGAAGAACCTCGAAGGAGATTAGACTATCGCACACGGAGATAATGCGGTGATCTACCATCATTTCATCAACAACTTTCTTGACATCCCCCCAAGTAACCGGACTTGCTTTACCGGGGCCATAGTCGTCAAAAGCTACAATTCCGCCAGTCTTGACACGGGGGAGCCACGCTTCAACATCGCCCTTGCATCCTACGTAAGAGTGATCACCGTCTATAAAGATCATATCGATATCGCCACCGAACCACTCCACCAGTTTACTATCGCCAGTTATTGATAGATTTCTGGGTGCGTTTTCAGGGTAGTGTCGATTGACCATACGGTTAAGATTGCCAATTCCACCAAGTGGACTTACTCCACCCTCGATGTCTATTGTTGTTACTGTGTGCTGACCGCTTGACTCCAGCATAGCCATTGAACTGGTTCCACTACCTGCTCCAATGTTTACAATAGTTGAGTGTAATGGAAGACAGGATGCCAGTCTGCGTAATTCACGTACCTCGTCTAATGTCATGTATCCGAACGCTTGACCCAGTTCTTCAGCAGGTGTTAATTTCATCATAATTCCCTTCTATTTCTATTTTTATACTATAGCCGCAATACACGATGGCATCTGTGGGATAAAACATTATTTGTGCCTTTGAATCCCCAATAACGATCTTACATCTATCTGATAGATTACTGTCATCGAGGTCCATTATGATGTCGCCTATGGATTCTAGACAATCGGGGTCGTAATCAAAAATGGCTACAACCTCAGATTTGTCTTCTGATAAATGCTCAATGATATTTTTTGAAGATTTAGCATTTACAACAATTGTAGTGTACATTTACTCCTCGCACCTTTCATACCACTTATAATTCTTCTCATATCCAAGATTTTTCATCATTGGCCAGAATGCTTCATGAGCTAGTTTGGCAATTGGTTTATTATAATAGGCGTTCCAATCTCCAACGTATCCCTTTCTGGTGTGCTTTGATTGAATTCCAGTGTTGTACGGGAGACTGTGGTCCTTTTCAGCCATCTCTTTGCGCTTTACGAAGCATTGACGTTCCGCAACTCCCGACAGATAGTTTACTGGATCGATGTTCATGCAGTTTAGTATCCTTGCTATTTCCCCCTCCGCGCTATTATGAAGAGCTTCGTAGGATGTTTCAACTGCGGCGTTGTCAATCCATGACTTGTTATATCCTGTCCATCCGCCACCATGAGGGATGGGCCATAAGCCGTTTTTCATAGCGAGGATAGTTTCTTCAAGGGTGTCAATTTCCCAATATTTCCATGCGCTTACTGATACATCTCTTGGATCTCGTTTGAGAAAGATGATTTTGTGATTATCTCCAAGCTTGTTGATGTTGACCGTGTTTGTTTTTCCAGTGATGAATAAATCTCCTCTTTTGGATTTGCTAAGCTGCGTTTGGTACACATGGTGATTGTTGGAATTAGCGCGATGTAATCCTTCTTCGGCAATTGATTTCTGACCCAGTACACCAGAAGCAGCACAGTCTAGAGCATCTGCTAGTAAGCGTGACAGCCATACTCCACCGGATCGAGGATAGGCAACAACGATAAACTTCATACTGCACCCATGTCAGATTTGACATATATGATGTCTCTGGTTAATCCCCTAGATAGCACTGTGGAGTAGCCGATAAGTTCAACATCGTAAAAGCCATTGTTCATGAGCATCTTCTTGAAGTCTTGATAATCGTGTAACTCCTCTGGTCCGGGTCCATCACCGTAATACTGGCATTCGAAGATGGCTGTTTTACAGATGGATGAGATCGACTGGAGAGATGCAGGGATGCCAGCGGGAAAATAGGGGAGGACAGATAGACAGATGGCGATATCGAATACATCGGTATTGAATGATAGAAAATCATCAAACGACACATGATATGGCTTAAATTTCCTACTTGTTTCAATGTTAAATCTTTTGCTACCAAAGACGTTTTTTATTGCCTCATCAAGAATTACACCAACATTGTCTATTGATACCAAACTGCTTACTCCAGCATCAAAAACCCTCCGCGATATATCGCCGTGTCCACATCCAATATCAACCACGGTCTTATCCCTAAAGTCAATGGATGAGATATGCTCCCACATCTGTTCCGCTCCGGTATTATAATCCGGCATCTTTCCTCATTTCTGCAATCGCTTTCATCAGCCATTCTCTATCATCGCCGGGGCGTTTCGGAGGACGTGGATCAAACCATGGCCTTGAAGTAGCCCAGTCAATAACCTTGAACGTATTATTCGATACTGGAATGATAGCATACTTAGTCAAATCACCATGCTTTATCCCGATGGTCTTGAGTGCTTTGATGAATTTCTTGACACTTCCATTGAACCTTGTCCAGTTCTCAATAGGAATACGCCGAATATAATCCATCTTGATTGTTTCATTATCGATTTGCTCTGCATACGGGACAAATCCGGTAGGATACATCTTTACTAGGGCATATATCTCATTTTGCGCCATGTATTTGCATTGTTGCTTATACACCCATCCGTCTGTTCCTAGCCAAACAAGTGATCTTGGAAGATTGTTGGATTGAAGAATTCTGTCAAGAGCCATTATAAATACCCCAGTCTTTCCATCTCCTCAACATGCTCATGTGGGATTTTCTCAATCTGGTCGGGTCTAGCTTTATTGGGATTTCCATCAACAAAGACATTGGCGTATCTGATCAGACATTGACGAGTTCCAAGTACCCTCATTCCTTCTTTGCCATGCAAGGTGTCTGAGGCAAGATAGAGTTCAACCTCCCATGGGGTTATGTTTCTGCGCAGGATATTCAATAGCTTTTTCCTGTTCCATATTCCGACCTGCAAACTCAACTGGTACGGACTTTCTGATGGAGTTTCCACAAGGTCGTAATGGCCCCAGTGTCCGATGTTTACTGCTTCTCCGTTATACTGGCGGTCGTCTGTGAGGTCCATCCTGAGAATATCGTCACTGTCTTGCATGTATTCGTGAAGAGTACCAATCCCAGTGTGATCAACTGTGCGTACCAGCCAATAATCGTCCAGCATCAGAACAATGTTTTTATCATCTATATCACGAAGATAGTCAATGAGCATATTCGACCACTGCTTCTGACTGGGCTTTTCGTCATATTTGTATACAGCTACTTCAAAGTTTTCAGGAAGCTTGATTGTGTCAGAGACCTCATTATCAGTAAGCACAGTCACTGGTTGCAGATTTGACCAATATATATTGAACAGATGGGAGAACGGCATTAACGCCCAATGATATTTCTCGCATGTGGTTACAACAACTCTCATTTAGATCCCTTTCCTATAAGGTCTTTAATCGCCACTCCCTGAGTTCTGGTTTCAGGAGTTCCATTTGGGCAGGATACATGATGGTATGGATATTTACGAGCACAAATTGGACAGTCTTGGTGGATTGATTGAGGTGAAGGATCAATAACCTCTTGTACGTTTCTATGTACAGGAGGCTGTACTGGAGCAGAATTTATATCATTGATAACGGAGTGCTCGTGACCGTCAATCATGTATAAAACCTGAGAATTGAACGATCTGCGCTCTTTCTCTGCCATTGCGCTCAATCGTTTGTGCATATCTGCCGGAAATCTCATAGTAATTCTTATCATAATGTCCTCATGGCACTATCGTATAACTATTATGATACCATGTCAACAAGGTAATAAAAAAGACCTCCCATCTCAGGGAGGTCAGTCTAATGTTGCTTATACGGACGATCTTAGGCCCAAACTGCCTGTCCGAAGGTATGGCCACGGAGTGACACACCACCATCAGCGTGGTACGGGCTATCAGGATCGGGATCGCGTAACATCTGGAGAGGCTCGTACATTACATGATCAACTCGTGCGGCAAGGTGCGGAGTTCGCAAAACGATACGTTGTTCTGTACGAAGGGCGAACTTGATGCACCATTTTTCCTGTTCCACCGCCCACATATATTTACCAGCATCAGTCCAAAAGTTCTGAGTGTTATGCAGGAGAGAGATTTCAGGTGCGGCACTGTTGTAATCGAGATACTCGATGTATGTTACAGGGAACCCACCAGTTATGGTGATTGGGACGATGTAGATTGAACTTGCAAACTGTCCGGCGTTCAGATTTCCATTAGTAATGTTAGTGTGCTGGAAAATGCCAGTATCAGTTACAACTTCAACCATCTGACCATTGACCGGAAGCGTCATGGATGCTCGGAAGTCATCGCGCTCGCGAACGTTCTCACGACCATCGATCACAACACGAGAGCTAGAGCCAAGAATTGAACTTGCGCATTGGTTCGTGTTATATTCGCAAGGCCAAATCTCGGTCAACTGCCACCATAGGTCTGGGCGCATGAAGAACTTCCATTTTACAGGATTCAGGTCCATTGTCTCGGCGTTATATTGAACATAGCGGAAAGCCATCGACAGGTATTCGACAATTGAACGACCTGAGCCGCCAACTGCATCATACGCGAAGTCTTTCACATCGGAGTCGAGAGATGCACAAAGGGTTCCACTATCAGCGTCTTTCTGGCCAGTAGCGATTTGATTGTCCAATCCGGGCATTTGACCAGAGCCAATAGCACCCTGCCAATAGCGAGTATTGAGTTGACGTTCAGTTCGAACACCAACATTGACCATCTCTGACATTACCATACTGTCTAGGACTTGATTTGCATTCAAGCTGGAAGGAGCAAGATTGTCATCTCCCAACAGTTTTCCACGAAGGATCAAATCAGTGAAATCTCCACGATTGATCTTACGCTTTACTCGTGCAATATCAATGGTATTACTGTCTCTACGCAGAAGACCAAAGCGCGCCGTAAGATTACATGCTTTCAGGAAACCAACAGGTGCGTCATCGCACACTTCATCGGGTTCCGCGCCTTCGTCATCGGTATATCCAGTAATCGCCCCAAAGCGGGGATCTTCACTCAGTGTAGGAATGAAGGGCAAAACTCCACCAATACCGTATGGACGAACCATAGCAGTAATGATGTTTCGATCAAGACCGGATGTTGAAAAAACTCCACCCTGTCCGTGTAGCCTGCCAGCGGTTTCGCCACTGTCAGCCGCTTTATCGATCATCCCGCCAGTCTTTTGGACCAATTGACCGAGCAAGCGATTTTGCGTTTCAAAAAAATCTTTCATTTCTTTATCCATTGCTTATTCCTCCTGCAATATATCCTGCTCGGCTTATACCGCTTCCTGTGGAAGGTTGCTACTGGAGATCAGGTTATCAAGGAAATTGATTCCCGTCTTTCCAACAGTTGTATCTTCGGGCTGTGTTTGTTCTGGCATAGACTTCGCTAGAGTAGTTCTTCCGTCAATCTGTGTAGCACTATTTCCGATTGCGGAAAAACCCTGTATGAGAGATGCAATTGACGCAACCGGAGTTTCACCAAGTGTTTTCTCAATTTTCTCTGTTTCTGTGGCTTTCAAACCATCAACGGAATCGACCAAGCTCTGCAACAGTTCGCTTTGCTTAGTCAAAAATTCATTGATCGGGGCAATAGCAGAATTAATGCCCTCTGCGATTTCTTCACGAGTGATGTCTGTCTCTTTGGTAACTTCTTCGGTAATTTCTTTGGCAACTTCTTCAATTTCTGGTTCGTCTTTTGCGGCCTCTGGTTCTGCAACAACGGCTACAATTTCTTCTACAACCTCTTCAGCGATTTCTTTGCTTTCAAGGCCGACTGTTTCTGCGCCCTGTTTCATAAGTTTGTTCGCCTCCTCTACTGCATCAAGAGTGGTGGGACTAATGCCCCATTGATTCTCTAGAATGTCTCGCTTTTTCTTATCAATAGCCATATCATCTGCCTCCTTACTTTTATCTAAAACAAATCCTGTCAATTGTGTAGCGGCAACAAAGTCTGGAAGTGGACTAATCTCAATCGTTTGGTGCTCTACTATTGATCGTTCATCTGAACCATCGTACTTGACAGATGTTTTAGGCATTGAGTGACTTACTCGTATCATACTCGGATCTAGCATACTGATTTCTTTTGCCAGACCTATTGCCGCCGGATTATTATCGATAATTCCTCCTGCCAGAGCAAAGCCATTGTCGTCATAAGCGACCCATTCAGCTTCGCCAAACTTATATTGAGGAATGTGATAGAGCCACAATTCCGGTAGCGGGAATACTTCCTTGTCAACCATATCTACAAAACGCATATGGCTATCTTTCGTGATAATGTTTTGCGGTCTATCATCATCTAGGAAGTTGTTAGAGTACACGGTCATCCATTGGATGGCATCGCGCTCTTTCGACTTCCATATGAATAAGGATGGGCGTTCACTGGTATCTGGTTTTGATTTGATACCAAGGAACTTCTTCGATTTCTGGATAATACTTTTTTCCTCATTTGCGGCATTGGCGAGTACATCTTGATATTCGCTAAATAATGCGTTCATTCCGTTAGTATCAACATCTCCATCAAGATTATCGTAAACAATATTGCCCATCATGCTAACAAACTGATTGGCGGTTTTCTGTACATCACTGGCCCGATCTCTACCAGCCTGCCATGCCTCTAGTTCAGCGAAACTTTTTACACCATAAGGAACATATTCGTCTGATTCGTAATAATAACCACACTTCTTGAGATTGTCCTCGTTCGGATCAATATCCTTTTTTATACTTTCATCTGTGCTGACAACATCGTCAGTTTCTTCTTTGGAAAATGGCATTTTTGCATCTCCACTCGTATAGTGACAGCCTAATAGACAAAATACATACCTGCTATTGTCCAGAATAGCAATCTATTACACATATGTCAACTAATATCTTTATCGTCCGGGTTCTAAGTGGTGTCTGAATGGTTACTGATCTCCACCGGAACTCTGGACGCGTCGGTTAGAATTAGCTGAGGGGAGTTACCCAACAGCCTTAGAATATCGCTTACACTGACGTTTTTAGGCTCAAGCTGAACAACGGATGGTGATGTCCAAAAATGAGGCGCACCATCTGGCCCAATTAGTATTGTAAGGGTAGCGACACAATAGCCGGATCGCTGTTTATTCGCTATGCTTTCCAACCGTTTCGCAATATTTCCCCACCTACGCCATATAAATTCATCTATCATGTTTTCTCCGATCAGAGATTCTTATTTGATTTTTTTGCAAGTCTGACTGTTGCTCTTTTGATTTCTTCATTCATGTTTTTGACAAACTTAGGTTCTCTACGTTTGATGATCTCTTTTGTCCAGAGGCGGGCTTCGATACCTTCCATAATTGGGGAATTTGCGCCCACAATAACCGCTCCACCTCTTCCCTGTCCAGAGCCGATTACGCCCGGAGCTGTCTTGGCAGAGAAATCGCTACTCATTACTGCATATCGTTCAGCGGTTCCATAGTTGAGAAAGAAGTAGATCAAGTCTTCTGTACCAATGGATACTGATTCGTTGTCGCGATCCTGTTCGATGGAAAAGATTGGGCGCGATTCCCATGTTCCGGTAGTGCGCTCAAACATGCGCTGAATAACACCAGCTTCTTTTCTCATGATCTTCCCGAAGTTTCCGGTTATCTCACCAGAGAAGTCAGGGATTCCACCGAGAGGTTTTATTCCTATGAAGCTCATTTCATCGCGCTCGGATCGGTTTCGTCCATATCTAGGTTAACCCTTTCGTTCACGTCTATATTAGTCTCACTCTTCTTGCGATGAGGGGATTCATTGGAATTTCCTAACACAGACCGCTGATCAGAAACAGATTCCTGTTCAGCGAGTTCATCTTCTATTTGTTTTTCCTCATACATCCGTTCAAGAGATTCGAGTGCGCTCAGAGCCTCTTTGAAGTATCTTTGGCGTGACATGGGTGATTTCACAATATCCGCCATCACTATTTGTTTTTTCTCTACGAGCGCACCCGAAATCTTGTCTGGGTCGTTGCCCTCAATATCGAGTATTGATGTGATTCCAATATCGAGGTATTTGCTGTATTCCGGATGGAAAAACAGCATTATTGTTTCTGTTCCATCTTCCATCCTACCATCATCTAATTCTAATTCAACAAACTGGGCAAGAGTTATCTCGCCGTTCTCTAGCATCTTCTCGCGTTCAACACGGACACTGGTGGTTAGATTCTGGATATTGAATGCACGAGTTTTAGCTTGGACGTTGCGAATATCAGCCACCTGTTTATCCTGTGCATCGTCTTGGAAGTCAAATACCATCCTCATTGTGCGGGGGAGATATTTGTAGTTGAATACTGATTCGATCAGTCCAAGAGCTTCGCCGTAACCTTTGCCGCGTTGTTTCAAATGCTGGACAAGAGCATCTGCCTTATTCGCCCCAGACGACATTGAGGGGAATAGTTCTCTGGCATCCACCCCAAATGCGAGTGAAATTGTCGCCATTCCGAGGATGGTTGAGGATTCCTCATCAAATCCATCAGGGAGAGATGCGAGGTCAATAGCTTTCATATCGGCATCCGGCATCCCTTCGTGTCCAATGACAACTGTCTTGGAGTAGCGGGTCAAATTGCGGGATGTCATTTCCTGTTCGCTAATCGCCATAGCTTCAATAACTGAGTCTGGGTCAAGTCCACCGCGGGTGATGAGGACTTGACGGGTAGGGCGGGAGCCGAGCTTCTCTTGTTTGTAGATAGCAATATCGATCAGGTTTTGTGCGGTATTGATAGCGCGGGAGAGAGCGCAGAATCCTACCCCAAACATATTGGCATTCGGAGATGCCATTTGAGATACATAGATAACTCTGGTGTAATGGAGTTTGTACATTTTACCGGAGAGATCGTTGAACACAACTGGGAATAGTGGATCGCCAGTACGCTGACAGCGGGAGGAGTCGAGATGTTTTACTGAGATCGGCTGTCCTACAATTGGTCCTTCTGGATCTCCAAGGCCGATAACTTCTGCAAACGCTCCATTGTCCTGCGTGATAAGGTCTTCTGTGAATTTACCGATGAACGATTTCCATGCTCCATTCTCACCATACTCGGCTGATGCGTAGAGGGACTCCTGTATCTTCTCTGCTTCAGCAACGTGTTTGCGGATGGATTTATCACGCGCTTCAATGCGGAACGGAATTGTCTTGATGCGGGATTCGAAGGTGTACACCGCACCAGAGATATGATCACCACCTTTCCAAAAACTACGAAGTTGACTGTCGCGCAAACTCGACCACCATGGGGCAATGATCTGAGTCGGAGAGTTCATGAGGCGAACAAAGATGTTTGTCCCTCCCCTAGTGTTTGTCTCATCTCCCTGAATACTGGCCGAGATTGCTCGTTCTACTTCTGTGCTATATGCCGCTTTGTCAATTAGTTCTTCTTCTGCCATCAGTCAACTCCCATAAGTGATCTAATTTTTGCCCGTACTCTTGGGGCCAGTTTAGCCAATGCCCCAGATGCGGCATCAGCGAAGTCAAGGTCTTTTCCACCAACCATTGTGTTTACTAATTTGTCTATAAGGAACCAATTCCACGATCCACGTACTATTTTTACGTTCCCGTTGGATAGTTGAGTGATTAGAATCTGCCAACGGATGTGTTTCTTTCCACGAACCTTATCAGCTTTGACAATGAACCCAGAGAGGTTCCTGACTGTTGCCTCCGCGCTTTCCTTACCGCCCGATCCGGGTTCCTGCTCAACCCATATGGTTGCTTGATATTTGTATGAGTATTTCGTTCTGGCGTGTTCAGCGGAGGCGAGTATTTTTGACTCACGTTCAGGAGCGGCCCATTTCCCCCAAACCATATCTTCTATGTAGTATTTCGTACCATCATAACACATGAGGATTCCAACGGTATATGTTCCACCATCTTCAGTTCCGGCTTTATCCCAATACCAAACTCGCATTGCGTCTACCGGGGATGTATCGACATAGACGTTGGATTCGAACCAGTCGCGTTTGAACAGGAATCCTTCTGGAGTTGTCGGACAAGCCATGTATTGAGACGACCATGTGTATGGACCTACATCTTCTTCGAGTTCTCTGATGGAGGCTTTATCGTAGCGTGACGGAGCGGCGGATTCCCCTTCTTGTCTGAGGAGAGGGTCTGGAACACCAGATTGGAGGAATAGTCTACCGTTCTTCTCATCACGCTCGTCTTGGGATTCCGCCTTGGCTGTTATGCGTAATGTTGCCCATTTGTTCCCCTGTTTTTCTAATAGAGTTCCCGCTATATCCTCCTCATGCCAGCGCGTCATCACCATGACCTGTGCGCCATGTGACCATACGCGTGTGCGAAATACATTCCTATACCAGTTGTAAATCATCCGTCTACGGTTCTCAGAGAATGCTTCTTCGTAGTTTTTCAGGGGATCGTCAATGAGTCCAAGTCCAGCACCGAAACCCGTGATAGGTCCACCTACGCCAGCGGAAATGATCCCACCACGACTGTTTTCGAGATCGTAGTTTGCTTTCCCTCTTGACGATGAACTTGGCATGACTTCTGGGAATAGAGCTTTGTGGAATTCGGATTCTATGATGTCACGGGTGTCACTTACCATACTGGCGGCAAGTTTCTCCGCGTAGGAGGTGAGAATGATTGGATCGTCTAGACGTTTTGCCATCCAAAAGACTGGGAAGCGGCGAGAGACTAATTCACTCTTTCCAAACTGCGGCGGACTGAAGATAAATAATTTATTGATCTGCTCCTCAACAACCATCATAAGGGCATCACAAATTAGAATGTGCATGAGGTCTGGTTTATAGCTTGGGAAGGTGTAGGTCGTGTAGTCAAACAGATGTCTGCGAGCGAGGATGCGGGATGCCAACTCAGCACCAGGGTTAATTGTAGATGGTCTAGCGCAATTCTTTATACGCTTTAGAGCCTCAGCACGATCAACAATTTGAACCACGGGTGATTTGTCGGGATCGTTGTGTATTATCTCGCTAAGACCGGAATTGCTAGTTATGTTCAATGAGGCTCCTATATCGTGTGTATTTTCCATCCACACATGGGTTGTACCTCACTATATCAGATGTATCTATAATGTAAAGGAAAACAAAAAGCCCCGCACTAGGCGAGACTCTTTGCGGAAATGAAATGTAGCATTGATATTACAACAGTTTGTGTGTTATGCCAATAGTAAAAGGAAAACCCGCCAGTTTGAGCATCATTGAGAGGCTTGGTGGGTATACTGAGGATATTATATCATAAAACAATCAATCTTACCATCCATAACTTCCTTATATGGGGCTACAAGACCAGTTCTGTAGTCCTTTACAGTTCCGCGTATAGCATGGTATGTTCTAACAACTTCTGTAACACGCTCTCTATCAGGAGATAATTCACGCTCTTCTGCACCATAGTGAACAATTAGTTTTTTTGCCAACTTGATAAAGGATGACTGCCTATTAGTGATCTGGCTTTTACTGTCCGTTGCCTCCGCGCTTATTCCTGTAGATTTGTGCGTTATCCTTACCGCAGTTTCCACCTTATTTCTATGCTGTCCACCGGGACCAGACCCTCTAAACATTTTTATCTCAAAGTCTTTCTTTCTCAGTCCGTCCAGCTTACTGCCGACATATTTAGATACCTTTATTTTCATTGAAACTCTCCTCCATAGCCTCTTTCTCGCGTATCCAGCAAATCATTGCTTCCCCAATTACCTTTAGCCAAGGAATTGAAGTGCCAGCATTGCGAAATTGGTCAAGATAATCTACGTATCTAGCAAAAGCTCGTTCCTCTTGACCTTCTCGTGGGCGATTTTTC
>Ga0114918_10004511_pt1 | contig 12089 bp, 5 predicted proteins | sample LantaG_FD_87015 | JGI IMG/M metagenome (GOLD analysis project Ga0114918, IMG submission 87015) | Deep subsurface microbial communities from Baltic Sea to uncover new lineages of life (NeLLi) - Landsort_02402 metaG | ecosystem: Environmental > Aquatic > Marine > Oceanic > Sediment | place: Baltic... | reverse complement strand
GGGGCGGGAGAAGGGAAGAGAAAAAGGGGGGGGGATTTTTTGGGAAAAATCTCCCCCCCCCCCCCTCCCGCCCGGCCCCGCCGGCCCCCCCCCCCCCCCCTCCCTCTTCTCTCTTTGTACTTTTTTCTTTATTCGTTCTTCGGCTTTCGTCGTCGTCGCTCGTCAATCGACAACCACCGCCATCAACAACAGCTCTGATCTCTCAGTACTTTTTTCCCCCTTCCATCCTGCCTTGCATTTTTTTTGTTCTTTCACTTCTTCTTCTTCTTCTTCTTCTTCTTCTTTTTCCACTTCAGGTTTTGAGATCGTGCGAGAGAGAATCGAGAGGTGGGAAATTCAGAGAACAAAACGAGCGACCCTCCACCCCTTGAAAGAGAGAGAGAGAGAGAAGGGGAAAAATTATGGAAAAGAACTGGCGACAGAGAAACGCCTTCCTCCCAACCTTTTTTGTCCTCTTTCGTTTCAAAAAAACCAAAACCGTGCAAAAGAAAACAAAATGTGTTTCGAAAACAAAAGGTGGTCTCTCCTTTCGGATTCGAGAGAGAAAGAGGGTGTGGAGTTTGGAGAAAGAAGAAGAGGTCGAGGTCGAAAAAGAGAGAGGCCTCTGGTCGAGCTTCGTCGTCGTTCCTCTCTCTTCTCTCTTCTCTCTTCTCTCTCCTTTTTTTCCTCTGCGATTTTTTTTCCTTTCCCCCCAGCATCGGTCACTTTTAGATTTCCCTATTCTTTCTTCCCTCTTTCTTTCTCTTCCTCGCTCTCTCTGTGTAACCGCAGGTCTCCTTCTCTCTCCCGGCGTTCCCCTCGTCGAGGGAGAGATGGAAGGCTTCGGGTTCGACCCGCTCGGGGGCGACCTGGTGGCCGATCAGAGCGCAGCGGCGGCGGCGGCCACGGCGGCGGCAGGAGGGGCAACGGCAGCGCCGACGACGACGGCTTCGGCTGGAGGAGCATTCGACCTCCCTCCGTCGCTCCAGCTGCCTCCTGCGGCCCCTTTCTCCGGCACGGTGAGTGATCATGCAAGGATAGGCTGCTGAGTTAGATGGTTTGGAGGACAGGCGAGCCCTGCGTGCGCCCCTGGAACGCGGTGCGAATCTAGGAGCACACAAAAAAAAGATCGGCAAAAGAGAAGGGCGTCCCTCCTCTCTCACTCGAAAGAACCTCTCAACAACACCAACAACAACCAGCTCTCCGCCGCCCTCGCGGCCCACGTCCACGGAGCCACCTGCACGGCCCAGGAGCTGGTGGACGAGCTCGTGGCGCGCTTCGGCGGCGAAGGGGCAAACCGCCAGCTCCTGGCTGCGGGAGAGGGCGTCTCCGTTCCCGCCGCCGCGGTCGAGGCTGCGGCGACGGCGGCGCTGCTGCCGCCGCCGCTGCTCCTGCAGCAGGCGAGCGGCGGAGGAGGAGGATTCGTGCCGGCGACCGTGCTCGGCGGTCCCAGAGCTCTCAATGGCAACGACAGCGTCTACGACCTGCTCGTGGGAGGGGAGGGGGCCGGGGGAGGAAGCCACGGCCAGCTCGTGAGCCTGCCCCGAGGCTCGATCCAGCTCTTGCCTTCTCCCTCTTCCCCTTCTCCTCTTTCCGTCACCCCCGCCTCCGCCGTCGAATGGCTCAGGGCCAACGCGGCGCTGCACGTCGTTCCTGCAGACTACGCCGTGCCCGGGGCGTCCCCTCGCCTCTGGCTCGTCACGAAGCAGGAGCTGCTGCCGGGAGGCAGCGGCGGCGGCGGAGGCGGGGCCTCAGCGGCGGACGCGCGGGCGGCGCTCGTCGCTGCGAGGGGCGGCAGCGGCGCTGCTGCCGTCCTCGCCTACGACGCCCTCTGCTCCGCTGCCGTCGCCGCCGCTGGAGCCACGGGAGGAGGAGCTGCTGCTACGCCTGCTGCTGCTGCTGCTGCGAAGAAGCCCGGCGCCCCGCGCGCCCCGCGCTCGCGGCCGGCGTCAGCGGCGAACCTGAAGAGGAGGGCATCGTCGGCGAGCGGGGGCAACCTCGCCGTCGCCTCGTCGCCCGCGCCCTCGATGGCTGGGGGCCCTTCCCCGAGCAACTCCCTCGCCAACTCCGACGACACGCCCGCGACCTACCCGCCCGCCCGCCTCCTCGCCGCCATCGGGGCGCTGGTCCGCAGCCCCGCGGAGCGCGCGGCGAGCTTCTCAAACAACGCCGCCGCGGTCGCCGCCGTCGCCGTCGCCTCGGCCGCGGGGCTGCCCGCGCCCCCCGCCGCGGCGGACGCGGTCGCCACCATGGCCGCCGCCTCCCCCGTCGGGTCCCGCGATCTTCCCCCGGCCATTGTCGAGGCGATCAGGATGTTTGTTGCGGCGGCGGGAGGCCAGCCGGTCGCCGAGGCGGCGCTCGAGGCCGCCGGCGGCGGCGGCGGCGGCGGAGGCGGGGGAGCCGGAGCCGGCGCGGAGGCCTCTTCCGCCGCGCCCTCAACGGCCCAGGCCCAGCAGCCGCGCCTACCACCCCCCGTCGCGGCCCTCCTGCGTCAGCTCGCCGACCCTGAAGCCCCGCCGCGCATCCCCATGGCCGAGCTGCTCGTGCCGCCGGCGGAGCGCCCGGAGGCGACGGCGGCTCGCCTGCCGCCGGGATCGATCAAGCGGGCCGCCTTCGACGCGCTCGCGGCCCCGGGCGTCGGCGAGACGGGCCTGGACGCCGATTCGATCCTGAGCTACGCACTGGCGACCGGGGTCAGCGTGCCCCGGCCGCCGACCGTCGCGCAGGGTGAGAAGTTTTTTACGTTTTCTTTTACTTTTTTTTGGGGTGGGGGGGGGTCTCGAGGTCGAAAAAGACCTCGAATCGAAAAAAACTCACTATTTCTTTCCCTCTTCTCAACCCTTCCCGTCTGAACCCCAGGCCTCGCCAACTCCACCGAGGCCGCCGAGCGCGCCGCCAAGGCCAGCCTGGCGAGCACGCTCGCCCACGACCCTGCCTTTGCCCGCGTCGGCGCGGGACGCTTCGCGCTCGCGGCACTGCTCCCGACCTCGGCGCGCGCTGCTGCGGCGGCCTCGGCCTTCGTGCGCCAGGCGCTCGCCGCCGAGGCCGCGGGAGCGACCGCGGCGAGGGCGCTGCTGCGGGACTCGGGCTCCGTCGAGCCGAGGGTCTCGGCCTCGGGCAGGAGGCGGGGACCCCCCGGCGGCGCCGCCGTCGGCTCGGCGCCCCCGCCCACGAAATGCCACGTGTGCGGCCACGGGGCGCACGCTCCCTACTCCACCTGCCCCGAGGCAGCCGCGGCAGCCGCAGCGGCAGGAGCGGGGGCAGCACCGACCGCCGCGTTGGTCCCAGGAGAGCCGCTCGCTCAGTGCGGCGGGTGCGGCAAGGGATTCCACGGCCCCTGTCTCGCCACCGCCGGGGTCGAGGCGGCCTCGGCCGCGGCCGCAGCCGCCGCGTACTCCGCGGAGATCGCGACAAGGGTGGCGGGAGAGGGAGGAGAGGCCTCCGCCCCCCCGCCCCCTCCGCCGCCGGCGGTCGTCTCCCCTGTCAGCTTCGGGGCCCACGGCGCCGCGCAGCCCTGGCCGCCCTCTCCGTCCGCGGACGTCGAGGCGGCCTGCCCCAGGGCCTGGTCCTGCGGCCGCTGCGCCGACCGCATGGCCGGCGTCGGCGGCAGGCTGGTCTCGGCTGCGCGGCGCGCACTCGACGCCGCGGCGGCCCGCGACGCCGCCGCGACCGCGGCCCTCGCCGCCGAGGAGGCCCGCGCCGCCGAGTGGGCCGCGCGCGAGGAGCAGCGGGCCGCAGACAGGGCCGAGAGGGAGAGGGCGCGGGAGGACCAGCGGGCGCTCCAGCGCGAGGCGACGAGGGAGGCCGCCGCGGCGCGCGCCGCCGCCGTCGCCAGGGCCGCTGCGGCGGCGGCGGCCGCAGCGGCCGCGGAGGACGACGAGGCCGCCGCCCACGCCGCCGAGAGGGAGGCCGCGCTGGCGCGCTTTGTCGCCGCCTCGCTCGACGCCGCTCTGGAGCGCGCTGGGGACGGGGCAGACATTTCTCTTTTGCCGACGGCGCAGGAGCTCGCCAACCTCGAGGCAGGGGCCGGCTTTGTGTTTTACCCCGCTGCATCGGCGACGGCGGCGGCGGCGAAGGTCGGAGAGGAACACGTCAAGAGCGAGGGAGGCGACGAGCAGCAGCAGCGGCAGCAGAGCAGGCCCCCCCTGCCCCCCGCCCCGCCCCTCCCCGTCGCCCTGGCGGACCAGCGTATCCCGCTGCAGCGCCTCCGCGAGCGCGCCGAGCGGGCGGAGCGGGAGCTCGCCCTCGCGAGGGCGAGGGCCGCGGGCCCCCCTCCGGCGCCCGTGGTCGCGCCGCCGCTCTCGCCCGCGACGTCGCGCGCCCTCGCCGACGCGCTCGCGGTCTCCGAGTTCTTGACCGTGATGGGCCCCTCGCTGGGCCTCCCTCCCATTGACACGGCCGCGCTCGTCGCCGCGGTGGGCGCGCCGCTCGACAGGGCCATGCCGCAGACGCACTACCTCGAGCCGCTCGGCGACGACGGCGCCGGGAACAAACTCTTCAGGGCGCCCGCGGTCGCCGACGCGCCGCCGGCTGCCTCTGCTGCTGCCGCCGCCTCCCTCCCTCTGCCCCCCTGCCCGCACACACAGTCGGGACTGGGAGTGCTCGCCGATGCTTACCTCGCGCTGCTGGGCAACGTCGTCCTCGACCTGCTGTCGATCCCCCACGAGTCCGGGGCGGCGACGAGGGCGCGGGCCCGGAGGTGGGCGCGGGCCCTGGACGCCGCCGACGGCGGCGCGTGCTGGCCGGAGGTGCTCCGTCGCTACCTCGCAGCCTCGAGGGCCGGGTCGGCGGTGGCGCTTTTCCCCGGTGCCGCTGCCGCCTGCGGGAGCCCGAGCCCGAAGGAGGTCAGGGAGAAGCTGTTTGGGAAGGAGGACGCCGGGGGATGGGGAGCGGAAGAGGGAAAGAGCGAGACGGAGCCCTGCGGCGGCGGCGGTGGCGACAAAAATCAGTCTCCTTCTTCCGGACCACTCTCCGCCAAAGACGTCGCCCTCCTCTCCGACGACGAGGCCGCGGCCCTCCTCGCCGCGGCCCTCGACGCCGCCGTCCCCTGGCACGCGGTGCCGACTCCCCTGCACTTTCGCGCTCTGGCGCTGCTCTGCGACGACGTCTTGGACGGCGCCGCCGCGCGGGCGGTGCTCGGGCAGAGGGTCGACGTCATCTGCGGCCGCGTCGCGGCGCCCTCCCGAGGAGAGCCCGACGACCGCACGCTCCGCGGGGAGCTTCTCGGCACGGACAGGAACGGGTCCTCGTGGAGGGGCCCCGCGGCGGCGCGAAACGTCGTGTTCGAGGAGGTGGGCTGCTCCCTGGAGGAGGCCCGCGAGCCGTTTGCGCCGGCGTCCGCGTGGAGGAAGCTGTCGACCCGGGCCCAGCTCGACGCCCTGGCCGCGGGGCTGACGCCGAGGGTGCCCTGCGAGAGGGCGCTGCTGAGCTCGCTGCACGAGGCGCGCAGGCCCAGCGATGACGGGCAGGAAGCCGGCATCGACGCCGAGATCGCCGTCGGGGAAGGGCTCGAGGGCCCCGCCGCGATGCCGCCCGGCGTGCCGTTTGCGGCCGACGTGCTGGCGGCGGCCGAGCAGGTCCGACGGATGCGGGGCAGCCCGCGCCTCGGCGCCGCCCTGGCGTCCCCGTCGTCGGCGGAGAACAACAAGCAGCGCGAAGACGCCGAGGTGCTCCGCTCGGCCAGGGCGATGCTCCAGGACCTTGCGCGGCGCTTCGCCGGGAGGCAGCACGTGCAGCCCGAGGAGGCGCTCTTTGCCGCGCCCGGGTGCTCCGAGGGAGACGGCGGCGGAAGGCTCTCTGTCGTCGCGCTGGCGGCCTCCGCGGCGATGCTGGAGGCCGCGCTCGCGAGGCTGGGTTCCGGCCTGCCCCGCGGCGCGCGGGACAGATACGTCGAGCCGTGGCTGGCACTGCGGCGCGACGAGGACTTGAAGAACGGAGAGGGAGGAGAAGGAGAGGACACCGGGCGCGAGGCGTCGCCGACGCCAACGGCGGGCGCGGAGGCGGTCGAGGGGGAGCTGGAGCCGAGGCTGCCGTTCCTCGGCCCCCTGCCGCCGAACGCCGGGCCCCCCAGGCCCGGAGGGGACAGGGCCTACTTCGAGGCGCAGCAGCAGCTGCAGCTGCAGGGAGTCGTGCAAGCGCAGGCGGCTGAGGCGGCGGCGGCGGCTGCCCAGGCTCAAGCCGCTGCTGCTGCGGTGCCGGCGGACGCAGCGGCGGCGACGACGGCGGATGTCGCCGCCGCTGCTGCTGCTCCTGCTGCTATCCCCGCGGCTGCCCCCGCGGCTGCGGCGGTGCCCCACCCGCGCTCCGCCGCGGCCCTCCCCTTCGGCCTCGATGGCCCTCCCAACCCGCTCGTCCTCGCCTCGGACGTCGAGCGGCTGGCCCCTCTGGGCCTGCTGCCCTCGGCGATGGCGCCGTCGGCGAGGGAGATCGGCATGATGATGGCGAACGAGGAGGAGGATGACGACGAGGACGAGGACGACCGGCGAGGAAGCGCCAACGGGGGAGGAGTAGGAGGAGACAGGCCCTCGTCTTACTACAACGGCGGCAGCGCCCGCGGAGGAGGCGGCGGCGACGGCGACGCGGCCCTCACGGCGGCCCGCCTGCGCGCCTTCGACGAGATCGACAACACCGACGACGACTCCGGGCTGGGCTCAAAGGCCCGCTTCGCGCTGTGGCGGTCGGGGAGGGAGCGCGCCGCCTGGCTGCGCGACCTGGCGCGCTGCGGCCCCTCGGCGACGGCGCTGTGCTACTCTGTCGCGGTGCTCTCCGACCGAGCGTCGGTCGTCGAGCGGGGCCTGCGGCGGTCGGACGCCAAGGGGCAGCGCGCCGGCGCGGCAGCGAGGGCCGGGGGAGGCACCTTCACCTCGGGCCCCCCCCCGTCTTCTTCCGCTGCGGCTGGCCGCGCCGCGGCCTTTGCCGCAGCCTACCCCGTGGACATGAGCGCCCTCCCCGGGGGCCCCTCCCCGGGAGGCGGCGGAGGAGGAGGAGGCATCGGACCGGAGGACTACTCGGGCCTCGGCAAGCGCGTGCGCAAGTCTGCGCTGCAGGGGACAGACTTCGTCTCCTTCGGGGACGAGGACGACGACGACGACGAGCTCGGCGGGGGAGGGCGCGGGCGAGGGCGAGGGAGGGGACGCGGGCGCGGGAGGGGACGCGGCGGCGGGAGGGGGCGCGGGGAGCCGAGGAAGCGGCCCGCGACCAAGCGTCCCAAGAAGGGAGAGCAGTAGAGGTTGGTTTTTTTTTGCCGTTGTTGTTGCTTTCGCTTTTTTTTGTTTCGTTTTTTTCCTGTTTTACAAGTGAAAAAGTACACCGAACGCAGCAGCTCTCCTCTTCTTCTCCCTCTCTTCTTCCCCCTTTTGATTCAGCGCAAAAAGACGCAGACGAAGGGCTCGCCGCGGCAGCCTCTCTCCTCTCCTCTGCTCCCCCCTCGCTTCCCGTCGGAGAGGCCCAAGACCGCTGACCCTCCCGCCCAGGCCTCTGCCGCCGCCGCGATCGCCGCCGCGGTCAGCGCCCCGCCCTCGAGGACGAGGGGCACGCCGGGGAGGTACGGCGCGAGGAGGCTCGCGGCGAGGCGGCGGCCCAGGGAGGCCTTGAGAGGGATCAGCTCGGTCGCTCGAGGGGGGGACCCAGAGGGCGGCGGAGGGGGCGAGGCGGCGGCGGCGGCGGAAACGGCCGGAGCAGAGCCCGCGGCGCTCCCTCCCCCTCCGCCGCCGCCTCTGCCCCCCCTGCTCCTCGCCGCCACCCTCCGCAGCGCCCTCCCGAACGCCTCGGCGTGCTCCACGGTGCTCCCCGCCCCGAGGGCGAGCACCACGGCTCGAGAAGTCGCCATCTCCACCGCGGCGGTCGAAGCCTCTCCGGAAGGACCCTCTTCTCCTTCTCCTCCCTCTTCGAGCGCCACCGCGAGCGCGCGGCCGCCGACGCCGTCGAGCCGCACCGTCAGCCTCAGGGGGTCCCACTCTCTTCTTTCTCTTTTTCCTTCTCTCGTCTCCTCCTCAATCTCGTCGCTCAGGAGGTGCGCCCCGGCCACGGACCGCACGGCCTCTGCGACCGCGGCGGCGGCCCGGAGGGGCTCGTCCCAGGGGCCGAACGGCGAGTCTTCCCCGCCGCCGGCGGCGCCGACCCCGACCTTGCCGACCCCGGCGGCGCGCGCCGCGTCGAGCGACGCGAGCAGGAGGTAGCTCGGCGACGACGTCTGCAGCATCGCCAGAGCCCGGTCCACCTCCCGCTGGAGCTCCTCGGACACGCCCCAGCCGGAGTGGAGCAGGGCGGCCTGGCCCAGGGCGTCGAGGGTCTTGTGGGCAGACGCGACGGCGAGGACGACCGGAGGAGGAGGCGGAGGCGGCTGCAGTCCCGGAGCCTCTCCCTCGCCCGCGGCGGAGGCGGCAGCAGCGGCAGCGCATGGCGGGAAGCGCCCGTCGAGGCCGAAGTGCGCCCCGTGGGCCTGGTCTACGATCAGGGGGATCTTCTTTCCTCCCAAACTGCACGCGGCGGCGAGGGAAAAGGCGTCAGCGCAGGCCCCGAAGTAGGACGGCGAGACGACGAGCACCGCGGCCGGCATGCGCGCCGCCCTCTTCTTCTTCCACCTTCTTCGCTTCCCTTCTTCCTCATCTTCTTCCTCTTCCCGCCTCCTCTCTCCCTCGCCAGAGGCGCCGGTGACATCGAGCTCTTGCGCAAGATCTAGAGCTCGCCGGATACCTGCGGCAGTCGCGACGCGCCCCGGCCCCTCGCTGCCCCACCGCGACTCGGAACCGGAGAAAGGAGGGGCGTCGCCGCCGCCGTCGCTCGGGCCCCCTCCTTCCTCTTCGATCCAGACGACGTCCGCGCCGGCGAGCTCCGCCGCCGCCGCGGCGGAGCGGTGCGCCCCCCGAGAGATGAGCACGAGAGGACGAGCGAGACGGAGTTCGCCGTCGTCGTCTTCGCTCCCCTCCTCCTCACCGCTGCCCCCGCCTCCTCCTCCGGCGGTTGAGTCGACCTGCCGCTCGCGCCGCGGCCGGCGCGCCCACAGCCGGCAGCACGCCAGCACCGCCGCCGCGACCCCCCCCGTCGAGCCGTTGACCAGGAACCGGGTCTGGGAGACGCCCCAGGCCTCCGCGGCGAGCCTCTGCGCCTCGAGGATCGGGCCCTCGGGCTGCGAGAGGAGGTCGAGCCCCGGGAGCTCGGTGAGGTCGTGGCGGAGGGCAAAGACGGGGTTTTCGCGCCCCCCGTCGCCTCCCAGGAGCCTCGCCAGAGGGTGCCGAAGCCGACCCCGCCGCTGCTCCCCGCTCTTGGCGATCCCGGCCCCTCGCTTGTGCCCGGGGACGTGGAAGGGCGCCTCGGCAGGGGTGCGCGAGCCGCGGAGGAGCACGGCATCGAGGAGAGGGGTCGAGGCCTGGTCGAGCAGCGGAGGAGGAGGAGGAGGTCGGAGAGGAGGCGGCGAGGAGCTCGGCGATGCCCCTGCTGCGGACGTCGACGTCGCATCCGGGGCCCTCGCGTGCGGCGGCCTGAAGTTCGCTCGTCGTCTCATTCTTCGACGGGAGCGCAGAGGCTGAGCCGAGGCACCCTCGGAGACCGACGCTCGAGGGCGCAAGAGCTTGGCCGCGAAGCCAAGCATCGGAATTCGTAATTCTCGTTGCTTCTTCTGAGAGAGAGGAAAGGAAGAAAAAAAAAAGCGGAACGTCCATGCTCTTCTCTCGCCCTTCACTCTTTCCTTCTCCGAGGCTTCGTGGAGAACGAGAAAAACAAAACAACCTCTCTTCTCTGTCCCTCACCCGGACGAGGCCCTTGTCTGTGCACGCTCTCTCTGCCGCCGCCCTCGCGTGTGAGAGAGAGAGAGACAGAGCGCCTGAGAGAGAGAACAAGCGCGAGCCTCGCTTCTCGTTTCTCGCAGCCGTCGCTGTTCTCGTCCGATCCGCCCGACGCTCCTCTCTCTTTTCCTTTTCTTCACCGAATCCGGCCGCCATGTCCCGCTTCTTCCGCGGAGGGCCGGGCTTCGCCAAGCCCGAGAACGCCCTCAAGCGCGCCGATGAGCTCATCGCCATGGGCCAGAAGGGCGCGGCGCTGCGCGCGCTCCACGACGTTCTCTCGTCGAAGAGGCACCGGGCCGCCTGGACGAAAGTCCTCGAGTCGGTCGGGCTCCGCTACGTCGAGCTCTGCGTGGACCTGCGCAAAGGCCGTTACGCCAAGGACGGGCTGATCCACTACCGCAACGTGTGCCAGCAGGTAAGAGAGAAGAAGAAGGCGTGCGACGGGAGTTGAGAGAGAGAGAGAGGGAGGGAATCGAGCGGCGATCGATTGGAAGGGCGTCGTCGACGTTGCAAAAAACGCCGCCGACGACGACGAGAGAGCCCCATCGATGCGATCGCCACGAGAAAGTAGAGAAAGACATGTCTTTCTCTGTAGCCAACCGCGTCTCCGTTTTCTTTACGCCGGGACTGCGATAGTAACACTGTGTTCTGATCAGAATCGCGAGAGAAAAGAGACGAAAAAACGCGCCCTTGAAGGGAAAACCCTTCAGGGGCGCGTTGAAAGATGGAGAGGCCCCGCGGCGGCTTTTTCCCTCTCGGATGGCTCGGCGGCGGCTCGACGACGATCGACGGAAGAAAGAGCCCTCTCGACCCGGAGACACTCATTTGCGTCTCTCCTTTTCCTTTCTCTTTCTCTCTCTCTTCCAGGTCAACGTCGGCTCCCTCGAGGAGGTCGTCAAGCACTTCCTCGACGTCGCCACCGCGAAAGCCGAGGAGGCCCTGGCCGCCTCCGAGGCCGCCAACGCCGTCGCGGTCGCCGCCGCCGGCGCCGCCGCCGCCGCGGCCGACGACCAGGGCGCCAAGTCCCTCGACGCCGTTGAGGACCTCGAGGCCGACGCGTCGCCGGACGCGCTCCTGGCCGCCGCGGCGGCCTCGGCGCAGGCCGCCGCCGCGGCCATGAGCGCCGCCGCCGCCGCGGCCGCCGGGGGGGCGGCCGACGGCGGCGACAAGGCCTCCGGCGCGCCGGCCCCCTCGGCGGCCGACGCCGCCGCCGCCGCCCGCGAGGCGGTCACGCCGGTCTTCCGCTTCCTCTGGGAGGCGCACCGCACCGTGCTCGACGTGCTGCGCAACAACTCGAGGCTCGAGCAGCTCTACGCGGTGACGGCCTCGCGGGCATTCGCGTTCTGCCTGCGCCACCGCCGCGCGACCGAGTTCCGCCGCCTGTGCGACGTGCTGCGGTCGCACCTGGCCAACCTGACCAAGTACCGCGACCAGCGCGACCGGCCGGACCTCGCCAACGCCGACACGCTCCAGTGCATGCTCGAGACGCGCTTCGAGGGGCTGCGCGGCGCGGCGCAGCTGGGCATGTGGCAGGAGGCCTTCCGGTGCGTCGAGGACGTGCACTCGGTGATGGCCCTTGCCGGCGCGGGCCCCTCCGGCGCCGGCTCGCGCCGCTCCGGGCCGCGGGCGGCGGCGATGGCCGGGTACTACGCGCAGCTGACCAAGATCTTCGCCGTCTCGGGCGCGCACCTGTACGGGGGGTACGCGTGGTACAAGCTGTTCTCGCTGGCCGCCTCTGCCGCCGCGACCTCCGCCGCCGCTGCCGCTGCCGCCGCTGCCTCTGCTGCTCCGGCGGCGGCGACGACGCCGGCCAAGGCGTCTTCGAAGTCGGCCGCGGCTTCGTCGCAGTCGTCGCTCGTCGCGCAGCTGACCGACGGCGACCGCGCGGCCCTGGCCGCCAACGCGACGCTCGCCGCGCTGTGCTCGCCGCCGGTCGACGCGCTCGCCGCCGCCGCGACGGAGGCCGACGCAGACGTCGAGCGCGAGCGGTGCGCGCGCGTCGCGGGCTTGCTCGGCTTCGCCGTCGACGGTTCGCTCGCGAGCTCTTCTTCGAAGAAGGGGGGCAAGGACGCCGCTGCCGCCGCCGCGGCCGCCGCGGCCGCTTCGGCCAGCTCGGGCCGCCTCGCGCTGTCCCGCCCGGCGCTCGTCGCCGAGCTCGCGGCGCGCGGCGCGCTCGCCCTCGTCCCGGAGCCCGTGCGCGCCATCCACGCGCTGCTCGAGGCCGAGTTCGCGCCGCTCGACCTCTGCTCGAGGCTCGCGCCACTGCTCGAGGCGCTCGAGGCGACGAGGATCCCGGAGAAGAAGGAAGGGGAAGAAGGGCAGAAGGCG
>Ga0114918_10004510_pt1 | contig 12089 bp, 4 predicted proteins | sample LantaG_FD_87015 | JGI IMG/M metagenome (GOLD analysis project Ga0114918, IMG submission 87015) | Deep subsurface microbial communities from Baltic Sea to uncover new lineages of life (NeLLi) - Landsort_02402 metaG | ecosystem: Environmental > Aquatic > Marine > Oceanic > Sediment | place: Baltic... | reverse complement strand
GGGAGAGCAAAAAAAGACTCCTCTTCTACTCGAGCTCGGCCATCGTCGCCTCGCCCTCGACCGGCGCGGACAGGTCCGCCTCCTCCTGCATCGGCGCCTCCTCGCCGGCGGCCTTCTCCTCCGCTGCAGGCTCCGGCGCAGCAGGAGCAGCAGCAGGAGCGGCCTTGGCCGCCATCAGCGGCTCAGAAAACCGCTGCAGGGTCGCCTTCTTCCGGTCGACCTCGTCTGCGAGCAGCGGCGGCTCATCGGCCGGCGCCGCCTTGGCGGCCAGCGCCTTCTTCTCGGCGAGCCACGCGAGCGCGGCCTCAGCCTCAGACTTCACTTTCGCGAGGTCGCCGGCGTCGCACCCTTCGTGCGCCTTGTCGGGAGCGGACGCGATGACGAGGTTGCGCGCCAGGGCCTCGAGGCCCGCGGAGGCCCCTGGAAGCGCGGCCGCGTTGCGCGCGCGCGCCTGTGCCGGCGCGGCGAGCGCCCTGAGGTCGTCGAGCTTCGAGACGTACGCGGACCTCGCGGCGTCCTCGCCGTCGTCGTAGAGCCAGTCCTCTGCGGCCTCCAGTGCCTTCGACAGGTTTTCCTTCTCCTTGTCCGAGGCGTGCTTGCCCAGGGATCCGGCAGAGTCCTCGGAGAGCGCCGACCGCGTCGAGAAGATGAACGCCTCGAGCGCGTTCTTGCGCTCGTTCGTCTCTTCCTGCTGCTTGGTGGCCAGCGCCATCTGGAGCTCGGCCTCGCAAAAATCGGTCATACGCTTCTGCGAGTAGCGCTGGAGGCGTCGGTCGAAGGCGACGGTGTGCTTCTTGGTGCGCGTCTTGGTGACGGTGATCTCCTGCTCCTCCGCCTCCGCGTCCGCCGCGGCGCCGCCGTCCGCCTCCGCGGTGCCGGGGCCCTCCGAGTCCATTGCCGCCGCAGCCGCAGCTCCCGTCCCGTCCTCCTCGGCCGTCGTCTCGCCGTCTACGGCCATCTCCGCAGGGGCCGCAGCGCACTCCCCTCCGTTGGCCTCCGCAGCCAGCGCCGCCTTGCTCCCCTTTTTGACTTTCACCTTTTCCTCGTAGCTCTCCTCCTCGATCTGCTGGACATAGTCGATCGAGACGGTGCCGTGCGCGGTCAGCTTCACCTTCGCCTTGAGCTTGGCCTTGGTGCCCTTGGGGCGCAGCGGCGTCGTCAGGGGAGGCCCCACGGTCCAGGAGCCCACGCTCGTGTCGGCGCCGGTCGGGAGCGGCGAGTCGTCGGTGTACGCCGCGTCGACATCGATCGTGGCGTCCCGCACGAACGTCAGCATCTTGGCCGAGCCCAGCCAGGTCCCCTTTTCGAAGAGCACCGACGTCGCGCGCTCGACGGGCGCGTTCTTCTTGGCCCCGGCGGCGGGCTCCTTCGGCCACGAGAACTCGATGCCGTAGGGGAACACGTCGTCGACGTCAAAGTCGCGCACGCGGAAGATCGGGGAGAGCATCGCGCAGCAGAGCGCGGCGCCACGGGCCACGCACTCCTTGGCGTTGAGCGTCCTCGAGGGCTGCTTGCCGAACACCTCGGCGACGGTCTCGAGCAGGCTCGGCATGCGAGACGCGCCGCCGACGACCTCGACCGAGAAGATGTCCGTCGTCGACAGCTTCGACTGCAGCAGGGCGGCCTCGAGCGGCGCCTTGAACCTCGCGAGCAGCGGCGCGGCGAGATCCTGGAACGCGTCACGCGACAACACGCCGGACGCGTCGACCTCCGGCGCGAGCCCCTCGCAGGTGATGGGAGCCTCCGGGATCGACGACAAGAGCTTCTTCTGCTTCTCGCAGCTGAGCCTGAGCCTGAACGACCCGCGAGCGGACGACTTGACGTCGATCTTGTGCTTGGCGCCAAACTCCTTCGCCCAGTGGTCAAAGAGCACGTCGTCAAAGTTGCGGCCTCCCAGGTCCGCGTCCCAGGTGTGCGCCAGGACCTTCAGTTGCCCCTTTTTGAACGCGACGATAGAGACCTGGAACGAAGACGCACCGGCGTCGACGAAAGCGACGTTGATGGGCGCCGAGTCCTCCCCTCCTTCGGGCAGGTCGGTCTTGTAGATCCCATACGCGAGCGCCGCCGCCGTCGTCTCGTGCAGCAGGCGCAGGCAGGAGACTCCCGCGATGTCCGCCGCAGCCAGCGCGGCCTCGCGCTGCGCCTGCGTCCAGTAGACGGGCACGGTCATCACGCAGTCGGTGACGGGCGAGCCGTCGGCGGCGGCGACGGCCTTCTGGTCGACGATGACCATCGCGAGCAGCTGCTCCGGGGTGAAGAGTTTCTGCTCTCCCAGGTACTCGACGCGAACGGCGACGCCGCCGGACCCCGCAGGATCGGCGACGACCTCGAACGGAAGCCGCGGGAGCTCTGACTCTAGGGCCGGGGAGCCCCACCGCGCGCCCAGCAGCCTCTTGAGGCCGGAGACGGTGTTCTTGGGGTTGACGGTCAGCGAGCCGACGGCGTCGGTGCCCAGGGCGCGCGTCTTGGGGCCAAAGGCCACCAGCGTGGGCGTCTCGCGCTTGGACTCTTTGTTGAGAAGGACGTCGACGCCGCGCTTGCGGGCGACGGCGATGCAGGAGCAGGCGTCCCCGACGTCGATGCCGGCGACGGACATTTTGTTGAGCTTGGGGCGGTGGGAAGTAGGGGAAGAGGGAAGGACAACGGGAGAGCGTCGGTCGGTCGTCGTTCGCTTAGATCGATCGCAGAGGGTTTCGATACGAAGCAGCGCGAGGCGGGTCTGAAAAGATGCCAGGAACAGGTGTCTCGATCTGTGCTGTCGTTATGTGAGTTGAACTGGAACGGAAAACGTGAGCCGAAGCGGGGTCTGGGGAAAGAAAGAATGCATTGGAAAAAGATGCCTCCGGAAGCAGCGCCGCTCGCGCAGCCGCCGAGCCATCGAGCACGAGTCCTCCGAGCCGGCCCTTTGCAGCCGCGCGCGCCTCATTCTTATTTCTACTGCACGCCATTCCCGGAGCTCCCCGGCCTCTCATGCTGGGCTGGAGAGAAGCGGGAGAAGCGGGAGAAGAGAGGCGCTACACAGACACTAATTCGATGTGGGAGGGACAACGTACCTGGGGTCGCTTTTCTCGATCGAGGTCGCTTTTCTCGATTTTGTGTGCAGAGGTGATCGAGAGCAAAAGTTTCGGCACCATTTTTCCGCCGAAAAAAAACAGCTAGCTTTCCGATTGGCCGTTGTCGAATCGGGGACTTGGCACGCGATGGTGCAGCCTCAGCCCGATTCCGACGACGACGACGGCGTCCCCGTGCTCTCGGGCGCCACTGCGGCCGCCCTCCGCGAGTTCCTCGCCGAAGCAGAAGCAGCAAGTGCCAAGGCCGCCGCCCGCGGCGACGGCGACGACGTCGAGGGCCTCTTCAGCGAGGACTGGGGCCTCTCGCAGTTCTGGTACACGGACGAGACGGCCGAGAGCGTCGCCGCGGCCGTGATCAAGGCGGCCGAGGCGAGAGTGGAGCTCGTGTGCTGCGACGCAGAAGAAGCCGAGAGGAGAGGTCGACGAGAGGGGGCTGCTTCTGCTGCTGCTGCTGCTGCTCCCTCGACGACCTCTCCTCGTTGCCGCCGCCTCCCCCGGATAGCCTGCGTCGCCTGCCCTTCCCTCTTCCGCGCCCTCCGCGCCTCCCCGGAGTTCCTCGAGGCGGCCGACGCGCACCTCTTCGAGTTCGACGACCGGTTCGCGAGACTAGGAGGGGGCTTTAGTCACTACGACTACAGGAGGCCGCGCGGGATCGAGGCGGCGCTCGTCGGCGCGTTCGACGCCGTGGTCGCGGACCCGCCTTACCTTTCGGCCGAGTGCCTGAAGAAGACGGCGGTGACGATGCGGCTGCTGGGAGCTGGAGCTCAAGGTGGTGGTGGCGGAGCCGTCGTTGGCGAGAAGGAGAATGAGGGCGGCGAGGCGGGAGGGAGCGGCGGCAGCGCTGACGACGAGGAACGAGCCCCTTCCTCCTCCACTCCGCCGCCGGTCTTCGTCCTCCTCAGCGGCGCCGTCCAGAGGCACCGAGCCTCGGCGTACCTGGGCCTCCTTCCTGTCAAGTGGAGGCCGCAGCACAGGAACAAGCTCGGCAACGAGTTCCTGCTGATGACGTCGAGCGGGGCGGTCGCGGGGGAGCTGGGCGGGTTTGACGAGGAGCTGCCAATCGACCCCGTTGAGGACGGGGGGAAGAGCGGTAGCGACGTCGAGGAAGAGGAGGATGAGAAAGAGGAAGAAGAAGGAGAGACGCATTGTAGAGATTGCGAGTGAAGGTTTTTTAGGAGGAAGAAGAAGAGGTCGATTTTTGCTCATTTTTCTTCTTTTTTCGACTTCTCTCGTGCTCTCTGTTTCTTTCTCCTTCGCAAAAAAAGAAAAAGAAAAAGCACCATGGATTTCCTGAAGAAAAACATGGAGGAGCTCTTCTCCTCGTACGCCGTCAGCGATGACGAGGAAGAGAATGTAGCGGCGCCCGCTGCGGCTGCGGCTGCCGGCGCTGGCGCTGCCAACGAGGGAAAGAAGGAGAGTGGTGGCGAGAGCGAGAACGCCGCAGCCAACCGCAAGGAGCAGGTCGACGTCGGCGCCTCCGTCGCGGCCGCGGCCGTCCTCGCCGCGTCTCTGCCTCCGCGCCCGCCGCTGCCGCTGCCGTCCGATGCCGCGGCCTCGGCCGCCGGCGCGGGCAACGCGGCGGTGGCGCGCGACGAGGAGATGCATGGCGAAGAAGAGGAAGAAGAGGAAGAAGAGTCCAACGCGAACGCGGACGCGAACGTTGCCGCTTTTGCGCCCCCGCCGCCCCCGCCGCCCGCCTCGGACGCGGCTCCCGCTGCCCTGGAGGACAAGGGAGGGCGTCCTAAGGGCGTGCCGAGGGCTTCCGAGGCGGCCAGGCGCGCCAATGGAGATGGAGGGAGCGCGCAGGTTTTGGAGGCCACCGGCGGCATCAAAAACGACGCCGGCGGCGCTGCGGCTGCTGCTCCAACTGCCGCCGCCGATGCCGTGGCCCCCTCGACGGCGAACGAGGACTTAGATTTTGCTGCCGCTGCTGCTGCTGACGCTGCCGCGGCTTCGCAGCCTGCGCCTGCGCCTGCCTTCGCCACCGCCGCCGCAAACGGGCTCGACGAGGAGATGACGGAAGGGCCGCAGCCGCACCCGCCGCCGCCGCCGCAGCCTCTGTCCCAGCAGAAGCAGCAGCAGCAGCAGCAGCAGGCTTCCCAGCAAGTCCCCAACGCGCCCCCGCCGTCTCCCGCCGTCGTCGACGCCGCCGCCAGCGCCGACCCCGCTGCCGCCGCCTCCGCCGCCGCCACAGCAGCAGCCGTGACCAACAACGCCTCGACCGCGCTCACCGCCTTCCGCCTCGAGGCCCAGCTCGAGGAGATGCTCAGCCAGTCCGGGCGCCTCCTCGAGGAGACCGCGGTGCTCAGCGCCAGCGTGGCCTTCGAGGGCGTCGCGCTGGCGTGCGCGGACTCGGTGCCGATTGCGGCGCAGGTGGCGCGGCTGCTGGGCGAGGCCGCGGCGGCGCTGGAGTCGGCGAAGAGGGCCGAGGTGGAGGCGGCGGCGGCCGCGGCCGCGGCGGCGGCGGACGGGGCGGAATCTTCCGGGACGAAGCAGTAGCAGCAGCAGCAAAAACAGCAGCAGCAGCAGCAGCAGAGGCAGCTCGAGGAGGCGGACATGGTGGTCGACGAGGCGCAGGCGGCCAACAGAGGAGGCGGCGGAGGCGCCGCCACCGCCAACGCTTGAAAGGGAAAAACACCTGCGATGACTTCTGCTTCTCAACTCTATTCCCTTAAGTTCCCCCTTTCCTCGTTCCCCTTTCTTTTTTTTGCTCCATCGGATCCAGCAAACTCGGCTCCCTTTAAGAGATAAATTATAAATAATATGAAATGAAAGAGAGAGACAGAGAAAAAAAAAGCGAGTGTTATTTGTGTCAAGTGCTTTTTTGATATTTTTTCTGTTTACTGATGAAAAGGGGGGGAAAAGAAAACGTCTCTCTGTCTCTTCTCTCTCCTCTCTCTCTCTCCCATCCACTCCTCCTACCGCTGCGGCGACGCCAAGGGCTTTCCGGCCTGCATCGACCGCAGCGCAGCGGCGAGCCAGTCGAGCCCCTCGTAGAGCCCCTCGCCCTTCGTGGCCACTGCCCCCTGCACGTGCCACCGCCGCCCGCGCATCTCGCCCAGCCCAAACGCCTCGCACAGAGCCGCGGGGCTGATGGCCCCGGGCAGGTCCTGTTTGTTGGCGAAGATCAGCACTGCCGCGTTGCGCATGAGCGGGTCGTCGACGATCGACCGGAACTCCGAGCTTGCCTTTTGTACGCGCTCGCGGTCGGCGCAGTCGACGACGTATATGAGGCCGTCGGTGTTGCTGAAGTAGTGCCTCCACAGGGGGCGGAGCTTCTCCTGACCCCCGACGTCCCAGACGGTGAAGAGGACGTTTTTGTACTGGACCTTTTCGACGTTGAAGCCTAGTGGGAGAGGCGGGCGGTCGTGGCGATGGTGGTGGAAGAGGGCCAGAGGTGAGAACGGGGCGTCGAGACGCGCAAGAGAGAGAAAGAAAACGAAACGAAAAAGCAAACCTCTCTTTTTCCTCTCTTACCGATAGTGGGTACCGTAGACAACACCTCGCCGATGTGCAGCTTGTAGAGGATCGTGGTCTTGCCTGCAGCGTCGAGGCCGAGCATGACGACCTGAAGAAAGTAGAAGGACAGGAAGAGAGAGGTTGAGGAGGTTGAGATTGAGTTTTTTTTTCCCTTCGCCTTTTGGTCAATCGACGATGCAGCCTTTGCGCTGTCGCCTTTCCCTGTCCCGAGGTCCCAAATCGTCCTTCTTTTCGTTCCAGTGCGTTGAAAGATGCACGCGCGACGCGCGTAGTTGCGATAAACGCATCCACAGAGCGACGGAGATAGGTGGCAAAAGGGAGGCACTCGCGATGTCGCCGCTGTCTCTCATTCACTCGATCGATCGATCGTGCCCTCTCACCCTCATTTCTCTCGTGCCAAAGAGGCTGTCGAGGATCTTGCGGAAGCTGATGCCCATGGCTACGACGGGATCAAGGATTCTCTGTTGCTGCTGGTATTCCACTAGATGAAAAGCAGGCGGAGTTTCTTCTGAGGTGGCTGGTCAAAGTGTTTTTCCTGTTCTTCTTCTTCTTCTTCTTCTTCTTTTGCCTCAAGGAGGAAGGAGCGCGTGAACTGATGAAGGCCGACGGCTTGAGAACTTCAGAAGCAAGAGCGAAACCTCTCCTCTATCATTTTTCTCGCACCTGTTCTCTCTGGCATTCGCGCCCCGGGGCGAGAACAGCGGCGGCGGACCATCGAATCCTCGCTCCTTCTCGTCCGATGTCGAGCGCCCTCAAAGAAGCTGCTCCGATCGCGCTCGGGGCCCAGGAGCCGCCGGAGGCCATCGACGGCGTGCCGAATGATGCGCCGGCAGAAGCAATTCACGGTGGCGTCTCCGATGCCGACGCTGCTGCTGGCCAACAACAAGAAGAAAAAGAGCAAGAAGACGACGTCCTCATGCTCCCTGCGTTCCAGACGGGGGACATGGTGGTGTGCCCCAACCCGCGGAGGACGGGGCTGCTGTGGCCGGTGAGTGGAGGAGCTCTAGTTCCGTGAAAAAGGGCGAATGCAAAAAAAAAAATCCCCAGTTCGTCGTCCCTCTCTCGTCGTCGACCTTCTTGTCTCGCCCCTCTCCCCCCCTCCCCCTTTCTCACCCGTTCCCTCTTTCCGCACCCGCACCCGAATTCCCGGTCACCAAAACACCTCTCAGGGCGTCATCGTCGACCCGAGGGAGGCTCCCGACGAGGTCCGCAGGGGGATGAAGGCGGCGTGCCACTGCGTGATGCTGCTCGGCCCCTCGGGGAGCGGCGGCGGCGGCGGAGCGAAGGTGAGAACTTTTTCCCCTCTTTCTCCTTTCTCTCGTTCCCTCTCCCTCCTCCGCGACCGTCCCTCCTCTTCCTCTCACACTCACGCTCCCCCTTCTTCCCTCTCTCAAAACAAAAACCTCTCCAGTCTCCCCTGCGCGACTTCGCGTGGGCTCCGGATTCCGACATGCGGCACATCGACGAGGGGCTCCCTCCCCTGCCGACGCTGCCGCGCGGCGGGAAGGGCTCCTCTTCGAAAAAGCGGAAGAAGAAGAAGCCGAAGAAGCCGGAGAAGAAGTCTGCTCCTTCCGGGGCTGCTGTCGCTGCTGCTGCTGTCGCTGCTGCTGCTGCTTCTTCTTCTGCCGCTGCTGCTGAAGAGGAAGAAGAGCCAGAAGAGGACGACCCCGACGACTCCTTCGAGGAGAGCGTCGACGCGCTGCGCTCGGCGATCGAGGAAGCTCTCGCGCTCGAGGCGGGAACGGCCGACACGACGCCCGCAGAGGCCCTCGCGCTCGCCCGACAGGCCTCTGAGGCGCTGGCCAGGTCCAGAGGCGCGTTCTCGGGGCCTCCGTGCTCGTCCTGCGGCAGCGCGCTGACCGAGGCAGAGGTCAGGGCGTTCAAGGCGGCGTCGGGGCCTTCCTCGCAGGCCGGCGCTGCCGCGGCCGCCGCCGCCGCCGCAGCAGCAGCAGCAGCAGCGGCGGCAGCAAACGCCTCGAGCGCCTGCACCGCCCCCGGCGCCCCCCCCTCCTCCGAGACCATCACCCCGGCCGCCCTGCTCTTCCTCCGCCGCGGGGGGCCCCGCGGCCCCGCCCCGGGGCGGTGCGACACCTGCCAGGGCCTCGCCCGCGCCGGCCACTTCTGCCCCTGCTGCCAGGCCGCGTGGCACGCCGGCGACCGCGACATGGTCTGCTGCGACGGCTGCCAGCTGTGGGTGCACTTCCGGTGCGACCCGCGCGAGGCGCCGCGGGCGGCGAGGGAGGGGGCGCGCTGTCACTACGCGTGCCCCGCGTGCAGGCGCGCGGCCGGGTCGGCCGGCCTGGTGACGGCGCTGGCCGCGGCGGAGGCGGCCCTGAGGGCGGCGGCCCCGAAGCGCGCGCGGTCGGCGTACAACCTGTTCAGCGCCGCCGCGCACGGGACGGTCGGCGCCGCCGCGCTCGCCGCGGGCGGCGACTTTCGCGACGCGCTGCGCGCCGTCGCCGGGGCGTGGAGGGCCTCGACCGCCGAGGACCGGGCGCCGTTCGCGGCCGCGGCCAGGGTCGAGGCCGAGCGCGCCGCGCGGCAGCGCGGGGCCTTCAGGGCGGTGCAGGCCCGCTACCTCGCCGCGAGGACGGCCGCGGCCGCCGCCGGCGTGATCGACGCCGAGGGGAGGCCCGTGGGCGAGGCTGCCGCGAGGGAGGCCGCGGAGGCCGCGCTGGAGCTGCGGAAGAGGCAGCTCGAGGATGCCGCTGCGGCGAGGAAGCGGAAGACGGAAGGCGGCGGTGGGGCTGGGGCGGGAGGGAAGAAGAAGAAGGAGGCGAAAAAGGCCAGGGAGATCTCTGCTGCTCCGCCGCCGCTTGACATCAACGGATGCACGGCCCCTTCTTCCATCCCGACGCCCGCGGCGGACTCTCTCGGGTGCCTGCTGCTCCCCGCCCTCTCTGGCGACGGCGGCGAGGGCGACGACGGCGGGACCAGCGGCGGCAACGGCGAAGACAACGCCGGAGCTGCTGCTGCTGCTGCTGCTGCTGCCGCTTCTGCCGTTCCTCCCCCGCCTCCTTCGCCTCCGGTTGAAGAGGATGAGGTCGACATCTTCCTTCCGTCGCTCCTCGACGACGAAGACGAAAGCGGCGGCATCGGCGGCGCGGGGCTCGACGTCGACGACGATGACGACGACGGAGACGCGCTCATTGCAGAGGAGCTCTCGCTGATGTCCCCGCCCGCGGGAGCAGAGGCCGCGGCAGCCGCCGCGGCGGCTCCCCCGGCCGTCGTCCTCCCCTCGCTCTCTTCCGCCTCTGGGGAGCGCAGCACCGAAAACGACGACGGAGGCGATGAGGACGACACCAGCGAGGACGGCGAGGGCGCCGAAGAAGGGAACGGGGGGAGCGCCGAGCTCGGACACCTGATCCCGTCGATCGCCGCCGACGGCGGCGGCGGCCTCTCAGAGGTCCCCGTCGTCTGCGCCAAGGAAGGGAGAGGGCTCTTCAGGCCGGCGACAATAACGGTGGCCTGCCTCTGCGAGGGCTGCTCGGCGCTGCGGCGGGGCGAGCCCGTGCCGGCGTCGTTCTCGCCGGCGGTCGTGGTGCAGCCGACGCCGCGGCCGCCTCCGCCTCCGCCTCCTCTGGCTGACGCTGCTAACGGTGCTTCTCCGCCGCCTCCTCCCGTCGCCGCCGTCCCCCTCCCGCCGCCGCCGCCCCCGCAGGCCGCCGATTTCTCGACGACGGCCTTCGAGGCGCACTGCGGCTCGGGCGCCGCCAAGAAGTGGAAGGCGACGATCAAGGTCGCGCCGGGAGCGGCGCCGGAGGTCCCGGCCGGGGCGGCGCACCCGATGTCCATCGGGAAGTGGCTGCACCTCCGCGGGCTGGACGTGCCGCGGTCGCACCGGAAAGGCGGGGCAAGCGGAGGAGGGGGCGGAGGAGGGGGCGGAGCTGGCGGCGGGTCGGACGCAGGCGGCGGCGAAAACCCCGCGAGGAAGAAGCAGAAGGTCAAGAAGGGCGAAAAGGAGAAGGCTGCTGCTGCTGCCGCCGCCGGAGGAGGGGACTCGAAGGGGCCTCCCGCCGCTGCTCTGCGTCCGCTCGAGCTCAGCCTCCTCGATGGCATCGTGGTGCTGGGAGAGGGCGGGGCGATCTCCGAGGGCGCTCTCGCTCCCGCTGCCGCCTTGGCTGCTGCCCCGGCTTTCACCACCAGCAACCGCGCCGCGCCGAAACCCGTCGAGAGCTTCCTTCCCCGCGGGGCAGTCGAGCGAGGGATGAAGGCCGCGACCGACGCGCTCGCCGCCGCCAACGCCGCTGCTCTCGCTGCCTCTGCTGCTGCTGCTGCTGCCGCTGCCGCTCCTTCTCCTTCTGCTGCCGCCGCTGAAGCCGCTGATGCGCAGCCGCCGAAGAAGAAGAAGCAAAAGGCAACCAAGAAGAAGGAGGGCGACGGCGAAGACGGAAGCGGCGGCAAAGGCTACGGCAAAACGCTCTCGTTCCCCGACGCTGCCACAGCCGTCGCCGCCGCGGCCGCCGCCATCGAGGCCGCCGCCGCAACCGCGCCCTGGCTGAGGCACCTGACCGCGTCGCTACTTCCGCTCGAAGAGGAAGGAGGGACCCCTCCTTCGAAACCCTTGCAGGCCCACTGGGCGGGCGACCGCTGCGCCATCTGCGACCTCGACGTCGACTTCGACCTCGATCAGCTCGTCAGCTGCGGCGGGTGCCAGCTGGCGGTCCACCAGAGCTGCTACGGCGTTTCCGCGGTCCCTGGACCCGGAGAGCCCCCCTGGGTCTGCAGGGTCTGCGAGGTGTGGGGCGCGGCGGCGGCCGAGGACGCGCGCAGGGCCTCCGAGTCCGCCGCTGCAGCGGTGAGAGCGGCCGACGAGGCGGCGGCGGCGGCGGCGCGGGCTGTCGAGCAGCAGACCGACGGCCAGCTGCTGCTGCCCGATGCTCCTCCCCCTTCTTCTCCCATGATCACTTCCTCTTCTTCTGATATCCCTCTCGCCGTCCCCGCGCCCGTGCGCCCTCGCCCGCGGTGCTGCCTCTGCCCCGTCTCCGGCGGAGCCCTCAAGCCGGCGGCGGTCGCCGTCCCGGACCCCGTCGCGAGGAAGATCGAGGCCGCTCTGCTGGCCGTCGCCGCCGAGGGAGAAAGAGCGAGAACGAGAGGGCGAAGGGGGGAGGGGCGCGGCGCGTTTGAGGCCGACGACACCGGTGCCTCCGCTGCCGCTTCCGCGGCGATCGCGTTCCCGGCCCCGGCCGCTACCGCGGCGACGACGACGATCTGGTGCCACGTGGCGTGCACCCAGTGGCTCCCGGAGCTCTCGATCCGGGACTCGGCGCGCATGGAGCCCATCAGGGGGGTCGAACGCGTGCGGAGGGAGCGGTGGGAACAGCGGTGCTGCGTGTGCAGGCGCGGCGGCGGAGGAGGAGGGGGCGGCGGCGGAGGAGGAGGCGCGGGCGCTGGCGTCAAGTGCCGCGAGTGCCAGACCTGGTTCCATCCGCTGTGCGGCCGCGCCGCGGGCCTGTACTTCGAGGCCAACGACGCAGCGCACAACGCCGCCGGCGTCGTCCTCATCGGCGGAGGCGGGGGCGGAGGCGGAGGCGGAGG
>Ga0114918_10004509_pt1 | contig 12089 bp, 17 predicted proteins | sample LantaG_FD_87015 | JGI IMG/M metagenome (GOLD analysis project Ga0114918, IMG submission 87015) | Deep subsurface microbial communities from Baltic Sea to uncover new lineages of life (NeLLi) - Landsort_02402 metaG | ecosystem: Environmental > Aquatic > Marine > Oceanic > Sediment | place... | reverse complement strand
TTAACACTGCGCGAAGCTCGCGTGGCTCTAGCTCTCAAGACTTTCTGGGTGGTGGTGCATGTGGTCACCTGCGGTTTCATCATTGCCAACACCATCCGTCATTGGTAGTCTCGACCACTGACCTCGATCATCGTAGCAATATTGAAAGTTGAGATCTTCCGCATCCCAGCCGGGATCAGTTTCCAGCTTGAGGTCGAATGTGGCGTGCCATGCACCGGATGAATCTACCTCAAAGTCATAGGTAGCCCAAAACCGATGCTCACCACCACGCGGATATCTATGATATCCAAACTCACGTAGATCCCGCTCGGGCTCGCACTCCATGTGAAACGTGAATGCGCCCATGGATTTCCATAACACACGCAGCAGCACCCATATTTCATTTATGAGGCTGTCGGCCATCACAGATATACCAGGTCTGCATATGGCGTAATCAAAATTGTATTCCCAAGCCACGTCGTCTCGCCACTGCTCGGGGTCATAAGTCAATTGGTATTGATTGTGCAGATCAGGGTAATGGCAGATCTGTCGGTATTCTCGGTGGCAACCGTGCCGTCGGAAATTTTCCAAGAAAATGTTGGTGCATTTAAATCGCAGGAATCTATGAAACACGGTGTTGCGTAGATCAGTTGTGGCCCACCCCCAGCTCCAGTCCTTGGTGGCCACTCCAAATCTCTCGCGTTCCAACTGCAATGGTGTGTTATGACCCAGTCCACAGGTTCCGCTGCTGAGATCGCTCATGGCCGAATTGCGTAACTTCCACATCAGGGTCATGGTCTGGGCCCAGTCGGTGTATTCTTCACCGGGAAAGCCGGTGAAGAAAGTGGCAAAGTTGTTGACCAGACCTATCTCTTCCATGTCTGTGAAATTCTTAATGATGCTGTCTACTCGACACACTTTTTTCATGAGATCTAGAACCTTCTGAGATCCTGATTCCACACCAAAAGCAAATCCCGTGGCGCCACTCTGTTTGAGCAATTGCCAAAATTCTCGTTCCATCTTGCCGTCGATCCTGCTATACCCGGTCCAGTTCAGTCTTATATCGCGTGCAATCATGCCTTCGGCAAAGATCCTCAACTGTTTGAGATTGCCGTTGAGCAGGCTGTCAATGAACCATACCGCTGTGATACCTTGTTGACGATACACAGTTTCGATTTCTTCAAGAACGCGATCTGCTTGCCGCGCACGATACTTCCAAAACACAGTTTCGTTGCAGTAAACACAGTTGGCGATGCAGCCTCTGCTGAATTCGCAACTGATGCCGCCGGTGTCATACAGGCTCACATCTATGTCAGAATAGTCTGCGGGTGGCATGGCATCAAGATCAATGCGTTCGTTTCGATCCTGGATCAGGAGATGCGGCATGGGCTCTGCACCGGCATCGATATTTTCCAGTAGTCGGATCCACATCAACTCGCCTTCGCCACTGACCACATGATCGGCCACTTCGGTGCGCGACACCTTCATCTGCGTGGCATTGGCACCACCTATGATGATACGCACTCCGGGTATGCGGGCGCGGAACTGTTGGGCCATCCATACCGTACATGAGTCATTGGTGACCCAGGTACTGAAGCCTATGATAGTAGGAGCCCAGGTCACGACCTCGTCGATGTATTCCAGGAGGATGGGTTCAATCTGCGGATGCACTTTTTCCGAATAATGTGGTTCTTCCCATTTCCAATCTTCGTAGGCAGTCCAGTACTCGGTGGGTCCGCGGTGCTTGCACTGTATATTGATGTCCCAGATTCGTGTGGCAAATCCCATGGCACGAGCGATGCCACACATGCGAGCCACACCGTAGGGCGGTGCGAGTGGGCTCCATTCCGGAGCCACCACCAAGGCCACTCTACTGCTGCGCTCGGCTTGATCTATCATGAGCCCGGCTAGATTTTTCTGAGGGCGCGGCGTAGCCGTGGGTGCTAAATTGTTTTCAAGATGCACTTCTACCAGGCGCATGTGTGGATCTTTGTCGGTGATGGGACGCAGTTCGGGGGCCTGTGTGGTTTGTACTCGGATGGGAATTGTGGAACGATCTGCCATGGCAGTTATTTAGTGGTAAATATCACTTCATGTTTGATCCCTATCTCTTGTTTTTCTTGGCACCTGCAGGCATTGTTGTTTGTTGCTTGTGGGGCTATACGAAACCTTTTTCAAGGAATGATATGTTAGAAACCATCTGTGAAACCCTGATCGAAGCCTACAAACGTAACTGGATTACCAGCAGGGATGGCAATGTGTCGATCCGACATCACGATCGAGATCACTTTTACATCACGCCTTCGGGTGTGCGCAAGCAGACCCTGCAACCGGATCAATTCAAAAAAATCGAGATAGTTGAAAGAGATCAACCATTCTGGCAAGAAATACCTTATACCGATATCAGTACCAATCTCAAGCCCAGTGGGGAGATACCCTTGCATTTCGGATTGCAACGACGCATGGGCCAGCACCGCGATGATGTTAGGGTAGTCGTGCATCTGCATCCCACCTACTGCGTGGCTGCCATGCATCGCGGCATAGAGCTGTCTGAATTAGTCCGCAATTTTCCTGAACTCAGCAGATACACCCGAGTAGGAGTAAACGTACCGGACGTGGCACCCATAAGCCAGGAGCTGGCCGATGCCTGTTTTGGCAGTTTTGGACTAGACTCCGACGGGTATACCACTGCCGACATTATCGGAATCAAAGGGCACGGCGTGGTGGCCATAGACACATCCCCATGGCGAGCATTTGAACACATTGAACGTCTGGAACACATCTCTAAAATAGTGTTGACCAGCCAGCACTTTTAATCATATAATAGGAGTTTACCATGAGCCAAGCACAATACAACCTAGCCCAACCCACTGACTATCTACATCGCACCATGTTCCTGGATCCTGCGGGTCCCGTTACCATCCAGCGATTCGAAGAAGTCAAATACAACAAGCTGCAGAAGTTTGAACAGGAAGCACGTGGATTTTTCTGGCAGCCAGAAGAGGTGAGCCTTACCAAAGACGCACAGGATTTCAAAGAAGCATCGGATACAGTGCGACACATCTTTACTAGCAATCTCCTGCGTCAGACTGCCTTGGACAGCCTGCAGGGACGCGGACCCAGTCAAGTGTTCACACCGGTGATAAGTCTGCCCGAACTAGAGGCCTTGGTATACAACTGGACCTTTTTTGAAACCAATATACACAGCCGTAGTTACAGTCATATCATCCGCAACATCTACAACGTGCCCAAGGAGGTGTTCAATACCATCCATGACACCCTGGAAATCGTGGGCATGGCGGCCAGTGTGGGGCAACACTATGAAAACCTGCATCAAACCAACATGCGTCGTGAACTGGGCTTGGATGTCACCGAAGAGCAACATGTGCAGGCGATATGGTTGGCCTTGAATGCTTCCTATGCCCTAGAAGCATTTCGCTTCATGGTATCATTTGCCACCAGCCTGGCCATGGTGGAAAATCGTATCTTTATCGGCAACGGCAACATCATCGGCTTGATCCTGCAGGACGAGATACTGCACCGTGACTGGACCGCTTGGATCATCAATCAAGCGGTGAAAGAAGATGCCAGATTTGCTGCGGCCAAGACCGCATGCGAAGTGCAAGTGTATGCTATGTATCAGGACGTGATCCGCGAAGAGAAAGCCTGGGCCGACTATTTGTTCTCCAAGGGTCCGGTGATCGGACTCAATGCTGCCATTCTCAAAGACTTTGTAGATTATACAGCAGCACAGGCGCTCAAAGAGATTGGCATCAAGTACCAGGAACCAGCTCCCAGGGTATCGCCTATACCCTGGTTCAACAAGCATGTAGACACACACAAAAAACAAACTGCTCTGCAGGAAAATGAATCAACCAATTATGTTATTGGAGTCATGAGCGAGCAGTTGGACTACGACGCACTACCGCAACTGTGAGAAACAGAAATGACACGAGCCATAATTTGGAGCAAATACAACTGCAGCTATTGTGATCAAGCACGAGCCTTGCTTGAACAACATGAGATTGCCTACGAAGAACGCAAGATTGGCGACGGCTACACCCGCGAAGACCTCCTAGAGGCGGTGCCCCATGCGCGTACTGTACCACAGATATTTCTAGACAGCCAACTCATCGGCGGGTACACTGAATTACAACAACACCTAGCAAAGGCCCAGCATGAAAATTGAAAAAAATCAAGTTCACTCCTTCAAATTTACCAGCGGCGAAGAGGTGATAGCCCGGGTCATGGATTTTGACAACGATTGGATCTCAGTGTCAGATCCAGTGGCCGTGGCACCGGGACCACAGGGCATGGGTCTTATTCCTGCCATGTTCACCATGGATCATGATCAAACAATTTCAATAAATATACACAACTGTGTATTGATAGGACACACCGATGAATCAGTGCGGGTCAAATACATACAGGCCACTACCGGTCTAACAGTGCCAGATAAAAAGATTGTGATGGGTTGATGCCAAACGTTCAAAGACGTGGAGATGCCAACGGCGCTGGCGGAGTGGCTGTCAGCGGTGTTGCCACAGTGCGTGCAAACGGGCGTGCCATTGTGATACCCGGCATTGCTGTCACAGCACATCCCTGCTGCGGGTCACCGGGTTGTGCTGCTCATTGTTCAGCGGTTACCACAGGGGGTAGCGGTACTGTGAGAGCTGGTGGTAAGCCTGTGATACGTACTGGAGTAGACACAGACACATGCGGTCATCCACGTGCGGGCGGTAGCTCTAATGTAAGGGTGGCCTGATGCCAGACGGTGTAGTTAGCAATCTAGGATTAACAGCCGGTGCCGGACTCTATGCCAATGTGGGACTGCAACCCAATGCAGTGACCGCCAACAGCACTGCCGGTTATCGCACTACCTGGATGGGAAATCTCCTGTACACCATAAACGCAGCAGCCACTAATGGTGCTCTGTCGGTCAGCGCCGGTACGCTGGCCAATCTACAGGCCATTGGTGCCAATGTGAGTGGTAATTACTGCCCCAGCCTTGGTGATGCCATACCCAGCAACGTAGCCATAGCCACCGGCAATATTGGTCTTACCGGACTGATGTTGGCCAATGCCAATGTATATCTTGGATCTGGCAATTACCGTGTGTTTGCACAGGCATTCCAAACTGCTCTTGGATTTGCGTCTGTGACCAATCAGGTCATACTCAGTGCTTGTAACAGCTCAGACTATCTTGGGCCCACATTCACCACCATGGATGACCTGATCAGCGGCGACATCGCCCGTGTAACCTTGGCCTACGACGCATTTGGTGCCGACCTTTCTGCCACGGGACGCCTTCTCAGTTTCAAACCCCTGGATCTCTTGGGCACACCGGCCGGTCTATTGCGTGCGATAGCCCAGGCCGGCAACATGGTGAACGGCACCACACCGGCTGTGCGCGATGCCTTGATCGCGCAAGGTCTCACAGATGCCAACATTGCAGATCTTGTGAATGACAATCGTTTAGGTCTGTTCAATCCCAATGGATTGACAGAACTTGAGTTTGATCGATTGCAAAAAAAGGCCTATCCTGGACTGTGCGCGGTCACTGGCGCCGACCTTGCAGATGTCTTGACCATATTGGATGTCATCACCGCCAACATCACCGCGTTGTGTGAACTGCTGGATCCCAAGAAAATTTTCCCAACCAGCTATTCCGCACTGAAAATCAATGATGTCTTGATCTACAACGCCGACGGCACTGTGAATGAAACTGCAGTGCTGCCCGAGTTGGTACCCAAGGGCTGCGAAAACCTGGCCAAGATCCTACCATCCGATCAGGCCGCGGCAAACCGCGCCTTGCAATTGGCATTTGGCCAGATAAATTCTATCTCCTTGATTGATGGTGCACAACTGGCTAGGATCTTGACATGACCATTGAAAGTTTGAAAGGACTGGATCTCCTCGGCAATGCCACACCCCTGCCGGCATCGGTTAGCAACTTTATCAACACTAACATTGCACTGGGCAGCGGCCTTGGCAATCCCTATCGTACACCGCAAATAATTTTTGACACACGGTCTCTGCCCGACGGAGTCGCTGCCACAGCCATCAGTGATCCGCGTTGGAGCGAGTTCATGAACACCTATGCGATCTGGGAAGCAGATGCGTATGCAACCGAGTTTGATCGAGCTTACACGGTGCGTTTCCCACGCAGTAACACCTATGCTTTTACCTGGCAAGTAGATAACTCGGCTCAAATCTATCTGGATGGCGAACTTATTGGTACCAGTGGCAGCAATTTTAGCGGACCCAGTGCTGTGGTGTCTAGAGTTGTCACTGCAGGTGAACACACACTGTCTTGGAACTGTCAAAATGCCGGCGATGTGGGTGGATTGTCTCTGACTGTGACCACTGGTAGTTGCGGATCCTACATCATCACTGATTTTTTCGGCACCGTAGCCGGTATACCCATGAATCGATACGTGAGCCAGGCCAATGAATTGATTGCGTTCAGTGTGGCAGCAGGAGAAACTACCATGCTCACTCTGCTGGAATGCTATGATGAGATGCGTGCGGTGGTGGACGGATCACCACCATTTACCATATCTGTGGCCGGCGTGCCACTGCCAGGATCTCCGTTTGCTGACTATGATTCAGCCTTGGCGGCCTTGATCACACGGGCCGATCAGGCCGTGGGAGCTGTGTTGACTGCTATTCCGGCCGCGGCAGAATCCGCCGTGGGTTGGACTGCTATGGCTCAACATTTTGCTAACGAAGCTGTGTTTCAAGGCAAGGCCGGCATAGATTTCGCCACAATTCCAGGCAATCTTGAACTACCAACAACGGTGCTGATCACTGGCCTGGCCGGTTATGGACAAGACACCAGTGAAGGCGGCACATCGCAGTTCTTAGAATCTATAGCCAACACCGAGGTGCAGGCAGGCCAGGCTCTGGTGGGAGCAATGCGCGAAGGCCGCAACAACGAAGCTCTAGATGCCGAATCGGTCAAGCACGACAACGTGATTCCGGATCAGCCCAGCACTGTTCCGGAACAGGCCACGCTCAGTGACGGTGAGTACACCGTGGCCGAAGCCCGCGCACTTGCCGGCGGTTGACCAGAAATTGCTGTTCCTATATAATAGCTGTTACAGTCTAACGGATTAGGAGCACTTATGGGCATGACCCAGATCAGTAAATATCAAGAAGCTGAAATTGATTACGCAGAGGCACGCTTCGAGGGAGCAGACATGGCGGCCGACTGGATCCGCGACCTAGAAAGTTCCGACAGTCGCAAACACAAAGAAACCGTGGTCGAAAAGGCTCTCATGGCAGCTCGACTGGGGTCAGCGTCAGCACAGGGATTTCTCTACAACTGCTATCTGGCCTACAATCCCTATTTCGTTTACGGGGTCAAAAAAGTGCCAGAAAGCTCTGGACTGGTGAACCAATCCAATCCGTGGCCGCGTTTCTGGGCCTTGTGTGAAAGCCTGCGCACACGTTCTGTGACGGGTGGTCACGCTCAGAGACGTATAAACGAGGTCATGCAAGAATTTGATTCGGAACAGTGGAACGGCATGGCTCGTCGTGTCTTGATCAAAGATCTGCGCTGTGGGATATCAGAAAAAACCATCAACAAGGTATGCAAGAACTCTGACTGGGCCATTCCGGTTTTTGCCTGCCAATTAGCACAAGACAGCACAGACAGGCCCGCCAAACTGAAAGGGCGCAAACGCTTGGAAGTCAAGCTGGACGGCGTGCGAGTGTTGGCGGTGTTCGGCGGCACCTCGGTTACCTTGATGAGCCGCAACGGTAAAGAGTTTGAAAACTTTGGTGAAATTGCGACATGGCTCGGCACCAATCGGGCCTTGTTCCAGCACGGCACACGCACCGGTGGTAGATTTGTGTTGGACGGTGAGATCGTGGGTGAATCATTCCAGAAACTGATGCGTCAGGCACATCGCAAAACCGATGCGCAAACTGCGGGCATGATCTATCATGTGTTTGATTTTATTCCGCTAGATGACTTTGAGCGCGGCCATTGGAATGCCAATCAGCGCCGACGACTTGAATACCTTGAACTGGCCCGTGGGCAAATACAGAATTCAGATCTTGTAAACATCATGCCGGGCCTGGAAGTGGATCTTGACACCGCAGAGGGACATGACATCATGCGCCGATTTGCCGAGGCTGCAGTGGCGGAAGGCTACGAAGGCATCATGATCAAGAGTCTGGACGCACCTTACGAGTGCAAGCGATCCGACTTTTGGATGAAGTGGAAACCCACCATATCCGTGGACTTAAATATAGTGGGATTCGAAGAGGGTACCGGACGCAATCAGGGCCGGCTGGGCGCAATCATCTGCGAAGGAGAAGACAATGGACGTCGTATTCGGGTTAATGTTGGTAGCGGCTTTAGCGATAGCGATCGTGATCAGTATTGGAGCCGAAGGGATCTACTGCTTGACCACCTTGTGGAGGTACAAGCAGACGCAGTCACCCAAAATCAGGACGGAACATATAGCCTCCGATTCCCGAGATTCTTGAGATTTAGAGATTTTACAGCAGGAGAAAAGGTATGAATCCTGTCGTTCCATTCACGGTGGCCACTGCCTGTGCCATCATGAGCTTGGCCACTGGTGACGTAGGACTCTTGTTGGTCGGACTGATTTTTGCCGCGGTTGGAATGGTCACAGAGTGAAACATAGCACCCGGCTTTATACCATGTCGATCATGATGGCTGTGATTCAGTTTTTTGACACTGCCAGTTTGACATTTGGATTCTGGGCTGTTTTGTGCCTTGTGTTTGCACGAATGTGCGAAGGCGCAGAAGAATTTGAAGATCAGCACCGTAAGTAAGCACTGACTAATCTATAGTTGACCAGAAATTCGCCATTTCGTATAATAATAGAATGGAACATAAGAAAACATCACGCAAAAAGCGAACAGATCGCACGCATATTGTGTACCAGATCCAGTCGGGTTCGGACTTCTACATCGGAGTCACTGCCCGTACTGAGTCAACGGTGCTGAAAAGTGTGCGGGTCCGTATGAACAAGCACCTCTATCGCAGCCGTAGCGAAAACCGATCATGGCGGCTCTACGAAGCCCTTCGTGAACGTGGACCCGCGGCTTTTCGATACATGATCCTAGCTGTGGTTCGCGGCAAGCGCGAAGCTCATGTTTTTGAGCGTGGCCTGATTCGCGAACTCAAACCAACACTCAACACCGATGTGAGGGTGGCACAATGACCAAGGTAAAACAGACTGTTCGACAACGAAACTGGGTGGCCAAGCACAACTTTAACAGACCAGCACGTCATCGTGATCACACTCAGTACCGGCGTCGTGACAAACATCAGCATCAAGCGGAAGCATGTTGTGGTTCTTGACAGGCGCGGCTGTGTTTTTTGTGATAAACCTTGCACTGACCCTGGCTTTCCGTCGCTGGGGTGTCACACCGTATTCATACACTGATCCCTGGAATCCAGAAAGGAAAAAGCATGACTGAAACTGTGTTTGTTGTCCTATTAGTGATCGTGGGCCTTGTGGCCATTTTTGGAGATCGATATGATCAGGATTGAAGGACTCACACCCTTGCAGATAGAAATCCTAGAACGCATCTGGAGCATGGATTCGCAGGCCGAAGTCATTGCCTGGTTTGACACGCTACCGCGCAATCTTCGACAGACTGCTCATGCCATGCTGATGCTGGTGGTGATTGAAATGATCGACGAAGAGCCCTGTGATGATCTTGACCTAGCCCGGGTCGTGATTGACCGCGTGAGGTGGGGCCATGCTTGAGATTCGAAACATACACGCCTACAATGATGCCGGTGAGCGCCTACGCCGTAGATATTACTCCTGGATCTCGGACAATGCCGATGAAGCCCGCCGTACCGATACCTTGACCCAATTCACATTCCGTACTCACGCTCTACTAGATTCCAGTGCCAATCTCGAAAACCTCCTGGAACTGGGACGCACCACAGGCGTGAGCTTGCTGGTGTTCAAACCGCGCACCGTGCAGTTCGTGGCCCCTGCCGATGCTGTCACAGCAGCCTGGTACACAGTGTTTTCCGAAAGCCAATTGCAGGAATGGGAACAGACATTGGCCACCCGGAGCCACAATTCCTATTACAGCACCTTTGCTACCTGGCGCGACAACACCGATGTCGGCAGTGCCAGTTCCGTCACACACTACCAGGCACCGTTTGGTGTAAAAGAACATGCCGGTGTGTATGATTGTTCCACAGGTGATCGCATCACTGACCGCCGAGCAGTGATCCAGCGCGTGTGGGATCTAGGTTTTGCCTGCAAACGCGGACGGCCACTCACAGTGGCTCGCACCCAATGGTCGGGCAGTCGTGAAGATCTTGTCCGAGCCGAAGAAATCTACAATGAATTCCGGAACAAGAACACAGACCCTGCCCGCAAACTCTGCTCAGTGTACAACAGCGCGGCTCGACATTGTGCCTGGCCCGGCACTTGGTAGAGTAAATAAGACTATGCAATTCTTACCCGAACTCGAACTCATAGACCGCCTGTGCATTGCCAGGATCAAACATCAACGCACTTCAGGTGCCAACCAAGCAGAACTAGACTGGTACGAAGCACGCTATCAGGAACTGCCGCAAAGCGAGCGATTAGAAGCATGCATTGCAGGCATGACCGAAATCCATAACCGGATCTGGGATCTGGAATGGCAACTCAAAAGCGGCGTTGAACATCTCTTGCCCTTGGACGAGATCGGCCGTAGAGCCATAGCTATCCGTGATGAAAACAACCGACGCATCACCTACAAAAACGAGATAGCTGAAATTTTTGGCCTAGGTGTGCGTGAGATCAAGACTGATCATCTCAGTGATCTTGACCTGCTTGCGCGGGAATCAAATTCTCTTTGAATATCTGCCAGCAGGCCTGCCAGGTCCAACGCCGACTGTCCTGACTTATTTGCTCGCGATCAAGAGCCAGGCATTGCCTCACAGCACGAGCTAGATCAAAATCCATGACACCGGTTATGCCGGGTCTGACCACGTCTTGTGGTCCTGGAACCGGGTAGGCCGCCACCGGCGTGCCCACGCTCATGGCTTCGATCATGACTATGCCAAAGGTGTCGGCGCGGCTGGGAAAAGCAAACACATCGGCCTGGGCATATTGATCAGCCAAGGCCGCTCCAGTGAGATAACCGTAATATGTGATGTTGGGATATTGTTGGCGCAGTTCTGCCAACTGAGCTCCGTCACCCACCACATGCACATCAAACTCCGGGGCCAGTTCACACACAGCTTCGAGATTCTTTTCGGCACTGACACGGCTCACGCACAATACCCGAGGTCGATGCTGATAGCTGTGATCGTGCGACCAGGCCTGGGTGGGTCGGAGATTGTCGCGATCTACTCCGCGGGTCCAGGCCCGAATGTCTCCGTCAAATCCGTGCCGACGTAGATCCTCTACCATGGTGTCAGTGGTGGTGAGCACACGACCGCTGTGCTTGTGGAACCAGCGCAGATATCCATAGGTCCAGGCGCTGGGTACTCCATAGATGGTGCTGACAAATTCCGGAAAGCGAGTGTGATAGCTGGTGTTGTAACGCCAGCCCTGGCGATCCATCCAGAGCCGGGCTGCCAGGCCCAGAGTGCCTTCGGTGGCGATATGCACATAGTCAGGATCGGTGGCAGAGATCAGTCCTCCGATTCGCCAGGGCCATGACAGGCGCACTTCGGGATAGCCCGGTGCTGCCATGCCGGCAAACTGTGTGGGATTGATCTCCTCAACCCGATATCCCTCGCGCTCGGCTTCGTGCCGGATGTTGCGGTATGTAGTCACAACTCCGTTTATCTGATCGGGGGCGTTGTCGGTGATGATGGTGATGGTTGGCATTCGGCGTTTATCTCAAAATTCTTGAACTTGACCCAGTAGGTGATGTTGGCTGCTGCCTGCCGGCAGGCCGTTTCGGAATCAAATGGTACACGGACCCAGGCCGGTTGGTCGGAGGCATTATTGATATTAACAGCTATCAGGATCAGGAACCACATCGCGTATCTCGTGCCAGATCACGATTTCCCAGCGGCCATCGTGATGTTCTACCAGGGCTGTGCATGACTCCACCCAGTCGCCGTCGTTCATGTAGCGTATGCCGTCTATGTCTCGGATTTC
>Ga0114918_10004508_pt1 | contig 12091 bp, 17 predicted proteins | sample LantaG_FD_87015 | JGI IMG/M metagenome (GOLD analysis project Ga0114918, IMG submission 87015) | Deep subsurface microbial communities from Baltic Sea to uncover new lineages of life (NeLLi) - Landsort_02402 metaG | ecosystem: Environmental > Aquatic > Marine > Oceanic > Sediment | place... | reverse complement strand
GGCTGGGTCTTGCCTGCGGGCGCCATGATTCCTGCGGGGGCTGGGTCTTGCCTGCGGGCGCCATAATTCCTGCGGGGGTCGGAGATCCGGCCGCCGTCCGTGGCGGCCGGGGTCGCGTATGATACAGCGCCGCCGTCCGTGGCGTCGCTGGGGTCTTGGCTGCGGCCGCCATGATACTGCGGGGGTGGATAATTCCTGCGGGGGTGGATAATTCCTGCGGGGGTGGATAATTCCTGCGGGGGTGCCTCCGGCGGCTCAAGACCAGTCTTGAGAATCTACCTTTTTCCCGGGGGCTTAAAAACCTTCCCTTGTCCAGTGCGGGGAAATTTTACGGAAAAGCGTGTAAAATTACTCCTGAGCTGGCCAAGGGAGGATCCTGCGGGGGTGCCTCCGGCGGCTCAAGACTAGTCTTGAGAATCTGTCTTCTTCCGATTCCTTTCCGGCGCGCACAAAAACTCCGTAGACTCGGCAATGCAAAGCATTGCGTCTCCAAGGTTCCGAGGATCGTACTGATCACGTCTATCACGAGAAATGAATTTCCGCGCAGGAGGAGAAGATCGGATCCTGCGGGGGTGCCTCCGGCGGGTCAAGGCAGAGCCTTGACAATGTTGGATCTGCAGGAGCAGATCCTATTTCCCCTTGGAAAGGGGGGTGCGTTATTTCAGATCGTCTCGGTCGAACCGGCACGGAAGGATCCGGTTCAACACAAGCCGATCTGAAAACTAGCATGTAAACCCGACCCTATTGCGTACTGTCTGCGATTCACGTCTGAGATTCGATGACCAACGTGATGGAGAGGAAGACAATTATTTTCTTCACGTTGGATCGAATCAAGACGATCGCAGACATCAGCGTCGAGAGAGATCTACAAGGGGAGCAATTCTCCATCCATGGAGAATCACTCCCTTGTGATCTCTTACCCGACTACAGCCCTTTTCGATCTCTCGGAATCTCAGACTTTACCCATGACGCCATCTTACTGTAAACATCACGGGGGTGCACTCCGTGGGCCGGGGCCGTGGGCCCCGGACCCCATAGATCCCTTACGGGATCTTCTTTTCGGAATCCCCCAGACCCAGTTTCGACCGCCGCGTCTCCCCGGTCGACCGAGAGGCATCCTCTCGGACTCTCTCCGAAAAATCCGCGAGCAGTTACCACACAACACAGGTTGTCTCCCTCGGAGTTTTGGAAATAGATGAGATCGATCACTTTTTGAAAAGCATAAAAAGTGCTCGCTCTGATCATCTACTCGGAGCAATAGGGTCATGGAAATCATGGGTAAAGTCTGAGGATTCCGGAGCAGCCACGGAGGGTGGCGCGCCGGAGCGCGCCACGAAGTGCGCCCGGGCGCGGGAGGGCCCGGGCGCAGTGGCGCGGCTGCTCTATTTCGCTTTCGTGCCGTTACTCGTCGTGTCGTGGATGGTTCCGGAGTGGGGGGGGAGCCGTGCGGGGGCCGGGCTAATCCCACCCTGCTTTTTTAGTTTTTGCGCATGTAACTGCAACTGCCACATGGGGGGGAAGGCGCGCATATAAGGTCGCGTGCGCGAATGTGCGCGTGTGAGGTCGTAGACGACAGGGACGGCGGCGGGTGGGTGTGCGCGAATGTGCGCGTGTGAGGTCGTAAACGAGAGGGGGGGCGCGGGGTACGTGTGCGCGAATGTGCGCCTGTGAAGTCGTCAAGGGGAGAGTACGCGGCGGGTGCGTGGAGGGTCTGCGCCGGCGGGGAGGGCGAAACAATTCAGTGATTTGGTGGTGAGGGACAATCTAGGGACGAGAGGAGGGAATCCAAGGAGGAGAGGAGGTGTTGAGGCGCGCCGGAGGCGCGCAATTATTGAGTTTTTGGGGGGGGAAGGAGGAGAGGAGCGGATCGGAAAAGGAAGGATCGGAGGGCGAGGAAGGGATGGGGGGAAGAACGGAGGAACGGAGAGGAGAGGATCGGACGGCGCGCAAGGAAAAAGCACAATTTCCGCGTTGCGTGAGACAGGATGTTCCACGTGGAACAATGGAGGGTCGGTGTTTTGTGGAATGCCGAATCCAAGGATTGAATCCTAATCATTAAGCTGTTGGGGGCGTAAGGGTTACGGCGGTATTTTAGATAAAGCAATCCAAGAGGGCCGGAGAATGTAGCAATCTAATGCAGAGTTAGGGGATTTTGGCGTGCGAATAGTGCGAAAAGTAGATCCTTGTTTCAAGGTTCATAATTTTTGGAGGTGAGGATTCACGGGAAGCGGGAAGGGTTAACGTCTGATAATGTTGCGAAATGGCGGAAACGGTAATCCATGCTGTTGATAACTTGTGATTTGCTGTGGATAACTTTCAGTAAGTATGCCGAATCGGCTGTGGATAACTTGTGAGTGACGAGGGAAGATTGGAGAATAGAGTGCATGACCATAAAGAAGGATCGCACGCGCACGCACGCAGTGTATACTCCTATACAAGAGCTTTTATGAATAAGGAGTCTGTAGAGGGGAAGGGAAGGTTTGGCGAGAAGGGTTGTCAAGCAAGGGGAGGCGGTCGACGCGAAAGCGGCGGCGTGATGTTGAAAAATTCGTCCATCCCTATCCCCGACCCCCACCCCTCGGAAGAACGAGGCGACGTCCTGTCGCAGATATGCCGCCGACATCCATGTCGGCGTTATCGGAGTCGCTAGGCGACGCTTATATGGAAGGAGGAAGTTATGAGGCCAGATCGGGAAGGCGCGTCGATAGATAGGGCAGGAATGCGAGCGGCGGAGAACGTGGGGTAAGCAGGACGGACCGAACGAGGGGAGAGGCGGGTGGTGGGCCGCCCAAAAGAGATCGCCCGTTAGGAGCGAAATTTGGAAGCCAGGTAGCTGAAAGGCGAAAATCGGTGATTGTGGGACCGGGGACCGGAAAACGCGTCGTGAGAATCGAGCGTGCTGGCCGATCGTGGGACGGTCCATATGGCCAATAGGGGGTTAAGGAGGGGAGAGGCGGGTCATTGAGGACGCGGGACGCGGACCCGGGCGGGAGAAGGGGCCTGACCGGGTCCGCGCTGGGCGGTCCCCGTTAAGCGCCGAACGCGCGAATAATCGCGGAGCCCATACCGGTACTGGAGGCGCGAAGATACCTTTGGGTGGTGGTGATGGAACTGTGACCCATTGCGAGCTGAATGGTTCGAACGTCGACGTGCGAGTCCTCGAGCACGTGGGCGAAATGATGTCTCAACCTGTGAGCGCTGCCCTTGACCCGGGCCGCTGAGAAGACCTGGCCGACCATACGGCCAAGCATGTTGGTTGTGAGGGGCGCAGGCGGTAGGCCGGAGATGCGTGCCATCTTGTCGTCGTACTGCCGTTGAATGACGGGTGCGTCGGGATCGCGGGACTGTTCAGTCTCGAGCCACACCTGGAGCGCACGGTGGAGAGGCCTGCAAATAGCGAGCGAGCGACCGCGGAGGCCTTTGCCGGCTTCGACAATGATGTATTCCTGGTTGGGCGTAATATCACGGCCGCGAAGCTGGGCGACCTCGGCGAGGCGAAGGCCGGCATACGCCATGAGGGAAATGGCGAGATAGTACCTGGTCCCCAAATTGGAAGCTGCAGTGAGGAGCCTTCGAAACTCGATAGCCGTGAGCGGTACGAGTTGGGGTTGTGGCGAGGGGAAGCGGAAGGAGCCGGGGGGTATCTTGATCTTGATGTCGTACTCGATGAAGAGGTACATGAGAAAATGGCGTAAGGGCGTCCTGAGGGAGCGCATGTAGTTCATTCGGCGGGCGTAGGCCAGGGGCTCAAGTGGTTTCCCGGAGATCTGGCGAACAAAGCTCTGAAAATGAGACCACCTCAAGTCCGGGATTCGGACGGTGGGCGGCAAGGAGGCGAGGAAGAGCTTGAGACGGTACTGGTAGGTGATGGCGCTTTTGGTGCTCGCGCCCTGGGCAACGCAGTAGTCGCCAAAGCCTTGCAAAACGGAGGCCCAGTAAGGTGCATATTCTTTTGTCATGGACCGAAGTACCCTTCTAGGTATTCCTTGGTGAATAGGTTCACGCCCATTAGTTTTCCCGCTGCCACGGCGCGCGCGTTGAAGACTTCCTTTTCAGGGTCAGTGAGTGCCTTCCACGCGATCTGCGCCAACCGGAACGCGCCGCGCCTAAGCTGCTGTGCGGGCGTGTTCGGGTTAGCGGGGACGACGTAGGGGTACTGATCCTGACGGGCTTTTCTTATGCGGAAAGTCTTCTCTTTGCCGATAGATTTCCGTGCGGCGGCGCCGAGGTTGAAGCCGTGAAATGTGGGAAGCCGTGACAATGGAGTACGAGGCCAAGAGTAACAGGGCTAGGTGAAGTCCCAGGGATCCTGGGGCGGGTCGGCGGACTCGTCTCGTATGTACTGAATGTACTCAGACATAAAGAGATTGAACCCCGACATCGCGCCCTTGGACCAGTAGTCCACGTATTCATCCCACGTGGTTTTTTGGCCGTCCGAAAGGACGCCCCAGGCCTCCACCGCATCCGAGAACTGATCCCGGATGATGATCTGATCGGCGCTCTGTGGGTTGAACGGGATGACGTAGGCTCTAACGTACTGGACACCTTTCCAGACGCTATAGACTACCGCATTCCCGAGCTTCCCGCGGGCGGTCAGACTGAACAGTGGGCCGGTTACTTTAGCCAGTCGCTTTCACCTCCCTCCTATTTTGGATTTTGGTCAATGTCCAGGCAGTGGTACTTGCTTCGGTGCCTGAACAATCGAAACATCACCCTGGCCATATCGTCGAGCGCATAGCGGCGCGCGTCGATGGTGGCGTTGACACACATGTCCGTCGCCATGTTGCCAATATGGGTTACTATGGTGTGGACGTCGTCGTGATCGGTGGTGCCCTTGTCGTTGTCCTGTTCGATTCTGAGGACTGCCGCGAAGGCGACGAAAGCCCACGTCTTCGCGTCGCAGGCAAGGGAGGCGTGAACGTCCACGAGAACGCGAAACCATTTCCACATTTTCAAGGCGAAGACTGCGCCGAGGAGTTGCAGGAGCATGAGGAGTATGAGAATTAGCAAGACTGTGGGACTCATGTTGGTTACCTCCGTTAATTTCCATTGTCGCCGGCCGGAGAGGCAGGCGTGTTGAGCAGGGTCGTTTTGTGGTTCACAAATTTAGCGGGGTCGCGAGGCCCGGGCAAGTGCAAGGAGCGAGAGACGTTTTCGAGTCGGGAGATGGCGTGGGCGGCGCCGATGCGCCAGGTGACGTGCTCGCGGATATACTCGCTCTGCTTTGGAGCTTTTTTGCAGGCCTGCTCGTAGTCGCCCCTGGCGGCGGACATGACCTTTTTCAGATGAAGGAGATTGATGCGAGAGAAGGGGACGTCGCGGTGATGGCCAACGGCGACGCGGCCCATCTCGGAGAGCATCATGTGGCCGTCTGTTTTTACTCGCGTGAAAAATCGCGGCACCATGAATTCCTTTTCACCACCGGCCGCGAGGGCGATGCAGGGCGCGCCAACGGCGGCGGCATCGCAGAGCGTTAAGTTCCAAGCCTCACCTTTCCCAAGGTGGACGTAGTAATGACAATTATTGTAGAGGCCTCGGATTTCGCGGACGGTCTTCTCACGAACGTCGAGGTCAATCTGGAGGGCAGAAGGGATCTCGCCGTTGGGAACGAAGGCAAGAATATCGTGCATAATTTGGTCGCGCGTCTTTTCGCTGCGGTCCCTGCCTTTGTTGACCCAGAACACCAAGCGGATTGGCTCGGCGGCCGTAGCGAGTCGGGAGGTAATGAACACGAGCTCGTGGACACCCTTGCGGGTAGACCAGTCGCCGTGGTAAGCGAGGACGAGGGGCGCGCCTCGAGGGAGGTTTGGCCTGGCACCAGTCGGGCGCCAAAAGTCTGGGTCGACCCCCTCTGGGACGACGGTGATGTCCTTGCTGGTTAGCCCTCCGTAAATGAGGGAACGGCGCGCGAACGCGGACGGGACCCAGACTTCGTCGTAAATCATGAGCCTTGCGACGACGTTGGGATGGGCGCTTATGGATTCGACGGTGGTGTAGGCGATGACGTAGCCATCACCTCGAGGCAGCGGGTTGGCGGGGATGCAGTGGACGGTGATTATGTCTTTGGGGAGTTGGGCGAACCCGCCGCAGAACGGAAGTAGCTTCTCCTCGTCGGGGGAGAGGGGGGGTTCGGGGTACATAGAGGGGGCGATGAGAATCTTCGCGCCGAGGTCGATCATTGCGCCGACGATCATGCGGTTGTGGACCGCGTAACCGAACGGCCCCCACATCGGGCCAAACCAACCAAGCATGTTATGGCCTCCCTGAGAAGACGTCGACGCCGACGCCGGCGCCAACGATCAGGTTATCCACCCAGCCGTTGAAATAGGTGACCCTGCCGGTGTCGGGCCGATAGAAGGCGCCGACGAGCATTGGCGTTGCGGCCGTATTCTGCGCGCCCACCGTTGCCGCCCCCTCGATCGCCACGCCGTCCACGTACACCCACACTTTCGCTTTGTCCCACAACCCGCCGACCCGCTGAGCGAACCCAACACGGTTGGCTCCCCCTGCCGCAGAGTACGCAGCTGCGCCGGTCGCCCGCCGGAACGACCATGTTCCATCGTCGGCCTGCCGCAGGATCCAGCACCCGACATAATCGTCACCGTTGGAATGCGACGCGATACAGCGGAACGCGTTGTCGTCTACCGTGACGACGTCGGCGACCACGAACAACCCGTCCGTGTAGTCGGGACTCGCCACCAAGGTATGTTGAACATACTTTGTCGAGCCATCCCCCTTGAACGCCATGTACTGATGCCCGAACTTTTCGTCAACCGAAGCCGCCGTCGGAGCCCACACCTTTATTACATCCGCCAGGTTGGGATACAGCCCCAACCACGTCCGATCGAACGTTACCCATTGATGGACGCCGGGGAAGGGGAAGTCGGGCTCGCCTGCCGGCTTGTTCCAGGCACCGGACTTGAGCCGCCAGCGGCGCTGTAGGATGTGGCTGAAGGCTTCGAAGCCGTACCTGCCGTCCATGTCATAGTACGAACGCCAGGTCACGCGGTTGGCGTGGCCCATTCTGGACCACATATCGTGGGCATACCAGACGGCGGCGCGGACCCGCCTCTGGGCTGGCGTGTTGCGGATAGTCGGACGTGGCTTGAGCATGGCGACGGCTTTGCCCTTCCTTGTGCCGTAAGAGACGGCGCCGGCAATGGAGCCGCTCGCGCTCATGCTCATTAGAGGTCCCGTAACCTTAGCCATGGCTGTAGTATAGCATAAGTTGGGGGTTTGTCAAGCGTGACCGTACAGGGTGATACCCGAAACGGCGACCTGTCCGTTGTCCTCCTCGACTTCCCTGAGAACAGAACCAGGGGCGAAGCGTAAGCGATAAGAGCAGGTGGCGTCGACGGGGAACGCTTGGTCGTCGGGCGGGTCGCCGGGCGCCCAGCGCTGGACCTCAGTCCAGGGACCGGGCATGTTGTTCCAAGTGAGTGTCGTCTTATCCCACCATGCCGGGCCTCGTTCGAGAATGAGTCGGACGTCGTCTTCAATGATGTTGTCGAAGGTAATGCTTGCCGCCTTGAAGAAGATGCGTCGCGCGCCGGCGCAAAGGGTCAGGCAGTAATTCTGCTGGACGAGAGTCTCTCCGCTCATGAGGTAGGTTATCCAGCCGCCGCCGAGAGGGACTTGCCAAGTGGCATCGGGAAAAACCTCGGTGACGACGTTCCAGCCGACGTCGGGAGCGGGGTCTGCCCAGAGGACAAAGCCGTATCCCTCGAGGGGTCCCCACGTGGCGCCGACAAAGCGCTGGTATCGGTTGCCGGCTACGTCGTCAAAATAGTCGTTCCACCAGGCCTGGTCGCAGGGGCCGGAATAGGCAAACGTCGGGGTGCCGGTGTCGGTCTGTAGACCCCACAAGGACGCAATGGACATGAGGAACAAGCGCGCGGCCTTGCGTGCCGGCGAGATCATGTCCGACGTGACGCCCTGCTGTGGTGGCTGTCGAGTGGGCACGTGGGTGCCCACCCTGTAGCTGTCGTAACCGTACCAGTCCGGGTACTTGTAAGAAACCCCGGCCATGATTGGGTCGCCGAACAGCTTGCGATACTGATCGAGCCATTCGCCGGGGATGGACTGCCGGAAGGTAACGGGGGTCACTTGCTGTAGAGCTCCTTACATGCGGTGCAAAGGGTTTTCGTGGCGTCCTGCCAGCCGCAGGGCTCGCCGTGGTCATCGATGCAGGGGTCCTCGTCGGTGCAGCCGCAGACCTCGCACATGCCCTCTCGTGGTCCGGGGTCCGGGTGGCCGTGGTGGCGGATGGCGAGACGGTGTCTCTTGTCCTGTCGGAGCCGGTCGAGCCTGTCGAGCTGCTCGAGGGAGCCCGGTGGGGGGCCGGATGAGCCCGGGCGCGTTTCGGTGGGCTGGGGTTCCTCACTGGAGTGGATGACGTAACCCCTGTCTCTTGACTCCCGGGCTCGAAACCTTCTCGCTCGTTGTCTCTTCATCGCAGTATCTCCTTTCGTACTCGAGCACATGGCGTGGCTTGCGCGCCGGCGCAGAGGCCTGGCTTCAGTTGTAGTGCGCATAATATGCGCGGCAGCGGTCGGACTCCTTGGCAGCGATCCCGGCGCGTTTGCGAAACCATGCGAGGGTAGGCCGGGACGGCCAGCCGCCGAGACGCGGCAACAAGGCGCGGGCGTGTACGCCGGCCGCCCAAAGGTCGGCAAGGAATCGCGGGTCTGTGATGACCGGGCAGAGCATGATCGCGTTACGGCTGATTGTCTTGCATATGTCCCTCGCGTTATCCTTGGCGCGGACTCGCTTAAAGGCGAGTGTAAGGACGTCGATCATTGTCTGGTGGGTGGCCCACATTTGGAGGTGCTTGGCGTTCGCTGCCTTGTCTCGCTTGGCGGCGAGGTCGTCGATGTAGTCCTGAATGTCCCTTCTCATATCAAAGATCCTCCGAGCGTTGCCACAGTCGCTGGAAGCCTATTGACAACTCGAGGGCGATCTGCCTTTCGGCGAGCATAACGCTGACCTCATAGTTTCGGTTTAGGCTGCGGTTTGTGAGGTTGTGACTGCCGACGAGCACATGGAGAGTGTCCAGTATTGCGTACTTTGAATGGACGGTGAGCCCTGGGGGGCCTAAGCGTGCCTTGGCGCCCATGTCGATCAACATACGGCAGGCGGTCCGGGCGGCGCGGCTGCCGGCTCTCTCGCGCGGCGAGCGCTCGAGAACGACGCGGACGGCGACGCGCCGGCACGAGGCCTGGCCTAAGGCCTGCAGCACGGTCCAGGCGGCGCCCTTTTTGGTCTTGATGACGGGACTGACGACGTAGGAGACCAATACAACACTACGCTGGGCCGCGCGGATGCGCGCGAGCAGCGCGGGCAGGTAGTCCCGGCTGACCAGGAGGGTGGCGGGGTCGGTGGCGCGGTGGTGCAAGCGCGAGCGGGCGTGCGGGTTGGGATTTCTCATGTCAGTTTCCTTTGGCAAAAAAGGGGCAGGCTGCGACCGGCGATGGTGGAGGTTCGCTCGACGCCGGGTGGAGGTGCCGACACGACACCGGCCGCCGCCCTGGGCGCTCGCGCGCCATCAGCCCGTTTTTGATTAGCCTCGCTCCGGGGTAGGGGCGCGCTTGACGAGGGTCCAGGAGTGCTCGCCGTTGATTACGGGGCGCCTTGTCGTACACTCGATGACGGCGTCGCGCCGGAACTGCTTGGCGCGATAGATGTCATCTGCCCAGAGGAAGTCGAGGGAACTATCGTTAAAGAGATTTACATGTGTCGGGTCTCTGAGCGCGTTTCCGGATGCCATGTCCGGGACCCGGAGGTTTAGGGAGCCGCCGACACGCAAGCACTCGATCCAGCCGAGGAGGACGGAGTGCCAGCCGGGGATGTGCTCGAGTAGGTCCTGGGCGACGATTTTCGCGACGGAGTTTTTCGGCCAGGGGAGCGGGAACTGCAGATCCCACAAGAGATCGCACCCGTCGCTCTGGCGATCAATGGCGATCCAGCCGTCCTGGTGGACGGTGCCGCAACCGAGTATCAGCTTGGGAGGCGTGTCGCATTGTTCGCAGGGGACATGAAGACGGTCCATGCGAAAACAGTGCGCATCGCTGTCCGGTCGCTGTCTGTACGGCTGCAGGAACGCCGCGAGCATGGGGCCGGACAGGTGTGGAGGACGCGGTACGGTTTGGTGGCGAACGTAGCGGTCAAGGATCTGGGAGCCCGCCAGGAACTCAGGAAGGCAGGCGGCGGTCATTTGGCGTTACCCCATTTTTCCGCGACGTCCTCGGCGGCGATCGTGCCCATTAGGATTGGGCCGACCCATGCCATGATATCGGCGACCGCGACGAGGACAGCCATGGCGCCGCCGCCAGAGGCCGCGGCGCCGGTCGCGGCAATGGTCGCGACCGCTATCCAGAGCTTTCTGCTTTTTAAGAACCGTGGAAAGCCTTTCATTGGTTATCGTCTCCTTGTCGTTTCGAGGTCCACCCGTAACCCAAGCGCTGGAGGACCCGGACCATGTTGTCAACGTCTTGTTTGTCGTATTTTTCGGCCCAGCGTTCACACCTCCCCTTTAGGTCGGGCTGCGCGATGTGGCCGACTTCCGGTAGGCGGCCGTCCTCTAAGGACGAGACTCTGTCCAAGAGTTGCCCGGTTGCGATGGCCGAGCGCTTGCGCCACTCTAAAAACCGCGCTTCAATGCGGAGGGCGTCCTGTCTGAGGGCCGTAATGGCCTTGCAAATCTGGTGGTCGCCAGAGACGCCATCGAGCGTCCGCTGTCCTGGCTGGCCGCAAACGCTGCACTCCTTCACTCCCGTATCTTTCCGGCCATTGTTGTTTGACACGTTCAATCCTCCTTGTCGGTGGTCTCTCCCTTGTGGCACATACCATTCAGTTGCCCCTGGGGGTGGTCCACCAGGGGCGCGCACTTCGGACAGCGGTCCAAGGGACAGAGCAACCGGGGGTCGGATGGCAGTCGGCGTGTTCGCACCATGCGAATGCGTAAATCGAGGTTTCCTCCTTTCAGGGTCAACTGGACGGTGGTATAGGGCTTGTAACATCTGCCACACTGGGCGCACGCGAAGAGCGGCGAGCGGAACCAGCGTTCAACGCGGGAAATGCGCTTGAGCATTTCTTGGTAGAGTGGGTCGGCCGTGGGTGGCGGCGCCGGGGCCGGAGGCGTGGCCGTGTCGCGATCGCGCCGCGCCTCGAGGCGTCGTTGCCGGGCAAATTGCGGGCCTTCATGGATTGACATCGGGCTTACCCTCCCACCGTATGAGGCCAGTCCTCGGGGTTCTGGACGAGAACCAAGTACGTCTCGCGCTTTATGCGAGCGATGGCATTGTACTCGTTGTACTGGCTGTTTGGTGTGAGCTCGCTCCACTTGAAATCGTGCTCGGCTATTGAGCCACTGAACATCCGGGCTCGGCGCTCGATTACTCGTTGACCGGTAGGGTCAAGACGGACATCTCGAGCGTGGGTGACTCTTGGGGGGGTTGTATCGGTATCCACCTGATCGCCTCCTTTTGGTTTGGCGGCGGGGACGTTGGCCTCGTCAGGCCGCGGTCCTGACCGCCAGTCTATTGCCCCTGACCTCGTACTGTCTTTATGATACACCTATCGTGGGCATTTGTCAAGGGGAATGCTGGCCAGGCCTTTGACCTGGTCAAGTTGTATTGTAGTGCAACGCCGGCGAAGCCGGCGCGTTTTTTTTGTGGCGGATCCAAAATCGTGTCGAACTTTAAGACCCCGAAAAATAGACGAAAAAGGACGTGTTTTGGCCGAAAAAGGGGCGTGTTATTGAGGGAACATAAAGGAAAGATGAAGCCGCGATAGACCCGACAAGGGCATGGAGAGGTGATGGGAGAGAGGACCAAGGGGAAGGGAATTGAGCCGGCATAGACCCGGGAAGATGTGAGATCGTATCCGAGGAAGGATAGACAAGGATGCTTAAATGAATAATGGTCCGAAGAGCGAGTAACTGGAAGTCTGCGAGAGAGGCGTATGGCGCGGGCCGGGAAGATGTGAGATCGTATCCGAGGAAGGATAGACAAGGATGCTTAAATGAATAATGGTCCGAAGAGCGAGTAACTGGAAGTCTGCGAGAGAGGCGTATGGCGCGGGCCGGGAAGAT
>Ga0114918_10004507_pt1 | contig 12094 bp, 10 predicted proteins | sample LantaG_FD_87015 | JGI IMG/M metagenome (GOLD analysis project Ga0114918, IMG submission 87015) | Deep subsurface microbial communities from Baltic Sea to uncover new lineages of life (NeLLi) - Landsort_02402 metaG | ecosystem: Environmental > Aquatic > Marine > Oceanic > Sediment | place... | reverse complement strand
TGCTCTTCGTATTTGAGCAGCTCACTCGTCCCTCTGCACGTTACCTTCCCAAATGGCGCCGATACATCCAACCTGTCAAACGTCACAACATTCGCATCCGAAAAAATCTCCACCGCTGCTGTCACCGGCTCCGAAAGCCTAATCTCTTTCTCTTCCATTACGCCTGCCAGCCCGGCCAACTCCGCATCGCCCGACAACAACTTTTTGCCTTCTTTCTCTATGGTCTTTACCTTCCCCGTCAATTTCCCCGAAGTCACCTTGACCCCTTCTTTAACACCCAGCAGCGCCGGCATCTGGGACATCGCCTCGGCCACGTTGCACTCGAAGCTGCCCTCCAGGCTGTAACCCGACCCGGGCTCCAGAAACACCGCCAGCGACTCGAACGTCATCGGAACCACGCCGCGAACCTCAGCGTCCAGCCAGCTCGTGTCAACGAGCAGGTCACTGACCCTTACTCGCCCGTCCTCCTGCTTGCCCTTGGCATGAATACTAAGAGTCCCCGTTCGCAGCCTGTCGCCTCGCAACAATTCCCCCCCTATCTCGATACCCCTGCCGTTTATGCTCCCGCTAAAATCTTCAACTCCACCGTCCCTCACCTTCACCACCATATCCACGGAAAGCCTCCCCTCGGCCTCAATATCAATGCCTGCCAGCGCAAGAAGCGGCTCGAGAGACCCCAGACTCAAATCCTCCACCTTCACCGCCAACCCTCCGCTCGTCCCTTTAAGGCTCCACCCCGTCCGTTTCTTCGGCTCCACCCAGCCCTTGCTCTCGACCTTCGCGCCCTGCAGAAGCATATCCACCTTGAACTCCGTCGTTTCACCGGCAGGTCGAAGCTTCAGCTCCGAATTGACCCGGCTGACCTCCGCACTCTGGCCGGCCTCATCCGTGACCCTCAAGTTGCCGTTGACTACATTCAGGTCCATCCTCGCCACCGGCAGAACAACTGTCTCCACCTCCACCTCGACGGAATCCTCACCTCCCGCTCGCCGACCCTCGGCAAGCCTTATGTCTATCCGCGGCTCCTCGAGCCGCGTTTCCCCGAATGAGAGATTGCCCAACAAAAGTGACCCGTAATGAGGTTTCGTGTATATCTCCTTGATAGTCACACTCGTCCGCTCACTGTCGTCCTTAAAGCTGAACTCCTCCACCGTCACGCCTCTCCACCAGCCAACAGAAAGGTCCGCAAAGTCCGCTTCCCCAGCCAAAGACTTGTTTATCCTGCCAAGTATCAATCTATGGCCTGCACCCGACGACACAAAAACAGGTACCAGCAGGAACACCACCACAATCAAACACACCACCGCCAGCAACCACTTGATGAATCTCTTCTTGCTCTTCTTCTTTGCGGCTTGACCGCTTTTCTCCGCCGACATCGCTTAATCCCCCAAAAAAAACGCCGCCAATCATCCTTGTCGCCGACACAGCAAGCACACCGCTCGGCAACGCCAACCAGTCCGGATATCGCCCGGCTACTCGAGCATTATCTCATCCGATTTTGCCCTGACCATTTCATCAATCTTGTCCGTGTACTCCTTGGTAACATCGTCAATTTCTTCTCTGCCCTGGTGCAGGTCGTCTTCGGTGATAACTTTTTCCTTCTCTTCTCTTTCGAGCTGCTTATTCGCGTCCCTGCGCATGTTCCGAATGCTCACCTTCGTCTGCTCACCCATCTGCTTCGCCTGATGAACCAACTGCTCCCTGCGCTCCTCGCTCAAAGGTGGTATATTCAGCCGTATAACCTTCCCGTCAACAATCGGCGCCAGACTCAAATCACTATTCTTTATCGCCTTGGCAATCTCCCTCACCGAACCGGGGTCGAAAGGCTTTATCACAATCAAATCAGCCTCCGGCGCCGCCATAGTCGCCAACTGTTTCAGAGGCGTCGCCGTGCCGTAGTAATCAACCTTCACGTTCTCAACCAGTCCCGTCGAAGCACGCCCCGTCCGAACCGCACGAAGCTCATCGTGAAAAAACTCCGCCGCTTTTTTCATCTTCTCTTTGATTCCAGAAACAATCTCTTTTACAGGCATCTGCAACCTCTACAAAACAACTCAAAAAATCAATTCCGTCTGCCAGCCACAAATGATACCCTAATCCCTCCGGCTCGTAAACAAACTTCCCGAAATTCTCACCGCCGCCGTCACACGCGCAATCCGTCCACCCATGTACTGACCATTGTACGCCATCAACGTATACTCCACATCGCAAACTACAAAGCCCGCCCAGCCGCCAGGTTACTGGTCAACGCAGTTCTATTTGCGTATACTTCAGGTCGCTGCTTGCCATGAAGCGGATATTGTCAGGCCTCAGTTTTATCACAACGTATTCCGACGAAGCAGGGTCCGCGATGTGGTCCTTCAACGCCGGAACCGCCTCGTAAAGCCACAGCTTTTCAGCGTTGTCGCTGCTCACCGTGCAAAGTCCCCCGATACGCACGTGGTTCCCCTCGCTATCGCAGAAGCAGTATTCAGCATACGGCACTTCTTTAAGCTGACCTATCTTGTCGCTGGACCCATGCGTCGCGCACCATAATTCATCTGCTCTCCAGGCCCAGCCACCCATCGGTCGTGCGCCGACTCTCCGCCCATCGCTCGTGGCCAGTATCCCCCAGGGGACGCCCTTCATGAATTCCTTAATCTCTTCAAGGTTCATATCAACTCTCCAGTTTTTGTTCTACTCAACTTTATATTCCAGCCGCCGGCCCACCCGGCCGCTTCGCTCTGTCGTAGATTACTCGACTTTCCGCAAACATGCCACCTCCTTCCAGAAACCAAGCCTCCCACATTTTTGCATTTTGATTATTGATATTTGATTTCCCTTCCGCCCCTCCTCCACACCCTTTAAAGTGTCCTGCTTTTTCATCGCATCGGCCTCCCGCCGCGCTGCCCGAATCTTGGCTTACACCTCAAATGGTCCTTGCTCTCCTCGACAATATCCCAACAGCCGGACTCAGCGATACTGCTTTTCGTCTCACTGCGCCGCTGGTGCCCGTCGTCTATCACAAGCAGCCCGTCCTTCTTCGTTATCCGCCTCAACTCCGCAAGAAACACCCTCGGCTTCTTGATAATGAAAAACATATCGAGGGCAAACACCATATCTGCCGTCTCATCCGCAAGCGTGCTCTCGTAACCACTCACAAGTATCGGCTCAACATTACGCAATCCAGCCTGCTGGGCCTTCTTTTTAACCACCTCAATTGCCAGCTCCTGAATATCTATCGCAAAGACCTTGCCGTTCTCACCCACCAGCCTGGCAAACCTCGTCGTGTACCGGCCCGGACCGCATCCGTAATCCACCACCGTCATACCCTCGCCTATCCCGAATCGCGCGACCCGCTTATCTATATATGGCCAGACCGCATCGACCATCCGAAATATCAAATTCATCAACCGAAACGATGCATTCGACATCCTCTCATTTTTCCGTCTTTTTGCCCATGTCCTTACAATCACAATACCATCCTGCACAACTGGCCAAAAAACACCACAACGCTTGCGTTGACACTGCTCCGCAATGCATACGCTCAGCTTTGCTCCGAACACCGACCCGCTTCGCCCAACTCTCCCGATGTCGACCAAATCAGCTAATCAACGTCCCGACTTGCTCGCCGGCAAGGGCCTTGGCGATATTGCCTTTCTCGAAAATATTCAGAACAACAATCGGAATGTGATTGTCCCGGCAGAGACTTATCGCCGAATGGTCCATCACCCGAAGATTCTTCGCCAGCACGTCCTCGTATGACAGCTTCTCAAACAGTTCCGCATCCGCGTCCTCATTTGGGTCGGCGCTATATACCCCCTCAACCTTCGTCGCCTTGACAAGCAAATCCACACCCAATTCCGCAGCCCGCAAAGCCGCGCACGTATCCGTCGTAAAAAACGGATTGCCCGTACCCCCGGCTAATATCGCAACCCGGCCACGCTCCAAATGTCGCAGCGCCCTGCGCCGGATAAAAGGCTCGCAAATCGCCGAAACCTCTATCGCACTTAGTACCCGCGTCGGCTGACCCAGTCGCTCCAGTGTCTCCTGAAGAGCACAGGCGTTAATTATCGTCGCCAGCATCCCCATATAATCCGCCGTATTACGAGGTATCTTGCTCACCTCCGAAAAGTTCTCGCCGCGCAGAAAGTTCCCTGCCCCAACCACCACCGCGACTTCCGGACCATGCCTGCAAATCTCCGCTATCCGCTCCGCAATCGACTCCAGGGCCGCACCGTCTATCCCGAACACGCCGGGCTTACAAAAAGTCTCACCCGAAAGTTTCAGCAGCACCCGCTTATATCTGACTTCGCCCATCGTGCTACCCCGTCACCCACTTGTTATATCTGGTTTCCGACCTGTCGTTATTATTGTTCACCTCCTCGTCCCTGTCAAGTTAATCCTTGTTATTTCTCGGCATACTCAGCTCTCCAACCGTCACCACTCTCGGTCATTACGGGCTTTCCCACACACAGCCGCCCGCCTCCTGACCGGTTTTCTTGTATTCCACGAAATCCCTTATTGACAGACCCGCCTCAATAGCAGATAATCAACGCTGCTTTTTCGCGTACAATAGACCTTATTCATCGGCCCGGGTGGCGGAATAGGCAGACGCGCTAGCTTGAGGGGCTAGTGCCCTTAGGGGCGTGCTGGTTCGACTCCAGTCCCGGGCATTGCGGTGAGCAGGTTGCGACGACCGAATGGCCGGAGGTTCGCTTTGCCGTCGGTCGGTAGTCGCAATCTACTAAGGGGCTAAGTCTGCCGAATGTTGGGGCATTACTTATAAATATCACATCCCTTATTAAACGTAAAGTTTTCTCTGGAGCTTCACCAGGGTCAAACTTACAAAGCAAGGCTTTATCCGAGGCAAGAACTGCTGGTTTATGCTAAACATCACACTTTACCACCTGTTTCTCATCACCCAGGCAATGTTCATCTCACACCGGTTTGCCGAGCTGCTGCTCTATCTCAGACAATTTCTCATCAAATAGCTCTTTAGTCTTCGCTTCCACACGTAGCCGCAGCAGCGGCTCGGTATTGCTCCGTCGACAGTTGAACCACCAGTCCTTATATGCCACCGCAACGCCGTCGAGCCGGTCTATCTGTGCGTCAGCGTATCTCTTGGCCATCTCTTCTATCTTGGCCTTTTTGTCCTCCACCTTGAAGTTTATCTCGCCGCTGCTGCAATATCTCCGCAAAGGCTGTATCAGCTCACTGACGGGCTTGCTCGTCTCGCTGAATATGTTCAGAAGGTGCACCAAGGTAATCAACGCCGAATCAGCATAGTAGTTGTCGCGGTAATAGAAGTGACCGGAAAGCTCGCCGCCGAATATACCGTGCGAGTCACGCAGCGCCTTTTTCATAAAAGCGTGCCCCACCCGCTCTCTTCGCGGAGTGCCCCCGTGCTTAATCACTTCTTCGACAACAACCCGGCTGCTTCGCAAATCGTACACAATCGTGGACCTGGGCTCTTTCTTGAGAAAGTACGCCGCCATCAAGGCGGTCATCAGGTCACAACTGACGGTCTGGCCCCTCTCGTCAACCGTCATCAGCCTGTCGCAGTCGCCGTCCAAACAGATTCCAAAGTCACACTTCTTTCTCTTCACCGCCGATTTTACCTGGGAAAGGTTCTTTTCAATCAGCGGATTCGGCTCGTGCTTGAATTTGCCCGTATGCTCGAAATTAATAGCTACAATCTCAATCGGCAGGTCACCGAAAACCGCGGGAATCATCTTGCCTGCCATCCCGTTGGATGCGTCAACGGCAATCTTCAGCTTCCTTATATTCGGTTTCAGAAACTTGAGCACGTGCCTTTTATACTCCTCGGTCAAATCCTGCCGTCGAACCTTCCCGGTGACATTACCCTTGGTATGCACCAGGGCCGTTGCGATGTGCTGTATTTCCTTCAGGCCCGTGTCGACCCCGACTGGCCTGGCCTCCAGACCGGATATCTTAAAACCATTGTATTTTGCGGGATTATGGCTTGCCGTTACCTGGATGCCTCCGCAGGTGCCGAGATGATTTATCGCAAAATATATCTGCGGCGTATCAATCATTCCAATATCGATAACATCGACGCCGGTTGCGTTCATTCCTTTCATAAGCGCCCCGGCCAGCGCCTCACTGTGCATTCTCATATCACGACTCACGCACACAGACTGGGCGTTGGCCTGGCCTCGCTCGTAACCGCGAAGAAGCGACGGCAAAAACCGCGCTGCGGCATAACCTATTTTCCACGCCGCCTCTTCGTCAACCTGGTCCGGATAAACGCCGCGGATGTCGTATGCCTTGAAAATTGACGTATCCATATTCCAGCCTCGCTAAATCCTGCCAAAAGCTTCCTGTCTTTGTCAGGCCCGGCAATCACCACAGCCTGCCGCAGATACTATACAGCCGCCGCGCAGGACTTGTCAACGCCGAAGCCTCGCCGGCTTGGATATCCCAGAAAGTCCCATAATACACTTGACATTTGTGGCTTAATGCTGTAGTCTTTAGAATCGGATGGACTGTGCTGGGAGCCTCCTTTGCCACTGGTAGTTGGTTCCCGCCCGTAAAGAATGTGGTTTTTCTGCGGTTCGAACATTGCGTCTTGCCGGCGCCGCACAAAAGGAGCTCGGGCAAGCAACCAGGTTGTGCTGTTGAAAGCGTTTTTTCGAGTGAGGTGTACGATGCTTGGAAAATTGACCCTTCTGGTTTCGGTTACTTTAGCGTTGACGACTTTCTCAACTTCGGCGCAGGCAAAGGCTTCGGCCCCGGACCCTCCTGACGGCGGCAGTGCGGGTGCGGACGTCGTGCTTGGATGGACGGCAGGAGCCGCCGCGGTCTCGCATGATGTGTACCTCGGCACCGATTTCGACGATGTGAACAGTGCTACTCCGGCTTCACCCCAGTGGCAGTGCAACATACCGAATACAAGCTACAATCCGCCCGGTTTGCTTGCGTTATCCGAAACCTACTACTGGCGGATTGATGAGCACGATGCTATTGGCAACGTTGTCAAAGGCGACATCTGGAGCTTCACGACCGTAAATTATCTCGTCGTCGACGATATGGAGTCCTACAGCCCGGCCAACTTGATACATCTTACATGGCTCGACTGGCGCTGGAACAATACCGGCGCAACAGTTACGCTTGGCATTGCCCCCGGCAGCCCGGTCCACGGGGGGACGCAGTCGATGATATACAGTTACAATAACAGCGTGAATTGGGTAGCGGGCTACTACTCTGAGACCGAAGCGGACACTGCTGACTTACAAGCCGGCTCTGATTGGACCACTTCAGGTGTCAGAGCATTGAGTCTGTGGTTCTACGGTACTGTGGGCAATGCTGCCGGGCCAACCGAGCAAATGTATATGGTGCTCGAAGATGCTTTCGGCTCTGCTGCAGCGATACCATACGACGGCCCGATGAGCGATGTGGCAATTCCGGCCTGGCAGGAGTGGAACATTGTGCTGCAGGACTTCAGCAACCTCAACGTGAACCTCGTAAATGTCAGCAAGGTCTATATCGACTTTGGTGACCGCAACAATCCAACTGTACCCGGGGGCGCCGGCGTTGTTTACTTTGACGATTTCAGGTTGTATGTGCCCAGATGTCGCCCCGCAATTATAAAACCGCCGGCAGATTTCAACGGCGACTGCATCGTTTATTACGAAGACCTCCGAATAATGGCCCAGGAGTGGCTTACCCCCGGTATCAACGCTGACCTGGTCAATGACGGCAACGTTGATTTCAAAGACTATGCGGTGATGATGAACCAATGGCTCGATGAGCTATTGTGGCCGTAGGTATGCTGCCCGAGGAACAACAAAACAAGCACTGCCCGGCAAACCGCCCCCCCCAAGGCCTCGCAGCCTTTCCAAAAAGCAGTTGCCAAATTGTATCGGTAATGGAAATTCCGGAGAAAATCCGAACCGATTCAACGGGAAATCTTGTTATGTATGTTTATTTTTCGATTAGGAAAAGAAATTCTCGGTTCGGTGATTCAGCATCACGCAACCATTCATTTGTCCACTTCATATCTGCCATAACGTTCTTTTTGTAGTCTAACTCTAAAATTTGCAGTAATTTCCCGTTACGCTTAATTACTTCATTTAACTTCTCTGCCGTAGCTCTTCCACCAGAGCTATACGATAAAATAATCCAAGGAGCCTTTGTTACACTGATCAATTTTTCGATTGCTTCAACAGCAATGAATTTCCCTGACTCATTACAACGAAAGTCCTCGAAAACAGACGCAGACACTTTGTCAGACGTGTCCTTTCTTCGTCTTGCCTTGCCGAACAACATTGGTTTGTCATAGAGGCATATACTGGTCCAAACATGATAATAGGAGGCATATCTAACTCGTGAAGGAGGCATTTTCTCGTTGTTGGACCCGTAGGGTGGATCGTAGTAAGCAAGGTCTACGTTCGCATCCTTTGCTATATCAAAAATGTCGCAACGAAAAACTCTATTTTGCTTGTCATTAACGAAGACATGCGGAACCTTAAGAATAAGGGTATTATACGACCTTGGAGACCAATCCTTCAGGTAAGAAACAAAGTGCCCGAGAGTACTGTCTACTTTATCCAATGCAAGGATCAGACTTGTAAGGGCAACAGCCCTATCAACTTTGGGTAGGGATAGGTTCTCGATTTCTTCTATTATAGCGTCAAGCTTTCTGGTGTTGTGAATCTGCCACGGCTTCTTGAGTCCATCTTGTTGAACAGCGCTCCCGCCGTTGGGCAAGCCACCATAATTCTCCGTAAACCACCCATCTGTCGGCGCTAATGAGTTAAGATGGTCAATAAGCTCACAGTATTCTTCGGCTCGTTTATCATTCAGAAGATAGCAGGTGCCGAAAACTTCAGACCATACTGAAATATCATTACAAAAAACTCGATATCCCATTTTAGCGAATGCTTGCGATACTCTCGTTGTTCCTGAGAAACCATCCAGCACAGACTTAGCACCAGCTTTCTTAGCTAATTCAAGAATGCATGGTAGGAGCTTCAGCTTCGACCCCGCATACTTGATGCCCTCTGTAAGTGGGGCATCGACCACAATGTCATCGAATAGTGACAGAGTTTCCATTACTAAGGTAATCCTGACCGTTGCTTTAAGAGGGCAATGTCTTCCTTGATTTTCTCAAGCGCGGATGAGTGCCCATCGCTTGATGAGACCAACGCATGAGAAAACAGCTTAACCAAAATAAGATTGTGTGAATAGTCAATCCAGCCATTCGTGATACTGTCGAAATACTTGATGCCGTTCTTCGTGTGCGTCCAAAGGCCGCGCTGAAGTGCGTTTGCGGCTGCATCACCGTATCGCACTTCACATATGTAAGCGCCATCTGCGTCGTAGAAACGATAAACTGGGTGTTTTCTTCCTCGTCCCGCATCTTCTCGCACAATCCGAACGGTTTGCTGCTTCGCGCGGTCATAGTCAAAGACTAAGATGTTGCACCGTTTCTTTTTCTCATCGTATATCAATGGCAGAACATTGATGTTGCTGAACTCTGTAAAAGCCGGATCCTCGAAAATGCTCTTCAAGTTGCCCTTGCCTTTAATGTCTGCGTTCTCCTGCTCTAAGCGGGGGAACATACGGAAGTTCTTGTCCGTAGACAATTGCAGCGGTCCGTCACCATAAGCCTTGAGGCTAACAGGGAACTCGGCTTTTGTAATTTCGTTGATGATCTTAATGTCTTCTTCATGTGATTTGGCCCGATAGAGGTCCTTGCCCACGTGTATTGACCGGAAATCATACATGTATTGATTGATGAACTCAGCAATGCCAATTTCAGCAAGGTCGCCATGGGTCTTATTGCCGATGAGACGCATTGTGAAAATGTTGCTTAGCGTTGTTGTGATTAAATTGGGATGCTTGCTAACCAGGAGCTTAAGACGTTCAGTAAAATCATTGTATGGCATTTTCTTTTTCATAGGTTCATCATTCATGTGGCATATCACACTTACTTTGTCATAGCCAAAGCCTACTTTTACACAAAGTAAACCGCCTCAATGGAAAAGTCAACAGACTTTGTGGATATCGCCAAAATCATGGCAGGAAACATCTGTAACCAAAATGACCATTGTAGGCAACGCCTTCTATAAGCTCTATTCTAAGAAATTTTATTTCCTTTGTACAACTTCATCTGAGAAATCCGCTCTTAATATTTTTTTCTGAATCTTGCGGCGGGGATGTTCAGCAGCTTGCGGTACTTCGCAACCGTTCGCCGGGCAAGGTTCTTGATGCCTGTCTCGCCTAATTTCTTGCGAATCTCCTCGTCGCTCAAAGGCCTTCTCTTGTCTTCCGCGTCGATTATCTGCTGAAGTTTCCCCCTTATCGCCTCCCAACTGTGGGCCTTGCCGGTCTCGTCCTTAGTTCCCCCGCTGAAGAATTTGCGAAGCGGCAGCATCCCCCACGAACACTCCATATACTTTCCCGCGACGGCCCTTGACACCGTTGCCAGGTGCACCCCGACTTCATCAGCCACCTTCGCCATCGGCAAAGGCTTCAGATATAGTTGCCCTTTCTCGAAAAACTCCCGCTGAAACTTCACCACCGCCCTGGTAACCCTCAGCAGCGTGTTCTTCCGCTGCTCGATGGCCTCCATAATCCACTGCGCCGAGCGGATATTGTTCTTCAAAAACTCCCTTGTCTTTTCACTGGCCGATGCATCCTTCGACATCTTCGTGTAATAATTGCTTATCCTCAGGGCAGGCAGGCTCGAATCCGCCAGCCGCACAATCAACTCGCCTGATTCGTCCGCATATTCGACTATCACATCGGCGGTTATCGGCTGATTCCGATATTGGGTCACCTGCAGACCGGGCGACGTATCGAACTTGCTCAGATGCCCAACCGCCTGGTTGATTTGCTCGATGCTGCATTTCATCTTCCTGGCAATATCCGGCAGGCGGTTCTCAAGCAGCTCATCCATATGCTCGGCTACCAGCCGCGCCTCGAAATCCATATCCTCCGCGGACTGCCTCATCTGAATCAGCAGGCATTCCTTCAGGTCCCTCGCTCCCACGCCGGCCGGCTCCAACTGCTGCACAAGCTCCAACGCCTTTTTCAAATCCTCGATGTCAAAGTTGTTTTTGTCCTTGTTGTGCAGTTGTTCCAGCCTGACCGACAGATACCCCCGGTCATCGATGTAGTCTATGATTTTGCCGCCTGCCTTTTTTGCCCGCTCGTCGCCCTCGACCAGCCGCCATTGGTCCATCAGGTATTCGTGCAGCGACATCGACGGCGCCTCGGTGTTCTTCAAAGCCTGCAATTTGCCGTCGGGCTCATCGCTCCGCACCCGCGGACGAAACGCAGCGCTCTGGTCCATATGCTCTTTGAAGTCATTGTCAACGCTATCGAGCCGTTCGAAGTCACCGGCCTTATCATTATCCGTACCGACAACCAGGTCTTTTTCGCTTATGTTCTCCTCCGATGATTCCTGCTCAGAATCCGTCTCGGCAGGTCCCGAAGGCTCCTCCACCTCCAGAACCGGATTCTTGTTCAGCTCCTGGTCTATTCTTTCCTGAAGCGCAAGAATCGGCAGTTGCAGAATCTCCATCGACTGAATCATCCGCGGCGCAAGCGTCATCCGCTGCTCGAGCCGCATCTGTCTTTGCATCTCCAGCTTCATACGTTACCGGCGAAAAACTCTTTCGGTTGCCCGCACAAAAAACACCCTGATATTCCGTGCAGTCTTATTATATGATAAGGGACAGGCAATGTTTGAGCAATATCCTGTGGGCGAATTCGGAAAGTTAAGATACGAAGCAAGGGCAAGCTACTCTAATGGTTGTCTGCCGGTTATAGCATCTGTGAGTATTTTTCCGCTTGCGTACTCGATAGTAGTGCCAGTGGGCAGCCCTCGTGCCAGGCGGGTTATCTTGACTCCGAGAGGCTTCAGCAGTGAATTTATGTAAAGCGCCGTTCCGTCGCCCGCCATATTTGGGTTCGTCGCCATAACCACTTCTTTTACGCCGCCGGCCTTTACCCTCTCGATAAGCTGCCGGATAGTCAGGTGCTGCGGTTCGACGCCTTCGAGAGGTGCGATGTGACCGCCCAGAACGTGATAAACCCACCTGCAGGCCTGGGTCTTCTCGAGCCTTACAACGTCCTTGGGCTG
>Ga0114918_10004505_pt1 | contig 12099 bp, 8 predicted proteins | sample LantaG_FD_87015 | JGI IMG/M metagenome (GOLD analysis project Ga0114918, IMG submission 87015) | Deep subsurface microbial communities from Baltic Sea to uncover new lineages of life (NeLLi) - Landsort_02402 metaG | ecosystem: Environmental > Aquatic > Marine > Oceanic > Sediment | place: Baltic... | reverse complement strand
TCCTATCGCTGCTGCTATAATTGCCAGCAATACAATACGCATGGCCCAGGGCCAGTTCACTTCGTTGGGTATCTTACTGAATAAATACACGCTGCTTTTCCAGAGCTTCAATCCGAATATTATTCTTATCCAGTTTTCAATCGTATTGACATTTTTTGTGATAACGTACCCGAGGACTGCTCCGAAGCCCGAGCCGACCGCCCCGACACAGGCGCCGAAACCGACAAAAACAAACGCTACTGAGCTGCTTGTTGCCCCGCAGCTTTTGATAATCGCGATATCCTTTTGCTTGAGCCTGACTATCATATAAAATATGCAGAAGACCAGCAGAACAACGCCGAAGCTGACAACCCCAAAGATCAACAGCAACACCCCCATTTGTTTCTCATACGCGGCGATATATCGACTTTGCAACTGTCTGGCTGTGTTGATAGCAGTTGATGTCATCAGGTACGGATCTGCGTCAAGCTGTTCCTGAACAAATGTTCGCCATATACCACGTATCACAGCCAGAGCTACATCCGTATCGGTATTATCTGCAAGCTTGATAAGGATCTGGCTGGCGACCGGTGATTCTACATCAGGGTACAAGGTTCTGCGCAGCTTCTCGATTGGCAGATACACGCAGCCGCTGTCGAATTGATAGACTCCCGTTTCGATAATATCCGCAATGGCGAATGTCATGACCTGTCTCTTGAAATCCGGCCTCGAACCGTCCTCGCTGTTTTGCCCTTTAACGGTTCCTGTAGTCAGAACAACGGTCCCGCCGAGCATCTTCTCAGCGGCGTCGTAATCATACTCATCCGTCTGCTCGTCAGGTTCGCCCAGCACACCAATCCCTACGAATCCGCCGGTTTCTTCCGGAGAATCCGGGACATTGAAAGATGGCTCACCTGCGGATTTGCCCTGCCTGCGCAAAAACCGGGCAAATCCCGTCACTTTCGCTCTACCGGCCGGCTCAATCCCCCAGACTTCCACTGCCCGCACGTTGCCCCTGCCCAGGTGCAGCAGACCGTAACCCGATATCATTGCCGTTGCCGCCTCGACTGATTCCGTTTGCTCGAGGCGCTCAATCAGCAGCGGGTATTTCTCAAATGTCATCGGTGAACTCAGGACAACATCGCCGACCGCCTCGACGGCCGCTCGTTCGAATGTATCGATGAAACCGGTAAACAGGCTTGCGACAACTATCAGCAGCGACACGGAAAGAGCGACTGCGGCAATACTCAGGAAAACGATTTTTCTCTTACGCAGATATCGCAGCCACAGGAATAATTTAAGCATAGTATTAATCGTCAGTACTTAGTCGTCTATATAACCTCACGTTTTACGTGGTGTATTATGCGGGATTAAGTCCTAAGTTTTTGCAGGTCTTAGAAGAGGAAACAGCACCACGTCACGGATACTTTCAGCACCGGTAAGCACCATTATCAACCTGTCGATTCCGATCCCCAGTCCGCCGGCCGGAGGCATGCCGTATTTCAGTGCCGCTATAAAATCGCTGTCCATAGTCGCCATAGTATCTTCCTGTCCGCGAAGCTGGATATGGAAGTTTTCTTCCTGTACTGCCGGATCATTCAATTCGGTATAGGCGTTTGCCAGTTCCATTCTGCCGATAAATAATTCAAAACGTTCGGCGTATTTCGGATCGTCTTTCTTACGTTTCGTTAAGGGACACAACTGAGCCGGATAATCTATCACAAAAGTCGGATTGACAAGATTATTCTCAACGGTAGTCTCAAAAACTTCGTTGACAACTACCACATCGTCCATGTCCGCTTCGTCCAGTTCGAGCTGTCTGGCTTTCGCTCTGACGGCTTCTATGTCATCTATATCACAACCGCCGTATTCTTTCAGCAGGTCTGCATATTTAGCCCGCCTCCAGGGCCGGGCGAAATCGATCGTGAATTCGCCGAACTGGATTTGTTTTCCGCTGCCGTGTTTTTCCAGGCAAAGCGACACGACCTCCTCGGTCAGATCCATCATCACATTGTAATCAGCGTACGCCTGGTACACTTCTATCATGGTGAATTCCGGATTGTGCTGCCGGCTGAGTCCTTCGTTGCGGAAATTACGGTTTATCTCGAAGACCTTTTCCATTCCGCCGACGAGCAGCCTTTTTAAAAACAGTTCCGGTGAAATCCGCAGGAATAAATCCATATCCAGGCTGTTATGGTGCGTGATAAAAGGCTTGGCCGCGGCTCCGCCGGCAATGGTTTGCATCATCGGCGTTTCAACTTCCAGGAAGCCTCTGGAAACGAGAAAATCGCGAATAGTCGTAACGATGGCGCTGCGTGTCTTGAATCGCTCCATCACTTCGGGATTGGCCCACAAGTCTACGTATCTCTGCCTGTAGCGCTGGTCAATATCCGCCAGACCGTGAAATTTCTCCGGAGTGGGCAGCAGGCATTTGCTCAGTAGAACGACCTTGTCGACCCAGATTGTGATTTCACCTGTTTTGGTCTTGCCCAACTGGCCGGTGGCCCCGATGATGTCGCCAAGCTCGAACAATTTAACTAATTCCCACTGCTCGGCCAGCAGCTTTTTACTCAAGCCGACCTGAATGGTCCCGCTACGATCGCGCAACGTCATAAAAATCAGCTTGCCAATATCCCTGAGAAGCACGATCCTGCCGGCACAATTCGCCTTTTGTGTCGTGTCGTCATCTTTAAATCCGCTCTTGACATCTTCAGCCGGCTCGGCGCCCTGATATCTATTGCCGTAAGGCTCGATGCCCAACTCTTTAATCCGGGACAGCTTTTCCTGTCTTTGCCGTTCAAACTTGCTTACATCTTCTGCCTTTGACAAATCAATACACCTGTAAAAAATGAAAAGTTATCGACACAAAAATCAATTGACTAGGTGCGCCTGGGCGAGCGTTTCATCCTGGATTAATTTGCTCTGAATAATCAACAAACCGACCGCCAATTGTGGATCGGCAGCGAGAGTTTCTTCAATCGTACGCTTTTGATAGTCGTTGGTGCCGTTATGGTTGGCTTTCACCAGCACGTCATTGTCCCTCTGGACTTCTATCATTTTTTTGAGCTCATCGCTTCTCAATTCGACCTCTACGTTCGGCGCAACACCCCAATCTTTCCTGTTCAGTTTTTCCATTTCATCTCGGCTTTCAACCCTTTGACCGGAGGGTAGATGGTAGTACGCCATTGTATATTTTAACTGAGCGCCTCCGCCGAGATAGCCAGTTATCCCCTGCACACTGCCCTTGCCGTGAGTCCTGGTTCCCACCAGGATCGCTCTTTTATATTTCTCGTCCGCCAATGCCCCGGCGACAATTTCAGAAGCACTTGCCGAGTTGGAATTGATTAATATGACGAGCGGATAATTCGGATGTGTTCCCTTCTTATTTGCCGTTTCGTAGATTGGCATTCTACCGAAACCGGATTGTCTTTTGACTATCACACCTTCTTCGATGAACATGTCAACCACGGCAACAGCGCTGTCTAAAAGCCCGCCGGTATTGAATCGCAGGTCCAGAATCAGCCCCTTTAAGCCCCTATCCTCAAGGTTAAACAATACTTTTTCCAGGCCCGAAGCTGTTTCTGAGGAGAAACTGGTAAGGCGGACAAAGCCGATCTTGTTCTCCTCGTCGATCATATACAACCATTTACCTGCTTTGGATCTTTGCCAGCCGCGGATTGTCGGAACAACAATCGTGTCCCTGGTTATGGTAACATCGAACAGTTTGTCATCTGCCTTCTTGTCGTCAATCGAACGTCTTACTTTCAATTTCACTTTAGTTCCTGCCGGCCCCTTTATTTTTTTTGCCGCACAAAAGAGGGACATGTCCTTTGTTACGACCCCGTCTACCTCTTCTATTACGTCACCTGCATCAAGAATGGAATTGAATGCCGGAGTGTCGAGCAAAAGGCTCGATACCGTCAGCATTCCTTTTTGTTTCGAAATCTCGATTCCAATGCCCATAAACGCACTGGTCATCATCTGTTCGAAATCCTGCACCTGCCTGGGCCAGACGATTACCGTATAAGGGTCAAGTGTAGAGAGAGCTGCTTCTACGAATTGTGCGATAAGCACCGTCCGGGGCAAATTTATTGTTGATTTGTTCAGATCAAGAACATTGTCAAAAACATCTAAAAACTTTTTCTTATCGAGCTGTGCGAGTCCGCCTGAGGCGGATTTGGCTTCGTCCAGCAGTTCTGTTAGACCATCCGACCAGGTCGCAAGCTTCTCGGGATCCAAAGTGCCCTTTATTGCATCTAAGCTGCCTTGATCATCATTTTCTGAGTCCTCGTTAAGTCGGGATGATGTCGATATCACCTCTGCCAGCAATTTGCAGCGTTCAATCGCTTTAGTAGCCATTTTGTTGTAATTGGCAATGCTGACATATTGTGAATTCAGGAAATTAATCGCCCGAATAAACAGCTCTTTCTTAACACCCTGAAAACGTTCCTGGCTGGTCTCACAGGGGCTATCCTCAAAAGCCATTGCGATAGTGGCCTTATCCAGAAGCTGCTGGGCGTAATCCGAATATCCCTCATTATTTGGATCGATTACCGTCAGCCATCCGTAGCAATTTGTATATGCTTCGAGCCATTTGCCCTCAACCTCGTATTCGGCGGCGTTGTCTATCGCTTTTTGCGTCACTTTTTTTACAAACGTATCGGACAGGAGCTGCTTTTTTTGTGCCTCGTCTGCGAATTCGCCGGTTTTGGCAATGACCGAGAGTACCGAAGTTAGACGATCCGCTGAGTTTGCATCATTAACGTCATTGGGCTCTGCCGGAGCCTGAAATTTTTCCAGTTCCGCCAGCGCCTCTGCGTATGCAACTTCTCTTGAAGATCGTCGCTGTTGACTCATACTCTTGTATTGGTCAACAACTTGCAACAACCGTGGAGCAGCCCTATCAAGTTGAGCCGGGTCGTCATTGCTGCTTTGTTTTATCAACTGATCGGCGGCATCGAATTGGCCCTCGTAAATCAGCTTGCAAGCTTGGCTGATAATACCGGATTCAACTGATAGAGATTCGGCAGCTTCGCTTGTATAGGCGGCTGACGACAATACTATTGTTACCAGCCAGAACAGTCGTATCAAATTGTGTATCATGTGTCTCTTGTCTTGCATTTTGTATAAACCTAAAATTTAAATGTTAAAATCCGGAACAATTTATAAACTCAAATGCTTTTGAGCATCAAATCACCTTTTTTTATGCGATTTTAATGACGTTCATCCGGCATTGCTTCGGATTCCGTTGTTCCTGCCTCCTGCTTTTCATTTACACTCGGCCGCCTTGCCGGCACAACCAAGAACGTGCAGTTTGTGCTTGACCATTTGTTTAATAGCATCTCTGCCCGGTCCGAGGTACTTACGTGGATCAAATTCGGCGGGTTTTTCTGCGAATACCTGCCTGATTTTAGCGGTCAGGGCAAGTCGCAAGTCCGTATCGATGTTTACCTTGCAGACGGCCATCTTTGCCGCTTCGCTAACGGCGTCTTCCGGAACGCCCATCGCGTTTGGCATATTGCCGCCATATTTGTTGATTAGATCTACGAACTCCTTCAGCACACTGCTCGAACCGTGCATTACCAGTGGAAATCCGGGCAGCTTGTCGGCGATCTTCTGGATCACGTCGAAAGCCAGCTTCGGCTCTTTCTTGAACTTGTAGGCCCCGTGGCTGGTGCCGATCGCTACAGCTAAGGAATCAACGCCGCTTTTCGCGACAAATTCCTCAACCTGATCGGGGTCGGCTAAATGTTGGGCGATATCGTCGTGGTCTACGCCGACAACGTCCTCTTCGATTCCGCCCAATTGGCCTAACTCAGCCTCGACGACCACACCCCTGGCGTGTGCATACTCGACTACCTGCTTGGTAATGGCAATATTTTCCTCTAAAGGCTTACTTGATGCGTCTATCATCACCGATGTAAAACCGTCGTCGACGAATTGCTTGCAGGTCTCGAATGTATCGCCGTGGTCGAGGTTTATCGCGACGGGGATATCCGGATTTTCCTCAACGACCACATTAATAATTGCCTTGAGATAACTGTTTTTTGCATATTCGCGAGCCCCCCTGGATATCTGCAGAATCACCGGGGCCTTTTCTTCGGCCACGGCGTCAATTATGCCCTGCGTGATTTCCATATTATTCACATTGAACGCACCAATCGCATAGCCGTTCTTGTAAGCCATCTCAAACATCTTTTTAGTATTCACCAATGCCATTATGTTCTCCTTAAAATTCAATCTTCTACCGGACTTCCGCAAAACCTTAACCAGGCGTAGCCGGTGCTAAAAAGCTCAGTTATGCCTTCTGGCTAAGTTGAAGCCGGGCATACTTTGAAAAGGGAAAAATGTCGCTGGGTTTTCCCTCTTCAAATAACAACGGACCTTAAATAAAGATCCAATCCGATTATTCGAGGAAATCAACAAAACGGATTTCCGTTAATAATATATGTTCCACTTAAATTATGCAAGTCTTTTCATACCTTGACAATCAACCGTCAATACCCTGCCGAGCCTCCTAATCCAATGTATCTACTCTCTCCAATCGCCAGTCCCGGTACGCCCTGGGGCCATAGACTAAAGATAATAGACTGTTTGTCCAGCGATTCATCCGCACTAAACGTCAGGCCCCAGTAAAGCCGGTGATATTGCCGAATCAGCGTTATATCACTTCGTACTATTTCTCCGAAGTCAAAATCAATTTGCTGCGAATAAACCACGGTATATCGCGGATCGAGTACATACGTAACCGCGAAAGTAAATGCGTTTGAGCCATATTCGCCATAACCGTTATCAAGACGCCTTAAATATCTGCTGCCTATATAATACTGTAAATTGGGCCATCTCAGGTGCGAGAAACCCACATTAAATTGCTGCACGACTCCGCTTTGCATGTCAAAATTCATATCGGACAATACAGCCGTAGTGTCGCTCAAAAGCCAGCTATAATCGGCTCCGAAATAATTACGTCTCGGACCAAATAAATCAGTGCCGCGCCTGTCTTGCTGTGGAATCACCCGGCTAACCGTATTTATCGTCGGAATAAACGGCTTATTCCAGATAAATCTATCCGGCCCAGCCGAATCGTCGCCGGGGTTATTGACCCACGTTACGTCCATATCAAGTCGCATCCAGTCAACACTTCGTTGTTTCTCATCTAAACCGCGTTTCGTTTGCAGCCGCTGTGAGATTCCTACGTTCAAAGTATCCCTCTGTTCGATAACCGATTCGTTTTGAGTATAAGCGACAGCGGTCAAATACGGCGTTATTAAGTGCCGCATTTGGTTCAAATCCCAGAGTTCCGATTTGACATTGGGATATACCTTCCAGTATGGTTGTATTGAAGCACGAATTCCAGTTTCGCCAAACCAGGCATTCTCTTGCCCCTCGGCCATTGAGCCGTCAAGCTCTCTGTAGAAGCCTAATCCGTCTTCATAAGCTACGGTCCCGGCCACAAAAGGCACGATTTTCGCCTTGCCTACGGTCATCGGCATATCAACCTCGTTTCGCGTTGTCGCAAATGAAAAGAAATCCTCCGAACCGGGGTTATTATTGGATGATGCGTAAAGTTGACGAAACCTGCTGACCTGAGTATCGCTGTAGAACGTCAGCTTATCGTCGAAAAACGACTGGCCTGTCCAGTGGAATTCGGTGCTGGGCAATTCTTCCAGTTCATTCGTAAAATCGTTTATTCGGACTTTTCCTAATAAAGAAAGGCCCCAGTTGTCCTCGATACGCTTCAAATAAATGAGCGTTTCCTGTTCCTTGCCGACGTAAAACTCGCTACGATAAAAACTCTCTAAGAAGTTCTCATCGGACTCATAGCTGGTCTCGGTGGTAAGCTGCCAGTTGTAGGGCAGGAACTGCCTGTGCTGCCAGTGGAAGCGTCCGCGCAGTTCACGTTCCGGCTCAAGATCTCTGCGGCTGTCGTGTCTTCCGAGCCGATCCTCGCCGGTATCGTGAATCATATAACCTAAAAGTCTGCCGAAATAGTCCTCTGATGTGTATTCTGTTTCTATTCCGCCGCCGAAGCCGTGTTTGCTATAATAGTCCAGCGCTAAGGTGCTGTTCGTACCTTCCGGCTCCTGCAAGCCTAACAGCCGGGCCAGGTACCATCGCGTCTCAATCAACGATCCCCAGATGCTGTCATAGCCGAGGCGGACACTTTTAATCGGAAGATCGGGCCTTTGTAGATTACTACGCACGTAAGGCCAGTAGAAAATCGTTTTATCATACATCTTAAAACGCACATCATGCATCTTTGCGTCGTAACTGCTTTTGGAAACTTCTCCCTGCTCTTCGTCGGTAGTGGTCGTATCAGTGATTGTTATATTCGAAGCATTAAACGAGATCTGAGGCAGGTAAAACTCGCTGGTCGTCAAAGTGATGTCATCGGCTGCGAATTCATTTTCCGCTGTCTGCCTGAGTTTTGCCGCTCGCAGGTAAATCGGAATCCCTTCGCGTGTGTCGAAATTCCTCATTACCGCATTTATCGCGATCGCCTTTTTTCTCTGAAAATCGTAGTATATCTCATCGGCCCGAATCGTTCGCTGCCCATTAGTCATCACAATGTCGCCGGACATATAGATTGCCTGCACGTCGGACAGAATATCTCCGGTCCCGCTTTTGCTATCACCCGCCGGTAGTTGCTGCCCGGATAAAAATATAACCGCATTGTCAGCCTGCAATTCCAGCAACCCGCCCTTTTCATCCTGCTTCTGGTATATATAGAACCTGCCGATTACCGTTACGATCTTCTCCTTATCGTCCCCCTTGACCTTTAGAGGAGCTTCTCCAGCGGGTGACAAGATAAGGGGATACCTGAAGCTGGGTTTCTTTTCCTGCGGCTCGGCGGCTTCCTGCCCCGGTTCTTCCAGCGTTATTGTCTCTACCTGCAATTCCGGCTCCCGCGGCTCGGCCTCGGCGACCGCCGGCTCTATCCCGCCCGCTTTCAGCGACTCAAAGGCCTTCCTGTAAAGTTCTAATCCGCGAGGATCTTCAATCTTCCTACTGTCCGCTTTTATGAATATCTCGCCGGTGACATCGAATTGGACCGCCATCATGCGGCCCGGCTCAATCACTGTTTGGCTCAAGTCGGTTGTTGTGGCGCCTTCAGACTTTTTGGCCGAGACATTGCCTTGTAAATATACCGTCGCTTTATAATCAATCCGGGAATCAGAGGCAGACCGAATCGCGCCGCTTCCTGGAATTCCCTCAGAGTGGGGGCCCAGCCATACTACCGCTCTGTCGGCGGAGAATAGATGAGCTCCGATTGACATTGAAAATCCACCCTGGAAAACGAGCGCGTGGTCAACGGGGGATAAACGGTAGCTAATCAGCTCTTGCCCCTGCAGGTGCAGATCCTGTCCGGCAAAAGCCGCAGCTTTGTCGTCTTGGGCAGTCCATCCCGATCTTGGCGGCATCAACACCAAAACCAATAGAACCAAAATAGGTAGTATGTTCTTTCGTATACTCATCTGCCAATATTGCTGGCGTCGTCGGCTTATCGCGCCGGACACATCGCGCATTAACGCATGACGAGATTATAGCCTGCTGTCCCGGCAAATCCAGCAAAAAGCTCTGCCGTTGTCCTGATGACTTGATTTATCTGCGAGTTTGCTGTAAAAGATGGCCCATGACAAAGAAAGAGTATTCGCAATATCAGAAGTCTGTGATATCGGGGTATTACAATAACCTTGATACTATCATGCTCCAGAAGCTTGGTGAGCTTGTGACCGATCTATACTTAGCCGACACAAAGGCCAAAAAAGACCGGCTCTGGCAGAGGGCGCAGGCGGCCATGGTCAAGTTGAAAATCCCGCCGGCCATCATCGATCATATCATGAAAAAACAAGATGTGGAAATATTAGCCAAAAACCTCCAGGACTGGCAGGGCGGGAAAAACAAGCGGAAAAAATAAAAGAGCAATCTTTCACTTTTTCCCTTAAGGCCTTCGGCTTAGTTTGAATAACTGCTGTGGACAGAGACAGAGGGGGAAAAATATTTTCCTTATACCAAAAGCGTTGCGGTGAGCGTCTAAATTGACAGAGGGTAGATTATAGACGCGATATTCAAGTTGAGCAGGAATTTGTTCATGCTGAGCCGCGCGCATAGGGTCTCTGCGCTCGCGAGATTGAAAGGGATGAAGAATGGATAACCAGAGAACACAAACAAGAATAGACAGGCGTGTTTTTTTACGTTCGGTAGCAGCGGCGGGAGCGGGATTGGCGTTCTCGCCGATGGTTCTGGGCCGGACAGGCGCCGGCAAAAAGCCGGATGATATAAATGTGGCCCTACTTGGCGTCGGTGAACAGGGGCAGGTTCTGATGAGTGCGTGCCTGAAGATTCCGGGGATTCGCATTAAGGCCGTCTGCGATATCTGGAAGTCATACAATCAAAAACGAGTCTCACGCATGCTTGGCAAATACCGCCACGAGCACAATACTTATGTGGACCACAAGGAAATGCTCGACAAGGAGAAAGACCTCGACGCCGTCATTATTGCCACGCCCGACTTTTGGCACGCCGAGCATACTCTTGATTGCCTTAACGCCGGCCTGCATGTCTACTGCGAAAAGGAGATGTCCAATACGCTCGAAGGGGCTCGAAAGATGGTTCTGGCTGCGAAGAGAACCGGCAAGCTGCTGCAAATCGGCCATCAGCGGCGCAGCAATCCGCGATATGTATTCTGCTACGAGAACCTTATAAAAGGGGCGAAGCTGCTGGGACAGATAACCGCGATCAACGGACAGTGGAATCGCAGAGCGAGTGAACCGCTCGGCTGGCCGAAAAACAGCCCTATCGACCAGGCGACTCTCGAAAAATACGGCTACACGTCGATGCAGCAATTCAAAAACTGGCGGTGGTACAGGGGATTTGGAGGCGGACCTATGGTCGATTTAGGCTCGCACCAGATCGACATTTACAACTGGTTCCTTCAGGCGAATCCCAGCTCCGTCATAGCGAGCGGACGGACGAATTTCTACGATCGTAAGACGCACGAATGGCCCGATACGGTGATGGCGGTCTATGAGTATGAAACGGCTCGGGGCAATGTCACCGCGTTCTATCAGACGGTCAGCAGCAGCGGCAGCGGCGGATATTTCGAGAACTTCATGGGCAGCGAAGGTTCTCTTATTATTTCTGAGAGCGGCAACAGATGCGAAATCTACCGTGACGAAAGGACGGCGCCTAAGTGGGACAAGTGGATCAAAGGCGGCTTATTGTATAAGCAGTGCGATTGCGAGATAGACTGCATTGAAAAGGCCAGGCAGGAGTGTGTCGAAAAGTGCGGGTGCCCGCAGATCGTAGAAAGGAAGACCGGCGCCATCCTGGATGTTCGTGAGTCGCCGCCGCCACCGAAGTATGATCTGCCGGTCGCAATGAATAAAAAACCCACCAAATGCACCTGGAGAACTTTTTCGACGCTATCTACAGCGGCCCAAGGGTAGAACTCACTTGCCCTGCAGAGGCGGGGTATGAGACGGCGGTCGCCGTCCTGAAGGTCAATAAGGCTGCGGAGGCCGGCCAAAAACTCACCTTCAAGCCGGGTGAATTCAAAGCTTAACGCAACCGCGCATAAAGTGCCGGGCCGGTGTTTTCGTTAGCCGAAATTGTAGTATTTTTTTACCGGTTCGGTGACCTGCCAGGTGCATTTGAGCTCTTCGGGGAAGATTACGAGGTCGCCGGGGCCGAAGCTTACCGAATCGTTGCCGTCCGTGACTGTTACTTTGCCTTCTATCAGAAGACAGGTTTCCTTTTCAGTGTATTCCCAGTCGAAGGTGCTGGCTTCGCATTTCCAGGTCGGCCAGGCCTTGCAGACGGCCGCTTCTTCGTCCGACGGCTTTTTGACAATTACATCTTTTATAGTAGGCATATTGTTTTTGCTCCTTTGACTATTTTCGATTTAGATTGTATTATTGGCAATAGTAAATAATAAATCGGGGAAATTGTAAATAACAAATGTTAGCCAGACTGCACAGTGTGACGCTTGACGGAATTGAGGGAGTGATTTGCGAGGTTGAAGTCGACGTTGGCCGGGGCGGGTTTGAGAAGTCCGTCATTGTCGGCCTTCCCGATGCCGCCGTGAAGGAGAGCATCGAGCGGGTCAGAAGCGCCATC
>Ga0114918_10004503_pt1 | contig 12099 bp, 5 predicted proteins | sample LantaG_FD_87015 | JGI IMG/M metagenome (GOLD analysis project Ga0114918, IMG submission 87015) | Deep subsurface microbial communities from Baltic Sea to uncover new lineages of life (NeLLi) - Landsort_02402 metaG | ecosystem: Environmental > Aquatic > Marine > Oceanic > Sediment | place: Baltic... | reverse complement strand
CGCTTTGCCCCTGGCGACAAAACCTACAACATCTTGGGCAAGATCTATCCCAAGCTGCAAACGCTGACCTTCCAGTTTGAGCGTTTTCATCGCCAGTTGTCTGCGTCACAGCAGGCTGCTTACATCGAAAATGCAAAGCAAGAGTTTCTTTCCAAGGCGGCTTTCCACAAGTCATTTATGGCGCTGCAGATTATGGGCGACGGGACCGGACGACAGGGAACGCCTGTTGCTTTCGCAGCAACCGACGTGACTTCAGGAGCTAGCTTCACATGTGCTGACCCTGACACCCCTCTGAAAATTAAGCTGAGTTCTTCTGATACCGCTGCAGGATCTGTTGCACATTTCCTCGAAGGTTCGATGATCTCGCTTGCGTACTACGATGACGGATCGCTTGTCCGTTTGCTCGCTCTCTCTGCAAGTGACGCAGGCCCAGGAACCACGATCGTATATGACGCCTTCCGCGTTGTGGAAGTTAATGCTTCCGAAAATGCGATTTACGTTATGCCCGGTCGCGTTGGCTCAACCACTTCCGGCGTTGGCGCTTACGTCCCTGGCGACCGTTGGGTTGGCTCTACTGCAACTGGTGTCGTAACTTTCACACCTGTGAAGGGTATTCAGGCTCAGATGCCTGCTGTAGACGCTGAGTTGACTGGTGCTGTTCCTTCGGGCGGCGCTGGTAATGCTGCTACTGCTGTTGAGGACTTCCTCACGCTGGCAACGAAGTATCCTACCATCATCCATCCGCTGTATCTTGCAGAGAGCCAGACTTCTGCTAAGCTTCAGCTGCAGATTGGTTGGGCTTCTACGACTGACCTTGCCACGATCAGTGACGGTATTCTTACTGGACTTGATGCCCACATCACCAATAAGACGAATACCATTCACAACATCAATCGTGCTGCTGTTCGTCAGTATCTCGCTACGATTAAGGACAATGGCGGAAAGGATCTTACCTTCAACACGCTGTTCTCCTTCCTCGCTGAGAACGATACTCGTAACCGCAAGCGCAAGGACATGGCCAAGTGGTACGGCGTCCTTATGCACCCACTGGTGTTCTCCTCGCTCGTCTCGCTTTCTGAGCTTGACCGCCGAGTGAGCGAAGGCACTGGAATCAGAGGAGAAGATGCAGCTAAGTTGGTGAAATTTGGTGACAGGAAGTATCAGCTTGATACCCACACCAATATGCGCCTTGACCGCGTCTACTCGCTGGCAAAGGGCTCGCTGTCTCTCTATGACGGAAAGCTCGACCCAGTTGAAGTCGGTGGACAGAGCCAGTGGCTGACCATCAACTCTGATGGAAAACGAGTCAATGTGGTTGAGGCATACTCGACTGTTACGGGCGAGTTCTGCGTGAACATGCCTCGTGACTGCGGCGCTATCCGCAACTTCAAGTTCAGCAAATACTGAGAAGCGTTTGCGTGTTAATTTACGGCTCCCCTGCTGTTGGGGGAGCTTAACTTTGAGGTGAGTATGACTGTAGGTTCAAATCCAGTCGTTGGCCTTCCGCCTGAACTCACTGATGCTATGGATCGACACAACTCTTCGGGAACGATTGGGCTGTTCTATCCAGGTACTCAGTTGAACGCAGTTGCGAATGGTGCTTTGGCTAGTTTCACAAGTTCGATGCTTTTGCTTTATGCTGATGCCGTTGCTGGTACGAGAGTACCGCAGCGAGTTATCACTGCTACTGCTGGCGCTGGTCTCGGCACCGTTGTAGAGTACATGCTGCTTGGTGAGCACGGTTTCTGGCGCGTAGGTGCTAGCTCAACAGGTGCTGGCGCTGTCCCTGCCACCACTGGACTTTATTCAAGCATTGCTGGCAACACCAATGCAATTGGCGTGTTTAAGTTTCAGCTTGGTGACGTCAACGCTGCTGCCACTTGTACGTTGGATAATGATGGTGCCAACTGGCTGCCTACCAATACCACGCACGACTGGGAAGTTAGCTTCGGAATCGCTGACCTGACTAACACAGACCAAGCAGCTACTGTCGGCTTTGCTGAGTTTGGCGTTTGTACTGGTGCAGTGGACGATGATCCCGCTAACGGCGCTGCAACGTACTATGCACAGTTTAAGATTGCTGCAGATAAGGTGACAGCTGGGACAGAGACTACCTCTCTGAGCGCAGTTGCTCTCAATTCTGATGCACTTAAGTTGACCATTCGCTACGTGGCATCGCAGGCCAAGTTCTATTTTGACTTGGATGGCGTTACCATTGGCGGAGTTGGCAAACATGCGTCGATGACGGCAGGGTGTCAGGTGTTTGTTCGTGTGTCGCACCTCGCGGCCTACGCTGCAGCTACCGATGCACCTATTTCTGTGGACCTCGATTACGTCGTAGCTTCTCAAAGCTACCTCGGACATCGATCTTAAGGGGTAGAGTGTTATGATGCCAACTGAAAACGATATCTTCGGTGGAATGGGCGGCGGCAAAGGTGGAATGGGAATGGGCGGCGGTATGCCTCCCCCCGGCGGCGCTCCTGAGATCGGAGACAGTGAGCTTGACGACATGTTCGGTGAGGGCGAAGACATGGGCGGCGATCAGCAAACCAAGCTGACCGACTCCTTGATTTCCGCTGGCTTTTCTCCTTCTCCCGACCAGGTCTCCCAGATCATGGAAATTCTGCAAGGTGGGGGGATGGCTCCAGAGGGGCTTGAACCTACTGAATCAGGAATGGAGTCGATGCCTCCAGCAATGTGAGTCAAGTCTTCATTTTCTGTGCTCCACGCCTGAGTGATGTTACAATACACTCAGGCTTTTTGTTTGGAGAAACGCATGAATACCAACGAATTGATCGAAGAAGTAAGAAACGGTCTGGTTGAGTATCAGACAATTGTGATTAGCGATAGCGTTGTGCTGTCTAGCTTAAATCACGCCTATCGACAAGTGTACAACCACTACGCTCGCGCTGACGACAACATGTTCGGCAAAATTCATGAGCTAAATTTGACCACAGGTACGAGAGTCTACACTTTGCCTAAGACACTTTGGTCAAAGCGCATCGACTACATGCAAGTCCCTACTCCTGGCAATCAGGCTATGGGCTATGTAAAAGTTATGAAAATTAACGCTAAGCAATCGCATCAGTACAACTTGCCACAAGCTTACTCTAAAATCCCGTGGGCGTGGCAACAGCTTGGAGATGAGATTGAGATCTTCCCTAAACCTCAGCAAGATGTCACTGTCCGTTTGATTGTGCAGCCAAGATTGCTCCCACTGGCATATACAGAGGGAACTGTGCTCAGCTTCGGCACTCCCATTATAACTTGTGTTGATGATTTGAGAGACGAGTTTATAGCATACGGCGCTGCTACAAATTCGAGCAACTTTCTCTCAATCTGCGATGGCTTGACCGGACAGTTGAAGAACGTATACAAGTTCACTACTGTTACCGGCACAACCGTTACCTTGGCTGTTCCTGGCACGAGAACCTCAATTAAGGGGGAGGCTCTCGCTACTCCGTCTGCTACTTCTGATATCGCCTTGGATGATGTCATTACTTATGGACTGTCTACAGGTGTCCCTATTATTGGAGAGGCTTTTGACGAGTACCTAGTCAAGTACGCTGTTCTGTCTATCAAGTCGGCGCTGAATGAGAACGACGCTTCCTTCAAGGCGCAACTTGATAAGCTTGAAAAAGAATACCTATCTGATACGAGTGGTCGGCCTTCTATCACCACTATTGAGAGACTTGATCGGAATACTATTGGCTCTAGCAGATTTCGTAGGAGCAGGTAATGACTTACATTGGAGATGATTTCGACGCTGTTCAGCTTGAACTGAGCGAAGGCGTTGACGGACTCAATAACATTGCAGACCTAGAAGATAAGTTCGTCCTTGACGCTAGGAATGTCGATCTATCGTCTCCTGGCTACATCGAGAAACGAGCAGGCTATCATCTGTTCGGCTGCAAACTTCCAGTGAGAGTGAAGAGCACAGCTTACACGTACAATGCTGGGACTCTCACTAATGTTCTCTTGAAGCTGGACTTCGTGCCAAAGTTTGAGCGAACGATTCAGATGTGGTTGAACGACGTCACAAGTAACTCGGACTATGGCGACGCTCGCTATCGACAGACAAGCAATCCGCTTGAGACTGTATTTGTAAGAATTAAAGACTACGCTACCAACCCTAACACTAATCCAATTACTACCAACACTATTTTGGAGATTGCAGGCACTACTCAAAACTGCACTCCCATTGCAGTGTTCGACAACAATACTTTTCTAATCCCAAGAATCGCTGTAGCTGGCTTTGCTATTCTCACTGGTGCGGGTGCGGCTGTAGAGAAGGCTTGCAAATTCTCTGAAGGTCCGAGCTTCAAATCCATTGAAGAATCAGACATCAGCGACTTGACTGTAGTTGCGAACGACGCCTACATTACTACCAATGTTGACGTAAGTCTGCTAGGTATTCGACAATACGCTCTTGTTAAGTTTGAAACTGGGCTTACGAATGGCGTCGCGACTAGCCGTTACGGATACGTGACTATTGCCATTAACAACAATATCACTGTAGCTTTGTCAGCTGTGCCAAGCATTGACGGAGTTTTGCCAATTACGCACTTCAAAATGCTATACGCTAACGGACCTAACTTCTATTACGACTCCAACTTTCTCGACTTTACTACGCCTGAGATTACTCCAATCACTGGCTTAGCTAGGCAGCTGACTTCCTGCAATACTTTGACATTGGGCTCAGGGTTCACTGTGCTCGCTGGCCCGTCAAGCTCGCCCGTACCAAGGACTTCTACGAACATTGGCTTTCTTTATGGAACAGACATCGACGTTCCAAAAGTCAATCAGATTGCTTACTATTACGACCAGTCTGTGCAACGAAACATGATGCTTTGCGGATACGACGGCAACACGTTTGTCGAGACTGACCCTGACACAACGGTCTACCAAACAAAGACGACAAATAAGTTAGCAGCGCAAGTCCTTACCGCTTCAGCAGGGTTCGTCAATATCACAGTCGTTAGCACTGCTATTTATCGAGTGGGGGATACAGTTCATCTGAAGTTTTCTGACGACACGACTTGGGAGCAACTGGACTACGAGTTGACAGTTACTCAGCTGACAACTGCAGTCACTCTTAAATGTGCGCTCGTCGATACGTTCACTACGCTGACTGTGCCTAAAAATGCAGTGTTGCCGTTTACGCGCACCTACTCTGTGATTGAATTTACCAAGGCATCTTACGACGACACTCCTCTAGTGTTCCCTGGATCTACGCTGATTCCATTTGTTAATGGCCGCTTTGGCGTAACTTCCAGAGTGCTTTCAGTGAGGCAAATATCTACCACTGTCACTGCCATTGTTGCAAATACCATAACCTGGACTAGCGACTCTTATGTCAAGACTGGCTCTATATTCAAAACAGCTGAGCTTGCAGACTCTAGCACATTGGAGAACTATGAGCCCATTACTCCTGCGTACTATCCTAACTCTTCAGTTGACTTAAGTTCAGCCTTGATTGAGCGTACCCCGTACATTGCAGCACAGAAGAACGGTATCTACAGGTTCAATGGCGCTGAGCTTATCAACATGTACTTGCCACAACCGCCGCCTCCGTTGCTCTCTAATATCCCTGGCTCAGCTGGCAATCTTCTTATCTTGACTGACTCAGAGGGAGAGAGGCTGGGTGCGTTCTACAGTATTGTTGTATCTTACTCCTACTTTGAGTTTACAAACGGAATCCTTAGAGAAGTAGAGAGTGGGCTTACCTCGCCTGACACTGCTATCTTGAGAGCGCAGCCTGCACTTGATGGTACGTTCAACAGCCAGTTGATGGAAGTACAGGTTAAATCCATCCCACGAGGTATCGGGCTCCCTGCTGACACAATGTACATCAACATCTACCGGACGCTTGACGGAACTGTGGATGGTTTTCGAGATGGACAGCTGTTCTATCGAGAAGCTACGATTGCGAACGACCCAGACTCGCCTTATACGATTGGGTACGCTGGCTCGCTATCGTCTTTCATCCTAGAGCGAAACGGCAAGAAGTCTGAGCTATCCCTGCTCGCTGGCGACGGGAAGAACGAATTTGGTAGAAACAAGATTGCGCCTCCGTTGGCAAACCACGTCATTAACTTTCAGAATCGCCTGATTGCAATGAACGGTAGAGAGGCTCCTTACTTCGAGATCATTGCTCGAAGAGTCTTTGATTCAGACGGAACATTTGCTGGCGAGGGTGGCTTTAAGTTTGCTTCTGCTGACTCTACAATCGAGTCTTACTTCTTCTCGCTGGTCGGAGTGGATAGCACAACTACGACAACCTCTGTCACTGCACTTGGTGAAACTGTCAATACGCAGGTGTTCTCTGCTCAAACCTACGATGTTGACGCAGTGACTTATGCTGACACTTCTCATCAGTTTCAAGTAGTCTCTACGACAATCATCCCAGCAATTGCTACAGGAGCTAAGGTTCTCCTGCGCTCAGTATTCCGAGATACTTTGGACACCGATTACAACGGGTTTAAAGTCGATGATCAGGTGTTCATTGCTAGCGATGTCAACGCTGGAACTCCTGGCGACCCGCATGTATTCGATGCAGAGAAGAAGTGGGAGGACGCTTCACTCGTTGGCGGGTATTCTACGGGTATGCTCGCTAACGATTACATGGTGTTCGTTGCAAGCGAGAGCGTAACTGCTGCAAGTACGCTAGGATTTCATTGTCTGAATAGCGCAACTGGGGACGGTATCCAACTTCTTAGCTCTACTGCAGGTGCGGGCGCTTACGACGGCAAGTTCATCATCATTCGTGGAATCGGCACTGATGCTCAGATGCGAGATGAGAACGATGCCGATAAAAGGATCTACGACTTTGACACAGAAGTTGTCTTCCTTGCTGCGGGGGCGGCTGCAGATTATGTGCTAACTCCTTACAAAATCACTGGCATTACTACTGCTGGCATTGCGTCACTAGTGGCAATTAAGTACGCAGTTGACGTTGAGATCTCTAACACTGTTACTGGTGCAGATGCTGGTCACTCAGGACTTGAGGTCTATGTCACTGCTGACTCTGCTTCAACCTACGCGACTGTTCAGATCTACGCGCTCTCCGTGCCTGAGATTGAAGCGACTTTTAACATTCCTGTTGGCGTTCCAGACTTGGGGCTTGTTGCAGGAGACTACGTTTATTTCGACGGAGTCCCTGCCTACCCTAAAACTCAAAAGCTCCCTAATGAAGAGGGGATTGACTTTAATAAAGCGTTGAAGGTAGTCTCTTACACTTATGCTGGTGCGTTAGTAGATGATACGCTAGTTGTGGAAATTGAACCTCCAAAGAACATCTTCCCCAACTTCACTTCCAAGACTATCTCAGGAAAGTTCATGCCAGACAACTTGCTGGACTTTACAAGCACATACTTTGAAATTGGGTTTGATGGTTCAGAGGCAACGGCATTTCCGCTGGAGTTTGAGCAGTGGGTGTACGTCATCGCTAAGACTTCTGACAATCTAAAGCACAGTCTTCAAATCTCAGGTTGGTTTCAGATTTATCAAATTGCCTACACTGCTTCTGGAAACTGGCAATCGACTGCTCCTGTTGGAGTCAACCTATTCGGCTTTCGCTTGCTGGCCAACGGAAGCAAGATTGACAAGACTACGCTGATAGGACTCGTAGACATTAAGATAATCGCTTCTCGCGGGAACGGCATCCTTGTTAACGATCCTCGCCAATATATCCCTGTGCCGTGCCCAACCTCGCTAACAACTGACATCACAGGGACGATGTTTGGCCCTCTTGACGGCAACACTCCTTACGAGCGAATTACTAAAAGGCTGGGCAATGCTATCTCAGCTGTAATGGCGTCTGAGGGGTTCGGCTATTGGGGTGCTAACCAGCAAGAGGATTTCATTCCACCAAGCGGCGTTCGATTTGTCAACCACAAGTGGCCCAACAATAGGTACAAGTACGCTAGGTCTACTCTCACTGCGCTGTTCGACGCTAACACTTACAGCCTGACTTGGGATCTACCTGCTGATTATTATGAGATCAATGGTGCTAGTGGCAAAGTGCTTTCAGATGGCACAACCCAGACTGATGACTATATTGAGAACCAATATCCCAATCGCATTTGGTGGACAACCCCGCAGGATATTGCTTTCCGTGAGTTGTCTCGGATTGATGTTAGCTCTGAAGTAGGCGAAGAGATCGTTGGCGCTGTTCCGTTTGAAGAATACTTCTTGGTGTTCTCTGACAGTCAGATTTTCAAGTGCAAGCTCTCTGAGACTGGGCTCATTCAGGATCGTGTGCAGGCTCGTGTGGGTGCGGTGAGTAAGAAGAACATTGTTCCTGCTGACAGCGGTTGCATGTTCCTTTCAAAGACTGGCTTCTTCTTCACAGATGGAAACACAGTCAAGAAGATTGTTCGACTTAACCGCGTGTTCAACGACTATGCTAAGCTGAATATCGGATACTTCGTCACGTCTTGCGGAGTGTACGACCCCACCAACTACATTATCAGGCTAGGCGCTCCTATCGCTGACACTGTGAACGGGCTGTACACCTCAAACGACAGGCACATGCAACTTAACTTCAATCGCTCGCAAGATCCTGCTGGCGGTGTGTCGGGTGGCGGCTGGTCTCTCTCTACGAACGTCCCAGCTAATATGTGGATTCATTACGACGACAAGACTTACTTTGGAGCGAGCTACGGCTCTGTTTTTAGAATCAGAGATGAGTTTGAGAAGTCTAGGTTTCGAGATGATGAGAGCGCAATCCCTATGCAGATTGACACTCGCTTCTACGACTTTGGCGCCCCTGACTCTGAGAAGTTCGCTAGAGAGCTTGTGCTGCAACTAGACACTAAGTTCGACAACGGCATAAGTATTTCTTCGACGTGGGATTTCCGAAAGACTTATCACACTGTCGGCTCATTCACATTGGACGCTAGCGCATTAGCTGCTGAGAGCATTGGGCCAAGGTATGCAGTCTCTGCAAAGTACCTTGAGTCTCGCCGACAAACCGTTGACCCTATGCGAGCTACACAGCTTGGATTCAGGCTGGTCAACAGTACCATAGATGAAGGGGGAGGGATTCACGGAGTTTGGGCACATGTTAAGAAGATTGGTCCTAAACCGATTAGGCAGAGGTAAGCATGTCCGAGATAGAGATCATTCAAATCGCTGCACCGGGAGACGCGCCTGATTGGTTTAGGAAGTGGGCGACGACTACCAATTACAAGCTGCTTAAGCTGAATCGCTCTATCACTGCTGGATTGACGATTCGAGAGAACCTTTCTTCACGAGTTGTCTCAGCGATAGTAGCACATGCTAAAACTACTACGTTGAGTCACAATCTGAATAGAGAGTCGGATTTTATTACTCTCGGTTCAGGAAGAGTAGCAGGCTTTCAGGTAATCACTAATGCTGTCAACGCTGCGACTGTCAAGGTGTGGTTAATTTGCGTACCTGTCACTGAGATCAGCGCAACTAAGAAAGCCAAATTTCCTGTGACCGACTCGTCTTTATTTAATGTCGGAGATGTGGTAGAAGTGAACGGAGCAGAAAGAAAAATCACTAACATTGCTGGTAACGAGATCACTCTTTCTGATAAAGTAGATCTCAGCAAACTTCGATGTGTGACGCTTTCAAGAGAAACTGTATCATTTTTGATTTTGTGAGGGGGCTATGGCTGAATCAACGAACCCAAGCATGGATCTTTCTGCTCTTACACCAAAGCAGCAAGATATGGCGCTAGCGAGATCGCCTGCTGCTGGACAAGAGATGAACGCTCTTAACATGCAGAGGACCAACCAAAACGCACAGATTGACTCGCAACGTAAGGGACTTGCTGACCGTCAAGCTGCCGAGCGACAGGGGATGGTTTCACCCATCGGCCAGGGCGCTTCCGGGGGACAGGCGGCAGGGCAAATGCAAAGAAATCTATCTTCCTTTTCTAACCGTGTCGCTGCCAAGATGAATCAATTTTTATCAGGTGGCGATGTCTCGCAACTTGCGCTGGACTTACCTGATGAAGCGCGACCTACATGGGACCCTGCAACAGAGCAATGGGTTGTTCCTGAACTTGGTCAGGATATTTACGACACTAGTTCAATTGCTCAGCAGAAAGCTCAGCAAGCAGCTGCACTGAAGGAAGAGTTTTCCCCTTACATGAGCTACTCGCAAATAGGGGATCAGGCAGTAGCTAACGCGAAGTCCTTTGAGGATGTGCTAAAGCAATTCGCTGATTTGGATAACGATGGCCAAATAGATCCTGAAGAGCAGAAGTATCTTGACGAGTCCTTTCAGATCGCACAAATGATACGGCGGCTAGAGAAAACCAACCCCAATAGTCCTGAAGCGGCTGCACTTAGAGCACAGCTTGAGATGATGGACGACCAAGGTTTGGTCTCTGGAATCTATCGCGCTCTCGACCAGTATCAGCGAATTTCTGGGGAAGCTGGCAAAGGCCCGACGATGTACGGTGGCCTTGGTGGGGATGACCTCAATCTTGAGAACATCCTCAACATGACCACGCAAAGCATTGAGCAGGAGTTGCTTAAAACTCTCACTGGTCAAGAGAGCTTTTTCGGAGGAGACTTCGAGAGCGAGCTTACCAGTAACAGGCTACGAACTAACTTGGAGAAGTCTTTAGCTTTCGACGCTGAGACTAGGAACGCTTTCTCTCAGTCTGCGGATACATGGGCTACAGAGACTGCTGCTGTTTTCCAAGACTATCGTGAGAAGATTCAAGAAGGGCTAGGCTCAGCGGCTGGTAAAATTCCTGCAGTGTTTGAGAGACTTCGCGCTGAAGCTGAAGCACGAGGGGAGACCACTGAGCCAATTGATGCGGCGTTGCAGTGGTTTGATGACATTACTCAGGGCGGCAATGACCCCGCTGAAGCTATGTATCAGCTTCTCTCTGATCCTGATAATGGGCTCGCACTTGACCAGCGAAAGATGATTGCGAACTGGATCGGCTCAATGACCGGAGATCCAGGCGCTGCACAGGCTGGTATCCTTGTAAGTGTGATGAGTAGCTTGGCAAACAAGGGCTACATCGAAACCACTGTTAAGAATGATAAGGGTGAAGACGAGCAGATTACTGTTGCGTTTAGTGACCAAGATAGAATGAAAATGGCGCAGATTCTCAGCAACAAGAATTTAACTGAGCAGCAGAAGAGTTCGGCTGTTAATCAGCTAGTCGAGACGCGAATCGAGCAGCGACTTAAATCAGTTGGCAGTGTAGCAGCAGTGCAGCAGTACGTTGCTGAAGGAAATCTTGAGGCTGGTGTCAATGCCTTTGTAGAGTCCCTTGTTAAATCTCTGAACACCTACAGCCAGTCAGCAACAGGACACTTCTATGACGTCGTTATGCAAAATAGGGCTGGCGAGTTCACAGACGGTATGCCCGAAGGCGGCGACGCTAGAGATTACTCAGACCCAGATATGGTTGAGCAGATTCAAGTTGCTAGCCAAGATATGGCCAACGCTGCACGCGAGCAGATTGTGCAGGCAGTTGAGACTGTGCTGCCTGAAGTTGAGAGGACTATCGCTAGGGCTACGAATGACCTGACTGAGCTAGACGCCATTACGCAAAGTCTCAATCAAGCTGAATACAGTGCTCTTCAGACTGTGAAGAATGAGATTACAAACGCCATTACTCTAAACGGCTTTGATGGTAACACTCAGCTAATTATGCAAGGAATCAAGGGGAGGCTGGTAGCTGAAGGTAAGTCTGCAGCCAATGTAGATTGGGGGAAGCTGGAAGATTACGTTCGCACTTTCACAGCTTTCAGGAACATCAATTGGATGCTGACTCAGGGCGACGATGCTACAAAAGAAGCTATGAAGAACGCTGGCTTCACAACTCGCTACGCGAACTTCATTGAAGACCCAATGAGCTTCTTGAAGGGGAATTACCCAATCACAGCTGACGGCACTGTCAATCATTGGGCTGTCTCTTCTGCTATCAACATTATGAACAACATTCAGAAGGAGTTGCAAGCTGTCTCTCAAAACGTATACAGCGGCCAAAGGTTTGCACAAGCTGTTCAAGCTAAGAGAGCAGACATTGAGAACGCTAGACAAGCTGCTAGTGATCATATCGCTGAAGCTAATCAGTTCGCAGCTACCTTGAGAGGACTT
>Ga0114918_10004502_pt1 | contig 12100 bp, 7 predicted proteins | sample LantaG_FD_87015 | JGI IMG/M metagenome (GOLD analysis project Ga0114918, IMG submission 87015) | Deep subsurface microbial communities from Baltic Sea to uncover new lineages of life (NeLLi) - Landsort_02402 metaG | ecosystem: Environmental > Aquatic > Marine > Oceanic > Sediment | place: Baltic... | reverse complement strand
GGGGGTCGGTGGGGTGGCCGGGCGGGGTGGGGGGGGGGGGGGTGGTGGTGGTGGGTGTTTGTGTTTTGGGGGGGGGGGGGGGGGGGGGGGGGGGGGGGGGGGGGGGGCGGAGAGACGACAACAAGAAACAGGAAAAACACTCGAAACTCGTTGTCTCTCTTCCCAAAACAAAAAAAACTCCTTCCAGGCGGCGGCCTCTCCGGCATCAAGGCCGTCAAGCTCAAGGACGCGTTCGTCGCCGCGCACAGGACCGCGGGCAGCTCCGCGGCCCTCGGCGCGGCGGCCCTCAAGGCCGCCAAGGTCTCGTGGAGGGACGTCTTTGAGCAGGTGCCCGTCTCGGTGCGCAACTCGCCGCTCGCCGTCGCGCTCGCGCGCTCGATCCTCCCGGCCGCGAGCGTCGCCGGGACGCTCGGCGACGAGGGGGACGCCGAGAGGCTCGACCTGGCCGCGGGGCCGGCGAGCGCCTCGGCCGCGGTGTCCGCGGCGGCCGCCGCGGCCGTGGGCGCCGCGGCGCCGTCGTCGTCGGCCGCGGCCAACGCCGCAGGCGCCAACGCCGTCGGCGGGATGGCCTCTCTCGGCCGCTGCGCCGAGTACCTCTCCGACTGCCTCGACGACCTGGGGGCCGAGGCGCAGCGCCTGTCCTTCTACCACCGGGCGCTGGCCCGCGCGCAGCAGCAGGCCGCGGCCGCGCAGGCGAGGAGGCGCCAGGAGAACGCCGCGCGCAGGGCGGCGGGCGAGCCGCTGCTGCCCGAGGAGGACGAGGCGGGCGCCGCCAAGGCCCCGCCGGAGCCGTCGCCGCTCGACGGGTATCTGGTCACGAGCCAGATCGCGGGCTACTGCGAGAGGCTGGGGGCCGGGGCAAGCGGCACGCTGAGGAAGCTGGCCATGCTCGAAGGGCTCGAGAAGGCCGGGGGTGCCGCGGCGGTCAGCGGAGGAGTGGAGAGATGAATGTTTTTTTGCTCTGTTTTTGTGTTCTTTGACCCCCCCCCCCCGTGTGAACGATACCGCGTGCCTTTCGAAGAAGCCCCAGCGTTGGGAGGCAAAACTCGTTTTACTTTTTTTTTACTGAACGAAAACACTCAAAACACTCGAAAATAAGGCACTCGATTTTCCTCTCCCTCTCCTTCTCTTTCCCCCCGCGCCTTTCCTCAACCCCCAAACACACAATAACAACAACCGGCCGTCTCAGCTCAGCGCTCCACCATCTTCTGCTTGGCCCCCGCGAGCGCGTCGTGGCTCTTCTTCAGGTGCTTCTTGTAGTCCAGGATGCCCCCTGGCCACTTCTTCACGCACCCGTCGGCGACGACCAGGATCTCGTTCGCCACCTGCGAGATCAGCCGGAAGTCGTGCGACACCAGGACGAGCCCGCCGTCCCAGTCGTTGATGCCCGCGGCCAGCGAGTCGATCGTCTCGATGTCGAGGTGGTTGGTCGGCTCGTCCAGCAGGAGCATGTGCGGCGTCTTGCGGGCGAGCCAGGCGAACACGACGCGCGACTTGAGCCCGTCGGAGAGCTGGCTCATCTTCAGCGTCTGCGCCTTGCCCGTGATCCCAAACCTGCCCACGGCGCCGCGCATCGTCTCGAGCGTGTTGCCCGGGAACTCCTGCATCATGTACTCGAGCGGGGACAGCTCGCCGTCGAGGGCCTCTGCGAGATGCTGGTGGTAGACGCCCATCTTGAGGTGGTTGTGCCTCTTGACCATCCCGTCGAGCGGGTCGAGCTCGCCCGTCATCAGCTTCAGCAGCGTCGACTTGCCCGCACCGTTGGGCCCCACCAGCGCGATGCGCGAGTCCAGGTCGATCCCGAGATCAACGTTGCGGTACAGGACGGCGTCCTTCGAGTAGCCGAACGTCACGTCGGCGAACTGGAGCACGGGGGGGGGCAGCTTGCCCACGTTGGTGAACGCGAGCTTGACCGTCGTGTCGCGCTCGACCCTCTCGGTGAGGCCAGACCGGACCATTTTCTCCAGGGTCTTCTCCTTGGACTGCGCCTGCCGGGCGAGCTTGGCCGAGCCGTGGCCGAAGCGGGCGATGTACTCCTTCATGTCAGCGATCTGCTCCTGCTCCCACCTGTTTTGCGTTTGAGGGAGGAAAGAGAGAGAGAGAGAGAGAGTTTGAGTGAGTTTCTCTCGTTCGAAATATATCTCCCTCGCTCGCTCCCCCTCTTTCTAAAACAAAAACTCTTAGAGCGCACCTGTATTTCTTCATCTGCGCCTCCTCGAGCTCGGCCCTGGTGCGCACGTACGTGTCGTAGTTACCGCCTGTTGTTGAAGAAAAATAAAAGAGAGAGAGAATCGATCAACAGAGAGAAAAAAAGAAAGAATGAGTTAGCCAAAATGAACGAAAGGGGAAAAAACAAAACAAAAAACAAAAACATACCGTAGTTCTTCAGCCCCTTCTGGTGCATGTGGATGACGTTGGTGCACACCCCGTTCATGAAGTCCTGCGAGTGCGAGATCACCAGCAGGATCCTCGAGAAGTTCTTGAGCGTCTCCTCGAGCCACACGCACGCCTCGAGGTCGAGGTGGTTGGTCGGCTCGTCGAGAATCAGCAGGGCGGGGTCGACAAATAGCGCACGCGCGAGCGCGATGCGCATCCTCCACCCCCCGGAAAAGTCGCGCGTCCTCTTGTTCTGCATCGTCTTGGTGAAGCCCAGCCCGTGCAGGATCTGTCCCGCCCTCGCCTCGGTCTGGTCCGAGTCCAGAGCGTCGAGCCGCTCGTAGATGTCGGACAGCAGGGCCTGAGACTCGTCGTCGGTTGCGAGCGACAGCGCCTCGGCCTCGCGCTCCAGGCGGGCCTTCATCTCGTCGACGCTCATAACGGCCTCGAGCGCGGTCATGTCGCTGGCCTCGATCTCGCGGTCGAGGAAGTAAATGTCTGTTTTATTTTTGGTTTGGTGGTGGTGTGTTTGGTGGTGGTATTGAACGGGAAAAGGAAAAAGGGGTTGGAATGAGGTCGAGTTCGAGGAGAGCGCGGACTGTTTTTTCGTTTCTTCTTCTTGATTTTCTCTCTCTCCGGCCCTCTCTCCTCACCGATGTGCTCGGGGATCGGGACCTCCCTGTTGCCCAGGCACTTGAGCAGCGTGGACTTCCCGCAGCCGTTGGGGCCGATGAGGCCGTATCGGCTGTTGAAAAGAAAGTGTGTTTTGAGTTTTTTTTTTTTAACGTGAGGTCGAAAAGAAGGGGAAAAAGAAAAAAACGAACAGAACTGAAGGGGAAAAAAACACAACTCTCTCTTACCGGCCGTAGTTCAGCTCGAGCTTGGCGTCGGCGAGGAGCTCGTGCCCGTGGAAAAGCAGCGTGAAGGACTCGAGGTGGATGTAGCGGGACTGTTGTTTGTTTTGTCGTTGTTGTTAGAGAGAGGAAGAAGTTTGAGAGGTCGAGGTTTTTTTCAGGTGGGACGTGAGAGGAGGCGTCGTCGGCAGCCGTCGCAAGTCTTTGAGAGCGCCGGCCTGGATTCGAGAGCTCGCACGACGGCCCCAGCGAGCCCAACCGAGGCTTCGAAATCGCGTCTCGCTGGAAGATGACGATCGCCTCTTTGATTGAGGGGCTCGCATCGGGCGCCCAAAGAAGCTCAACGACGAAGCCAGGGGGCGGTGGAAAAACGGGGGCAGCGCCCAGCGGCGGCTTGGAAATCGATGGGGGGCGCGTTTCCGACGTCTCTGCGAGTTCCCCCCGTCTTCTCCTCTCTCTCTGGATGATTCTGGAGATTGCTGTCGCGCTCTCGCTCCAGAAGCTTCTCCTTTACTTCTTCCGTACCTGCGGGTGAGACGTCAGCACGGAAGTGACCGACCTGTCGCCGCCGTCGTCGATGCTCGCGGCCCCGACCTGCGCCACGAGCTGCTCGAGGTTGAGCGTCGAGCCCCCGTTTTCGGAATCGCCCCCATCGCCGCTCGCCAGGGACTTGCTCGAGCCCTTGCGCCCGACCGCCTTGAGCGCGGCGCGCTTCTTCTTGGCGTCGGAGACCATGGCCAGAAGGGAGAGAGCGTGAGCTAGAGGGAGAGAGCGCGAGCTAGAGCGAGTGTCCGGGAGAGAGGAGAGAGGAGAGAGAGCTTTTTTTTCTTCGTCGAATCGGCGAAAGAAAAGTGCGCCAGACAGCGAAGCGAGGAGAAGCACAAAACACTCGATCGGAATACGCTTTCAAGGCTTGAAGCCACGATGCCCTTTCCCTCGGCGCGCCCCCTGGCGCTCGCCTGGCAGATCCGGAACGTCGTCCATTCTCGCAGTGCGCTCCTCGCCTCGTCTCTGAAGTCGCAGTCGCTCTCAACCTCTGGTGCAAGGAGCACCGCCGAAGCAGCTGCTGCGAGCAAGAAGGACGCGGCAGAGAAGAAATCTTCGGCCTCGACCTCGACCTCGACCACCTCGACGACGCCGAAGAAGAAAGAAAACTCGAAGGGGAACCAGAAGCCCGAGAGCAAGGAAGAGATCGGCGGGCCCAAGGGCCCCGAGCCGACTCGCTACAACGACTGGGAGAAGAACGGGAGGGTCTCTGACTTTTGAAGATGGAGTTATTGTTTCGTGTAACACTAGAAAGAAAGAGGGGAAGAACAGAAAGAAAATCAAGGTTGTTGGTAATTCTGCGGAGGAGCCCACTGCTGCTGCTGCTGCTGCTGCGGATACTGCGGCGGCTGTTGATACTGCTGCCACTGCTGGTGCTGCTGATAGTGCTGCTGCTGCTGCTGCTGCTGCTGCTGCTGCCAGTGAGGGTTGTAGTGCGGGCGGGGGGAGAAAGTCCTCGGGCGCGGCTGCCACTGTTGCTGCTGCTGCAGGCCCGGGACAAAGGGGCGCTTGGCTCCCGCGAGCCCTCCCGCTCCCCCCGGAGCTGCCCCGGCGGCGATGTTGGCCGCGGCGGCCTGAGCGTACCCGAACCTCTGGTCGTGGAGCGCGGCCGCGTCCCGCAGGAGCGCGACGCCGCTGTTCCCGCCGCCGCCGGCCAAAGCCGGCACCGGCGCCGACGCCGACGCCTCGGCCAGCGCGACGGAGCGGGCCGAGAGCGCCGCGCGGTCCGCGTGCGCGAGCGCGGGCTCGGGCAGCGGCGAGGGCCACCCGGGCGGCGTGAAGGGGGCGTGGAGGGCGAAACCGGCTGCCCTGGCGCGGCGGACGGCGTCGGCGGGCAGGGGCAGGTCGGTGAGGGGGACCTCTCCCGCCTCGTGTTCCGCCTGGTCTTCTTCTTCTTCCTCCTCTTCGTGGGCCTCGTCCTTCTTCTCCTCCCCTCCGTTCTCTCCTCCGTTCTCTCCTCCTCCCCCTTGTTGGCTGCTCTCCCTCTTCTCTTCGTTCGAGTACTTCTTTTTCCTCAGCTCGGCCCGCGCTTCCGCGATGGCCCTTTCGAGCCCCGGCACGGCCGAGGCCGGCGGCGCTGCCGCGGCCTGGAGGATCGCGACTGCGGCAGCGGCCGCGCCGCCGCCGCCGCCGCCACCTGCCTTGCCCCCCCACCGCGCCTCGAAAGTCGCCGCCGCCTCCCACACCGCGGCCTCCCCGGGGGCCGCCCTCAGGCCCTTGGCCAGAGCCCGCCTGCCGGCCTCGATGTCGCCGTCGTCGCTGGTTAGGGCGGCGGCCTGAAGCGAGAGGGCCGCCACGCAAGAGCGCGCCGCGGCAGTGTCGGCGGCCTCGGCCGCAGCGATCGACTCGGAGAGGCAGAGCCTGGCCGCGGCCGCCCCGACCCTCCTCGCCTCCTCCTCCAGGGCGGCGGGAGAGGCTTTTTTGCCGCCCCTCTTCGCCGTCGCAGCGGCGGCAGCGGAGCTCAGGAACTCGGAGACGGCCCTGCGGCGGTCTAGGTGCGCCACGGCGGCGGCTGCGGCCGCCAGCCCGGGGGAGACGACGTCGCGCGTCCGCACCAGTTTCTCCCTCGCGGCGTCGAAGTCGCCGGCGGCCTCGTCGAGGCGCGAGGCGAAGAGCAGCGCCTCGGGGCGGGAGCGGCAGTGCACGTCGGCGGCGGCCGAGGCCGCGGCGCGGGCGGCCTCGAGGGCCGCCGCGGCCGGGGGGCGCTCACCTTCGTCGCCGCCGGCGGCGCCGCCGGCGGCGTCGAGGAGCCACCTCGCGCGCCGCCTCCAGAACTCGGGGTAGGCCGCGCAGGCGACGAGGCACCTCCGGTAGAGCCTGTCGATCGCGTCCCGCGGGTGAGGAGCGGAAGCGCCAGAGGCAGCGGCGGCAGGAGCAGAATCAGCGCCAGCGGACGCCGGCGGCGGCATCGGGACCAGGAGGCCCTCGGCGTCGTCGAGCAGCGACCACCACGCCCGCAGCTGGTCGGCGTCGAGCGGCCTTGAGTTCCAGTAGGGGCGGCGGATGCGGGCCTCGAAAGGGTGGCGGCGGGCCCGGAGCGCCAGGCCGCGGGAGAGCTCCGGGGAGGACGCCTCGAGCTCCTGCAACCAGGCCGCGCGCGCGGCGGCCTCGCCCCCGCCGCCGCCCCCGCCGCCGCCGCCGCCTTCCTCCCCGGCGGGCCGCGCCGCGGCCCTCGCCGCCCCGGCCTCCTCCTCGCTCGCGGCCAACTCTCCCACCGAGTGCCTCGAGGCGAGCTCGTGGAGCCTGGAGCGGAGGACCTCGGCGTCGCGGATCGGCTGGCACGCGCCGCGGAAGAGCACCGCGGCGGCGCGGCGCGGGGCCGGCGATGGCGGCAGCGGCGGCAGCGATGGGCCGCCGCCTTCCCCTCCTTCTTCTCCTTCGCTCGCGAGGCCCGCCTCCCACGCGGCGAAGGCCTCCCAGAGGGGGCCCGCGCCCCAGGCGTCGCCGGACTCGCCCACGGCGCGCTCGAAGACGGCCCGGATCTTCTCTTCGGTTTCCTCTTTCTTTTCTTTCGACAGAGACGAGGAGGAGCCAGAAGAGATCAGCTTTGTCGCGAACGAGAGCCAGAGCTCAGGCGTCGAGCCGACGTGCGCCAGCCCGCGCTCAAACACCTCCGAGGCCTCCACCAGAGCATCAGAAGCGGCGGGGTCGTCGCCTGCGCTGAGCCTCGACCTGGCCTCGGCGAGCTTCTTCCAGTAGCCGTAGCAGAGCGGGAACCTCTTCAGCAGGAGCTCCAGCGCCCTAACGACCTCGGCGGCGTCTCCCGACTTCTCAGCGGCGGAGGCGAGGGCGACGAAGACGTCGAAGCTGGGGTCATTGGTGGCGTCTGCTGCGGTGGCCGCGGCCCAGCAGGTGGCGAGCTGGTCCTTTTGTTGCTGTTCGGGAGTGACGGAGACGGAAGCGTCTGCGGCGGCAGAGACGGCGGCGGAGGCGGCGTCCGGGTCGGCCGATGAAGAATCCATCTCGTTGGACTTGTTTCTTTCGCGTTTTTGGCCTTTCTGCGTTCGAGTTTTTCTCGACGTGAAGAGAGCACTTGTGTGTTGATACTACCCTCCGAGCGAGCGTATCGGTTGGAGAAAGCGACCAGAAGCAACGGAGCGCGGAGAGTGGACAAGCGATCAACGTTGAACGGTCGTCAGCGAACTTGTGAGGAAAACCGACGAAACCACAAAAAAGGCAAGGGAAGAGAGAAGAAGCAGATCGCGACGCTCGGAGAAGCAGGAGGAGAAGCAGCAGCAGCTTCGCCCCCCCTCCGCTCGCTCTCGCCAGATATGGCTGCCGTATCATCGAGCCGGGACCAGCAGCAGCGGTTGGCGGCGCTGAGCGTGAGCGCCGAGGGAGGCATGAGCAAGTCAGTTTTGCCGTCGTCGCCGCTCGCTCGCCGCGGCGTCGGCCTCTTTGCGTCAACAAGCAACAACGGCGCCTCGTCCTTCGCGGACAAGGATCCCCTGCTCCCCACGTCGTACAGGGATGCCTCTTCCGGTGACCTCCACGGGCACTGGAGGAGAGTGACAGCCGCGCAGCAGCTGAGAGTCAACTCGCTCGGGAAGAGCCGGTCTTTCGTCGCAGGCACTGCGTATTGCATGGGTGAGCCTCTTCTTTTTTTTGCTGCCTTCCAGAGGGTCTGTCGCTGCATGGAATTCAGCTGCAATATCGCTTCGGAGGTGCTCTTGTACATTCGTCCTGTCTACGTGAGAGGAGAGACGATCAGACGCCAGCTAGCGACACAGACCGCGGGAAACAATCGCTCATCACTTTCCATCGGTCGGGCGAAAAGAAAAACGGAAGGGGAAAAAAAAACGCTCGCTTCACCATGACCCCTCCTCTCGCCCCCCCCCCCCCCCCCCCCCCCCCCCCCCCCCCACCCCCCCCCCCCCCCCCCCCCCCCCCCCCACCCCCCACCCCCCCCCCCCCCCCTCCCCCCCCCCCCCCCCCCCCCCTCACATCAAAAACACAGCCTCGACCTCGATGGTCCTGCTCAACAAGGCGGCCCTCTCCTCCTTCGGCTTCGGCGCCCCGACGGCCCTCCTCCTCTTCCAGTGCACAATATGCACGATCGCAGCCGCCTGCGTCGGCCTCTCGGGCCTGTCGCGCCTGGAGAGGCCGTCGTGGAGGCTGCTCAGGCAGTGGGCGCCCGTCAACGTGCTGTTTGTGGGGATGGTCTGGTCCTCGGTCTTCGCGCTGCGCGACCTGGGCGTGCCCATGGTCACCGTCCTCAAGAACCTCACCAACCTGTTCACGCTCTGCGGCGACTACATGCTGTTCGGGCGGGTCTACGGCCGCGGCGTCTGGGCTACCCTGGCGCTCATGGCGCTCTCGGCCGTGTGCGGCGCCGCCACCGACCTGGGCTTCTCGGCGGCGGGGTACGCCTGGCAGATCGCAAACTGCGCGTTCACGTCGGCTTACTCCCTCGCTCTGAGGTTGATGATGGAGAGGGGGGGCGAAGCGGTGTGGAGGCTGGCCCGAGGGGGAAGTACCGGGAGCGGAGGAGGGAGCGACGCTTATTCCGCCTCTGCGGCGGCGGCGGCGGCGTTCGCAGTCGGGGGAAGCGCGGGCGAGAAGGCGGGGCTGCTCGCGCACCCGCACCCCCGACCGACGACGGGAGTCGCCTCCTCTTCCGCCTCCCCCGCCACCGCCGCCGCCGCCGCCCCGCGCCGCCTCAACGAACTCTCGATGGTCTTCTACAACAACGCGCTCTCGCTCCCGCTGATCGCTGTGCTCGCGTGGGCCCGGGGAGACCTCGGCCGCGCGTCGAGCGAGCCGGCGCTTGGCGACCCGCGGTTCCTCGCCGCGGCGGGGGCCTCCGCGGCGCTGGCCTTTGGCATCTCGTTCACCTCGCTCTGGTTCCTGTCCACGACCACGGCGACGACCTTCTCGCTGGTCGGCAGCCTCAACAAAGTGCCCGTTGCTGCTGTCGGGCTCGTCGCGTTTGGTGTGCCCGCGACGGCGCAGAACGTCGCGGCGATATGCACGGGCCTGGTGGCGAGCGCAGTCTTCGTCTGGGCCAAGCAGGGGGACTCCGGGATCAGCGGCAGCAAAGGCAGCAGCAGCAACGGCAGCAGCAGCAACGGTGGAGGGAGCGGCGAGATCGGGGTGGAGATCGGAGGAATGAGGGGCACGATAGGGACGTCGGTAGGCGGCAACGGAGGAAACGCCGTGCCTTCCGCGACGGGGACGGACGCTCTCTCGCCTCCCGGCTCGGGCTCCAAGGCCCTTCGGCGATAGCGCAGAGAGAGAGAGGAGAGGGAGAGGAAGAGAGAGAGAGAGAGAGAGAGCTCTTGTCTCAGAGAGAGAGCTCTTGTCTCCTCCCTTCTCCGCTCTCTTCTTTCTTGAACAACACATCAAATTCTTCCCCTCTTTTTCTATTCTTTCAGCGAGAGGGGAAAAAACACCTCCGTAGTCCTCTGTTAAAAAAAATCAGTAAGAACGAATCACTCGGAAAGGGGCAAAGGCAATAGTTACATTGGTTCAAGAAGCGGATGAAGCGGCGGGGCATTGTCGTTTTGGTTTCTGGTGTTTTCTGTTTTCCCTTGAAAAAGGGACCGAAGGGTGGAGGGGAAAAAATTGATTCTCTCAAGCGTCACGCGCCTTGCTGGGAGAGCGAGGTGCAGCAGCTCCAGCTCCAGAGTCGCCGCCACCGCCGAAGCCCTGATACCGGCTGCTTCCTCCTCCTCGGGAGGAGTTCCTGCCGCCGCCGCCGAAAAAGGCCTTGTACGCGGCCGAGGCCGCGGCGGCGACGCACGCCGCGACGTCCAAAAGCGTCAGCCAAGAGAAGCCAGCGCCGCCGCTGCCCAGGGAGGAGGAAGAAGCCGCGGCGGCTGCTTCCCGCCGGGCGGAAGTCGAGGAGGCCTCCTCGCTGCCCGTCGAGACCTTCTTCGCGGTCTTGGCATTTCCCGCTCGTCGCCCCAGAACGGAAGAAGAGATCGAAGAATCGACGGAGCCGGTCACCGAGGCCGAAGAGGCGTCGCCGCCGTCGCCGTTGCCGTTGTCGTCGTCGTCACTTTTGTTCGTCTTGCCTTCGCCGCCCTTGGCGCTCGCTTCCTTCTTATGCGCCGGCTGTCCCGAGCCCGCCTGCGCGTGCTCGGGCCGGGAAGGCTGCTGCTGCTGCTGCTTTTTTTCGACGACAGAGCCCGGGACGATGACGGAGGAGGACGAAGAAGCAGAAGAAGAAGAAAAAGAAGAAGAAGAAGAAGAAGAAGAAGAAGAAGAAGAGGAAGAAGCGCCCTTGTCGCCGCTCGCTCCCCCGCCCCCGGACCGCAGCGCCAGGTCCTGCTTCGTCAGCGGCGACCTCGGCTCCGGCTGCTGCTCCTGCGCGGCCTCGTGGCTCGCCGACGAGGCCGTGGGGTGCCTCGCGAGGTGGTCGGCGAGCACGAAAAGCGACGCGACCCAGCGCGAGACGGCCGCCTCGAAGGCCTCCTTGGAGGCCGGCGCAAAGTCCCTCAGGCAGCGCGGCGAGGGCTGCCTCTTGGGGATCGGGGGAGGGGGCTGGCCGGCAGTGGTGGTGGCGTCGCTGCTGCCGCTGCTGCTGCTGCTGCTGCTCCCTCCGAGAGACGGGGGCGGGTGCCCTCCCGCGGCGGCGATCATCTCAGCGGAAGAAGAAGAAGAAGAAGAAGAGAGCGAGGCGCCCACGCTCTTGGACATCGCCGCGAGCGTCGCCGCGTCGGTCAGCACCTGCTTCGCCCGCTCCTTTTTGGCCTTGGCCCTCCCCGACGCCGCCTTCTCCCGCGCCGCCTTCGCCGCCGCGGCCTCGGCTGCTCTCTGCACCGAGGCCACCGACCCGAACGCGCCCCCTACGCCGGCGCGAGCCGAGTCCCCGGGCAGCCTCGGGTCGTCGTCGCTCTCGGCCAGCAGCTTGCCGTCGGCGAGGCCCTCGAGGTCCTCGAGCTTCTCCGCCGTCCCCTGCTGCTGGAGCAGGGAGCGGCGGGGCCCCAGCGAGGCCGGGAGCCGCCGCTGCCTCGAGCCGGAGGCGGCGGAGGAGGAGACGCCGGGGGCCGGCAGGGGGGCCCGGTAGAGCCACCACGCGAGTGCGAGCGTGCCCCCGTCGCCGCCGCCGTCGCCGCCGCCGCCGACGACGACGACCTCCCTGCCCTCTCCCCCGCCGCCGCGCCCGGCGGCCGCGACCGCCGCCGCGGCCGCCGACGTGGCGCGCGATCCCGTCTTCGAGGCGAGCCCCTCGGAGCCGGAATCGGAATCGGAGGGGGAGGCCCCGGGAGGCGGGATGACCCGGGCGCCGGTCAGCGAGGAGAGCTTCTCGAGGAGCTCGGCGACGTCCGGGGAGGCCGCGGCCGCGCCGCCGCCGCCGCTGCGCTCGACGCGCACGCCAAAGTCCCCGCCGGACCGCAGCGAGACCACAGCCTGTGGGCGCGTGGTCGCGACGATGTGGGCGAGGACGCGCGCCTCGGCCGCAGGGAGCGGGGCGGAGGCCGCCGCGGCGGCAGAGGAAGACGAGGACGAAGTGCTGCTGCCGCTCCCCCCATTGCCGCCGCCGCCACCGTCGCTGCCGTTGCTGCCGCTGCTCAAACACGCGTCCCCGGACCCGCCGCCGCGCTCCGCGGCCTTCCTTCCCAGCATGTTCGCCACCGGCACGACCTTGAACGCCACCTTCGAGAGGAGCGCCTCGCCCCACTCGCTGTAGCCGCCGCTGGCCCAGCCCGCGCGCCAGGCCAGCTTGAGCGCTGACTGGAGCGGGGCCCACTCCGCGACGTCGCCATCAACGAGGGACGGGGTCTCGGCCGCGGGGGGGGGGGGGGCGCCGGAGAGAGGGGGGGGGGGCCAGGGGGCGCCCCCGGGCCCGGCGCCCCCCCGCCCGACCCCGCCCGCGACGG
>Ga0114918_10004500_pt1 | contig 12102 bp, 13 predicted proteins | sample LantaG_FD_87015 | JGI IMG/M metagenome (GOLD analysis project Ga0114918, IMG submission 87015) | Deep subsurface microbial communities from Baltic Sea to uncover new lineages of life (NeLLi) - Landsort_02402 metaG | ecosystem: Environmental > Aquatic > Marine > Oceanic > Sediment | place... | reverse complement strand
TGCCATGGAATCTATAGATCTAGTAATCCCGGCCAAACCCGGAGGATATGCCCATAGGCAAGCAGAAGTCTTGAAAAAAATTGCTGAATCTCAGGGAGTGAAAATAGACATCAAGTTCACAGGCACCTGCCAGAACGCTGCTAGGATATGGCAGCAAGGCGCCAATGCAGTGCTGTTATTGGCCACGCATATCGCCGCTGATCCAAGATGTGGGTTTGGCAACATCGAAAAGCCACATGTCCTCACATACCTGCAACACATGCCAATGATGATTTGCCACCGCCGAGATCGGAGCGATCTCGGCATCGCACATTTTATCAACAAAGATACCAAGAAAACTCTAGGGGTGATCAGTTACATGCGACCCAGCCTGGACCTGCTGGTAAAACGCAATGGATATCACGCCACCAAGGTCATGGCTGTGGGTATCAGCAGTGATCTTCGAGCAGCGACCTTCCTCAATGAGATTGATTATTTCCTGCTGGATCCAGGCTATGCGTCCAAGCACGCCGACAGGATATCATGCATGGCAAACACCACTGGATCCTCATTCATGAACACCGCGGGCCTTGACAAGGTGTTTGCCCAATGGGATCGCAATGAGATCTATGTAAGCCATATGATCGCTTCGAGATCACCTGCCTCTGCCCACTTCCGCACTGTTTTCACGGCATTCATCAACAGCAAAGCCTGGGACGAATATCTTGCAGCGCAACCAGGCCTTGGCAAGTCTGCACCTGACACTGATCATCATAGATTCTACAGCGCACAATCCAAGATTTTCGCACAATGATCCCACCAGTGTTAGCCAGGCCTGTCAGCGACAAACCATCGTGGTTGGTGGCAGCAGAGAACCGTCTGCCTTTTTGGATATGTGAGAACGAGATGTTCCGTTCCAAGGTAATGGCGCTGGAGTATGCTACCAAACACAACACTGATATAGATCTCTATTTCAATGATGTAGAATTCTCTGCATTGCCATGGACACATGAACCACCTGAATCCATAGATTACTACTATGCTACACGAGCCCGACAGTTAAGAGAACATTATGATTACATAGTGATCATGTACAGTGGTGGTTCAGACAGCAGCACCATACTGAAAACATTTGTCAACAACGGTATCACAGTTGATGAGGTAGCGACCTATGGTGGCTGGTCACACAAAGTGAACAAATATCATGATCCTATCAACCTGGAAATCACTTTTGCTGCCACTGGTATGTTGAAGAGATGCGTGGATATGGGAATCAAGGTCACATATCTCAACATGCTACAGCATTTCGATAAAGTGTACGATAGTCCAAACTGGGTATATGATGCTGATCCAAGGTTGAACGCTGACAATCATTTCAAGTTCCATACAGCACATCAGAGACCCGAATTGATCGAAATGATAGAAAAAGGACACAAAGTCGCGGTCATTTTTGGGCATGATAAACCTCGCATAGTTTTCAGAGATAATGCGTTTTATATCTCCTATCTCGATGTAGGTGCTTTGGCCACCAATGTGTGGCCACAAATGTTCGAACTAAACTACGTGGGCCCGGCCATGGAATTTTTTTATCCCAACGTGGAAGTGCCCGAAATAATGATCAAACAAGGACATATGATCATGGATTGGTATATCAAAAATCAAGGAGCACACTGCCGAGAACTCCTGCGAATGGATTGGTTGTATGATCCAAAATATCAGAGCCGGGTCAACACAATAATGTATCCTACGACCTGGCGCGAAACAGAAACCTATTCTATTGGAAAACCTAGTACCACATATACCTGGCTATGGAAAAGTGAGTTCCTGATAGATCATATGCAAGATACAAGACAAAACCAAAATTTCTGGGATGGGTTGTCTCGGATCAAAACCTCCATAGATTCTAGATTCTGGGGGCGACTGGGACTGGTGGGGCATTGGACCAAATTTTACAAGTTGCGGGAGGTCCAAGATCTATAGTGGCCAAATGATGACATACGGGCGCGGTTGACCAATAAATGCCACTACTTTATAATAGTATCTGTTAACATAAACAACCAAGAGGAATAGCCCTATGTCCGTAGAACATCGCACCGTCACAGCGGTTGGTGCCCGCAGAGCAGTGATGAAGTGCTTTGCAAAAAAACGACCCATGTTCCTGTGGGGACCTCCCGGCATCGGCAAATCTGAAGTGGTGGCCCAGATCACCCAAGAGCTAGGTGGATTCATGATCGACCTGCGCCTGGGCCAGATGGATCCCACCGACATCCGCGGTATTCCGTTTTTCAACCGAGAAGCCGGCAAGATGGACTGGGCACCTCCCATCGATCTGCCAGACGAAGACTTGGCCAGCCAGTATCCCATCGTGGTTCTGTTCATGAACGAGATGAACTCGGCAGCACCTGCGGTGCAGGCAGCGGCCTATCAGCTGGTGCTGAACCGTGGCATTGGTCGATATCGCTTGCCAGACAATGTGGTCATGGTGGCGGCTGGCAATCGTGAAAGCGACAAAGGGGTGACCTATCGCATGCCTACGCCCTTGGCCAATCGTTTCGTACATGTGGAAATGCGGGCAGATTTTGCAACATGGCAGGACTGGGCTGTCACACATGGCGTCCATAAAGACGTAGTTGGCTATCTCAGTTTCGCCAAACAGGATCTCTACGACTTTGATGCTAAAAGCTCCAGCCGTGCGTTTGCCACACCGCGATCATGGTGTTTTGTGAGCCAGCTGTTGGAAGATGAAGATCTAGACGATGTCACTGCCACAGATCTCATCGCTGGCACCATTGGCGAAGGCCTGGCAGTGAAATTCCAAGCTCATCGCCGGATTTCGGGTAAATTGCCCCGGCCCGAAGACATCCTGTCGGGCAAGGAACGAGAACTCCTGGTCAAAGAGGTGTCAGCCATGTACAGCCTGGTAATCAGCCTGTGCTACGAACTCAAAGATGCACTGGAAGTGCGCAAGGTCACGGATAAAGAGTTCCATGCCATGGCAGACAATTTCTTCGGTTACATGATGAAGAACTTTGAGACCGAGCTGGTTGTTATGGGTGCTAGGATTGCGCTCACAACCTACAACCTACCGTTCCAGCCCACTAAGCTCAAGAACTTTGACGAGTTTCATCAACGCTACGGCAAGTATGTCCTGCAGGCCAATTCTTAAACTGTCAACAGGGCAGGATCCATCGCGCAAGCGGACATAGGGCTATGTCGGATCCTGCCCTTACTACATCCGTGGTGCGAATTGAGTTTCGACCATACAGCCACCAAGAAGCACAAGAACTGCTACGTCAAGTCTCTCGAGATTTTGGACGGCCAGGCAAGAGATGGCAGTTCGTCACTGTCCAGACTGCGAACACAGAAACCAACGTATGGATCATTGATTTCCATTTCCGTGATGCCGGAGATGCCATCATATTCGGCCTTAAATACCAGAGATATTAGCGTAGTAGGATCTGTTTCACCGATTGCAAATCCGGATGCAGTGGCAGTTCTCGGCCATCCACTCTGCCGTTATTCCAGCGCCGGACACAATGATCGAAATTGTCCACTAGTTCTGCCACGATGATGTCACGGAATCCACCAAAGAAATGCTTCTTGTTGTGATCCAACACTGACTGCATGTCTTGGTGTATCATTCTCAACTGCTCTACACTCATGTTAGCAAAACGAGCTATCTCATTCACGATGGCATCCAGCCTTAGATCCGGATCCTGTATCATGTCATATGATTCGTCTATCCAGTGATCGAAGGTCTGAAATCCGTAACTGCGCAAGTAGGCAAGATTGCCCGGCGCTGCCACCAACACAAAAGGTCTCTGTGAGACGATGGGTTTGAACGTTTTTTCTGTGAGATGCAGTTTTGGATCATAGAAAACAGTTTCCGTCACCACATGCCACAGTGAGCGTTGCCACAGGTGATATTCTTCATGTCCGAATCTGGCACTGAGATTACCGTTAATTGGCACTGCGTCCAACTGCCAGGGCAGATCCGCCAGTCTGGGCAACATGGTTTGTATCATACCACGACTTGTATCAGATAGTCGTGTGTGACGATTGCACAACTCTGCTGCCACGGCCGACTGTGTGGCATGAAAACTGACACTGCCTCGGCACACAATGTCTCTGTCGAGCATGAGACTTAGCAAGGATAACCGATAGGCTCGATGATCTAACACATGATTCATCAACAAAAAAGCGTCCTGGATCCTGTGTTGATCTGTGATATATTGCGCATCCCTATACCAATCCAGAGCCGCAAATCCGTGGTAAAAAAAATACCAATCCAATATCTCACGTGATTTGCACACCTTTTTTTTCAGCAGCGAGTGTTCACTGTTGGCTAAGATCCTGAGCAGTTTGTTACTCCATGCACTTTGGATGAAATCATAAGCGCCTAGATCTTGCGACCACAATGGTTCTTGTTCAAAATGGAACAACACATGATTGCGATCTCTTTTGCCGGTAAATTTCTTGAACTCATTGCGGCTAAAATTATCTTGGGTGCCCCAGGGATAATAATACCAACAATCCAGGCCAACCGATTTCAACAAATTTTCAAACAGCACCCAATAAAAATTTTCAACAGAGATCACCACAGTATGTATCGGAGCAGCAATCATCATGCAGATTTACAGTTGACCGAAAATTGCAATTATCGTATAATAATAACTACAATATAGGAGAGATCTATGACCACTGCCGCAACAGATACTGTGAACAAAGACGATGCCAAGCGATTTGCCAATCTCATCGGCCCCATGGATCCCCGAGAGGATCGTGAGGTGCGCGAGATGCTGGTCACTGCTCGCGTGGGCATGTTGCTGCGGGCCTCGTTCTTTGGCAACCTGGCCACCCGGCTCAAACTGATCAACGCAGACGAATGGTGTGCCACTGCTGCCACCGACGGCAGGAATTTTTACTACAACAGTCGCTTCATCAAGATGCTGAAACCCCGAGAGATCGAGTTCCTGTTCGGGCACGAGGTGCTTCACTGTGTGTATGACCACTTCGGCCGCCGTGGTGATCGGGATCCACGGTTGTGGAACGTGGCCAACGATTTCTGTGTCAACAGTGACCTCAAAAAACATCGCGTGGGCGAGTTTATCACGTCAGTACCTTGCCTGTATGATCAGAAGTATGAAGGCAAAAGCTCTGAAGAGATCTACGACATCCTGTACGAGAACGCCGAAAAGATCTCCATCGATGATCTTGTAGACCGTATCTTGGATGAGCACATGGACGGAGAAGGCGAAAGTGCCGCATCAGGCAAAAGCAAGGGTCGTCCTCGGTTGAGTCCGGAAGAACGAGACAAGATCCGAGACGAGATCAAGGAAGCCATGCTCAGTGCGGCTCAGACCTGTGACGCAGGGAATCTCCCAGCAGGCATCAAACGCCTGATCCAGAACCTCACTGAACCCAAGATGGACTGGCTGGAACTGCTGCGCATGCAGCTGGAGTCAACCATCAAGTCGGACTATACCTGGATGCGTGCCAGCCGCAAGGGCTGGCATCTGGATGCTGTTATGCCGGGCATGAAGACCACGGACGCCATCGACATCGCCATTGGCATCGACATGTCAGGATCTATCACCGACCAACAGGGCCGAGATTTCCTGGCCGAAGTGAAGGGCATCATGGAAGCCTTTGATTCATATCGCATCCATGTCATGTGCTTTGACACAGAGGTCTACAATCCACAACAGTTTGACTCTGACAATCTCGACGACATCACAGGCTATGAACTGCAGGGCGGAGGCGGTACTGATTTTGAATGTGTGTTCAACTATCTCAAGGACAACGACATCGAACCCAAGCGACTGGTGATGTTCACAGACGGCTATCCCTTTGGTTCCTGGGGTGATGAGAATTACGCAGATACTGTGTGGATCATACATGGTAATCCCAATCCAGATCCACCCTTTGGTGTGTGGGCCAAGTATGGCGACCAAGACTGATTCGTCCAGAATTGGCCAAAAACCCTGTGGATTTCTGCGCACAGCACAGGAGATCCTGTTAAATATCTGCATGCAAAATCCGGTACCCCAGCTGTCTATCACTGATCTAGCAGTGATCAAGACAGCCATTGATCTGGCCTGCAGCCGCGGTGCATACCAGGCAGCAGAGATGAAAACCCTGGGCGAAGTGTATGAAAAATTAACCACGTTCCTAGACACAGTGATCAAACAGGCCGAAGCAGAGATGCAGGGCCAAAAAGGAGAAGCAACATGATCAAACACATTGGCAAACACGGCGACCGCAGGGTGGCCATCGTATTCAGAGAAGTACCCAGCGAGGAACACATGTGCCTGGTGGTGTATCCAGATGTGATGCCGGTGGCCATGCATGATTCCATGATGAAAGTGATTGAATCCGAATCTGGACAGACCGCAGAAAATCTCGGTGATGCCCTGTTCCGCAGCCTGTTCAATGATGGCAGGCCCATGCTGCAGACCCTGCATGCCGAAGGCATGATCAAGAAAGTGCAGACCAAACAGGTCACGGTCACACCCACGGCCAGCAGCCATGTGAACCTGTCAGAAATGAACGCCATCATCAGCAAGATGAAACTGGGTGAGGATGCCATACGTGAAATGGCAGATCTTGATGCCACCCGCGGCATGACTGGCCGTGTGCGGCAGCGAGATGATTTTGGTCGCGAAGTGGGCGCACCCAGTGAATTCACACGTGGTTCCAGCGTGGCCGGCAGTGATGCTGCGCGTGCCCTGGATGATGTGGCCATCGCCCAGGACCTCCAGACACAGGCACAGCGCATGGCCACTGAAGCACGCAGCCTCCTGGCCGAGAGCGATCGACTCATGAAAGAAGCAGCCACACTCAGCGGTGCCAAACCTGCGCCCAAGGCAGGTCGAGCCAAGAAGGTTCGGGCTGCCAATGTTGCTTGATCATGATTTCCTGACCGGTTGGGAACAAATCCTTAATGCTGTGGACAAGGATCACTGTCCCATAAGTTGTGTGAAAAAGGTGATATTCCGCACCAGGCAGGGACAGAAGACCATCAATCTCAGCAGCCTGCGCCGACAGGGCATCGACGATGACAGCATTGAACAGGCTGTGGGCACATTCATAGAGCAAAACGAAGGCATGATCAAATCCATGGAACTGGTGCTGGATGTGGCAGCCGTGGCCCATCTTGTGCAGCCAGAAACTGACAAACTGCTGAAAGGCATGTGATGCATGTTCGCTTGGTATCCTGTTCAAGACCCACAGAAGAATTCCGAGATCTGGGCATCGAGGATGCACAGGAACTCATCGCGTATTGCGCCCGTGTGTCAAATCCTGCCAATCAGATCAACTCAGACACATCCGAAAAACTCATCAGATATCTCATCAGGCACCAACACTGGAGTCCCTTGGAGATGGTGTCGGCCTGCTGTGAAATCACCACCACCAGAGACATCGCCCGTCAGATCTTGCGACACAGATCGTTCTCGTTCCAGGAGTTCTCACAGCGATATGCAGATCCTGTCAGAGAACTGGGATTCCAGCGCAGAGATGCACGACTACAGGACACCGCCAATCGGCAGAACAGCATTGCACTGGATCTCACTGATGCCGTCCAACGTGAACTGGCACGTGAATGGCAACAAAAACAAGATTCTGTCATACACGCAGCACAAGATGCCTATCGCTGGGCTGTCACGAATGGCATAGCCAAAGAACAGGCCCGTGCGGTGCTGCCAGAAGGACTCACAGAAAGCCGACTGTACATGCACGGCACCCTGCGATCGTGGATACATTTCATTGAATTAAGGAGTGCCAATGGCACACAACAGGAACACCAGGCCGTGGCTCGGACCTGTGCCGCAGTGATTGCCACGGTGTTTCCAATGGCTGCGGAATTTGTGGACAGTGCTGTATAGGTCTGCAATTTCAGCAGTGAAGATCACGTTCCATAGATTCACCATGGGTGATGTGGAAGATCCCGACATCTATGCCGCTGAACCCATATGGCAGTGGCAACAGACAGCACAGGGTCAGTGGGTCATGCAACATGCACACGACCTCACTTATCACACAGGAGCCGATCCGCACGGTTATGGATATCTAATCAGCATCAGAGGCGCCATAAATGATCCCAAACGAATCACAGAGTATTTCCTGAGATGGCCAACACAAAATCAATCTTAGTAACTGGTGGGTTGGGTCTTATCGGACACAATGTGGTGCAGAGGTTGTGCGCCCAAGGTCATGATGTGGTTGTCACAGATACTCGCACCAGCTATGGCATCATACCACAGAGGGAACTGGCGTATCTCATGCACGAGCGTATCAAACTGATTCCTGCAGCAGTTGAGATATATCAGGAAGACATCGCTGACGAAGTTGGTATCAGCAGTATCATAGGCAACCACCGCATCGATACCGTGGTGCACATGGCCAGTTTCCCCCGGCAGAAAGTGGTTAACCACAACGCTCAGCTCGGCAGCCGCACCATGAGTGAAGGACTGCTGAATCTATTGGAATGTGCCACACTGCATGGGGTGCAAAAATTTGTGTACATCAGCAGCAGCATGGTGTATGGCAATTTCACTGATAGCGTGTGTGAAGATGCTGAGTGCCGACCACAGGGCCAGTACGGCATCATGAAACTGGCCGGAGAGTGGTTGGTGCGAGACTACACCCGCAGTACAGGCATGACACATGTGATCATCAGACCCAGTGCTGTGTATGGACCCTTGGATGTAGAAGACCGAGTGATCTCAAAATTTTTATTGGCAGCACTGCGCGGTGAGGTCTTGAAGGTCAGGGGCGCCGGAGAAACATTGGATTTCACCTACGTGGATGATGCAGCGGATGGCATAGTGGCAGCCACGCTGCGCGATCAGGCCTGCAACAACACCTACAACATAACCAAAAGTCACAGCCATAGTCTCCTGCAGGCAGCAGAATTGGCAGTGAGCATTGTCGGCAGTGGCCGCATCGAAGTCCAAGATCGAGATCAGGACTTTCCCAGCCGAGGCTCGCTCAACATAGATGCGGCCAGGCAGGATCTTGGATTCAATCCCCAGGTCGACATCGAACAAGGATTTGAGATATACCATGACTGGCTGCGCCAGTCAACCTATTGGAAACAGCATCTCAAACCACAGTCATGCCCGGCCTAACTATACCGTTCGTAGGACTGGCCAAACAATATCATAATCTTAGATCAGAGATCCTGGATGCCACAGATGAGGTTCTGCGATCTGGATCTCTCATGGATGGCAACTTCACTGCCGAGTTTGAAAACTGGCTGTCGCGACGCAATGGTACCAAACATGCGGTGACTTGCCACTCCGGCACACAGGCTCTGGAAATCATCGCTGCTTACTATACCACACACAGTGGTATTCCGAATCCTCCCACGGTGCTGATACCCGCTGTGACCTATGTGGCCACTGCCAATGCATTCATGCGTGCGGGCTGGGATGTGCATTTTGTCGACGTTGACGCTTCGGGCATATTCGACATGCGGGCCATACCAGATATAAGCTATCAGGCCATGGTCTTGGTTGGACTGTATGGTTCTGCTATCTCGCATATCGGCGACACCAAAATATGGCAGAAAATGATATTGGGAGATCGTTTAATAATTGAAGATGCTGCGCAACACTGGTTGTCAGCTGCGGCGGTACGAATTGGACAAGCCGCTGCCATCAGTTTTGATCCCATGAAAAATCTTGCAGCCTACGGCAATGGTGGTGCCATCGTGACCAATGACGCTGGTCTCTATCGTTACGCACAGGCCTGGCGCAACAACGGCAAGCCCAGTCATCATGACACTGGCACCAATTCCAGGATGAGCGAATTGGACTGTGCAACACTGTTGGTCAAAACCCGTTACCTAGACCAGTGGCAACAGCGCAGATCCACGATAGCACAGTTCTGGATGGACAAACTGCAAGTCACTGGTGTGCGCTGTCTGGTCACACGCGATAACCACCATGACCATTGCCATCACAAATTCGTGATTGACGTTGATGGTCGTGATATCCTACAGCGCAATTTGACCCTACGAGGTATCGAGACCAGGGTGCACTATGCCCAGCCCTTGCATGAGATTGCTGTGTATCGGCAATGGCCGGGTCCTTCATTCTTGAGTTCGGCGTCGGCCCTATGTCGCAGGGTGCTGAGCTTGCCTATCTATCCTGAGCTCACTGATCTGCAGGTAGAATACATCGCGGATCAGGTGCGCGACTGCGTGACCAGTTCTGGCTGAACCATCATGGCGTAGGAGGCCAACCAGCTCCACTCATAGCTTTTCTTGAGTGCTGCAAAGTCGCCGTCAACTTGGTCATAATAATCCACAGCATCCTGCGCTCCGCGCATGCTCCATACACCGTTGACACCCTCTCCCCGTGACAGCCATTGCTCCAGGCGATATTCGCTTTCAACATCAGGCAGGCTGTGACGCAGTTTTATACATTCTCGGAATGCAGTGCGCCAGCATAGCCACGGATCATTGTCGTAGTAGGCAGTGCCTGATACCAAGGGCACTACTTCATGCGGCTGATCCAGAGTAAAATCCAGTCCCTCGCCAGTATTGGCCAAGGTCATAGAGACATTGTAGGCGACCATGGCCTGGTGACCGTACACCAGATGATTCACAGGATTATAGGCATGGAAGATATAGTGCTTGGCCTCCTGCATGCGATCTGGCTGCCACGACCAATCAAAATCTTGATTAACCTGCAGTTTGGCAAACACTGCAAAGAACCAGGGTGTCTTGCTCTGCTTGGCAGCAGTCTGATAAGCCGCTACCCGACCAACCACACCATCCACTCTATGGATAGGGTTGGCCTGGCCGGCCATTGATTGAGTCAACACTGTCCAGTGATGATCTGCACCATGTTCGCCATTGGCGATGAACACAATGTCCAAAGGATCATCTTTAAACAATTTTTTGGTTCTGTCAATGTGGGGATAATCATACAACTGTGTCTTGATGAACGGCACTGCTGATCTAGGCACGATCACGGATGAAGCACCCTGGCTGAGAGGCACGATGGTGCGAGTTTTTTCTCTCCACAGAGGCACAGTAACAAGGGGATGGTCGACAAGATCTTGGACCGTGAACAGTGCCAATGGTCCCTGCCACGCTTGTGTTTTCACAATGTCAACCATAGAATCTTCGCCGTGGGTGATCACTGGCATAGGATGGCGCGGCACAGAGATATCAGCTACAAAATTTAGATCATACCACTCCAACAGCTCACAGCTGTCAGCTCGATACTGGAAAGTAGGAACATGCATGAAAAATGTATCGCCAAATTTTTCACCGTCGCTGGCAAACACATGCAGCATGGTGGCCTGCCACTGTTCCGGATGCCATGAGAAATCAAAGTCTGTGTAGTCACAGATGCTGCTGCAGATCCATACGAATTCATGGTCCTGTGCCGCATTCTTGGCAATGCGTCGCAGTGTATCTAGGTAGTTGTCAAAATATCTTGCAGTGCGAGTGGTATCAGGAATTTTTCCAACATTGCCATCAAGGTGGTCGACCTCAATGATAGCCGTGGCCACACTGTGGGTCTTGATGTGTATTTGATCCACATACTTGACCTCAGTGGCACCAGGCACCACATACCTGGGTCCACCTGTGCGTTGGTGCTGTGTGCCGAACTGATAGATGAAGGCCGGTTCTGTCTCATCCGGATGCCAGGTCCAGTCAAATGTTTCTGTATCGGCACCATCCGGCACCACCCAGTGTGGGTCCTGGGTGGTCTTGGTCGCGCGTGGTGTTGTGACATATTTTACTTCAGTGGCACCTGGCATGACGTACCTGGGGCCCCCGGTGCGTTGGTGCTGTGTGCCGAACTGATAGATGAAGGCCGGTTCTGTCTCATCCGGATGCCAGGAAAAATCAAACTCCTGCTCCTCTATGCCATTGGGTGTCTGCCACAAAGCCCTGGTGGGCCTGCGCGGTATCATGGGCGATGGATGATAATTGATGTGCTCATATCCCGATCTTGGAACCAAATACGTTGCGGAATCTTTCTGCCATTGGCTGGCCCAGGCATGGCATTGTTGTGACTGCCATGGTGGTGGTTCCCACAACCAATCATGTGTGGAATAGTCACTGTCGCAATTAACTATCCATAAGTACCTTGTGCGGCT
>Ga0114918_10004499_pt1 | contig 12102 bp, 11 predicted proteins | sample LantaG_FD_87015 | JGI IMG/M metagenome (GOLD analysis project Ga0114918, IMG submission 87015) | Deep subsurface microbial communities from Baltic Sea to uncover new lineages of life (NeLLi) - Landsort_02402 metaG | ecosystem: Environmental > Aquatic > Marine > Oceanic > Sediment | place... | reverse complement strand
CCCCCCCCCCTCTCTCTCCCTCTCTCTCTCTCTCTCTCTCTCTCTCTCTCTCTCTCTCTCTCTCGACCTCCACTCTCGGTCGGAAAAAAACTCAAAAACTTTAAAAAAAAATCTCCCTTTTTCAAGCCTTGACCGTCTCCCCCTTGACCGCCAGCAGGTCCGCCAGGGACCCCGTGTAGTAGTTCGGGTGGATGGTGTTTTCGGGGCTCAGCAGCGCCGACTCCGTCGTCACGCCCGAGAGAACAAGCATCGTGGCCAGGCCGCCGTGCGAGCCGAATAAAATATCAGTGTCGAGCCGGTCGCCGACCATGCAGATCTGCGACCGCTTCAGGTTGAACTTCTTGGCGATGTCCGCCAGCATGAACTCTGCGGGCTTGCCCACGACGGTGGGCTCCTGGCGGGTGGCGCCCTTGATGGCGCCGACCATGGAGCCGTTGCCGGCCCACTCCTGAGCGTCTGGGTGAGTGAAGAAAAAGGGGGAAAAGAAAGGTTGAGAGAGAGGTTTTTTTGATTTGGAAAAAAGGTTGGAGGGTGAGAGCCTTTCGAATCTCTGGTTTTTTTTTCCCCCGTCGTCTTCGTCTTTGTCTTCTTCTCCTTTCTTCTCTCTCCTCACTCCACTTCCTCCTTACCAGTCAGGTGCGTCCTCGCGTCGGTGTTGGTCGCGATGAAGTGGCACCCGGGGTTCTCGGAGATGCACAGCGTGGCGTACTGGATCTTGTAGTAGTTGAGGTTCCTGTCGAACCCGACGACGACGGCGCCGACGTCGTCGTCGTGCGGCAGAGCGTAACCCGGTTTCAGCTCGACCTTCTTGTCCTTGTCGGCGGTCCCGCCCGTGTGCTTGATGCCTTTTAAATCTAATTCTTCGCCAATGCCGTCCTCGCCGATCACGTACACCTTCTTGTCCTTCGGGAAATCGATCGACTCGAGGTAAGCGGCCGCGGCGTATGACGAGGAATAAATCTCCTCGGCCTTAACACTCAGACCCAGGCTCGTGAACTTGGAGAGGTACCCGGCCCGGGACTTCGTCGAGTTGTTGGTGACGAAGACGAGGCGCTTGCCCAGAGAGCGGAGGAAGTCGAGGGTCTCGGGCACGCCCTCGATGACGGAGTCGCCGCGCCAGATGACGCCTTTGGAGTTTTTTTTTTTTTCCTTAAGGGGGAGAGAGAAAGAGAGAAAGAAAGAGAAAGAGAGAAAGGAAAGAAAGGAAAGGGAGAAAAAGATGGCGCCTCTTCCTCTCTTCTCTTCGTCTCTTACCGTCGCAGTCGAAGATGAAGGCGTCGACCGAGTCGATGAGCTTCTTGCGGTCGTCGACCGAGGCGCGGCGGACTGTTAGAGTTTGGTTGGATAGAGAGAGAGAGAGAGGAGGAGGAGGTCGGGGTTGAGAGGTCGAAGAAGAAACTTAACGACGACGAGCGACGCTACTACGAAATCCAGGAAAAAAAACCAGCATCATCATCATCGCGCTCTCCTCGCGAGCTCAAGCCTCCGATGGCCAATCGAACGACCCCTGAGGAGAGAGACCTCGATATTCTCTGCCGCTCACCGTTGGCAGACATGGCGTTGACGCGGACCGAGAGAGAGCGGGAGGCGCGGGCCGATCGAGTCGCGGGGAGCGTCGTCGTCGTCGTCGTCGTCGTCGTCGTCGATTTCGTCGGCGCTGCTGCTGCTCGGGCGACGGCAATCGGAGCGCAACGGCGGATCGAGGAGGAGCGGGCGGCGGCCGACGAGGACGACGAAGCTGCTGCGACACGAGACTGCAGAGCGAGGGAGCCCTGCATCACAATTAGAAGGAAGAGAAAGAGGAGAAGGGCGAAGAGAGAGGGGGGAAAGCGAAGGAGAGGACGAGTTTGTTGGAGAAGAGAGTGATTGGTCGAGAGAGGGTCGAGCGAGAGCGAAAAAATCTTCTTTTCTTCTTCAGTGCTTTTCCAAGTGCTTTCGATAAAGTTTTACAAATTCCTCTCACGCCCTGTCGTACGAGCTCGCGTCGCTCTCCGGCAGCACGGACCCCTCCGGAGGGTCCCTAAACGCCCCGCCGTGGAGGTAGGAGCGCAGCCTCGCAGCCGCGGGCCTTGCCGCGTCAGCGTCGGCACTGTTGCTGTCGCCCTTTCCTCCCTCATTCTTCTTCGCCTCGAGCCCGGGGAGGAAGAACTCGTCCAGCGCCGCGAGCAGCTTCAGGAACTGCCTCCCGTAGGCCCCGTACAGCGCGTGGCCTCCCGCGTCCAGGAAACCGTCCAAGACCACAGCTGTCAGCCGGTTGGGAGGTAAGGCGTTGAGGGCCGAGGCGACGAACGACCAGCCTCGGGCCCTGGCCGCTGCTGCCGTTGTCGCAGTCGCAGCTTGTTGCCCCTGGAGCTGCTGCTGCTGCTGCTGCCCTTGCCCTCCCCACCTCCCTGCGTCCGCCGCGGCGACCAGCGCCCCCAGGAACAGCGCGTACCCGCGCAGCCTGGCGGCGAAGTCGTCTGTCGACTCGAGCTCGCTGGAGTTCTCGCTTTTCGCTCGATAGCCGACTTTCTCGTGGTGACCCTCGGCGCTCGCGCGGACCCACGACGGCACCGCGAGCGGCGTCGCCGCATGAAGCCTGCCCGCCACGACGTCGAGGAGCGAGATCTCTCCTTGTTCTCCTCCCTGAGTCACCGGAACCCCCGCCACTCCCGAGCAGACGGCGGCGACGACCTGCGCCAGAGGGAACGCGAAGGCCGGGGAGAGCGCCACCTGGCACTCGCACTGCGCGACGACCCTCGCGGCAAACGCCAAGAACCCGTAACTCCTCTCGCCGCTCTGCGGGTCCAAAGAGGTCAGCAGCTGCGCGATCTGGCGCGCCTTGGCGTCCACCTGCGAGGTCGTGGCGGAGATCTGCTGGACCGCCAGCGTGATCGCCCGGTCGACGGTCCTCCGCCTCGTCTTGGCAGCCGGGGAGGCGTCGGCCATGAACGGGGCGGCGGAGCTCCTGGCCGCCGCGAGGGCAGCCGCTGTCTTCTCGGCCCAGGCCGTCGCGGAAGGGGAGGCGATGACGACGGGGCGGGGGAGGGCTGCCTTGGCGGCGGCGGCGGCGGCAGCAGCTTGTGCTTGAGCTTGCGCTTTCGCCTCTGCTGCTGCCTCTGCTGTCGCTTTCGCCGCTTGTTCGTCCTTCCTCCGCGCTTCTTCTTCTGCTTCCCTCTTCCTCCGCGCCTCTTCCTCCTCCGCCTGCTTCCTCCTTTGCTGCTGCTGCGCTTCCTCCTCGTCCCTGCGGCGCCGTGCCTCCGCCTCCGCCCGCTCGGCGGCCTCCGCGGCGGCGACCGCCCTGGCTTTCGCCGCGGCGGCGTCCGCCCTGGCCCCCGCCGCAGCTGAGACGGCGTGGAGCCTCTTCGAGATCGCGGCGTCGGCGGCGGCCGCCTCCCGCTCGGCTTTTGTCGCCGCGGCGGCGGCCTCCAGGGCTCGCCGCCGGGCCGCGGCCGCGGCGGCCTCCGCGGCGGCGTCGGCCTCGTCCGCGTCGACCGTCATCAAAGCGGCGTCGAGCCTCGCCACCTCAACGCCCGCAGCCTCCCTCGCGCGCCTGCGGCGGAAGAGCGCGAGGTCCGCGAGGGCCGCCAGGGCCGGGGGGAGCTGGCGCAGGCCGCGGAGCGGGCGGCGAGGAGGAGGAGGACGTTTTGGTTGAGGGTGCGTTTTCGACGTCGATGTCGATGGAATCGGAGCGACAACAGAGCTGCTGCTGATTGTTGTCGCCGTCGGGGGCCTCGACTCCACCTCGTCCTCGTCTTCAGAGGAGGAGTCGGACATGCCGCTGGGAGCCTGCATCGAGAAGGTCATGGCCTTGGTGCCGCCGCCGCCGTTGGAGAGCGCGGCGGAAGCGGGGGAAGCCATTCGATTGCGATGCCGTTGCTGCTCGTCCTTTCTTCCTCTATCTCCTCCTCCACCTCCACCTCTCCGCCACGCGATGGGGAGGGTCCCCGTCGAGACCGACGCCGAGCGCATCGAGTACGACGGGCTCGGCGCGAGGGGCAGGAGGAGGAGCCCGGGGCCTCCTCCATTCCTCTTCTTCTCGTCGTCGTCGTCGAGCGAGACCATCGAATTCGACGGAAAAAAATGGAGAGGAAAACGAGTCCATACAATCGTTTCTCGAAAAGAAAAAAAAGGAAAAGCTTTTTTCCTTGTTCTCTCCCTCTCTTCTTCTCCGATGCTTCCCTCCACGGCGTCAGCAGCATCAGCATCAGCTGCTGCTGCTTCTCGAGGCAATGTCGCTCCATGCGTCGCGTCGACCAGCGGGCGCGGCGCCTTGTCTGCTCCTCTCGCTTTGACGACGACGATGAGGTGTCAGCAACCTCGACGACGACGACAACAACAACGCTGCCCCATTGCGCCCCTCGTCCTGGCCTCTTCGAGGAACAGCTCGAGCTATCCTTCCTCCAGCAACAGCTCTTTGATATCCTCCCAAATCAGCGCCGGAGAACATACCTTGAAGGCCCGCGCAGTGAGCATGAGCGACGCGGTAAGGAGCCTGATTGGTTGATTGAAAAAGAAGCGAAAGCTTTTTTGCGATTGCAATTCTCAACCTCGACCTCTCACGACCTCCGACCCTCTTCTTCTTCTTCCTTTCCCACCAACAGCCCTCCCTCTCCCGCTCCTCTTCTTCATCTTTTTCTCCAGAAGACGAGGAGCCCCCGCTCATCGAGCTCATCAACGTCTCCAAGTCCTTCGGCTCGAAACAGATCCTCCGGGACGCAACTATTAGAATTCGGAGGGAAAAGGCTGTCGGCATCATCGGAGGAAGCGGCACGGGCAAGTCGACGACGCTGCGGCTGATGGCAGGACTGCTGGCACCGGACTCGGGAGAGGTGAAGATCGCAGGCATCTCCCGTAAAGGCTTACTGTCGGACGACCCCAGCGCGGACGAGCGGGTGCGGGTAGGCCTCGTGTTCCAGAGCGGCGCTCTCTTCGACTCGCTGACCGTCGGGGAAAACGTCGGTTTTTTACTTTATGAGCACTCGGACTTGCCGGAAAAAAGAGTGAAAGCGGCCGTCGCGGACGCGCTGGCGTCCGTGGGTCTCTCGGGAGTGGAAGGGCTCTACCCGGCGGAGCTGAGCGGCGGGATGAGGAAGCGAGTCGCTCTGGCGAGGGCGATCGTCCGGGACCGCGCGTCGGACGAAGCGGCCGCCAAGGCCAAGAAAGAAGCTTCTTCTTCTTCTTCTTCTTCTTCTTCTTCTTCTTCTTCTTCTTCTTCTTCCTCTTCTTCTTCCTCGAGCTCGGCAATCCATTTCCGCGACCAGGTGATCATGTACGACGAGCCCACGGCGGGCCTGGACCCGGTGGCGTCGACCGTCATCGAGGACCTGATCCGCAGCCTCGGCCCAAAAAAACCCAAGAAGAAAGGCTCGTCGTCTTCTTCTTTCGACAACGACGACGAAGAAGAAGACGATTCCGATCCCGCGGTCTGCGCCGCCCACATCGTTGTCACGCACCAGCACTCGACGATAAGGCGCGCCGTCGACCGGCTGGTCTTCCTGCACCAGGGCTCTGTGGCGTGGGAAGGGACGGTGGAGGAGTTTGACGCGAGCGACGCTCCCATCGTGAGGCAGTTCCGGGAGGGGAGGCTCGACGGTCCCATCAAGTACGAATAGGGAGATTTGTAAAGCTAACTTTAATTCAAGGAACGGGGTGTGGACGAACGCGAGGCGCGAGAGTGGAGGAGGTGGAGATGGAAGAGGTGGAGGTCGAGTTTTTTTCTGTTTCTTTTTTTCTCCGCCGTCAAAGGTTTTCTTCGTCACTTTTTTTTTTCCGACTCCTCCCTCTCCCTCTTTCTACTTCTTTCCCGAGCTTGATCTCTCTTTGCCTTGCTCCCCAGAGCGCATTGCACGATCCGCTCTTGTGCCAGACGTATTCAATCGCCGAAAAGAAGCGGATTATCCTAGTGTAGAGAGGAGCGAAAAGAAAAAAGAACTCAATCGACGACGACGCAATGGCAGACGTCGAAAACGCTGCTGCTCCGGCCCCCGAGGCCGACGCCGTCGCCGTCCGCGAGCCCCTGGACCTCGTGCGCTTGGCGCTCGACGAGCGCGTCTACGTCAAGCTCCGCGGGGAGCGCGAGCTGCGCGGAAGGCTGCACGTGAGTGGTTGGCGAAGAGGAGAGAGAGAGAATTGATTTTTCCTTCGATGCGATCGTCGCTCGTCGCTCGACCTCGACCTCGACCTCTTCTTCCCGCAACTCACCACGCCACCCCCAATCCCAATCGATACCAAAACACACGCCACCACACCAGGCCTACGACCAGCACCTCAACATGGTCCTCGGCGACGTCGAGGAGACCGCCACGGTCGTGGATGTCGACGACGAGACCTACGAGGAGATCGTGAAAACCGTCAAGAGGACGATGCCGTTTTTGTTTGTGCGCGGGGACGGGATCATCCTGCTGAGCCCCAGCGGGATCAGGAGCTGAAAGAAGTTGGATTTTTTGGATCTGTAAATGGAGCAACGATGAGGATTGGGATTAGAGGATGGGAAGACGAGAGAGGAGAGGAGGGGAAGTGAGAAAGAAGAGAGAAGAGGGAAGAGAGTTTCTTTGCTTTTTTTTCTTTTCGCACGCGCGAGGAAGGAGGGAGAGACTCTCCGAACGGCTGTTGCTCTCTCTCTCTCCCTCTTCTTCCTTCTCTTTCTCACACTTCAATCGCTGGGAGGAGACCGAAGAAGAGATAAAGCGCAGTACTATCTGAATTGCATCGCTCCGGCGGGAGGTGCGTGCCTCTCTCGTTGAAGTGCGAGGGTCGGAAGGTGCTCTTCTTGCGCCGCCAACCTCACTTTTTCTTTTTTCTCGCGTGGCGAGCAGTTTCCTTCTTGCTCTCTCTCTCCGATTCCTCTCCCCGCTTTCTCCTCTTCCCTCCTCCCTTTCTTTCTTCCTCTTCTTCCCGTGCTCGTGCACCATGGGTGCTGCGCTGAGCTGTGCGCGCCCGCCGGCGGAGGGAGGCGCGGCCAAGGTAGGTTTATTTGGAAGAGAGCGATGAGAGAAAAAATGTACCGACGGGACCAGCAACCTGTTTTTTCCTTCGCTCTCTTTCCTTTTTCCTCTCGCATCCCTACTCGATTCTCACCTCTTTGCCCACCTTCTCACCGCCTTCCACCGATCGAAACAGGGCCAGTCACCTCTCGTCGCGCGTCCTCTGGGACCGGCGGCGGGAACGGCAGCACCAGGAGGCGGAGCGCACGCGGCGAAAGATGCGTCGCCCCATCACCGCCGCACCAGCACCTCGATGGAGAAGCCCCGCCGCGCTTCGTTCGGGTCGACGCCGCTCAACTCTTCCGCCTCGGGACCCGGCTCCGACTCGTCGCGCGACAGGGGCGACGCTTTGCATTCGTTCCGCGAGGACGGAGAGGCAGTTGCGGGCGCGGGTGGAGGCGGCGGAGGTGTTTCCTCTGCTGCTGCTACTGCGCCGTTGAATTCCTCTTCGTCTTCTTTTTCTGCCGCCGCCGCAAACGCCGCCGCGGCCAACGAAAACGAAGAAGAAGAGGAGACTCAAATCGGCGGCGGGGGCATCTTCAAGGCCATCAGCGACGCCGCGAGCCAGGAGGGGCCGCTCCAGGGCAGGCCCTTTGACAGCTACGCGTTCGGGCCGCCGGTAAGTCGCGTGAAAACGCGGGGTTTTCTTTCGAGAGAGAGTTCGGAATGCAAGGGAAGCAATCAATCGCAAACAGGCCTGCGACGAGCCCCAACCTTTTTTGCCCTTTTCCGTCTAGTCAAGCCCTCCTTCCTTCCCTTCTCAACTTCTCAACCTCGACCTCTTTCTCTCCTGTTCTTTCCCTCTCTTTCCAACCACCAACACAGCGCCCACCCTGCAACGCCGAGCGTGTCGCCGAGCTGCGCCTGCTCTGCGGCGACGCCCTCTGCCCGCCGCCGCCGGAGCCCGCGGAGGGAAAGAGCATCGGCGGCCGCGGCGGCAGCGGCTCCTCGCTCTCGTCGTCGTCGTCGACCTCTTCGGCGACCGCCGTGCTCCCGGCCTCCTCTTCCTCTCCCTCCTCCGCCGCCTGCGCCGTCGGCACGTTCGCGGCCCCCAACCCGCACATCGAGCACATCATCTCGCTCATCTGCCGCCTGTTCGACGTCCAGGACGCGCTGCTCGCGCTGCTCGACGGCGAGCGCGTGTTCATCCGCGACGCGATGGGAAAAAAGTTCAAGCGCGGCGACTTCCCCTGGTCGTGCTCCTTCTGCGGGTGGTCGCTGGCCAACCCGACGCCGCAGACGCTGATCGTGCCCGACGCGAGGGAGGACGCGAGGTTCGACCAGAACCCTTTCGTGAGGGGGCCGCCGTACATGAGGTTTTATGCCGGTGAGTTTTTTTTCATTTTTTCATTTTCGTTTTTTTCCCTTTCTTTCTTAACTTTTTCTTTTGCTCACTTCTTCTCTCTCTTTTCTCTCACCCCCACAAATCCCCCCCCCCCTCCCCTTTTCCTTCAGGCGCCCCCGTCGTCGGTCGCTCGGGCCACCGCCTCGGCACGCTCTGCTTCGCCGACACCAAGCCCCGCGCGCTGGGGCCCGCCGGGGCCGCGACGCTCAACACGCTCGCCGAGCTCGTCGCCGTCGAGATCGAGCGCGACGCCGCGGCGAGGGCGACGGCGGCCGCGGCGGCCCGCGTGACCGCCGCGGGGCGCGCCGGGGCGGCGATGCGCGCGCTGGAGCTCGGCGGGTGCGGCGCGCTGCTGGTGGACACGCGCGGGGGCGGGAACAGCGGGAGCGGAAGCAACACCACCAAGCGCTGGTCGGTGCTCCACGCCTCTGCCGACGCCGCGGCCGCCCTCGGCCTCGCCGCCGACGGCAGAGCCGCGGAGGGGCTCGACTTCTGGGAACTGTTCGAGCCGCCCAAGCTCCGCGAAGGCGCCGCCGCCGCTGCCGCCGCTGCTGCTGCTGCGGCGGCGGCGGCGAAGGCGGGAGGAGGAGACGCTTCTTCTTCTTCAACGCCGTCCGACCTCTCGCGCCTGCAGACGGCTGCGGACTCGGGCCGCTTCTTCTCGGTCCGCGGCGCCAGGGCCAGGAGGACGAGGGTGACCTCTTCTTCCTCCGCGGGCGCCTCTGCCGCGTCCTCCGAGAGCGGCAACGGCAACAGAAACGCGATCGCCAGCGGCGAGATGCGCCTGTTCGACCTGTCGTTCTGGCCGTCGGCGCTCGGCCCTCTCGGGGACCTGCCCGCTGTCGGAGTCCCGGCGTCGATCGCTGGCGGAGCGGGAGGAAAGGCCAAGCCCATCTCTTCCGCCGGGAATAACAACAGCAGCAACAATAGCGGCAACGAGACCGACTCGTCGTCGTCCTCGCTGGGCGGCGGCGGGATCTACTGCGTGACGCTGTCGCTGGCGTTCTTCGCCGGGGGATCCCCGAGGACGACGACGGCGGCATCGGCGGCGGCGAACACTAGTGCTCACGCTCAACGGCAATACCAGCCCCGCCCGACCTTTTTGCCCGAGGCCACGCTCGCCTCCTCCGCCCCGCCGCCCATCCCTGGCCTGCGCCTGGGCGTGCTGGTCGGGAAAGGAGCGCACGGCACCGTGTTCTGCGGCTCCCTCCGCGGCGCCGGGACCGTGGCGGTGAAAGTCGTGCCCGACGACGCCCGCGTGCCGCGCGCGCCAGACGGCACGCCGCTCGAGGCGCTGCTCTCCACTCGCCTGAGGCACCCCAACCTGGTCCGGATGCGCGCCGCGGCGAGGTCGGCGCCGCCCCCCGGGCTGCACGACTCCGCCGTGTCCTCTGGTGGAGCGGGCTCGGCGGTTGCCGCCGCCGCCGCCGCCGCTGCTTCGGGTCTCGGAGGCAAGGGGAGCGGCGGCGCGCTCGCGGCGGCGGCAGCGGCTCCGACCTCTGCCGCGACGGCCGCGGCCGGGGCCTGCGCCGCGCCCGGCGGCGTCCCCGCGGCGTCGAAAGGGGCCACCTGGATGGTGATGGACTTTTGCGGCGGCGGAACCCTGCTGGACGCGGCCGAGCGCGGCGTGCTGAGGACCGCGAGGGCGATGGCCGGGGCGGACGGGATCGCGGACGAGATGACCTTGACCTCGACCTCGACTGCAAACGGCGGCGGCGGCGGCGGCGGCGGCGGCGGCGACGGGAAGAGATCCCCTCCTCCTCCTCCTCCTCCTCGCCACCGCGCGCGCGTCAGCCCCGCGGCCCTCGCCGCCGCCGCGGCCGACGTCGCGGCGGGCGTCCTCGCCCTGCACACCGCCGGGGTCGCGCACGGCGACCTGACGGGCACCAACGTGCTGCTGGCGTCGGCGGCGTCGCTCGAAGGAGAAGCGAACAGCAATGGTCCCGTTTCTTCTCCTTCGTCTCCATCGTCGGGCGAGACCGGCGGCGGCAAGTGGCGCGCGGTCGTCGCGGACTTCGGCCTCGCCGCGCCCCTGGCGGGATTCGCCACGGGCATCTTCGGCAGCGACGCCGCGGCGTCGGCGTCCGCCGCCGCCGCCGCCGCGGACGAGAGCGCGTCGGTGGCGGCGGGCTGGAGGTCGCTCAGCAGCAAGGGCGGCGGCGGCGTCCTTTCGACGACCTGTTTCTCGTCGCCGTCGCCGCGCTCGTCGCTCGACAACGCCGCCAGAACCTCCGCCGTCTCCTCTTCTTCCTCCTCTTCCAACCCCAACAATGGCTTCGAGCACCACCACCACCCTTTACCGGAGGCCATCGTCGGAGCCCCGCCCTACGGCACCGTCACGCACATGCCCCCGGAGATCCTCGCCTCGGGCTCGGGCCCCTCGGCCGCGGGCGACGCCTGGGCTTTCGGGGTCTTGCTGTGGGAGCTCGCGCACGGGTCGAGGGCCTGGGCCTCGATGTCTCACGCGCAGGTGGTCGCCGCCGTGGCCGTGCGCAAGACGCTGCTGAAGTGGGACGACGTGGTTGGCGACGAGAAGGAGGGAGAGGAGAGCAGCCCGCTGGCGTGGGCCGCGGCGCTGGCGGCAGACTGCTGGAAAGAAGACCCGGCGGAGCGGCCCTCGTTCGCCGAGATCTGCGAGAGGCTGCGCGCCGAGCTGGCCAGGATGCGAGGAGGAGGAGGAGGAGGAGAAGCAGTCAAGCCCTCTGCTCGCGCCTGCGATGGGTCCGTGGCTGCTGCCGTCTCTGCTCCTCCCGCGGCTCTGGCGGCCTGAAAGAGAGAGTTTTTTGCTTGAATTTTGAGAGAGAAAAATACAAAGAGAAGAAAAAAAACCCCGAAAAAACAAAAAAAATGATTTTCATTTTTGCTTCTTCCTCCTTTTCTACCCCCACCGCCTCACCTTTCCTTGCGTGCCCCCTTTTTTTTTAAAGAAATGTTGCGCACGAGAGAGGTATCACCCACCGACTTTAATCCCACGCATGGCGCGCCCCCATCCTTTTTTCCCACCCTCCCCCTACGCTGCTAATGATTCGCATTTATGAGTGAGTGAGAGTGAGAGAGAGAGCGGGCGTTTTTTTATCGAAATGACTGTAACAAGAGAGAGTTTTTTGTTTTGAAAATGAGTTGTTCCCTTTCCCCTTTTTTACATCGAATTCCGCGCAAGAGTGTCTTCTTTATAAAAGCTTATAGTCATCCATCATGATCATCTCTCTCTCTCTCTCTCTCTAGCTCTAGCTCTAGCTTTCTCCCTCTCTTTTTTCGTTTGAGTTTAAAAGAAAAAAAGAAATTTCTTTTTCTTCTTCTTCTTTTTTCAAATCTCGAGCCACTCGATAAAGTACCCCCCGGCCTGCTTCGGCAGCCCGTTGCCCGTCACCAGGTACTCGCGACCTCCCAGCGTCCCGGGAGCTCCGCCCGTGACCATCACGTTGTCGGTGTTGAACGCCGCGAGGAAGTCGAAGCAGGCCGCGAAGAACGCGCGCGCGACGACGCTGCCGGCCTGGCCGTCCGGGGTGGTCGCGGCGATCCTCTTGAGGGACGCGACGCAGGAGGGGGAGTCGTAGTTGGGCAGGCCCTGCGGGGTGCAGAAGGCTTGGAGGGCCGAGACGTAGGTGGCGCACTTGGGGTCGGAGCCCGCGGGGATCGAGGCCGCGCCCATGGTGATCTGTTTTTGGTTTTGTTGTCGTTTTTTCCCCGTTTTTTTAGAAAGTTTTTTTTTTGAGTATTTCTCGATTTTTTTTCCTTCTCTCTCTCTCTCTCTCTCTCTCTCTCTCTCTCTCTCTCTCTCTCTCTCTCTCT
>Ga0114918_10004497_pt1 | contig 12105 bp, 11 predicted proteins | sample LantaG_FD_87015 | JGI IMG/M metagenome (GOLD analysis project Ga0114918, IMG submission 87015) | Deep subsurface microbial communities from Baltic Sea to uncover new lineages of life (NeLLi) - Landsort_02402 metaG | ecosystem: Environmental > Aquatic > Marine > Oceanic > Sediment | place... | reverse complement strand
GATGAGTTCTGTTACAAAGTAAATCGAAGAAATTTTGGCGATCAAGTATTTGACAGATTGTTAATCGCCTGTGTTACTACAAATTATCAAAATATTATTAATCATAACCGATAGTCATAAAATATTTTATAAAGTAGATTACTGTTAATTTCACAAAATTGTATTATCAAATTAAAAACCTGATTAAGAGTAATTTGCAAAGGATGAAGGGCATTAATTCCGATCAAAACTTTATGAAATAATCACGGGATCGGGATTATTTATCAAAAGATGCATCAAATGCAATGTTGGATGATGGAAAGTCAACTTTCCGGACAAACGCACAAGCTTCTTTTGCTCCAAATTCCCTGTCCATGCCACTGTCTTCCCATTCAACAGACAACGGTCCATTATATCCAATGGAATTAAGAGCCCTAATTATTTTCTCAAAATCTATGTTTCCATGACCAAGACTTCTGAAGTCCCAATACCGGCCTGCTGTACCAAACTCTGTATGTCCACCAAATACGCCTGCATCAGTCAGACCATCCGACCATGCAACATCTTTCATGTGTACATGAAAGATCTTTCCGGCAAAGTCAGTAATGAATTTTACATAGTCAACTCCCTGGTAACCAAGGTGTGAGGGGTCGTAGTTGAATCCGAATGCAGGATGGTTATTGACCACTTCAAGTGCTCTGCGTGCTGAAATAATGTCAAACGCTATCTCAGTAGGATGAACTTCAAGGGCATATCTTACACCCATCTTTTGGTAGGCATCCAGGATAGGCTTCCAGCGACGTGCAAACTCTGAGTATCCTTCCTCAATCATCTCCGGAGTAACAGGAGGGAAAGAATAAAGAAGATGCCAGATAGGGCTTCCTGTGAAGCCATTTATAATAGAGATGCCAAGCCGGGCAGCTGCTTCCCCGGTTTTTATTATCTCCTCGGTTGCCCTTTGGCGTACCCCTTCAGGGTCACCATCTCCCCAAATATGGGGTGGAAGAATGCTTTTGTGGCGCTGGTCTATCCGATCTGCCACACATTGACTTACGAGATGAGTAGAAATGGAAAATACTTTTAGTCCATATTTGTCAAGTATTTTTCTTTTGGCAGCGCAATAATCCTCATCTGCCTTATCCACTTCAAAATGGTCGCCCAGACAACCTAATTCCAAACCATCATATCCAAAAGACTTTGCTTTTTGACATACAGTTTCTAAAGGTAAATCGGACCATTGAAGGGTAGTTAAAGTAACTGGTCTTGTCATGATTTCATGTTTTTATTATTTATATTTATTACTTATAATTCCCTGATCCAGATATTGCGATATTGTACAAGATTCCAATGGTTCTATAACAGTATTGGCAGTTTGCTTTCATGATAATGGTATTCAGGATAACCAACATATACTGTTGGCCCTTTTAACTCAACATGATCCTGTATGAGTATTCCATTATGAATAACCGTAATATATGCAAGATTTTTCAGGGTTTTGTCCTCGTTAAACTCCGGGATCCTGAAAATAATATCGTAGGTTTGCCATTCCCCCGGCTTCCTGCAGGCATTAACCAGGGGAATATGCTGCTTATAAATACTCCCTGCCTGACCATTGTAATAGGTCTCATTTTCCCAGGAATCCAAAACTTGTATCTCATAAAGACCCATTAGAAACTCACCGCTGTTCCCTCTAAGCTGTCCCCTATAGTCCTTATTTTCAATCTTTTCGGGCGTTCTCCATTCAATATGTAACTGGACATTTCCAAAAGGTTGAACCGTTTTAATATTACCGGCTCCTCTTACAACCTCCATAGCTTTGCCTTTGATTTTCCATTGAACTTCAACATCACTTCCTGACCATTTTGAAAAATCTGATCCGTCAAACAAAACAATCGCATCGGATGGAGGTCCATGTTTTTCTCCCGGGGTAACAATCACTGGTTATACAGACCAGTCTTCAGTTTCTTTAGGGTCTTGAGGATAACAATAAACTGGTATTAAAAAGATAATAAAAATCACTGAACCAGTTGCTGCCCACTCGGTACCTCTTTGAAAAACAGTAATAAAACCAACATATTCCAATGCAGATTTTTCTTCATCATTAACAGTATACCCCATGGCCGTTTGGAAAATCCTGCCTTCACCGAATTCAACGGTAAAGAGAATGGGCTCATGCCTTCCCGTTCTACCTTTTAACGAATCAGAAAAAACAGTCGAAAGAACCATAACGTTTTGAGCTGGTCCTTTTAATCCGTTTATGATTATATCATCTGCATACATGCATTTTTCAGGCAATCCACGGGTTACCGGATGTACCGTATCTCTGTTAACAATTTGGTATTCCCCTGCTTTTAAATTTATATATACGCACGCTTCATGGCGTACCGAAGATCGCAAAGCATTCGCAAAGGACACAAAAATTAATATAATTTGTAAGAATAAATTTATCAATTTTAGTACATTAGAAATGCAAAACAAAACCTCTCATGAAACCACTACAATAATTGTCCGGCGATTGCGCCACCTTCATAATTGTTTATTATGGCTCTTTTTCAAAGATAGTGCGAAAATTATTATTTCCAGACCTCCTCTCCATAATTCCAACCCTTGCGGACCGGCTCTTTAATATATTTATCGAACTCCGGATGGTTTGTAACCTTCATCTTTTTAGCATCATATTCAACACGAGAGTTTGTTTTCTGAGCCAAAACTGCTGTAAGAGCCATTTCATTTAAACGTGTAGAGTAATCGAAGTTCGAACCTGGCATTTCTCCAACACCTTTAATAGCATCTATCCACTCTCTTTGAGGGTTCTCTTCTTCAACACGTGGAATTGTTTTAGCAGGTGGGTTTTTCTTAAATTCTTCCCATTCCTCTGCTGGTAACAGTAGTTTTGGATTATTTGGACGACCACCGGTCATTAGTGAGACTTTATCACCAACCATTATCATACCATTGCCAGGAAGCATTTCTATATTAAATTCAGGAAGGATCTCGGGCTTTAGTCCGCCTTCGTACCACCTAAGAGTAACAGGAGGTTTACTCCCACGTTTAGGAAAATCTAAACGTATAATTGATGAGTCATTTACAAATCCTTCAGGTGTTTCCGAACGATACTCAGACTCAGCAACATCAGGCATACCAAGATCAAGTGACCAGAAAGGAGCATCTAATGTGTGGTTTGACCAGTCACCTAACTCACCATTTCCAAAATCGTACCAACCCCTCCAGTACTTCGGAATATAACAAGAATTATAAGGACGATATTGAGCAGGGCCGACCCATACATCCCAATCTAAGGTTTCCGGTACCGGCATTTCTTTTGGTGGATAGCTATCAGGTTTAACGAAATATCCTCTGTAGCTGAACACTGGCCCATCAAACCATGCTAACACCTCAGTTACATTTCCTAAGAGCCCTGCTTCATACCACTCTTTTATCAAACGGATACCATTTGTTGTATGACCCTGATTACAAGTCTGAGTTATCACTTTGTAGTAATGAGCTGCCTTCTGTAGTGTTCTTAGTTGCCAAATGTTGTGAGCCAAAGGTTTCTCACACGAAACATGTTTGCCTAATTCCATTGCAGCCATTATTGCCGGAAAGTGATTATGGTCTGGTGTGCAAACCATTACTGCATCAATTTCCTTGCCCATTTTATCGAACATTACTCTGAAGTCTTTAAACCTTTTAGCGTCAGGGTAAGCTTCATATGTTCGTGCGGCTCTAGCATCATCAACATCACACAGAGCTACTATATTGTCTTGGTTTTCGGGAGTAGTTCTTAACGCCTTAGTGATATTGACCATACCTTGACCACCAACTCCTATAACTGCAATGTTTAGTTTGTTGTTTGCAGAGCGACTGAACAGGTTAGGTAAAAACATAGTGCCTATTGCAGCAGCAGTTGTTCTCTTGCAAAATGATCTTCTTGAAACTTCTTTCATAGTTCTACTTGTTTTAGTTGTTAATATTGCTGAGTCCAATATAAAAACCAATTAAATTTTAAGTTGTTGAAAATTGCATATTTGAAAAACATTTAGACTTTGTGCGAACAATGCAAAATTTCCAGTTTAAATAAATAAATTGTTTTTTAATCAAATTCAGTTCATAAAAAAAGACTTTTTTACTGTTTCAAATTCAGAAACTAAGATAAATATTATTTTACCGAATACCAAATAAATATTCAGTATGGAATAATAAATATTACTTGATTGTAAGTGGTTTCCATAATTGCAAGCAGCTTTTTATTGTATTGATATATTATGTGTTACAGACAGAGCTTATTAATGGTGAACCGGCAGGAAGACGTCTACCAACTTTGTGTCGCCATGCTCCTTACACTAAATCTTCTGCGCAAGCGTAAGCTTTAGCATAAGTGGGCTTTATTAACAAATTACAATAGGGTAAGCAGGTTGAATCCATTCTTCGGCTGGTAAATATTTACTTTCACTGGCCCAGAGGATGCCCCGCTTAGTGATCTCAAACGCCTCAGGTACATTAAAATCCTCAGCGTGATGACCCACGGAAGAAAAAAACACACGTCCCTTACCATACATTTTTTTCCAAGCAACAGGTATTACACAACCATTTATCCAGTTAGCATGGTCAGCATTAAATGTTGTTGTAGCAAGCACTTTTACATTAGGATCAATATGCATATAATATTGCTCAGAGTGCATTTTGAAATCGGGAATTCTTCTTGTAACCGGATCATTATGATCTACAATATTTACTTTATAATCAATTACACCACCGGGATGCGCCACCCACTGCCCACCAACCATAAATTGGTATTCGGTATTATTGCGGAAAGAATCCGCCAACCCGCCATGCCAGCCGGCTAATCCAACCCTATTCTTGACAGCATTCAACAGTTCTTTTTCCTGCTGCCTTGTAATGGTACCCATAGTCCATATCTGGATTATCAGATCAACTGAACCCATCAACTCCTCGTCAAGGTAAGCATCAAGTGTGTCTGAAACTGTGACCTTTGCTCCCTGCTCTTCAAGCCATGGTGCGAATATATCAACACATTTTTTGGGCTCATGCCCCATCCAGCCACCCCAGACCATTAACACAGATTTGTCCTGAAGAGAGGGTAATTTTAGGCTATTTGTGGATAACTTTGGTTTATTTGCGGATAACTGAGAAAAAGTTTTGGCTGATATCAAAGCACTAGCGCTTGTTAATACAACTTTTCCAAGAAAATTTCTTCTGCTTAATGAATTTTGTTCCATTTTGATTAGTTTTAAATAAAATTTAATTATCTAATTTGAAAAATTTGAACCGTAATTAATCCGGTATATGAGCAAAAGCTATTCAATTCCGGCCAAATTAGTTTAAATCCGCGATTAAATATTTATTTTTATATATTTTGCGTCGTCACTCATCAATAGTGAACAAGTTCACTATTGAATTCGCTCCTAACAAAATTCTGTTTGCTTTTGCACGTGAAAGGACATTTTCCGATATTAACAGGTTTTTTGAGCTATGTGAACGCACTTCTTCCATTCGCTCTCGTGTTGATTTTCTTGTTTTCCTCCTTTCTTTGTTTGTTATCAAAACCATTAAAAGTTTGAATTTACAAAAAAATTATAAAAGTATTTCTCTTTCGATTTATTATTTTTCGACATTAATTCCTTCTTTGCCCTGAATTCTATTTCAATGCACTTTTTATCTATTAAAATAACCAGAGAAGCTGACTTACAAGGCTACATACTTTTGAACATAGGAACACTGGAATGTTGGAATGTTGGAGTGTTTAAAAAAAATGTGTCATTCATTTTCTTCCCATTATTCCATTCTTCCATTTTTCCATCTGACACCTATTCATTTTCCGGATGAACCCTAAATAATTTTGCTTTCTTATTTATGGCTTTTATTTTGATAGGTTTAAACTACTTTTTTACTATTTTTATCCATTTTATGATCAATATATATTAATTTATTTGAAAGGATTCAAAAATGCAACTTATAGGCTATGACATTGGAAGTTCATCAATAAAGGTTTCGGTTTTGGATGGAACTTCAGGTAAATGTATCGCTGCAGCTAACTATCCCGAAGATGAGATGCCCATTTCATCTATTAGACCGGGATGGGCTGAACAAAATCCTGAAGATTGGTGGAACAACCTTATTTCTGCAACAGAAAAACTTTTCTTAAATTCAGCAGTAAACCCTGACCTTATTAAAGCCATAGGTATATCATACCAGATGCACGGTCTGGTGATGATTGATAAAGACCAGAATGTTATCAGACCTTCCATCATCTGGTGTGACAGTCGCGCTGTTAATGCAGGGAATAGGATTTTTTCAGAAATAGGTGAGAAAAAATGTTTAGATCATTTTCTAAATTCCCCTGGTAACTTTACAGCATCAAAACTGGCATGGGTAAAAGAGAATGAACCTCAACATTACGAAAAAATTTATAAAATCATGTTGCCGGGTGATTATATAGCAATGAAATTAACTGGTGAGGTGAATACCACTGTGTCCGGTTTATCGGAAGGTATATTCTGGGATTTCAAGGAGAATAAGATTGCAGATTTGATATTGGATCATTTTGGTTTCGAAAAGGAACTCGTTCCTTCTATTGTTCCAACATTCGGTGAACAGGGAAGATTAACAAAAAAAGCAGCTGCCAAACTAAAACTGAAACCCAATATACCTGTTGCCTACAGAGCCGGAGACCAACCTAATAATGCCTTTTCACTGAATGTTCTGGAACCTGGTGAAATAGCTGCTACAGCAGGAACCTCCGGTGTAATATATGGAGTAAGTAATAAACGTAAATATGACCGGCTTTCAAGAATAAATACTTTTGCCCATGTCAATTACCATTTACCTGAAGATAGGTATGGAGTACTGTTATGCGTTAATGGAACAGGTATTTTAAATGCCTGGATTAGGCGTAATATGACAGACAGCCGTATCAGTTATAGCCAAATGAACAAAATAGCTGCAGAAGTACAGATAGGGTCAGAGGGACTAATCATTCTGCCATTTGGAAATGGCGCAGAGAGAATGCTTTTAAATAGAAATATTTTTTCACAGATTATCGGACTTAACTTTAATGTGCATTCTCAAAAACATTTTTTCAGAGCTGCACAAGAAGGCATTGCATTTGCACTCAAATACGGGTTAGATATCATGGAAGAAGTAGGTATACAGCCTGAAGTAATTAGGGCAGGAAATGCAAATATGTTCTTAAGCCCTGTTTTTTGTGAGGCTTTATCAAATCTCATGGGAGCAATTATTGAATTGTACAATACCGATGGTTCACAGGGGGCAGCCAGGGGTGCAGGTTATGGAACAGATTATTATTCATCATTTAATGAATGTTTTCTGAATTTGAATAAGATCAGGATTTATGAACCAGAAGCTAAAATCCAGCAGGAATATAATACAATATATGGAGATTGGAAAAATTCATTAATGAAGTTCCTTTCAAATCAAGTTTGATCAGGAAAACTATTCCATTCTGATATTATCAAGAGAAATTTTAGTAAATAAAACTACTGCCAAATTGCTCATACGCTTATTACTTACGCGTATTCCAATCGCACTATCAATAATTTATTGATAAAAATGACCTTCTATGATTATTTCCAAATTTTCTCCATTTCTTCAAGTGTTTTTCCTTTCGTTTCAGGAACCATTTTCCAGGCAAACAGTGCAGCAAATATTCCCATAATACCATAAATCCAGTAAGCAAATCCATGATGAAAAATACCGGTCAGTAAGGAAGATTTATCCATCATCGGGAAGGTCCAAGACACGAGATAATTAGATACCCATTGAGCGGCTACTGCTACTGCCATAGCCCTGTCTCTTATCCTGTTTGGAAAAATTTCAGAAAGTAAAACCCAGGTAACAGGTCCCCACGACATGGCAAAAGAAGCAACATAGGTCAACATGAATATCAATGCGCCTATTCCCATCATCTGAAAGTAGAAAACACAACCAAGGGAAATCATACTAACAGCCATACCTAAAGCTCCAATGATTTGCAGGGGTTTACGTCCGAACCTATCGACTGTCAGGATTGCTAATACGGTGAATGTGAGATTAATAGCACCCACTAAAACTGTTTGCAACAAGGCTGCATCGGTTTCAGATCCAATATTTCTGAATATCTCAGGTGCGTAGTACAATACCACGTTTATACCGACAAATTGCTGAAAAACAGAGAGAAGAATGCCAATCACGATAATAAGTATACCAAAGGAGAAAAGTTTTCCTGATATACGACCTGTACCTGAAATGGATTTCTCTATTTCAATAAACTCATTTTTCCCTTTTACTTCACCATTGATACGAACCAATACTTTTTTAGCTTTTTCAGGAAGATTTTTGAGCATTAGCCAACGGGGACTTTCCGGAATAGAAAACAGCAACCCGAAGAACAGGATAGCAGGTATTGCCATTGAAGCAAACATCCATCTCCATCCCATCTCATGCAGCCATGTATCGTTGCCCTGCCTTGCAATAGAGTAATTGACAAAGTACACGACAAGCATACCGAAAATAATGGCAAACTGGTTCCATGACACTAAATATCCTCTTTTTTCAGCCGGAGCTATTTCGGCAATATACATGGGTGAAAGCATGGATGCCAATCCGACACCAATGCCTCCTATGATACGGTATACTATGAAATTTGATAGAAAGGAATGATCACCTTTCCCTATGCCGGCAAAGCCTATTTCAGGCCAGGCGGAGCCTATTGCTGAAAAAAGGAAAAGGAGGGCTGCCAGCTTCATGCTGGTGCGCCTTCCCAGCTTGAGTGCTATAATTCCACCACTCATACCGCCAATTATGCATCCGATTAGTGCGCTTGACACAGTAAATCCAAGCAAGGAGTTTGCAGCCAGTTCGTCAAGCATCCGGGGATCGACAAAGAACTTTTTTAATGACCCGACAGTTCCGGAAATCACTGCAGTGTCATACCCGAATAGCAATCCGCCAAAAGTAGCCACTATAGTGATCATGACTACATATCTAATGTTTGTTTGTTCCTTCATGATCTTTTTAAATGTACAAATTGAGTAATTGTTCGTAAAGTTCTTGTTTTCCACTGATCTGTTTCAGTTCGCCGGTTGTTTTTGCATATTCATACAGATCCTTGAAAGTGAGTTTTCCGGCTTCAAATTCAGCACCTTTTCCTGAGTCGAATGAGGCGTAACGAACTGTACGCCATTTTTTATAATCCGAACTGGTAAGTATATTATCAGATATGATCAGGGCACGTGCAAAAACGTCCATAGCGGCAATATGTGCGATAAAGATATCTTCCAGATCGGTAGAATTCCTGCGAAGTTTTGCATCAAAATTTACTCCTCCCGTAATAAAACCACCTGCTTCCAGAATGACCAGCATGGCTTCAACTGTTTCTGTAATATTTATTGGAAACTGATCAGTATCCCATCCGTTTTGATAATCGCCGCGATTTGCATCGATACTGCCCAATAAACCCGCATCTGCAGCCATTTGTAATTCATGTTGAAATGTGTGCTGTGCAAGTGTAGCATGATTTACTTCAATGTTCAGTTTAAAATCGTTATGCAGATTAAAGTGACGAAGGAATCCGATAACAGTTTCAGCATCGAAATCATATTGGTGTTTTGTTGGTTCCATCGGTTTCGGTTCAATCAGAAATGTTCCTGTAAAGCCCTGTTGGCGTCCATAATCCCTTGCCATGGTCAGAAACATTGCTAAGTGCTCTTTCTCACGTTTGGTATTTGTATTGAGTAATGACATATAACCTTCACGCCCTCCCCAAAACACATAATTTTCACCGCTCAGGGCAATTGTAGCATCAATAGCATTCTTTACCTGGGTTGCGGCATGTGTTAAAACATCAAAGTCAGGGTTTGTGGAAGCGCCATTCATATATTTGGGATTTGAGAAAACATTTGCAGTTCCCCAAAGCAATTTTGCGCCTGATTCATTTTGTTTTTCAGTTGCATAGTCAACCATTTTATGTAATCGTTCTTCAATTTCCTGAACAGATCCGTCTCCTGCTATATCTGTATCATGAAAACACCAATGAGGAATCCCCATTTTGGTTAAGAACTCAAATGCCGCATCCATACGGTATTTGTTACGTTGCATAATATCATTTGCTTTATCCCATGGGAATATCTTTGTGCCTGGACCAAATGGATCACCACCTGTTCCACACAGGGTATGCCAATAAGCCATGGCAAACCTGAAATGTTCTTTCATGGATTTCCCGGCAACTACTTCCGATTCATTATACCATTTAAATGCCAAAGGATTTTTGGAATCCTTACCTTCGAACCCAATTTTTCCCACTTCGGGGAAAAATTCTTTTTCGCCAATTGTAATTTTCATTGTAATTAATTTTATGTTTAAAACGTTTTTCTGTATCTAACCTGAATTATTCATAAAAAAGGGGGTTTTGTTCTTTATTTATAACTTAAATAGCTATATTTAAAGTCGTTACAACAAAAAACCCTTTTGTACAATGATAGACAAAAAAACTGAAATATCCACTACGAACTTAAAAATGTTAAATCGCAGTATCCCAAATATATAGTATGACAATAAATTACATGCTTGGGAAAGGCATGCCCAAGTAGCAAATTTTGAGCTAAAAGTAAATACTGTCAAGAAAAAATCAGGATAGAATCCAGACAAAAATTGAAAAATCTCATCAGTAAAACTAAAACACGAACCCCATCAGAATAAACACCAGCGAAAAAGTAAATTATTATGTTTAATTTTAAGTTTATGAATTAATCAGGTTAGATAAGACTTTAGAAAGCATAATATCAGCAGTATTTCAATTTTGGGTTGACTTTTCAATGCCAGATTATTTACAACTGGATAGTGAACTCTCTTACAGGGGACGTAATCGTCATACAAGAAACTTTGGCTCTTTAATACGCATAGCTTTGTTTGAAAAGATAACTCCTGTAATTATCCCACCTGCCGAATCCTAGCGCAATGGGGTAATTGAAAAGTTTAACAGTAACGTTCAGAAGTATTTTTTAAATATACAGAACTTCTCTAATCTCAAAGAGATGAAGGATTGAAGATCCGTACGCACTGAGCACTTCATTCTGGAGCAAACTGAGCATATGATTCCAGAAATGGCTAATCACCTGAAATTAGCACATAAACACCACAATATCAATGCGGCACAATTATCTAATTTATTTAGCAACAAAATCCTCACATTATACCGGAATAGGGTACTCAATAGCACTGGCTTTTCCAAATGAGCAAATATAAGTGTATCAATTTTTTATTTAATAACTCCAGCAAGTGCTTTTCCCATTGGTAAGATAGAAACGGAATCAACGGACACCAACCTATTCAATAATCGATCTAAAAATTCAGAGGACATAGGTCCATAGCCTTCATCGTTCAACCCGTGGGTATTATAAATTAACCATCCTGAAGGCAATTCCATCAAGGCTTTAATTTCCTGTTCCAAATCTTCTTCAATGTTACCCGGACCACCACCAATGCAAGTTAATCGTTTTTGACTCCTATGGGGCATAGGATTTATTTTCGGAAGCCCCCCTGTACGAAAAGCCATTATCTTATCCGATATCCAATCTTCCAGCTCAGGAGATGAAGCATTGTAAGGGAAGCTAAAAATAGCTTCTTCAGGTTTAAAATCATTTAAATTTTTCGAGAAATAGTCTAAGCATGCTTGTATCAGATCCTCCGCATCTTTCAGAGGCATATTTTTTAAATTTGCATGTTTGTATCCATGGGGCATTATCTCATGACCTCTAGCTTTTAATCCATTCCACAATCCAAAGTCACCTTTTTCCGTAACTTACCATGCGTCAGGACTTTGAAAACTTTTCAAGTGACCTGTTGCTATAACATTAATACAGACGGAAAGCTTATGTTTTTCAAATATTTTGGCAGTTAAAAGACTGGATTTTTTGAACCCATCATCAAAACTAAGGGTAATTATGTGCTTTTTACTCATAAGTATTCTGTTTCTATCATTGCCTTTTATACATAGCGTCATAAATATTGCAGTATAAAAATAATTCATTACCTTTGCCCTAAACTGATTTAAACGGGCAAATAATGAGAAGGATTCAAATCGAAGACAACGAATTCATGCAAGAAGCG
>Ga0114918_10004496_pt1 | contig 12108 bp, 6 predicted proteins | sample LantaG_FD_87015 | JGI IMG/M metagenome (GOLD analysis project Ga0114918, IMG submission 87015) | Deep subsurface microbial communities from Baltic Sea to uncover new lineages of life (NeLLi) - Landsort_02402 metaG | ecosystem: Environmental > Aquatic > Marine > Oceanic > Sediment | place: Baltic... | reverse complement strand
TCTGCTTCTGCTGCTGCTGCGGACGAGCAGGAGGAGCGCGGGCGGCGGCGGAGGAGCGGCCGGACGCGGGCGGCGTCGAAGAGCCGCCGCTGCCTCCCCCCCCCTCGGCTCCTCCCCCGCCGCCGCTGTTGCTCGGCAGGACCGAGTCGAGGGACGGCTTGGCGTCTCTGGATCCGCTGGAGCCCCCTCCGGAACGCGAGCGGTCGTCGGCAGAGGAGCGGCGCTGCTGCGAGCTGATGAGTGGCGGCGAGGGCCCCGGGGGAGGGAGCACCAAATTTCCAAGGCCGAGGTTTGTCGTCGCTGTCGCAGCCGTGGCGACGTTGTCGTCAATGGCCGCACGGCTTCCGGACCTCGCTACCGCCGTCTGCTGCTGCGCGTTCACCGGATCCTGCTCGTCATCGCGAGATGAAGAGCCGCTGTGGCCCGGAGCTCCAGCGCCGCCCGGGGCGGCGAAGCAGTCGTCTGGCTGTTGGTCTCCTTGATGCTGCTCGGCTGCTGGCGCCTTTTTCTTGACACGTGCGTGCTGCCACCAGTGCACCTTCGGGTGCACTGGTGGCAGCAAGCGCGCGGGGGTGCCAGCGGCTGCCGCGGACTCCCGCTGATCTTGGGCGTCCCCGGCGTCCCCCTTTCGGAGTCGATCAAGAAACCGGGGGGCCATCGCCTTCAGAAACGCGGGGAACGCGCTCTCAGATAAGGCGAGCGACACACGTTCAAATGTGCCCTGTGGCTTTCAGTTTTCGCCAAAGCGCCACAAGCGCGCTCTGCCCCTTGTTTCCGTCGACGCTAGGGTAGTAGCGATCAACAGAAACGCATAGCGAAGATGAGAGTGTATTTCAGTGTGCGTTTGTATCTTTTCGAAAGGGGAAAAAAGGAAATTGTTGTGAAGGCGAGCTACGCTCCAAATTCTCTGAAGAATCTTTCTCTCGACCCCCTCCTCCTTCTTTCATCTCCCCCGCCTCCCCCCCTTTTTCTCCCCTTCTCCCAGTCCCTGCGCCCCAATCCTCCTTTCAGTGCTCAAACAAACATTCACAAGTCAAGAACAAGAAGGATAAAACAAGATTATCTTCTAAGGCCACAGGCCCTTCTCTTTCATCAGCGCAACCACCTCGGCCGCGCCCTCCCTGCCCTGCTCGACGGCAAACTCCTCAGCCAGAGCCAACACCTTTCCCATCGCCTTGCCCGGCTTCAGGCCGTGCTCGGCCTGCACGTACTTGGCCGTGACGACGGGCGCTCTCTTCCTGGCGCGCTCGACTCCTTTAGAAAGCCGCTCGAGCCTCCTCGAGTGCGCCGAAGCGTAGCGGCGCCGCTCGGCTTCGCCAGAGACCCGGGCTGCCATCGCAGCGACGCAGCTGCCACTGCCCTCGCCTGCGTAGAAGCGGACCCACGCCATCGTGTCCCGCTTCTTGGACGCTGCTGCTGTCTTCTGTCTCTTGTTGCTGTCCTGCGCGGAGTATTGTTCTTCTCTTTGTTTTTCTCCGTCGCCGTCGCCGTCGCCGCCGCCGCCCCCGTCGCCGCTGCCGTCGTCGTCGTCGTCGTCGCCGGCCGCCGTCGTCAACTCGTCGAGGGCCTTCAAGAGAGAAAGCGTCTCCAGCAGCCTGGTCTCCTTCTTCGACAGCTTGAACCGCAGCGTGAGAGCAGATGAGGCCCCGTCGGAGAAGACGAGCGAGTCAGGCAGAGCCGTCGCAACGCGGAGCACCGCCGGGGAGTCCGAGGGCAGGCGGCGGAGGGCAGCGTCTGTCGCCGCCATCCTCGCTCCTCCTCCTCCTCCTCCTCCTCCTCCTTCTTCCTCCTCGTGCAGCGCTTCCGGCAGGATCACCTGCAGCACCTCCAGCTCCCGCGCCAGCCGCATGCCCTCCGCAAACGCCCCGGGCCTCTCGGGCTCGTAGTTAGACAGCTTGACCAGCTCTTTCCAGATGCGCTCCGCGGCGACGCCCTTCTCAGGGCAGCAGAGCGGGGCCAGTTCCTTGACGGCTTCCGCAGTCTCTGATGCGACGGCGAGCCCGAGCCCCGCCGCGAACCGCACGGCGCGCAGGCACCGGAGCGGGTCCTCCCTGAGCCGCTCGGACCCGTCGCCGCCGCCACCGCTGCCGCCGCCGCTGTCGCCGCCGCCCCCGGGCGCCGAGCGGCAGCAGCGCAGGAACCCGCGTGAGAGGTCGCTCCTGCCTCCGACCCAGTCGAGCACGGTCCCGGAGGCCGGGTCGCACATCAGCGCGTTGACGGTGAAGTCGCGGAGGCGGGCGTCGAGGGCCGCGGCGGCGTAGCCCCGGAGGAGGGCCGGGCGAGGGGGGCGAGGCGAGGAAGGAGGAGGAGGGTGACGAGGAAGGGCTTGCTGGCGTTCTCGCTCCTGTGGCGCAGCTGGTGCCGCTGCCGCCGCTCTCGCTGCCGTTGTCGACGCTTCTGCTTCTGCTGCTGCTGCTGCTGCTGCTGCTGCTGCTTCGCCTCCGACTCCGCTTCCGTCCCCTCCCCTGAACGGCGTCACCTCGAAGGGAACGCCCCCGTGGACGACGATTAGCGTGTCGTTCGGCATCGGCACGACCTTGTCGAACCCCGCCCCCTCGACGTCCGCGCGGCTCGCGCTCGTGGCGATGTCGACGTCGAGGCTTGCCCTCCCCAGGAGCTCGTCGCGGACCCACCCGCCAGCGACGAGGGCGACGTGGCCGGCGTCGTTGAGCCTGCCGTCGGTTGATTGGGGTTTTGGAGAAGGAAAAGGAGAAGGGGCTTGGAAGAGCGACGGCGAAAGGTGAGATTTTTTAGAAGAGGTGGGGGTCGAAGCAGAGGTCGAAGGAAATAAGCCTCTGCTGTTGTCTTACCGCTTGATGACCTCCGTGGCCAGCTCGAAAGACCTGGCGTGCTCCTCGTCGCGTTCGCGCTGAGGCAGAGGGGTCACTTCGGCCTGGAACATGGCGTCGAGGTCTTCGGACGAAGGAGGGAGAGGAGGCGAAGAGGAAGAAGAAGAGGTCCACGAAGAAGAAAACACTGTTTGATGGAGGAGATTTTTGGTTCAGAGTGCTCTCTCCGTGAACTTCTCGCCTTCTGAAGCCTTTGTCGCCTCCTCTAGACGTCTACTTGAGCATCGGATCGCACCTCTCCTCGAAAAAATGCGGCGTTTGGAGGCACAGAAGACCTGGGACAGTGGCTGCCGCGCGAGCCGCGCTGCAGCTGCTGATGCCGTCTCCGTCGTCTCTGTCGATGCTCTTGCCGTCGTCGCTGCGCTGCTGCCGATGCTGCTCCCTGCTCTTCTCGTCGGGGTCACAGTCGAGCGGGGCGCGCAGCAGCGCATGCAGTGACTGCGCAACAGGCGTGCCCGAGGGGGGAGAGAAAGAAAGCAAAAAAGAGAGAAGGGTTGGAACAATGGATCAATCTAGACGGGATACAGAAGACGCAAAGACAGTGAAAAAAACAGCTCTCTTCCTCTCCCTTTTCTCTTCTATTAAAAAGAAAGCACACTCAAACAAGGCTCGCAGCCTGCGGCGGCTCCCACTGCGTCGCGTTCGTGGCCGAGTTGTAAAAGTAGGCACGGCCGTCCGAGGTGTAGAGGACCTGCCAGGGCTCGGGCAGGGCCGGAGGGGCAGCAGCAGCAGCGGGGGGAGCGGCGGCAGGCTGAGGAGGCCGAGGCTGCAGCTCCTGAGGCTGCTGATGCTGCTGAACGGGCTGCTGGTAGGGAGCGTAGGGCTGCGGCGCAGCAGCAGCGGCAGCAGCTGCGGCCTGTTGGTCAGAGACGGCATGGTACCCTCCGCCACCGGCGTAAGGAGAAGGGGCCGCAGCAGGCGCGACAGAAGCGACGCCGGCGACGCCAGCGACGCCGCCAAATGTCGGGCCGCCGCCAAAGACCGCCCCTCCGGCCATCTCCCCGCCGCCGCCGCGGTCGTATCCAGCGCTCTCTCCTCCTCCGTCTCCGTAGGCGGGAGCCGTGGGCGCATAGTAGTGCTGGTGCTGCTGGTGATGGTGCGGAGAAGAAGAAGGCGCCGCGGCGGCGGCGTTTCCGAGGACCCCGTCGTAGCCGACGACGGAGACAAAGGGGTTGCCGCCGGCCGCGGCCAGGCTTGCCGCGGCGCTGTTGGCGGCGTCAAAGGAGTTCTGCTGCTGCTGCTGCGCCGTGGGCCTCGAGGGGCGGCCGCTCCCGCCGTTGTTACCGCCGCGAGCGCTGCGCGACGAGGAAGAGCGGCGCCCGACGTCGTCGCCCTCGTCGTCATCCTGGTCGTCAAAGCCGGCGACGGCGCGCACGATCCGCGCGACCGAGCTCTCCAGAGCGCTGACCCACTCGACGGCCTCGGTCTCCGAGTCGGCGAGGTACGAGATCGAGGCACCCTGCGGCGTCGAGAGCCTGATCGTCGCGGCCCCTCCCGCGCCGCCGCCTCCCGAGACGTCGGTGATCTTTGACAGGTCGACGACGCCGCGCGGCCTCGAGGCCGGCCCCGCGCCGGCGTCGCGCTCGGACGCAAACCGGAAGAGGTATCCCTGCTTCAGCACGTGCCACCGCCTGCGCCACGTCTTGATGTGGTCCCCCTGGGACTGGAGCCAGCCTTCCTTGTCGGGCGAGTGCCAGAACTCAACGTCCTCCGCGGCGGGCAGGGCCGGGGCCGCCCTGCGGCGTCGGAAGCCCCCCGACGAGTGCCGCCGGTGCCGGGAGGAGGACGGCGAGGGGCTGCCGCCGCCGCCGTTTGCGGCGCTCGCGGCGCTCTCGCCCGCCTCCCTCTCGCTCTCGAGCAGCTCGACCATCTGCATGCAGCAGCACGTCAGCGTGTCGAGCACCGCCCGCACCGTCGGCGGCGGGCCCGAGAGCGTCAGCGTGACCTCCTCGACGTCGACAGGCGTGCGGGTGTAGAGGACGAGGGCTGCCCCCCCCGCGGAGGGCGGCGTTGCCCAGCGGGCGATGTGCGAGAGGAGGAACTTTCGGAGGGTGCGTGAGGCGTCCGGGCTCATGAGAAAGAGGCCGTCCATGCCGACCTGAGAGGGAGAAGGAAGTTCGGAAAGAGAAAAGAGATAAGCGGGAGGTTCATGAGTTTTTTTTCTTCTTCTTCCGCCCGCTCATCTCGATGTCCGCCGTTTCTCTCGTCTCAGCTCTGCTTTCGCTCTTCCTTTCGCGCCTCTCTGTTGGCTTCTCTCGTACCTGCACCACCACGTTCTGCGTCGGGGCGCCATCCTCGCCAAGCAGCGCCACGGCGAAACGCTCGCCCTTGGCGTTAGCGAAGTCAGCGGCGGACATTTGCAGGGAATGAAGAAGACAGCGAGTGCTGCGTGCCTCTCGGGCTAATAAAAAAGGCAATGTCTCTTGTTTCATGAGCGCTTTCCTTGTCGGGGAAAAAGGTGCGCGAAGCTGGTATCGCTGGCTTGAAATCGGGGAGCACGCCGATAGTCTGCAGGGGTCGAGAGAGGCGGCTGAGGGAAAGTAGAGACGCGCGGTTTCTCTTGTCGGAGAGAGAGGGGGGTCAATGGCCAGAGAGCGTCGGCGCCGAGAAAAGAGAAAAAAGTGAACAAGCGAGAGAGAACGAGCGATCGAAAAAAGAAAAGAAAAACGTGCTCACTCTTCGCCTTCTTCTCGAGGCGCCAAGGACGGGCAGAACCCCTCTTCGTCTCTCTCAGTACCTGCCGGCGTGTTAATCTTGTGCGTGTCAACTGCCATGGCGCATCTTCAGCTCTGCTAGCTGCTTGCGCACGAGAGAGAAGCGTTGAGAACGAAATCCCGAAAGGAGTCGACATCAAAACAGTCGACGCCCCCCAAAAGACGAAATGGCCTGGCGCTGGTCCCGCCTGACGACGCAGGACAATTCCGACGATGAGGATGTGTCCGCGGAGCTGCGTGGCTTGCTCTCGACCGGGAAGGAAGCACCTCACAGTGGGGCCGCGAAGGCAAAGGTAAAGGGAGATAACTGAGATTGGCGTCGAGACACGAAAAGAAAAGAAAAACTCGACCTGCTCCTAACCTTGCTCTTTCCTTCCTCCTGCTCGACTCCAACAAACCAATCCCTCATAGCTCTCGATCCTAGGAATGCACTGCTCTTCGTGCTCCTCGGCGGTGGAGGGGGCTCTCAGGTGAGTTTGGGGCTCATTCTCATGCTTGAACGAAACCTTCATTTTCGGGCGACGCTTGAACGAAACCCGAAAACTCAACCTCATCTTTCTCTCCCCCTTTCGCTCTCTCTCGCTCTTTCTCTCCTTCCCACCTTTCCCGTCGATCCATTCATCTAACAGCGCACTCCCCGGCGTCCACTCCGCGTCCGTCGCCCTCCTGCAGGAGGCCGCAGAGGTCATTTTCGACGCCTCGGTGCTGAAGCCCTCGGACCTCATCGCCGCGGTCGACGGCGTCGGCTTCCGCGCTGCCGTCGCCGGCGTCGCCCGTGCGCAGGCCATCACCGAGATCGTCCGCCTCGAGGTGCGAGGAATGAGCTGCGCGTCGTGCTCCGGCGCTGTCGAGCGAGCTTTGTTGAAGGTGCCCGGCGTGGCGTCGGCGACGGTTTCCGCGCAGTTGGGGAGGGCCGACGTGAGCCTTTCTTCTTCTTCGGCGGTGGTGGCGGCGGCGGCGAGGCCCCTTGCCGCCGCCGAAGCCGCTGCCGCTGCTGCCGCCGCCTCGACTTCTTCCTCTTCCTCTGCCGCGGCTACTCCCCCTCTTCCTGGGGCGGCGCCTCCTCCTCCACTGCCTTCTCCAGCCGAGCTCATCACGGCGGTCGAAGCGGCCGGCTTCGAGGCCAGGCTCCTCTCGAGGGGCCCCCCTGGGAGAGCGCCGGACAGGGTGCTGCTGCGGGCGCGGGCAGCCTGGGGCGCGACGACGGCCTCGACGTCGAGCGACACCGGCGACGCCGCTCCTCCTCCCTCCCTGCCCACGCCCCTGTACCAGCTGACCGCCGCGGAGGCCTCGGCCCTCGAGCGCGCCCTGCTCGCTGTGCCGGGCGTCGCGACCGTCGACGTCGACGCCGCGACCGCGTCCGCCTCGGTCGCGTTCGACCCGGACGCCGCGGGACCCCGCGACCTCGTCCGCGCCGCGCTAGAAGTTGCGCGCGTACCCTGTGACGTCGCTCCCGTGGGCGCCGACCGGGCCGGATCCGCCGCGGCCGTGGCCGCCGACGTGCGGCGCTGGCGCGACGAGTTTGCGAGCGCGGCCCTGCTCACGCTCCCTGTCTACCTCCTGGCCATGGTCGTGCCGATGGCGACGCCCAAGCTTTATCGTGCTCTGATGACAACGATGGTGTTTGGGTTCCCGCTCGACGAGCTGCTCAAGTGGGGGCTGACGACGCCCGTGCAGTTTGGCGCCGGGGGCCGCAGGTTCCACGCCGGCGCCGTGAGGGCGCTGAGGGCCGGCAGGGCCAACATGGACGTCCTGGTGTCGCTCGGGACGAGCGCGGCGTACCTCTATTCGGCGGTCTCGGTGCTCCACCACCACTTTGCCAGGCACCACGTCATGCCTCCCGACGTCCCGGGCAAGGGGCACTCGATGCTCTACGTCCCGACCGACTTCTTCGAGACCGCGGCGATGCTGCTGTCGTTCATCCTTTTGGGGAAGTGGCTCGAGGCCGGCGCCAAGGGCAGGACGGGCGCGGCGGTCGCCGCGCTGCTGTCGCTCGCGCCGCGCAGGGCCCTGCTCGTGACCCTCGAGGCGGGGCCCGACGGCGAAAAAGGAGCCGACGGGGACCTGCTCAGCGGCGGCATCGCCAGCGAGACGGAGCTCCCGGCCGAGCTCGTCCACAGAGGCGACATCCTGAAGACGGTCCCGGGAGCGCGCCTGCCCGCCGACGGCATCGTCGTCGCGGGCAGCTCGTACGTCGACGAGTCGATGCTCACGGGCGAGCCCGCCCCCGTGTCAAAGAGGCCGGGCTCGTCCGTCTTCGGCGGCACCGTCAACCGCGGCGGGGGCACTCTGCTCGTGAAGGCCACGGCCGTGGGGGGGCGGGCCGCGATCGCGCAGATCGCGCGGCTCGTCGACGAGGCGCAGCTGTCGAAGGCGCCAATCCAGGCCGCGGCCGATAGGCTCGCCGGCGCGTTCGTCCCCGCCGTCGTGCTCGCCGCGGCGTCCACGTTCGCGGTCTGGTACGCGGCGGGCGTCCTCAGGCTCTACCCGGCCGAGTGGCTCCCCCGCGGCCACACGCCGTTCCTCTTCGCGCTGCGCTTCTCAATTGCGGTGCTGGTGGTTGCCTGCCCCTGCGCCCTGGGGCTCGCGACGCCGACGGCGGTCATGGTCGGCACCGGCGTCGCGGCCTCGCACGGTGTCCTGGTCAAGGGCGGTGACGCGCTCGAGAGAGGGGCCAGGCTGTCCGCGGTCATCTTCGACAAGACGGGGACGCTGACGTTGGGCGTGCCCAGCGTCGTCGACGTCTTTCTCGGGGAGGGGCGCGGCGGCAGTGGGAGCGCCGGCGGAGAAGGCGCGACCTCGGCGTCGCCGGCGGCTCGCTTCCCGCGCCGCGCGCTCTTGGCCGCCGCCGCGGCCCTCGAGGCGCACTCGACGCACCCTCTGGCCTCTGCGATCACCTCCGCGGCGGAGAGGGAGCTCTCCGGGGGAGGAGGGGGAGGGGGCGCGGCGCGGGAGCGGAGAGCAGCGGCGAGGAAGGGAGCGAGGCGGAGCAGCAGCAGCTCCGGCGCCGTCGCCCGCCGCGCGAGAGCCAGAGGAGGAGCGCCCGCCGACGAGCCTCCCTCTTCTTCCTCTGCCTCTTTCTCGACCTTCGCCAGCAACGGAAGCGGCATGTCGGGGACTCGAGACGTCTCGTGGCTGCCCCTGACAGCCGACGACGTCGAGGTCGTCCCCGGCCTCGGAGTCCGCGGCGGCGTCGAGGCCTCGGCGCTGCTCCCTTGGCCCTCGGCCGCTTCGACCCCGGCATCTTCCTCTTCTCTTCTCATCGCGACGACGCCCCCTCCCCCCCCCTCCCCCCCCTCCCCCCCCTACCTCCGCGTCGCCGTGGGCTCCGAGAGGCTCATGGCCGAGGAGGGGGTCTCTCTGCCCGCCGCGGCTGTCGACTGGGCCTCCCTCTCGGCGAGGAGGGCGCGCAGCGTCGTCTACGTGGCGGTCGAGGGCGCGCTGGCGGGGGCGCTCGCCGTCGCGGACCCTCCCAGGCCCGAGGCCGCCGGCGTCGTCGCTTCCCTCAAGGCCCGGGGGTTCGTCGTCGCGATGGTGACGGGGGACTCGGCGGCCGCGGCCGCCGCCGTGGGGGCCTCGCTCGGGATCGACCAGGAGAACATCGCGGCCGGGTGCCTGCCCGCGGCCAAGGTCGAGTGCGTGCGCGAGCTGCGCGCTGCGATGCTGAGCTCTTCGACCTCCTCCTCTTCGGTCGCCCCTTGTTCCTCTCCTTCGAAGCTAAGGGGGATGCTCTCCCGCGCTCTGGCGGCGGGCCGCGCCGTCTTCGTCGAGCCCTGGCTCTCGGAAGCGTCAGCGGCGTCATCGAACTCTCGAGGAGGAAACGGAGGCGGAGGAGGAGGGGTCGCCATGGTCGGCGACGGCATCAACGACGCGCCGGCGCTCGCGGCGGCCGACGTCGGCGTCGCGCTCGCAGCGGGCACGGATGTCGCGGTCGAGGCCGCCGACTACGTTCTGATCCGCGCCGACCTGGAGGGCGTTCCCTTGGCCTTCTCTCTCGCGAGGGCCACGCTCAGGCGGGTGCGCCTCAACTACTTCTGGGCGCTGGCATACAACGTCGTGATGCTCCCGGCGGCCGCCGGCGCGCTCTACCCGAGCTTCAAGGTGCAGGTCCCTCCCGCCGCGGCCGGGGCGGCGATGGCGTTCTCGAGCGTGAGCGTGGTGTGCTCCTCGCTGGCGCTGCGGAGGTTTAGGCCTCCGCCTCCCGTGCTGAGGAGCAGAAGGAGCGACGCGGCTGCGGCGGCGGAGGTGGGCTGAGAAAAAAAAATGGAAAAAATGAAAGTGTTTTTTTGTTGGTTCTCTCTCACAAAAAAAAATGCACGCCGTTGTTGTTAATGCCCCCCCGAAACAAAAGAAGTATCCGCTTTACCGACAGTTAATCTCTTTCTCGTCTTTCTCATCTCTCTCTTTTGATAAATCGATGCGATTTTTGCGCGATTTCAGGATACAGAAGAAGAAGAAGAGGAAGAACTCAAGAAAAACCAAAAAAAACAAAGCTGCGAAAAAAAACGCAATTTCTCCCTCTGAACTCTCTTTCTCTTTCTCCCCCCGCGCTCTCTCCCCAACACGCCAAACCTCCCTCTACGCAAACGGATCCTCCCTGTCCGCCTCGGGCTCCGCGTCCTCCATCGCCGCAAAGTCCAGGAAATGCGCCGGCCTGTGCGACTCGTCGTAGAAGGGCTTGGGCACGCCCAGCTTCACCGAGTAGCTCATCCCGGGCGAGTGCCTCACTCCCATGAAGTTGAAGTTCCAGGGGAGCCCCGCGGGGACCAGGAAGAACCCGGCGAAGCGGTCCGACAGGAGCAGCTGCGCCTTCTCGTAGTGCTGCGGCCCGAAGCCCGCCGGGTTGGTGCCTCCCCCGACGTCGTCCTCGAGCGGGGCGGCGCGGCCCCACTCGTAGCCCGAGGGGGTCAGCCTCCACGCCGTCAGCGACGCCGAGCCCGGGGTGAAGGCCACCGTCAGCGCCACGCAGCGCTCGCCGTCCCACGACGGGTGCTGCTCCAGAAGGCGCGCGTGGGCCGCGACGTCGGTCGGCGACATCGAGGGCGACTCGGAGGGCTGGGTGTGGAGCCAGCCGAGCGGCTCGAGGTCGGCCAGGTGGTCGCCCGAGGAGATGACCTCGCCGCCGCCGCCGCCGCCCTCGCCGCCGGGCAACGTCGCCGGGAGGTGGACCCGCGCGTGCGTGCCCCACTGCGGCGGAAGCACGATGGCGCGGATCTCCTTGACCAGCGGGTTGTCCGGCGGGGAGCAGCCGTACATGAACCCGGCGACCTGCGTACGGAGGTCGGCGACGCAGATGAAGCGGCGGAGCAGGTTTTTGGGCATGACGTAGGTGAAGCCGCCGCCGCCGCCTCCCTCGCCGCCAAGTCCTCCGCCGCCGCCGCGGAGGTCGTCGCTGTTGACATACACGTGCGCGACGCGCAGGTGCAGGTTGGCCGCCGAGACGGCCCGCACGCGCCAGTCGGTCTTCGACCCGAACGAGGCCTGCTCGTAGGGGTTGGTCGTCGTCACGATCGCCTCGTCGCCCGCGGCGGTGCCCGTCCGCGTCGTCACCGCCGTCGCGCCGCCGCCGGCCGCGGCGGCCTTCTCGATGTCGGCGACGGCCTGCCGCTGCGCCGACGGCGGCGCGATCTCCGCGCCCAGGATGATGTCCCGCACCTCGCTCTGCGTCAGCGCGCCGACGGCCACGTTGTTCTTCTTGGCGTAGTCCGCCAGGATCAGGTCCTTGAGCGCGACCTCGACGCGGATCCACTGCTCGTCGGTCAGCGACGGCCAGACGTGGTGCGGCAGCGTCACGACCGAGGGGTCGGGCCGCAGCAGCATGCGCGCCTTGTCGGCGTTGACGTGCAGGGCGCGCAGCACAAGGATCAGGCGGGAGAACGCCGTGTAGGACGAGATCGTCTTGAGCCAGTCGTCGTAGATGTTGAACAGCACCATCTGCGGCTCCGTGGCCTTGAGGATGAGGTCGCCAAACTTCTCGACCTTGAGCGCGGCCTGGAACGGCAGCTGCAACTCCGAGCCCGTGATGACGATGTTGGGGAAGTCGAGCAGGTGCACCTCGAGCGGGTCGAGCATGCCCCGCCTCGAGACGATCACGCGCTTGGGCTGCTCCTCGACGGGCAGCGACCGCACGAGCGCGGCGACCTCCTCAGCGGTCTTCCATTTGGCGAGCTGCGAGAGGCGCTTCTGGCCCGCCCAGACCGACGTGTGGATGACCTTGAGGAAGAGCTGTCCCGTGCGCGGGTTGAAGATGAAGATGGCGCCGTTGATGGGCTTGGTGGTCAGGTTGCCTTCGAAGGTCTTGTGGATTGTGACGCGGTAGACGTTGGTGTCGTCGACGAACCAGATCGTCTGCGGTTGGTTAGAGTTTTTGTTTTTTTTTCAATGGGAGTTTGTGGCGGACGTGAGCGCGTTGAATTTTTCTTCTCTCTCTCTCTCTTTTATTCTCTCCCTCTCATTCTCATTCTCTCTCCCCCCCCCCCCCCCCCCCCCCCCCCCCCCCCCCCCCCCCCCACCCAACCACCAACACCCCCCAACCAAAAAAAAAC
>Ga0114918_10004495_pt1 | contig 12109 bp, 13 predicted proteins | sample LantaG_FD_87015 | JGI IMG/M metagenome (GOLD analysis project Ga0114918, IMG submission 87015) | Deep subsurface microbial communities from Baltic Sea to uncover new lineages of life (NeLLi) - Landsort_02402 metaG | ecosystem: Environmental > Aquatic > Marine > Oceanic > Sediment | place... | reverse complement strand
AATAGAATAGAATATACCTAACATAACGTATATTTTTTATGCTGAACATTATTGTATCCAATATCAATAAGCTCTGACCCCTTGTCAAAATTTAATATACTATATCCTTCTAGAACCATTGGGTCTACAAAATACTTGTTTATCTCGCCAATTGGATTTTTACAATTTTGATTTATGATTGACATCGGATTATTAAAATTCGAAGTTACTATCATCAACGTTCTTTTTACCATCTCTTCCAACGAGTTTATTGGAGAATTATCATATACGTATCCCTCATACGGGGTAATGAATGTAATATTAATGTATTGACCGTTGTGTTCTACTTGAAGTAATTCATTGCTTAACGTACCGCCATCTGCGTATAAATTATCATTGTATTTTATAGGAGGAAACATTCCTGGAATTGCCGATGACGACATCATCAAATACACCTTATTTAAATCGTCATTATCTTCAAATGAATACACATCTAAATTACCACTATATAAGTTGGTTGCTCCGATCAATGTGTGAATTACAGGCTCTCCTGGCATTTTGTTAATTACCTTTAATAGGGTGTTGAATAACGGTTCGGTATTTAGTAATGACACCGAAGTCGTAGGTAATACTTTATATATCATTCGATTACTTATATCTTTATATATATTTTCAGCAGAACGAATACCATCATTGATATTATTAAAATACGAAAGAAAACCCGAGTTTAACGCGCCAGCAGAAATACCAGTGTATATGTCATAATCCTTGACATTCATTTCCATAACCTTTTTTATTATACCAATTTCAACAGCACCAAACGCACCTCCTCCACTAAAAGACAATTGGTTAAAAATACAGGAAACACTCGAAAAACTTAATAATAATAAAAGTTGGACTAACATTATATATAATTGGAAGATATAATTTTAGGCCCTTTTGGCATAAAATACAGAATAATAAATCCATCCAGTAAAGATTAACAACACGTAATGAGAATTAACTAAGAGCAGATTTTTAATTCTATAATACATAAAAATTGCTGGCTCTTTTATAACCAGTTTACAGTCTTTGTCTTTGTTCTTGTTATAAATATAGTTCCGAATAACTTCGTCTGGAAACTCTGGTGCAATTTTACGCACAAATACACAATGTTCGTTTTTCTCTAATTCACTGTCCAAAAATAGTAGGTCGGTCTTGTTTGCCTCCTTGAATAAGTGTGGACTTGTAGAGCTAGTCATTCTATTCCAGTCTGTAAGATGTGTGACTTTTGACAACACTGAACCGGTTGGCTCCAGTTGTTTATAGCCATATAAAATGATAGCAAACAGACTTTCATTTGCTAATCCACCGTCACATATTAATTTTGTCACTTGTGGTTGTTTATTGACAAAATTAATAATGTGAGATACATTTTCTCTCTTTAATATAAACCACGGATCATTTGCTAGGCGGAGTTCGGGAGGAAGTAGTCGTAGGTTTGCTCTTTTGTGAAACTCACAATTCCACCAGGCCTTTTTCCAACTCATGAGACTCTTGTTGTAATTATTGTAAAATAAGTGCCTAAATTTATTAGGTGAAATAATAGGACAACACGAATCAGTCAACATACAAAACCAATTATTATTCACGTCGTGGGTCATCGCATATTGCATAATTGACAAATATGCTGGAATAACGTGATAATAACTAGTTTCGTGTATATAGTTTGATGGAATAGTATGTTCGCGAATCCACTGAGATTTAATCTTGTTATAATCTTTATAATAAAAATACACATTTATTATGTCCTTATTTGGTTCTATCCATTCCTTCCATATTTCTTCTTTGTTTAATATATGCTCATAACTAATTATAAAACACAAGGCTACCTTCATAATGTAGTCTTTAAATAAACGTTTAAATGTTTAAAAGTACAAGTATATAAACAACAATTTATCTCTCCATTTTGTGAACAAAGAATACATTATCAACACTATTATATTCTTGGTCAGTGTCCGACAGAGGTTTTGTTCTCATTGTCATTGTCTCGAATAACCAAACACCGCACAAATTTATATTCATATAGGTAGAGACTAGACAACTATACATATTAAATATATATATATAAAAAAATGAGTAAAAATATCGTATAAACTTATATTGTTATTATTGTAACCATGAAAACCGAAATAATATTCATTCAACCGTTAAAGACAGAAGTAACGTTTCATATTGGACAGAAACAAAGTGAAAATTTTGATACTATTGATAAGGGATGTGAAACCGATTTGTGGTTTCACGCTAAAGATGTGTCCTCTTGTCATGTCGTGTGCGAAATACCAGATGATATCACAAAAAAAAAAGACCTGATGTATATTATTAAAATTGGTGCGTTATTATGTAAGAACAACACTAGCAAATTAAGGAGTATCTCAAACGTAGAAATTATTTATACTCAAATTAAAAATATTACAAAAACAGCTGTAGCCGGTTGTGTAATTACGCAAAATACAAAGACGATTGTATGTTAATTAAATCGGATCTATAGAAAATTATATTTCCAAAGGATATCTAATATAAAACAGAGACATTTAGGGCAAATGAAATTTAATAAATTTAGGAATTTTTCTTCGTTTAAAATATTTTATATTTATTTATATATATGAGTAATCCATTCACATTCACCCCAAAAGTAGATAATCTATCATCCAGTACTAGACCAGCTACTGGACCAACTACTGAAGCACCTATTGCATCCCCACCTACACCACCTACAGGTGTTGACCCAGGTTTTGACTTTACCTACGGAAAAAAAGACGGTTCATCTAAAGGTCCATCTGAAGGTGGTAAATCTCGTCGTCGCAGAAGAACCAAGAAGACCAAAGCACGCAAGTCTAGAAAGTCTAGAAAGTCTAGAAAGTCTAGAAAGAGTAAGAGAAGTCGTGGTCGTCGTTAAGCAGTTTATTCAAAAACCAATTATAAATATATTTTATTTTGTTAAAAAATATATTTACTCTCAAAGGCAGCAAGTTTCGAACAATATAGAAGTTGCTCTATATGGGTCAATATTCGACGCTGGTCTTCTATCCTCAAAATATCCGTATCCATCTATAGCAGTTTGTGTGGGAATTCTTACGGATGTATTACGTGTCCCTACGCCAAAACTAAACTGATTTAAATCAGAAGTCTCGTGTTTTCCTGTCAAACGAAGATCGTTATGCTCTCCGTAAACTGCAATATGTTCTGTATGCGTTTTCTTCAATTTTGGCATACACGATTCAATTATTTTTAACCCACCTATCGAACGCATTGATGCCGTACTAAAATTAATATGACACCCAGAACCATTTATATTTTGAGATGGCTTAGGATAATAATCAACATTTACGTTATACATCTCGGCGATACGTTCTAATAAATATCTTGCGATAATGAGTTGGTCTGCGGCTTGTATACCTACACATAGTCCGATCTGAAACTCCCACTGATCAGGTGAAACTTCGGCATTAATTCCTGAGATAGTCAGACCTGCGTATAAACAGGCGTGAAGATGTTTCTCAACAATAGTGCGCTCTAATCGACTAGAATGGCCGCAATAATGTTGCCCGTCTTGAACCGGTAATCTGGTTTCCAACTCTGTAGAATTAAACACTAAAAAATATTCTTGCTCAATTCCAAACCAGGGAACCTCATCTAACTTAATATTAAAAAGGTTATTAGCCTTATATCTATAATTAGTTGGCAAATGGCTTCCATCGGGGGAATATGTATCACATAAAACTATATAACACTCGCTCTTCTCCCCTTTACGAAATGGGTCCGCATATATACTGTGAGGTTTTAAAACTACTTCAGTATTTCCGTCGGAACTAGCTTGTTTTGTAGAAGAACCGTCATAATTCCAATCCGGAATAACCAACCTGCCAGATAAATAAACATCGGCAATCTTAAATACTCTAGTTTTAGATCTATGTTCTCCTTCTCCTCCGATCCATAAATACTCGCACACAACAATAATCTTCTCCATCACAATAATAAAATTCTTATTTTACCTTTAATATATTATTTACTATAAATAAACTTTAACCAACAGGTTATACAGTAATTTTTACGATATAATACAAATGTGGGTAACCTAGTCTCCAAGATTTCCATTTTAGTATCTACACCGTTTACTTTGCACGATTTACACGCAAAAATTATTGTATCATATAAGTCCTTTATTCCGTTGGCGGTAGTAGATGTATAAGATGTCTCATAAAAAAAATCTATTGGTTGTATTTTTTGTATTTTTTGTTTATTGGATATATTAATATTGACCATACTTATAATAATATATTTATTTGTTTAAATGTTTATCAATTTATTAAAATATTATTTGTTCAAGATCCCGAATGTTCCAATATTCACATCCACCCCCTGGAATCGGTCTTCTTATAATAAACGGGATTTTTTTCTCACGGAGCTCGAGCTCAGCGATAATTTGACTTTCGATAATGTTTTCAGGAATTTTAATAAATGGTCTAGCTCCGGTCTCGAGTTGCTTTGCTCGTTGCCCAAGAATTCTAGCCCTTTCATATTTTGTCAAGTAAGGAATAGTTCTGTGAAGAGGATCAATAATAATGCCATCTGAATTTTTTACGACAACAGATAACCTTGCTATTTCTTCGTAATTATGACTGAAGCATTCTGGATGGAAATCGTTAACATAGTTTTTAGTAATTTGATTGTCGAATTTTTGTAGATAATTTTCATCATCATCATCCTCTTCGTCTTCTTCGTCGAATGTAACTAGATTTCTTTTGGGTTTTAGTATTTTTGCCGGCTTATTTTGTGTAGTTTTTTCATTTACTTCACCATCTTCACTGATATCAATATCAACATCATCTTCATCATCTGTAACTTCATCATAGTCAACCTCATCATCATCAATACCAGCACCTATATCATCATCAGCATCTTCGTCATCATCATCCTCATCCGCATCATCATCATCCTCATCCTGTATGGATACCCCGTTACCTTTTTCGTTAATTTTTTTAAATACTGTTTGTATTGGTGATTCACTGACAGAATCATCATCCTCTTCTTGATTATTATCATCATCAGAATAGTATTCTCCGTCGTCGCTCATTGTTTTATTATATTAACTAAAGATTAGTTTAAATTATTATTTCAATTTTCTTTAAAATAAAAAATACAAAAAAAGAATGGCGTTGCCGGTTTTGTGTTTATAATATTTCTATACACTAAAGTTATTTTATGCGGTTTCGTTTGTCTGCCAGACAGTATCACAATCCGAACACATATAAATATACTTCATATTACTAGTATCATAACGAATATAAATTATTTCTCTAGGTTTACCATCCTTATTTGTTGCGCAGTCCAAGTTTGGACATAATACAGTATTAATACGTGGCAATGTAGGATCAAGTTTCGTGTATTGATTGACAATATGACTAAATGTTTTTTCAGATTGTTTTGTATGTGTCTTGGAAACACATACGTTTTCTATAGCAATTAATTTGTCTTCATTTCCGCACTTACGACAATAATAGACGAGTTTGTTTGGGTCGTCGCTATTAATACGAATGTAATACATATTGGAGCAGTTAGTACAGAAGTGCATCTTGGATTATATATTATACTTTTAAATTATTTATTTATTTCAATTTTCTTTTATATAATAATTTAAACAATAACTCATATTTATGTTTCAATGTTTGCCCTTGACGCTTTTATTTTTTCAAGTACTAAATTATAATCCACGTTGACTGTCATATTGTAAAACCTTGTCTTATAAACGGTTGGGTTATTATTAAGCTTTGTATTAGTTTCTTCTATGGTCTGAACTATTTTGTCATAATTTTTTATGAAATTTTCCTTTATGAATGGATAAAAATTATCAAAAAATGGCATAAAAACAGATTGCTTTTTATCAACAATATCGCATATAGCAATATCAATGTTTGCAAACTGAATGCTTGTGTTGTAGTTATTACAGTCAACATGTCCTTTCGTTACACCTGGTTCATTTAATAATGGGTCTTCACATAGTATAGTGCATAATGTCAATAATATAGTTGAAATAGATTGACAAGACGTCCACTGTTCTCCGCGCCACGTATTCAATAATGAAATACACACCTTTCCACAAGTATACAGATTTGGATTGAAGCGAATATTATTTCCGTTTGTGCAATAAGTTACTTTGGGTGGACTATGAGGATAATCAGTCGGATATATTAGTTCAAAAAAATAATTTCCTCCAAAATAAGGAGTGTCTGATGGTCCTATTATAAGAGCATACCCCTTTAACATATCAGTATCGTCATGAATATAATATATACCGTTTTCAGTAAGAGGATTTTTCATTATATGTTTAACATCCTTTAATAGGCGATGTATAGTATCTTTTGAAATTGAAACGGACATTGGTTGATATAATGGTAGCGATAGTTTTAAACCAATTTGGGTAAAGAATAATATATATATATATTCCTTTTTGCGCTGGGTTAAATATATTAAACAATTCTAAAAAAAATGAAATAGAAAAATGTTTAGATATTATATCAACATATGAATACACAAATGACATCATCATCTCAGTTTAAAGATTTAAATGAGTTCCTTGCGAAACATACTACGAAGAATGAACAGAAAAAAATAGGTGAACAGAATTTACACACTCACACAAGAATTCCAGACAAGGATTATAATATTTATGCGGGTTCATATTTAATCCCAAGTTCTGAATTAGACACCTTTTATAGACTATACTATGATAGTATCTTTGTTCAAAAACGCAAGGAGTATTTAACGGAAAGACAATTAGATATTGGTGGTCCGATGGCAGTTGATTTTGATTTCAGATATACTCACGATACGAGTGTAAGACAGCATACAGTTGAACATATTTGTGATATGGTATGTGAATATTCGGAACAACTTAAGGAATGCTATTTAATAGAGCCCGAAAAACCATTTGATGTGTTTATTTTTGAAAAACCAAACGTAAATAGGTTAGCGGATAATTCATTAACAAAAGATGGAATACATATGATAATTGGAATGCAAATCGACCACTGTATGCAAACCATAATTCGTGACAAAATGATTGAACAATTATCTAATGTTTGGCAGGATTTACCTCTTATTAATACTTGGGATTCGGTTTTGGATGAAGGTATTAGTAAAGGTAAAACCAATTGGCAATTGTTCGGCTCGAGAAAACCCGGAAATGAAGCATATGAATTGACCCATCATTATATAATGACAATCGACTCTGCTGACGGACAATTTAAAATGGATGAGACCGATGTAAGTAAATTCGACTTGAAGAACAATTTTGAAAAATTGTCTGTTCAGTCTACCAAAAACCCCAAATTTGAATTAAATCCCAAAATTATTGATGAGTATAACAAAAGAGTTGGAAATAAAAGCCCTAAGATGAAAAAGGCGTCGAGTAAGATAAAAATGAATTTGATTATAGACAATGATGACGAATGTGATGGCGATAATTATATTTCTTTGAGTGACATTAGTGACAAGGAAACATTAGAACGAGCAGTAAATCTAATGTTAAATAGTTTGAGTCAAAATGAGTATGAGTTAAAAGAAACGCACGAATTTACTCAAGCTTTGCCAGAGAAATATTATAACCCTGGTTCACATTTGTTAAATCGTCAGGTTGCGTTTGCTTTGAAACATACAGACGACCGTCTCTTCTTATCGTGGGTTCAATTGAGAAGCAAGGCATCAGATTTTGATTATAATAGTATTTTAGATTTACATAATACTTGGAAGAAGTTTACACGATCAAACCAATCTGGAGGTACAGTTACGCGCAAATCAATAATGTATTGGCTTAGAAAAGATAATTCTGTGGAATATGAAAAAATTAAACAAACCACCGCAGAATATTTCTTGGAAAAAGCATATGAAACAGCAACAGAATATGATTTGGCAATGGTGTTAAAACAGATGTATAAAGATAGATATGTCTGTGTTAGTTACGATAAAAAAGGTATTTGGTATCAATTTAGAAATCATAGATGGGTGACAGACAAAGGATTAAGTTTGCGTTCAAAAATTTCCGAAGAATTATATATTCTGTTAGCTTCGAAGGTAGAACGTTTACAGAAGGAAATGTTTGAATACAGTGAAGACGATGAGAGAAAGGCATTCCTTCAAAAGAAAATAAAAATAATTATAGATTTAAGTATAAAGTTAAAACGAACAAATGATAAAAATAATATAATGCGAGAAGCCGCAGAAATATTTTACGACGACGAGTTTATCCGAAGTATGGACACAAATAAATATTTAATGTGTTTCAATAACGGCGTAGTTGATTTTACTAATAAAGAATTCAGAGAAGGATATCCCGAAGATTATATTACTAAGTCGACAAAGATTAATTACATTCCTTATGATATGTCTAGCACAGAATTTAAAGCCACTGCCGAAGAGATAGAAATATTTATGAGTAAGTTATTTCCAGTTCCAGATTTAAACCGTTATATGCACGACCATTTAGCATCGTGTTTAATTGGTGCGAATAAAAATCAAACATTCAATATTTATCACGGAAGTGGAAGTAATGGTAAATCGATTCTTGCTGATTTAATGTCAGTAACATTAGGCGAGTATAAAGGGACAGTTCCTATTACACTTGTTACTGATGTGAGAGGTAAGATTGGAGGAACATCTGACGAAGTTCTTAAGTTAAAGGGCGTAAGATACGCAGTAATGCAAGAGCCTTCGAAGGGTGTTAAATTAAATGATGGTATAATGAAAGAGCTTACAGGAGGCGACCCACTTCAGGCAAGAGGGTTATATTCTGAGTCGGAAATTTTCGAACCACAGTTTAATTTGGTTGTTTGTACAAACAGTTTGTTTGATATTGAAACTGCTGATGATGGAACCTGGAGAAGAATTAGAAAATGTGATTTTATGTCAAAGTTTATTGATGAAGGTGAAACACATACAGACGACACCCCATATGTGTATCTAAAGGATAAAGGTCTAAAGGATAAATTATCCTCATTAGCTCCTGTATTTGCTAGTATGTTAGTAAATAGAGCCTACGAAACTGAAGGTATTGTTGAAAATTGTTCGACGGTTGAAAATGCTTCTAACAAATATAGAAAGGGACAAGACCATATTGCAGGATTTATTAGTGAGATGATCGTTCAAGTTGATAACCCAAATAAATATGTAAACAAGACTGGATTGAATTCTGCCTTCAAGAAATGGTTCGAAGAAACTCAGGGCTCTAGAAAAGTTCCAAAAGCAGAAGAATTACACGATAGTATGAACAAGAAATTTGGTAAGTGTAAACCGAAGGGTTGGTATGGTGTTCAGTTTTACGAACCTGAAGAAGACGATAATGTATTTGATGAACTATAAAATGTTAATAGATAACTGTATTTGTATGTAAAAATATATATTTTTTATATATATATTTCTACTTTTAATCGCGCGATGGTATATTGTAGTTTTACCTGTATACATTTTTTGGTAACAAACTATATATAGTGTATATTAAGTATATTATGTAGCCTAAAATCCAAGATGATACAAATGGAAGCGCAACTAGAGCAATAAGAACTAATATTTTTATCTTGAAACTACTCGGGGATGGATACAAGAAAAAAAATGCGACATAACAAGCAACGCATATAATGTAAATACCAAGAAGAATGTAATAATAATAATGCTTCAACCCATCTATTCTCTGGTCTTCATAAAATGTTTTACGTTCATTTGTTAAAACATCATTCGTCTCGTTTTTAAGCTCAAATAATAGTTCGCGGTTTTCCTTCTTATATGTTCTAAATAAATCAAATATATTCTTAAAATTTATAAGCAGACCATCATACGAGTCTATTTGAATGTTAATAACCTTCTCCTCGTCTTTAAACTTTGTCGAAAATTCATTTGATATATTTTCTGCCTGTTGTTGAAGATCCTCTTTGCGCATTTCGTCATATGCTGGCTGTCCATCAGCAAAAGTAATGTAATTTTTTTGTGCGGTATAAACTTGAGATGGCGCTGAGGCTAAATTTGTCTGTGAATTAACATATTTTTGCTTAAGCTCTTCTGATTTGCGCATTTGTTGACAATCTGAATTACACAAAACAGCATCTGAAGCTTGACTAATTAATTCATTAAATTTACTTATACTATCTGGAGAGCTCATTACTATATTATATATCTATAAGAATTTAAGAGATTGCTAGTTTTTATTTTCACTTATTTATAAAACTTTTTGATTGAGTTGCCTTAAAATTCTCTCTTAAGTCGACATCATGTTTATATTTATTTGGTTGAGTTTTAGTTAATGCATTGACAACAAACGATTCTTTACTAGCTTGTTCATCAGGAGGAGACATAACAACTGATGATGTTCCTATACATTGATTTAATTTGTCATCCCAATTCTGTCCATCTGAACAGCAATTTTGACCTATACATGTTCCCAGGTCAGGTGATGCCCAAGGGTCATTCTGGTCTCCTGTTGAAGTAGACGATGGTGCCGATTTGGGGTCGAACCCAAAGTTATATTCCTGATAGTTCATGTTGTCTCTCATTATAATTGAACTAAAACGTCTCCATAAAAAGACTGAACCTATTACAGAAACAATAACGAGTAGAATATAATAAATCTTCTCTGGTAAAATGCCTTTGTTATTTAAAATAGCTAAAATAATTACAGGCACAAGAGTAAAGATTATTATTTTCATAAGCTCAGAATGTTCCGCATATTTTTCTCCATAATAGTCATTAATTTCAACTAGGCGAATCTTGTTAAGTTTTTCATTTTCTAACACTTCAAGACGCCTTTTAGATTGATTTAGCTCATCTTCTATGATACCGATTGCCGCGGTTTGTTGTTGTAAAGTTCCTATAGAAGAAGATAGCGCACCATGGAAAAAGTTATTAACTCCGCTTAATGTTTGGTATAAATTTATACGCATATCTGATATTCGATTCATTTTTCCGACTATTTGTTCTTGTTCCTGAGATGTAAGTGTGTTTGCGTTTGCCTCTAAACTGTTCAACAACGTTTTTTCCATTTCCTGTAAACTTTGAATATCATTAAGGATTTGCTCATTGTTCTGCGCGATATTAGGTTCAGACATAATTATATAAGATATAAGAAGATAATTATATTCACGGTTAACATATTTTTATTTATTCATAACATTCATAGAAACAATAACAGAACCTACTGCTAGGATACTCCAAAATAGGTAGTCATAATTTTTTTGTAACACAACAATATCACTATCACTTAAAATATTCTCAATATTTGTAGTGAAACCCTTAATTTTATTATCGGTGTGTTTAAGTTCATTTAAATATTCTTTAACGCCCTTCATATTTGCGTTGACTTGCGTTTCTGCTTCAAATGTCCCATTACCAAATTCTCCTGTCAAATTGTTAAGTTGTGCGGTTAATTGGTCTAATTGTGTTTGTAATTGAGAAAGTTGTTGTTGTTGTGATGAAGTCGCATTGGCTAAACCATAACTATTACCAATTTCACCGCCCGACACATAGTTATTATAACGTATAGAATCAACGTTGCCTGTAATTTTTGGCACTCCTATTGGAGTAGTTAGAGGTATTTTACCTCTTATGTACAAATCAACATCTGGATTTGCGGTTCTTGGTGTATTTGGATACATATTTGAAGTTTTTGGATAACAGGTGCTATTTGAAAAAGCAAAACCAGCGCACTCTTTATTTTTATTACACACATCTTCACACGAAGTTACGTTTGTATTTCCTTGAATTGCCGCTTGAATATCACTACCAACACTATCAGTTCCAGGAATTTTTGTATATGCGTTTGAATATTGTTTATTACTAGAAGGATATGAATGTAACTCTGAATCTTGATCAATATATGCCAATTTGGACATTACCGCAGGAAAACCAGTATTTCCAATATTGTATACCGCATTTGTTCCAGTGTTACCACCAGTATTTCCATCAGACATTTTTGCGCAATTTACTTCCATAGTAAATGTATATAACACTAGATTTCCGTCAGCTTGCATAATTAAAGCCATATTCCCATTTGTTGAACCTATAAAATCTCCAGAAGCCAACGTAGAGCCTTGTGATATCCAATTTT
>Ga0114918_10004494_pt1 | contig 12110 bp, 33 predicted proteins | sample LantaG_FD_87015 | JGI IMG/M metagenome (GOLD analysis project Ga0114918, IMG submission 87015) | Deep subsurface microbial communities from Baltic Sea to uncover new lineages of life (NeLLi) - Landsort_02402 metaG | ecosystem: Environmental > Aquatic > Marine > Oceanic > Sediment | place... | reverse complement strand
TCGTCCGGTTTTACTTGGTGATCCTCATACCAATAGAGCTGTTGAATGTGAAAATGTAATAGAAGAGAAATGTGATAATGGAGAATTTGATACTTGTATTGATGGAGCTATTTGATCGTGGGTTGCTAATAATGGTGGGGTGATGGGAGAATATATTAAACTTGATCTTAAGTGGGATCGTTTAAAGATTGATGGCAAAGAAAATACACCTGAAGAAGAGGGTTTATTGGCTGAGATGGATACTGTTTGGTATAAGATGAATGAAGAGCAGATAGAATTGGTAGAAAAGATACTTAAGCCATTTAGAAGAGATTAATGTGTAAAGTTATTAAGATTTTATTATTCTTATTTCCTTTTCTGTTATTACTATTATTTGTATCATATAAATTTGGACGAAGCAGTGGATATGATGTAGGATATGAGCATGGGTTTTATGATGCTTTGCCTGATTATAGGTGTGCAAATTATTGGAAGATAGAATATAATAGAATGTTAAAAAAGAGGAAGGATAGAAGAAATGAGTAAGGAATTTGCTTTAAGTCTTGGTGCTTTATATAAAGGTGTCTGTGTTGTTTGTGGTGATGTAGGAGATTTTGGCGTAGCTGAGGGTAAAGATCTTGAGGGTTGTAAAGAAGCAGTAGAAAAAGGTCAGGTATATTGTTGGGATCATTTACCAAAAGAGGCTATTGAGAATGCTAGAAAGATATTGCATAAAAAATTAAGTGATAATTAAAGGAAAAAAGTATGAAAATAAGAACGGGTTTTGTAAGTAATAGTTCAAGTTCTAGTTTTGTTATTGTGATTAATAAAACAGATTGGGACAGAGAATATGCGGCTTTAGGAGATTTTGAAAAGGCTGCAGTTGATTTTGTTTGTTCTTATGGAGTTAAGAAAGAAGGAAAATTAAACGGAAATAATATTGTAATGTATGGATATGCTGATGGAAATGCTAGTCCGTTTGAATATGCTAAACCAGAATTTGAAGGTAAAATTCCTGAAAAATATAATTATAAAGAGGAAGGATATATAAATTGGTCAGAGGCTGTTGAAGAGTTTGACAGTAAGCTTAGAAAGTATCAGCATTTAGCTTGTGGTTTTGATTTTTAAACAGAAGAAAATAATGATAGATAATTGTGTATTTTGTAATCGTCAAACAGGCAAAGAGAATAAGCACCATCTTATTCCCAAAAGTACACATAAGAATAAGGTTGTTAAAAAGGCATATACAAAAGAACAAAAAAACGAGACTGTGATTGCTTGTAGAGATTGCCATAGTACGATTCATGCAACTATTTCAGAAAAGAGATTGGCTTTTTATTATAATACTATTGAGAAAATATTATCTCATCCAGAAGTTGCAAAATTTGTTGATTGGGTGAGAACTAAACCATATAACGGAAGATTGACGATAAGAAAGTGTAAATCATGAAGCCGAAAAGAATATTTCTAATAAGGCATGGTCAATCATTAGGAAATGTGAGTCGGAAAGTTTATAAAACAACTCCTGATCATAAAATACCGTTAACTTCTTTAGGTACTACTCAAGCTTATACTGCTGGTGGGAAAATTAAAAAAATTATTGGTGATGAAGAAGTTTGTTATTATGTTTCTCCGTATAAGAGAACAAGACAAACGGCATGTAGTATTGAGCGTGTATTACAGGAGACACATAAGATAGAAGATCGGTTTCATGATTATAAGATTTACAAGGAAGAGCCAAGGATTCGAGAACAAGAGTGGGTTAATCCTGCTATAGATCGAATGTTTGGTAGAGATCTTTTGAAGACTATGTATGATGAAAGAGATGAATATGGTACTTTCTTTTATCGTATTCCTGGTGGAGAGTCTGGTGCTGATGTGTATGACAGGATTAGTACTTTTTTAGAGACATTGCATAGAGATTTTGAGAAAGATGATTTTCCTAAGAATGTTATTATTGTTACTCATGGTTTAGCTCTTCGTCTTTTTTTAATGCGTTGGTTTCATTGGACTGTTGAGGAATACGAGGATCTTTTAAACCCTAAGAATTGCCAGGTTGTATTGATGGAAAAAGATGATAATGGTAAATACGAACTGATTTCTGAAATAAAAAGAAAATCAGACAAGATTTCCGACAAGATATTAGAAGGAGAGAATTAATGAAGATTGGGGATCGTGTTCCTTTTCATAAAGAGAGTTGTGCTCGTTTTCAAAATAATAGTTATAATAAAGATAGTGGAACTTGTTTATTTGGTAATGTAGTGAGTTATGATAAAGAAATGGTTTGTATTTCTTATATGTGTCAGCTCTTTTTTGTATCGTTATCTGATGTGAAGTCTTTAATGGAAGAAATTAAGAATAAATAATGCGGGGTGGACAAGTGGTTAAGTCGTCGTCCTCATAAGTCGAAGAACGCCGGTTCAAATCCGGCCCCCGCACCCAATATTTATTAGGAGGTTGTTATGCCATTGATGCATTGTATGGATTGTCATCATGAGTGGGAGTCAACTTCAGAAAAATCTCTTTGTGATTGGTGTGGTGGAGGAGCTTATGTTCTTAAACCTAAAACTCCATTGGAGAATTTTGTAGATAAATTAAAGGATCCAGAATATCGAGACAAATTTTTTAAGGCATCTAAAGATGATTGGTGGGAAGAAAAGGAAACAAAATGAAAGGCCCGATGGTAGGTGTTGCAGTTTTTGTTAAGAAAGATGGTAAATTTCTTGTGCAAAAGCGTAAGGGATCTCATGGAGCAGGATGTTGGGCTCTTCCTGGTGGTCATGTAGAAGCTGGAGAATCTTTAGAAACTACTTGTGGAAGAGAGGTTTACGAAGAAACTGGATTATACATTAAAAATGTACAGAGACTTACTTTTCGTAATGCAATATTTTTAGAAGAGCAAAAACATTATGTCACTCTTTTCTTTTCTGCCGATTATGCTGGTGGTGACGTAAAGATTATGGAGCCTAATAAGTGTGATGAAATGAAGTGGTGTACGTTATTAGATGTACCCGAGCCTAGATTTGGAACTTTGAGCAGTGTTCTAAACTCAATAAAAGAAAATTTTATGTAGGAGGTAGATAATGCCTAGATTAGTTCCTGCTACTGAAGAAGAAAAGAAGCTACGAGAAGAATGTAGAGAGAAAACGGAAGAATGGATTAATTCTCCTGAGTTTAAAAAGGAAATGAAAGAATCAATGGAAGCTGTTTATAAAATGCAAGAACATTTGAGAGAATCAGTAAAAATAGACTATCTAAAACTATTAGAACCGTTTACAATATGAAGTTTGCCCTTTTGGGATATGAAGGAGAAGAATATGAAGATTCAATTTGCGGGTACGGGTTCAGCTTTTACCATACCAGAACCAGATGAAAACGGAAAAATTGATTTTAACAAATGTGATTGGCAGTCTAATGCTGTTGTTATATCTGAATCAGGCAAAAAATTACTTATAGATTGTGGTGGAGATGCTAGATTTTCTTTGGCTGAAATTGGAATAAAGGCAAACGATATTGATGCTATATATATTAGTCATTTACATGCAGATCATATTGGTGGTATGGAGTGGTTAGCATTTAGCACATATTTTAATCCTACAGCTGATCGTCCTAAGCTTTATTGTAGTCATACGTTAATGGAACCTCTTTGGGATGCTTTAGCTGGTGGTCTTGCAAGTATCCAGGGTCGTATAATGCATTTGACTGGTTATTTTGATTGTATTTCTATTCCTGAAAATGAATGTTTTGATTGGGAAGGAATTAAGTTTATCCCTGTTCAAACGGTTCATGTCATGTCTGGATATACAATTAAGTATAGTTACGGTCTATTGATTCAAGAACATTCAACAGAGACCACAACGAAAGAAGAAGGATTTGATGCACTTGGGAATGGTAGTATTAATTCATATAGATCGGTTGAGGTTCCAGTTGAGAAGCCAGTAATTTTCTTTACTACAGACACTCAGTTTTGTCCGAATTCAATTAAAGATTTTTATGATAAGGCGGATGTGATTTTCCATGATTGTGAAACTGGGTTTAAGTCTGGTGTTCATTCTCATTATGACGATCTTTTGACTGTAAAGAGTGAGAATAGGAAAAAGAAGAAACTTTATCATTATCAGCCAGGAGGAAATAGACAGAGAGATGCTGAGGCTGATGGTTTTGGTGGTTTTGTTGAAAAGGGTCAGATATTTGAATTTTAAGGTGTTTAAAAATGAAAATTAGAACTGGTTTTGTCAGTAATAGTTCAAGTTCGTCTTTTACAATTCGTAGAGATGCTTTAACACTGAAGCAATATGATCAAATAATGAACCATAGAGAACATCCTTCTTGTGGGGAGGATGACTTTTGGTCTATTTATGAAGAAGGTGAATATATTAAGTGTTCTACGTGGATGGATAATTTTGATCTGAGGAGTTATGTTAAAGAGATTGGTGTTCCTTTGGATGAAATTGAAACAGATTGGAATTTTTAATATGGAAGAAAAGTCTATAGAAGAAAAGTCTATGATTGATGAACTTGTTGGTATAATTAAAATAACAGAACAATATACAGAAGATCAAAAAGAAGAGATTGAAGGAGATGTTATAGCTCAATTTGCTCATAGTTTAGCTATGTTAACTTTTATTGGAGAAAACGCATTTAGAATCGCAAATGCAGATATTGAAACAGATAGGAGTTTTTAATATGAAGATGAGAGATGGGTTTGTTAGTAATTCAAGTTCTTCCAGTTTCGTTATTCAATGGAGTTGTGAGTGTTTGGAAGAAGGTGAAGGAATTGATAAGGCTTTGTGTATGTTATTTGATATATGGGGTTTCGACGATAAAGATATTGTAATTGATGAAGACAATGAGGCGTTTAAAACTTGTTCTGACGATAGACTTCATAATATTTTACTTGATATTAAGGAAAATACTAAGACAATGGGGAATTATGGAAATGTCTTTGAAACAGAATTTTATACTAGTATGAGAAATGAAGTTATTGATTATGGTTCCGGAGCTCAGGCTTTTCTATTGGCTTTAACAATTAGTGGTATAGAAGATGGAGTAAGTAAGTTTCGTAATCTTCATATGAAAACAGATAATTCAGGATTTTAACCTTAAAGAGAAATCCCCTACCTTTAGGTAAGGGTAGTTCACAGTACAGGATAAGACTAGAGACGATAGTAGGGGATAGTAGAGGATACGAATGGATATGTATAAATGTACTTGCCCTGTTGGTCCGAGAGAAGTAGATCTTGATGATTTAAATACCTATTCTGATCGTTTACTTGAGAAGACGGTATTTCAGCTTCATACTTATTGTTGGGAGATAATGGGCAAGTCAATATTTTATATGAAATATTTTTATCCAGATAGTGACTTTGGGAAACAATCTGATAGAGTTGATAAAATGTGTAAAGAGTATGCAAATAGAAGAAAGGAGTATTTAACCGACACTCCTGAAAATCGCTTATGGTTTTTAAAGTTGATTTATCGTTTTGAGGACGAGGTAGAAAATCAGTGCTAGGAGAAGGAATGCCAACTAAAGAACTTCAAGGACTTACGGGTATTCAAGGTGATGTAAATTTTCAAGGACCTACAGGATATCAGGGAATTCAAGCAACAACTTTTATTTGTAATGATTATGGTATTCAAGGTTATGTAGAAACTCAGAGAAAAGTTAAAAAGAGTTGTTCAAGCTGTGGAAAAGAAATGAGAGAAGGCGTATTGTCGTCTAAACGATGTATATATTGTGGTAATACCGAAAAGGAGTTAAATTGTTAGAGAATTCATTGACTTGTAAGAAATGTGGTAATAGTACTTTTTATTTTTCTGGGTATTTTGAGAATGAATCTAGTTCTCCTGTAATACAACCAGATGATAGTGATATTCTTGAGTATGAATGTTCTGTGTGTAATGTTAAGCATCGAATATGTATTTTGCCGAATAAGAAGAAAGAAGAATGACAGATACTGTTCAGCTTAGTGAAGAAGAGTATATTGAGCATTTAGAGAAAGAATGTTCTAGGTGGATTAGGAATTTCTGGATATTTCAGGTTGTCAGTACGTTATTTATAATTCCAATGTTTTTATGGTTGTTTTTTGGATTTCCTATAGAGTATTTTGGATACTCTTTTATTGGTGCGGTTTTTTGTTGCTACCTTAATGGGATATTTGTTGCTTTAAGAGATGATGCAAAAGATAGATTAAAGCGTTGGCAAAAAATATATGGAATTATAGAAGAAGATGAAGAGGAAGAATATGAAGATTCGGAATGGGTTTGTTAGTAATTCATCATCAAGTAGTTTTATTTGCGATACTGAGATATCATTGGAAAAGGTAAAAGAAAAGCTTGTTTTGATGGTTGATTTTTATAATGACTTAAATGATGAAGACAATGATTTTGAAGATATTTTTAATGAGCCTTTTATTTCTGATGATTCATATTGTAAGAGTGATTGGGCAGATTATTACGAAGCTATGAGAAATTCTAAAGGAAAAATTATCATTGAAAGTGCTCAAGACAACTCAATTCCTTATGGATTGCAGAATTTGATTGAAGATACGTTTGATGCATATAGATGTCATTTGGGATAATCAAATCATGTCAAAATGACCTATATTCGTTATTCTCAAATAGCATATATCCTTATATATCAACAACTTAGTTTATTGGCATATAATTTGTTATTCTTTATTCCGGAATAAGGAATTTTTTGGAATAAGGAGGAAAATTATGTATATGCCAGCAATTCAAAAAAGAATGTCATCGGTACTTCCATCAGGCAAATATTGGGACAACATTTTCGACAATATGTTAAATAAAGGATCTTCGAAAGCGTTTGTTCCACGAATGAAGGCTGTAGAGGAAGAGGATGTATTTGTGTTATCTGCTGAACTGCCAGGATTTACAGCAGAGGAAGTTGAGATTACATATGAAAACTCATTTCTCACACTGAAGGCAGAGAAGAAGAAAAAAGAAAAGAAAAAGAAGGAAAAGGTAGTTTTTGATGAAATAAGCTCGGTGTCTTTTTCTAGGTCTTTTTTGGTTGAAGATATAGATTCTGATGCTATTTCTGCAACTATGAAAGATGGTATTCTTCAGGTCTCTTTGCCTAAAAACACAGACTCAAAGACTAGAAAAATCGAAATCTCCTAAGCGTTTCACTTCCTTTGTAGGATAAGGTCCTGTCAAAATGATGGCAGGACCTTATTTTGTATCAATATTTTTAATTTAGATCTTCATTTGGTAAGTATTATGGTTATTATATAGCAAAGACTTATTTCTATTAAGGAGAGCTTTATTGTGTCAAAAGAAGAAGTAATAAAGGCAGATGGTAAGGTCTTAGAGTCTTTGCCTAATGCTAATTTTAAAGTTTTATTGGATGAAAGCAAGCACACACTTTTATGCCATCTTTGTGGAAAGATGAGACAAAATTTTATTCGTGTATTGCCGGGTGACGATGTGGAGGTGGAAATTTCTCCTTACGATTTGAGCAAGGGTAGAATTTCAAAGCGTAAGTAAGATTTTTCATAATAAAAAATGACAGAAGATAACAATAGAAAACGAATTACAAGGGTTGTTCATTGTAAACGTGATGATTTTGATATTTATATAGGAAGACCTACTAAGTGGGGTAATCCTTTTATTATAGGTCCAGACGGTGATCGAACAGAAGTCTTAAAAAAATATCGTGTTTGGATTATGGAAAACAAAGAATTATTGGATGATGTTGGATCTCTTAAGGGTAAAACATTAGGATGCTGGTGTGCTCCGAAAGAATGTCATGGAGATATTTTGGCTGAACTTGCGGAATCTATTGAGGATGAAGAGTGAAAGAAACTAAAGATGTTGCTTGCACTACAGCAGTTACTATTTCTGTTAAATGCAATATGTGTACGAAAGAAATGATGACTGAATGTTCACCAGAAGGAAATGGTGCCAGTATTGGTTATAATGGTGGATATGATTCTGAGTTTATTGGTGATGGTGTTATTGTGGTTTTTGATATTTGTGAAGAATGTTTGTTTAAAATAATAGAGGAACTTAAAATTCCACCAAGCAGGGTAGAGTATGACACTTGATAGTATAAAATCAACAAGCTATTTTAAAGAGCGATATCCTCAATTTTTTTCTGATGAGTTGATTGAGTTTTATTGTCTTGATGGATGGGCCGATCTTTTAGATGCTGGTTTTGCTTTAATTGCAGAACTAGATTATCATTTTAAATTAATTCAAGTAAAAGAAAAGCTTGGAGGGTTAAGGATTTACTGTAAGGGCGATCCTGAATCTAAAGAGATTTGTAACTGGATGATGTCAAAGTCATATGAAATTTGTTCGGAGTGTAGTTCGAGAGATGGAGTAAAAACAGAGGGTGATTATTTAGTCACTCTTTGTAAGGTTTGTAGAGAAAAGGAAGAGTAAAATGGCAAAACAAGATAAAACAGATCCATTTGTAATTGTTTGCGAGAAAGTAGACAGACAAAGTGCTATGTATGGTAATGATCCGTATTGGAAAGCGATGAAACTTGGTTGTGATGCTGTAAGAGAAGAGAAAGTAACAGATGAAGTTGTTGAAATTGTCAGAAAAGAACAAATGAGTTGGCCTGGAGGAGCTAATCGGGAAGCTCTTAATCTTTTGATGGATAAATTACAATGAAGATATTGAGTGAATTTTTTGATGAGTGTGATTAAGATTATAAAGCAAAAAGTTTAAAAGGAGAAAAAGATGCCAAAAGAAGGATTAACTGAAATTATTTGTGTTATTGATAAATCTGGATCTATGGCTTCTACTGCGGCTGATGCTATTGGTGGATTTAATACATTTTTAAAAGCGCAAAAAGAACTTCCAGGAGATGCAAGACTGACTTTAATTCTTTTTAGTGACCGTTGTAAGGTTGTTCATGAGAGTGAATGTTTAGATGAGATAGTTGATTTAACAGATCGTAATTATGTTCCTGGTGGAAGTACTGCTCTTTTGGATGCTGTAGGTTTGGGTATCGATAAAGTAGTTGAAAAGCATGAAGAACTACCAGAAGATGAACGTCCTGAAAAAATAATAATGGTTGTAGTAACTGATGGTGGAGAAAACGTAAGTAAAGAGTATCGACGAGATGTTATTTTGGGTAAGATTAATGATTGTCGTAGTAAGGATTGGGAGTTTGTTTTCCTTGGAGCAGATGAAAGTGCATTTGAAGAAGCATCAAGTATGGGATTCGCTAAAGGAGCAACAAGAGGATATTGTGCTGATACTAGTGTTGGTGTGAGTCATATGTATGCAGATATGAGTGCGGCAGTTACTTGTTATCGTGCAGATAAAAAAGTGGATATGACTTCTATTGCTGAGGTAGATGATTCTGTAAAAGATAAAAGCGATTTAGATAATTTAATAGTGTAGGTAAAAAATGACTAACGAAGAAATATTAAAAGAAGATGGATGGGTTGTTGAATGCGAGAGTCCTTTTGAGATTCGCCATGAGGATGGAGATTTTGCAACTGGTCAGGCTGCTCGGATGGTTGTTAATCAGCTAAGAGAAGATAAAGAAGCTGAAGATAGATCGGAAGTATTTTCATATTTACCCTTATCAGAAGACTTAGAAAACGAAGTGACAGAATTTTTAAAAAGAGCATCTGATATTGCTAAAATTGTAGCAACTGATATATCTACTTATGGAGCACCTTATAAATGTCCTTTGTATAGTGATAGAATAACTGCATTTATTCAGAAGGCTATAGAAATGAGTAAAGATGAAGATTAGAAATGGGTTTGTTAGTAATAGTTCATCATCCAGTTTTTGGTTTGCTTTCAATGGTGATACTACGGAGGATTTGTGTGCGTCAATTAGAAACCATAAAGGACTTTTTGATCTTTCATCAGGTTGGGATATTCTTCGAAGATGTACTGCTGATGATGTTATTAATGCGATAAATTCAATGTCTGGAAATGAAAGTATAAATGATTGGGAAGATCCAGGTGTTTCTCATGGTAAAATTTATTCAATTGATTACTTTATAGAAATAGAAGAAAAAGCAGTAGAAGACGAAAAGAAATATCTTGAGAATATTAAAGAAAAGTATGCAGATGGTAAGGATAAATGGATCTTTGAATGGACCGAGCGAGGCATAAAAGAGCATGAAGATCGTATTGCTAAGTTTAATGCCTGGAAGGAAAGAGGCATAAAAAATTCAACAATGATTTCTTTTGGTGACAATCATGGAGATTTTATGGGTGGAAATCTCGGGTATTGTATGGATTATGAGAGAGATCGAGTAGAAATAGAAAGTGATGATCTTTGTATTACGGTAAGAAATGATCATTAGGATATGAATTTTATGCTTTCTGAAGATGATATTTTATATTGTGAAGCTTTGATAAATAACTTAAATAAATTGATTGATTGTTCAACTAATTATCTTTCAGAGTTGTTTGCTAATAAAAAAAAATGAGTTTTTTACTGGAACAGACGAAGAAATGGAGCTTCTTTTTAAGATAAGCGAAACAAATGAAAAGATTATTTCAAATTTAAAAGAAATTGACAAGTTTGAATTGCCGGATAATGCCAAAGAAGTGATAAGAAATCTTAAGAAAAAATGTACAATGGTATTACGTAAATTAGATGTTTCCAGAAAAACGCTAGAAGAATATAGAGAAAACAAGTGAGGAAGTATAGTGAAAGAAGAAAGAAGAGAGCTTCTTAAATTAAAACTTAGAACTGCTAAGCATAAATTTTTAGAAGGATCTGAAATATTAAAAGACATCTCAAACGATTCTCATAATTCAGAAGAGTTAAAAGATAAAATAAGTCGGATAATTGGTGGTGTAGAGATTGATATTGAAGAGATTAGTCGTATTAAAAAATGGTTAAAACACGAATGAAATACAAAATAATCTCCCTAAAAAGAACGTGGTCCTATATTCGATGCTGGGCTCATTGTCTTTTTCACTTGCATAGGCAATGTTTTCATGGTAAAGGTAGAATGCTTTTTGGTTTTTTGGTTTGGGATGAAGTAGATTCCGTTTGGTGTTATGACTGCAAAAAGGTCTTCTATGACGAGCGCAACTTCGTCGATTAAAGAGATTGGCAAATATACAGAATCAGCTTTGAAATCTTTGGTTGCTGCCAGTTTAATGACTCAATCAGAAGAGTTCGCAATCCTTCAAAAAAAATCAAGCAGCTTTGGATCTTATTTTGACGATTTTTGTACAATTAATTTAAAAACGTCAAGAAGATCAGGACACACTACTTCAATGATATGGGTAGCTCAGGAGATGTTTTCTGATCCTTTATTTGTTGGTGTGAATAAAAGTATAGCTAGTAATATTGTAGATTCCTTGGTTCGTGTATGTGAAATGTCAAAACGTGATGCTAGAGATATGGTATTTAAAATATCTGATTTTGACAGACGAGGACGAGGAAGAAAATATGATGCAGTTTTTGTTGATTGTGCTTCTTTATTGAACGAAAAAGATCGTGAAATAGTATTTGATTTCGCTAAATGTTATGCAGCTCGTCTTGAACGATTTTGCTTGGTTTTATTAGGTTGATGGAGTAATAAGAGAAAGAACAACGTGATGACGAGCAATAATCTTAATGAACTTTTTTCAGATTGCTGTAAAGACGCTGAAAATTTGATTTGTTAAAGAAAAAGTACAGAATTTTCTCGACAATACATGTGGTTTAAATGTAAAAAGTGTGGGAGTATTCATTTAAAGACAGAAAAGTTGGAAGAAAATGTCGAAGAATCATCAAAAGAAAGATTTGTGTAATCAGTGTGGAAAATGCTGTTATATTAAGGTTGTGATGTTCGGTGTACCATATTTTTCTAGAAGACATTGTGAATTTTTGGATGTTAAAACAAATTTATGTACAGTTTATAAAGATAGGCATAAAAAGAATCCAAATTGTCTAACGGCAGAAGAAGCTAGGAAAATACGAGCATTACCGGATGAATGTCCTTACGCCAAAAAAGAAAAAGGGTACAAAGGACCTATTTGGCCAGAAGAGGAATAATTATATGCTACAGATTAACTGTTTCTCTTTTTTTTTTAATACTTTTACCCTTTAGTAAGAAAAGGGGTGTAGCTTAACTGGGAGAGTATAGAGGTAGACTAAACTGCCATCTATGGTGTAGGTTCGAATCCTGCC
>Ga0114918_10004493_pt1 | contig 12112 bp, 22 predicted proteins | sample LantaG_FD_87015 | JGI IMG/M metagenome (GOLD analysis project Ga0114918, IMG submission 87015) | Deep subsurface microbial communities from Baltic Sea to uncover new lineages of life (NeLLi) - Landsort_02402 metaG | ecosystem: Environmental > Aquatic > Marine > Oceanic > Sediment | place... | reverse complement strand
GGACGCTGGATTTGGTAAAGATTCTATTGTAAATATCTTTGCTCAGTTAGTGAATTCAACATATAACTTATACGGGGGAACTTTCGCAAAACTTGAATATGCTCTTATTAATAAGTTAATAGTTCTAAACGAATTGAGTAATATGAAGGCTGATGATAAAATCAACTTCCAAGAGTTTTTACTAGCAACAGGCGCATATTTTAATACTTATACTAAAAGAACTAGAAAAACTGCAACTACACAAGAGCAATATGACATCAGCAAATTAAGTCTAATGATATTCTATAACTTGCCTAGTTATTATACAAACAAGGCACAAGAATATTTTGACCAGATGTTTACTGCGGCAGTTACAAACAGATTTATTCCATTTGTATTTGATGGTAGATTAATATCTTCCTTTGAAAAGGTATTAGATCCTAAAGCAATAATGGAATCAAATAGAGATACTTACAAGAGTCTTATTGCTACTTTAAATTACCACAAGAAATTTCCACTTACTTCTATTAAATGGAAAGTAGATACTAAAGTTATTAAGTTCTCAAAGAACTTTATGAGATACGACAGAACATTTAATACTATATTAAAATATCTCGCAGAGTATTCAGAGACACAAGAGGAATTTGATGATTTAAGTATAGAATTGTTTGAGTGTTATAAGAAGTATGATACGTTATTAAAAAAACAAAAGAAGGAAATAAAATGAAATCAACAGAAGATAGATTATGTGAGTATCTAAGAAATACAATAATAAACGAGTTTAGGAGAATGAAATTAAGATGTATGTTAGGCATACACAAATGGAATAATTATTCATCATGCCCTAGTCATGACGATGTAAGAAAATGTCGGTATTGTGGCGTAAAACAAAAATATATGGCTGATTTTGCTGCTCCAAATTGGGGAAGCGATTATTGGGGGAAGAATTAAAATGGTTACTCACGATAAAGATTGGACAGAATATACACAACTTAGACATGATTATATTGCTAATGTAGATTTGTTAAGAAAGACTATCTACACGCCGCAATCTGATTTCTTAGACAAATGGAAATCGCTTTGTGTTAAAGATAACAAGTTTTTTTGGTATCCAGAAATGGAATATGATTATGACGATTCATACGTAGAACCAGTATCCATTGACGAGCTTGAAAGACTTGTTAAGAAAATTAAATCTCTTTCTGTAGATGAATATCTTGCGGATGAAACTAATTACAAGAAGAAAGTTAAAAATATGCTTAAGATTCTTCATAGACTTGAGAAATTAGAAATTCCTACTATACAAGATTGGAGACTATTGAGTACGCCAAGAAAAAACAAATTAAAAGAAATGATACGAGGAAATTAATGATGGCAAAAGAAAATGAATTATCTAATCTTGCGGGAGTAGGTCCTGCTACTATTACCAAATTAATTGATGCTGGGCTTGGAAATTTCATGGCGTTAGCTGTATCATCTCCTTCAGAAATAGCAACTTCCGCAGGTATGTCAGAATCCGCGGCTAGAAAATTAATTAAGTTAGCTAAGGATGAATTAAAGTTAGGATTCCAAGTAGCAAGAGAATTCGCCAAAAAGAGAGATTCTATTAGAAAGATTAGTACAGGATGCAGCAATTTCGATAGTATATTAGATGGTGGATTTGAATCGGGAGCTATTACCGAAGTATACGGAAAGTGCGGGTCAGGGAAAACTCAACTATCGCATTTACTTGTCGTAAGAGCATTATTAGAAGACAAAAACAACAAAGCCATATTCATTGATACTGAAAATACTTTTAGAGCAGATAGAATTAAAGATTTTGCAGAAGTTAATAAAGTAGATGTAGATGATGCGATGAACAGAATTTACGTTAGCAGAGCATACAACTCAGACCACCAAATGTTATTAGTGGATGAGGTAGAAAAGATGCTTCAGCAAGATAATACTTATAGAGTTATTGTGGTCGATTCATTAACCTCACACTTTAGGTCAGAATTTGTTGGCAGAGGAACATTAGCCAATCGGCAGCAAAAGCTAAATAAACATCTTCATCAATTATTAAAGATTGCAGACTTATATAATATGGTAGTATTAGTTACTAATCAAGTTATGTCAGACCCCGCTCAATATTACGGAGACCCAACCAAACCTATTGGTGGGCATATCGTTGGTCATAATTCGACCTTTAGAATTTATATGAGACCGGGAAAAGCTGGGAGTGTGTATGCAAAGCTTATGGATAGTCCAAACTTACCACAACTAGACACTAACTTTAATATTACTAAAGAAGGATTTGAGGATGTGAAATAAGATGGATAAGTGTTGTAAGGTTGTAGATTCGTATGGTAAATCAAAAGGATTCCCGAAAACGATGGAAGAAATAAAATGGTAACACATGAAGATTGGATAGTACTTTCTCCAGAAATGCTCAACGTAGTTCGTAATTTAACATTGTGCCCTTCTGAACAAAAAGAGAAGATAAATTGGAAATCAAGATTAAAGTGAAATGGATAAGTTAACAGAATTAGATAAAATATCAATGGAGAAATACGGAGAACCATTTAATAAGTTATGCTCAGCACGACAGAGTACAGTATCTACTATTTTTAAAGGAAGACAGAGGGATAACAGACTAAGATGAATATTGACGAAATAATAGATGAAACTTATAAACAGAGAATATCACATTTTATTTTAAATAATGTAATTCCTGATGACATCACAAAAGAGCTACATACTTTTTGTAAGATACTCAAAGTGAAAATTAAGGAAAAGTTTATTAAGGAGAAGTAACATTAGTATTATTACTAATTTTTATTATAAAAAAATAAATAAAGGTGAAGACATATGGTATTAATAACGGCGAGTTATTTATGGATAGCACTACATTTCCACGATCTTACATTTAATTGGTGGATTGGGGTATTAGTAGTATTTTTAGATATGCTTTTGATATCTTCTAGTTCTACTAGAAAATGATAGTAATGGAGTTAGATTTGGGTAAGATAGACTTATCCAAACCTGCTACATGGAATATATGGAATCAATTTAATTTAGATTTAGATACATATAAAGGAAAAAGTGTGAGTGTAGATGAAAATTTTATGCCACAAGAAGAACAAGATAAACTAATAGAATATATGTTAGATAACTTAGATAAATTGTCAGCATATAAATTAAAAGACAAAAATATGGTTAAAGAACAAATGCAGTTGGAACGAAAAGAATTGTTTCCTAAATGCATATGAACAGGTGAGAGAATGAAAATAGATTCCCCAATATTAACAAATTTTATTAAGAAAGCATGTCTCAATGGACACATATCTACAATAAATCTTAATTTTACAGATACAGAAGTAGTTTCAAATGTAAAAGATATATCTGATATTTGTATGACAATTACAAAATTAAGTAAAGCAGCGTTTGAAGAATACTCTCCAATTGGAGAAATATATATTAAGAATACAATCCAATTTTTAAAATATATTAGTACATTTAAAGGAGTAATAACAATTGACAGAGATGCTGCAGAACCGAATATTATTATTATTTCAGACGCCACTAGAGAAGGTAGATTAATTTTAGGCGATAAAATAGTATGTGACAATATCATACCATTAGAGGATATGCCCCAATTAGAATTTGACACTAAGTGTGTAATTAAAAAATCATCTTTATCCAGAATACTGGCGGACATGGCACTTATAGGAGAAGGGAGTATTACAATTAAAAAGAAACCAGATTCATTAATTATGGAAACTGGTAAGAAAGGACAATCAGATTATTTTAAGAATGAAATAGAAATGGAGGAAGTGAGCACAGGTGAAGCAACAGTAAGAGTAGGATCTACAATAGTAAACTTATATACTGTATTGACTGATACGTTTATTTTAAGTATGAAAAGTACCAATCCTATGGCTATAGAAGAAACTACTGAGTTCACTACATTTTATTGTTTAATTGCTCCAATGACGCGTGACTAATGATAAATTAAGCCCTCATTGTCCCAAATGTTATGACGGGATTATTGTTGAGGACAATAGTGTAAAAGGAGTATTCTTTTGTAATAGATGCTTCTACCAAGTTAAAATAAGAAAATTTAATGATAGGTGAGAAAGATGAAAAATCCAATATTAGAATTATTAACAGAAAGACAAAAGAAAGTTGCAGCAGCAGAAATGAAAGAAGAAGGATACTATGTTCTCCAAAAATGGACTAACAAGAAAGGAGAAAGAGATTACAGAGTTCTTAGAGATACAATTATAGTTACACCAACAAGTATTATTGATAGAATTAGCTGGATATTTAAAAAAACAATTTAGATAAAATGGAACTCCCACTAATAGAAAAATACAGGCCGCACAAGTTCGAAGATGTAGTAGGCTTTAATACAGCCTTTATTAATCTTACTAAAGATCCTGCAACAATGCCGAACTTATTGTTTCATGGAGCACAAGGCACTGGTAAAACTACCGTAGCTAAGATTATCATAGAAAATTTAAAACCAATTAGTGTAATGCGGATTAATGGAAGCGACACTACTGGTGTTGATACTATTAGAGAGAAAGTATTTAATTTCATGTCTGGAATGAGTAGCGTTCCAAATAAACCTAAAATCATATGGATTGAGGAGTTCGATTTTATGAGTCCAAATGCATTTGCCGCATTACGTTCTATGATGGAACAATATATGGCGAATACAAGATTTATTTGTATTTGTAATTATATTAATAAAATTCCAGAGCCAATTCAAAGCAGATTTAGTATGTTTGAATTTAAAAAAAGTACAGACTATCAAGAAATAGAACATAGATTAATACAAATATGTGAAGCAGAAGAAATTACTACAGAAGATGATACAATTCTTATAGATTTGATTGTGAAGCACTTAGGTGACATTAGAGCCACTATTAATGAGTTGCAAGTGTTATCTACCAATGATGAGAAAAAAGTCCATAGAAGCGACCTCATGGCTCCTAGTGGCATTTTAGATGAACTATACGCCCTCTTAATGAATTCAGATTGGTCTAAGATAAGATATGATATGCCTGCAAAAATTGATGATTATCCAAATATATTAGTTATGCTAGAAAAGAAGTTCTTTGATGATGATAATATTACTATTACTATAAAAGCAGAAATAACTGAAATTATATCTCATGGATTATTCGAGATGAACTTTTTATCTTTTAATCAAGATATATGTTTTGCGGCTATATGCGCAAAGATAATTAAAATGTTAGGTGATACTAAATGAAAAATAATAATGAGGTGAGTGCCGGAAACTTTAAAAGCAACAAAACAGTTGTGGTGTCCGGCGGTTTTGACCCTATTCATATTGGACATATAAGAATGATTCAAGAGGCAGCAAAGCTTGGAGACGTAGCAGTATTAGTTAACAACGATAACTGGCTTATGAAGAAAAAAGGTTTTGTTTTTATGCCAGAAGTTGAACGATTGGAAATTGTTGAAGCTATTAAAGGAGTATATATGGCTATTCCAACTAAACACCCCGCTAATCCAAAAGATATGAGTGTATGTGAAGAACTACGCTTAATGAAACCAGACGTATTTGCGAATGGTGGAGATAGAAAAGCAGATAATATTCCAGAGTACAAATTATGTGAAGAATTAGGAATAGAGATGATATTTAATGTGGGTGGAAGCAAAATACAAAGTTCATCTGAACTTGTTGCAAAGAAAGAGAGGGATACAAAATGAAAGATATAAAAGAACTTACAAAAGATAATATTAAAGATACGAAACTGATTGTGTTTGATGTAGATGGTGTACTAGTTCCGCGAGGCACTAAGATTAAACAACAGGGAAATAAATTATCTATGGAGTTTAAACAAATTAATATAGAATATGTGGACAAACTAAGAGAATTATCTAAGTATTTTAAAATCAATATTTCTTCTGGTAGAGGTCTTTATCTTCTTCAAGATATGTTTAGAGATATTATAGACTGTGTTAGTATTACATATGAAAACGGGTCTGCAACATACGATTATGGTATTATTAGTCAATATATTAATTCTATTGAATTAAACGAACTTAGAAATGATTTAAGCAAGATAAAAGATGATAATATTCTAGGGTTCGAACCTAAGGAATTCATTATTACAATACATTGTAAAGATAGAGTTTTAGAAATAGAAGAATATATGAAAGAGAAAAAACAATATTATTTATTATGGAATGGAGAAGCATATGACATTGGAATTATTAGACGACAAGATAAAGGATATGGATTATTTTGCTTAAAACATTCTTTAGAATTAAAATCTCCAAATGTATTGGCTATTGGAGATAATTTAAATGACCAACAACTTTTACAACAATCTGGAATTAGAGTGACAGCAGACGAGACAAAACTATTAGGAGATTTCAGCATTCCGTTAAACGAAAAAAAACTTCCAGGCGAAGTATTAATTGATAAATTACTTGATTTGGTGAAGACTACGAAGAAAGAGGTAAAGAAATAAAATGTTTAAAGATAAAGAAGAGCACCCTATAGATAAGTATATCGGGAACAAAAGTTGGAAGTTAAAAGAAAATGCAAATCATATTTATTGTGTTGGACATCTTATGAATTATATAGCCAATGACCATATCAAATCATATTGGTTGAACAACGTATTTTCTAAGAAAGCAAAAACATTTCACGAATCTGGAAAAATTCATATCCATGATATGTCTAGACTAGTACCTTATTGTTCTGGGTTTTCCACATCAGAAGTTATTAAACGTGGATTAAAAGGACCTAACGGCAGAATAAGTTCTTCACCACCTAATCATATGAACTCTGCTATTAATCAATTAACAAATTTTGTGGGTGTGTTATCACAAGAATTTGCAGGAGCAATCGCACTAAATGATTTCTCTATGTATTTAGCACCATTCGTTCATTATGATAAATTAGATTATAAAAGAGTAAAACAAGAGATTCAACAATTCGTATTTCATATGAATCAACCCAATAGATGGGCAGGAGAATCTCCATTTACTAATATTACTATTAACTTAGCAGTACCAGACGACATGAAAGACGTTAAGTCCATTGTTGGCGGGGAAGAGAGGAGTAAAACTTACGGCGAACTAGAAAAAGAAATGAATATGATTAACGAAGCTATTTTAGAAGTGTTAATAGAAGGGGATTCAAATGGAACTCCAATGACATTTCCAGTATTAACAGTCGGAATCGACGAGAACTTTCCATGGGATAGTGAAATAGCTACTAAAATTTTTCAAGTAACCGCCAAATATGGTACTCCATTTTTCGAAAACTTTAAAAAGGGCACTGGAAGAGACCCCTCAGATGTTAGGTCTCTATGTTGCCGGCTGTCTTTATCTAAAGAAGAGATAAGAAAACACACTGGCGGAATCTTTGGGAACTCAGATAGTATGGGTTCATTAGGAGTAGTAACCATTAATCTTAATAGAATTGGATATTTAGCTAAAACTAAAGAAGAATATTATAAATTAGTTGGCGAATACATGGACGTTGCAAAAGAAGTTCTTGTAGCTAGAAGAAAGAAACTTAACTTATTATTCGACCAAGGATTATATCCATATACCAAGTTCTATTTAAAGAACTATAAAAATTATTTTTCCACTATTGGAGTTATTGGTGGAAATGAAAGTATGCTCAATTTTATGAATAAAAACTTAATGAATAAAGATGCATTGCATTTTATGGATAATATATTAAGATTTATGAGTGACAGATGTACAAATTATCAAAGAACTACTGGAGACTTATTTAATCTTGAAGCAGTTCCTGGAGAAGGATGTATGTATTCATTAGCACTTAAAGACCAAAAAAACCATTCAGACATTATTTTATCTGGAAAAGACACACCATTTTTATCAAATTCGACATTGCCACCTGTAGAAGAGAAGAACTTCTTAGAAGTTATAAGAACACAAGAACCACTACAAACATTGTATACTGGTGGAACAACACTTAATATTTACATTGGTGAAAAGTTGTCTAACTATAAGCAGGCCAAGAGTTTAGTTAAGAATCTTGTTGAGAAAACAAATATTCCCTACTTTAGTCTTACGCCTGTTTATAGTATTTGCCGAACTCATGGATACATTTCTGGTGAAACATATACTTGCCCGATTTGTAAAAAGAAGACAGAAGTATTTAGTAGAGTTGTAGGATATTTAAAACCTAAACAACAATTTAATCCAGGGAAGACAGAAGAGTTCAAAAGACGTAAGTATTATGATATATCGGATATAGAACAAATAGGTGAGAAAATTGAAATTGAGTAGAATTGACCCGTGTTCAATAGTAAACGGCGATGGATGCAGACTAATAGTAGTATTTTCAGGATGTTCACTTAATTGCCAAGGTTGCTTTTCAAAAGAATTACAAGACTTTAATGTTGGAGTTGATATATCTCCAGATAATTTATCACAAATTATCGCTGACCATATAAGTGATACTACATTATTAGATGGTATAACTTTGAGTGGTGGAAATCCTCAAGAACAATCAGATTTATTGCCATTTCTTAAGAAAGTAAGAGGATTAATGCCTAAGAAATTTACAATATGGATGTGGTCTGGTTTTACTATGGAAGAGATATTAAAAGACTCCATTAAATCTAAACACTTAGATTACATAGATGTAATTATTACAGGTCGTTATGTTGAATCTAGAAAAGTAGAACATACATACTTTGGAAGTGATAATCAAGAAGTATGGAGAAAAACTAATGATAATTGGAATAAAGACGACTCTGGAGAGGAAGAATAAATGATACCATATATTTGTGATAAAGGACACGTTCAATATGGATCTGGCGTTTCAGATAAAGATTATTTTCCAAATTGTTCGAATATTGGATGTGATTCTCCAATTCACGAAAAAGAAGAAACAATTTTTGAGAAAGCTAGACGATTAAATGAAAATTATATTGCTAGATTAAAATTTAGTGGCAGATTACCAAAGCCATCAGAATTAGAAACAAAGGTGAACGAATGAAAATCTATCTATTTACAACGTCAACATGTTCTAAATGCTTGGCAGTTGAAGAACTTTTAAACAATAATGATGTTGATTATACGGAATTTATCATTGATGAAGACGACTACTCTAGAGATATGGCAGCAAAATATAATATAATGTCAGTTCCAATAGTTATAAAAGTATTTGATGATGGAACCTTTAGACAATTATCCGCATTTGATTTAAAAAAATGAAAATGACTGATACTAACGCAACTGGCAAAGACTTTGTATTTAATGTCAATATAAGTTTCGATACTAAAACATCTCTTACTCCTAGAATAATAGAAGTATCAGACGCGTTTGGTCTTGGAATTAATGAACAACGAAAGTTTACAATTTATAACGACTTTAGAATAGGTTTTAATAAAGAGGACATCATATTTATTACAGGAGATAGTGGCGGTGGTAAAAGTTTATTATTAAAATATATTAGAGATAACTTAAGAAAAGAGAACCACGAATGTTTAGAAATTAATGATATTCAGTTAGATGTTCAAGAACAAGTTATTGATTCCATTGGACTGACGGCGGAAGAGGGTATTAAATTTCTATCTATGATGGGTCTTAATGATGCATTTATTTTCTTAAGAAAAATTAAGCAATTATCAGATGGACAGAAATACAGATTTAGATTAGCCAAATTATTAGAAGAAAAACCAGAATTTATGTTTATAGATGAATTTTGTGCTAATTTAGATAGAACAACAGCTAAAGTAATAGCATATAATCTACAGAAAGTGTGTAGAAAGCTCGGTATTACATTATTTTGTGCCACCACACATACAGACTTGCGAGAAGATTTAAATCCATCAGTATGCGTTGAGAAGCGTTTCATGGATGAAGTAACAATTACATATTCAAAATATCAAAAAAAGAAGATAAGTTTCTTTGACGATATAGTTATTGAAGAAGGAATATTCTCAGATTACAAATCATTAGCAAAGTATCATTATAAAAATATGAAGCTCAACTTTCCATATATGAAGGTAGTTAAAGCGCGATATGGCTCTGACCTTGTAGGTGTAGCAGTATTTTCTCCCCCGTTTTTACAAACGAAAGGTAGAAATATAAAATTCGACAATAAGTATTCACGAATGAAGAAAGAAGTTGTCAGCGAGATAAACAAGTATTTTGTTCGAGGGTCACGATACGTAATATCACCTAAATATAGAGGTTGTGGATTAGGACAGTTGTTGGTGACTGAGTCTATGGAATTCATTAAAGATAAAAAGTATCTTGAAGTGATTACGGTAATGGGCAAGTACAATCCCGTATTTGAACGAGCTGGAATGGAAAAAATCGAAATTACAAAAGAAACGGATCCACCGACAATTCGTCTTGATATATGGATGAAAGAAAAGGGACTGCGAATAGAAGAAATAAACAATCCTAATTATTTTAATAAATGGATGGAAGAACTGATAGATACTGATAAAGAGACATTGGTAAAAATGACAGGTAAAGTATTACACCATCCTAAAATTGGTCTATCTAGTAAAGATGGCAAACGAGCAGAAGTAGTAGCTCAAGAAAAGAGATATGAAAATGCCACGTATAAAGAAGTAAAAGATGAAATAAAAACTTATCTTCCAAAGTTGTACTCGGGGTTTACGCTATATTATATTATTGTGAATCCGTATTACAAAGAACAAACTATCGGTTTAAGCACATTTAGGTGAATTGAAATGAAAGATAAAGTTGTGGGTAAAATAGAATGTGGAGTTTGCGGACATTTAGCAGAGTTTGTCCTGTCAACAAATGCTACATTGCAGTCTTTTGAAGAGATAAACACTCGTATTGGCAAACAGAGAGTTAAAGAAGCAATGGAAAAAGCGAGACATATTGGCGAGATTCATGGAGGATATTGCGATTGCGCAGAAGAAGCAGTTATCGAGTTCGAGGAGAATGTATTAAAAGATTTGGAGTTGGAATAAAATGACACGAGAAATTAAATTTAGATGTTGGGATAAACAAACCAAAGATTGGATCGAGCTTCCTAGACATGATCTTTTCTCTCATATTAGTGATTGGGTTACTGACACTATAAAGGAGAGATATGAAGTTATGATGTTTACAGGCCTCAAAGACAAGAATGGTAAAGACATTTATGAAGGAGATATCTATAGATATTGGTACACTCCAGATTATAAAGATGCTGTTATTGAATGGAACTCTGGAGGATTCTTCTTAGAAGACGAACATTTGATAGATATAAATTGGAATAATTATGAATATGTAGGTAATATTCACGAAAATCCAGAGTTGATAAAAGATGTATAAAATAAATTTAGAATTATTAAAAAAAGTCAAAGAGCAAGGACATTGTCTTTGTAACATTGGACTAGCTTGTCCATGTAAAAACTTTTTAGAAAAACAAGAATGTAAGTGTGGAGTTTATACTAATATAATAATCGATGAAAGCAACTTACGAGTTAAGGAATATAACATATAAATCGTATAATACTATACTTAAAAGGGAACTAGAATGGCAATAATGATAGATGAATACAAGAAGCTGATTCTTAGAAAAGGCGTTCCAGACGAATCTATGTTAGTTCCTTTACTTGTGTGGTCATCTGGTCACATTAATAATATAGAATTGGCTCAAAAAATAAACAGCAGATTCTTTTATATTCCAAAAGATTTAAATATGAGAACACTCTATTATAATAATGTAGTGAGTCACTTTATTAAATATCCGAAGGTACCTAAAGATGAACCCAAACTCAAATTTTTCTACTCTGATTTGGCAACATATTATGGATGGTCTTTACGTGAGCTTAAAAAGAATCTCATTGTCCTTGATTTAAATTTAATTAAACCTGAGATAGCGAAAGCCTTTGGATATGACAATAAGCAAAGAAAGGTCATAGGATTGGCTAAACTGGAGGGTTTAACAAATGGTAGCAAAAAGAAAAAGCAGAAGAAAAGCACCAGACACATTGGAGAAATTATTACAGAAAGAACACGTAACATGAAAATTAATGTAGGTGAGAAAATTGTTTTTAATAGAATCAGAGCAAAAAGATAATCATACTGAACTAGTAATATATTCTAGAGATGAAAATGGAAAGAAACATGTTAAACGTGTTAAAGATTTTCGTCC
>Ga0114918_10004492_pt1 | contig 12112 bp, 13 predicted proteins | sample LantaG_FD_87015 | JGI IMG/M metagenome (GOLD analysis project Ga0114918, IMG submission 87015) | Deep subsurface microbial communities from Baltic Sea to uncover new lineages of life (NeLLi) - Landsort_02402 metaG | ecosystem: Environmental > Aquatic > Marine > Oceanic > Sediment | place... | reverse complement strand
CGCTACCAATATTGAAAGATATGGAGGGGTTGGTTTTGCTAGCGAAGAACTTGCTAGTAAGTCAGGACAAACAACTAAGGAAAAATTTGGTGATGAAAACATAATGAGAACTAGAGAGGGACTTAGGAGAATTATAGAGACTTTTAAAAGAAAGTACGGCGAGAATATTACTAATCCTCTGCATATTCTAGAAGTTAGAAAGAAAGTATCTAAATCTTGTATTAAGAAATATGTAAAAAATGGACACCATTTAAAAGGAAAAACTTATGAAGAACTATACGGTCCGGAAAAAGCAGCTGAGTTAAAAGCCCAAAGAAGAGAAAGCGGATTAAATGGATTTAGATTATCTCCTTCAACTTCTGCTCCTCAATTAGAATTATTTAATATCGTAAAAGAAATATATCCTGCTGCTATTCTCGAGTATGAAAAATTTAGTTACTTTTTGGATATAGCAATTCCAGAGATAAAACTTTGTATTGAATACGACGGATCGTATTGGCATCAAGATGAAGAAAAAGATAATTTGCGAAATTCTATATTAGAGGAGTTTGGATGGAAAACTTTGAGGTTTAAAGATTATGTTCCTTCTAAAGAAGAACTTATAAGAAAGATTAATGATATTATATAGACGAAAAAATGCCTCTCAGACCGGCAGAATCTGAGAGGCATTTAACGTTAGTGGGAGAGTAGTACCACTAAACTTTTTTTACTATGCACCAATTGTGAGTGTAGCTATGCCGTTGCTCCTGACAAGCGAGGTTGCATAACGACTCATGATGGTTAGTGAAGGAATCGCGCCCAACGGATACGGATGCAAAACTGCGGGAACATACGGACAGTACAGATATACACATTTTAGTTCTTCAGCCGGTTTATAAACCATAACCATGGTACCTTGCTGAACAACTGCAGATGTGAGAACTCTCCATTTTCCGCCAGCAACAGTAGCGCTTCTATAACCAACGTCTCCGTCAGCAGTAGAAGTACCGGTATAGTTGAAGGTTTGGAGATCTTCAAGAATTGCAACATCAAGAGGATTAGCAAGAACGGTATTACCTGCATCCATATTGGTGTCTGTATAGATTTGGGCAGAAAGTTCATTCATCACAGGGATGATATTTTCATGCCAATATTTTGCACCCCAAGTATAACCACCTGGAGGAGTTCTGTTGAATGTTTGATTATGGCTGGCAGCATTCAATCTTTGGTTGCCGGTAACCAATGCATCAATAATTTCTCTGTCGATATCAAGGGCAATTTGTTGTCCAAGAACGTTTACGATTTCAGCTTGCATGGAAACATCAAATAGAGCGCGCATGTCTTGCTCCATATTGATTGTCCATTCTGAGCTGATGGCACGATCTTTTGCATATAGTCGAACCTTGTCAACATTCAATTTAACTTTCGGATTTACTTTGTTTTCTTCTAGGGAACATGTAACTTCATATTTAATCTGAGATACAAGTCCTGTTGTTGAAGAAATATCAACAGTTCCGTTTAAGTAATCAACACGACCGGAGATGACATCGGTACTTGCGCTGATTGTAACGCTTTGAGAGAAATGCCCTTCGACTGCAGGTACAATAGAAACTGCTACAGCAGTTGTTCCATCACTTACTTCAGTGATTTGGAAATCTCTTTCAAGATGGGCGTCTGAGCTTGTAAGACCAATTACATTCAATACGTCAAATCCGGCAGTTGGAACTGCCATTGTTGCTGCTACAGGAGTACCAACAGCTGGACCGCCAGAAATATCTGTGGCAGTTACAGGTGCTGCATATTGAGATACACTGTTTGCAGGACTGAAGGTTGCGGTCAGGAATGCTTTTACAGTTTCAGGTTTATCCATTGGTGAAACAGTAACTGCTTCTTTTGCTACCAACTTCGGATAGAAAACTCGAAGAATTGGAAGAGTAAGGGTTTCGTATGGATTGATCTGGAACATGGAATTTTCAAGAAGATTGATTCTGGTATTTTCAGCAAGTCCTATGAATGTTGCACGATCTTTTTTATTTTCAATAGATTCGGCAAGACCGGTAACATAAGCTTCAAATGCTGCATCATCGATCAGAATACCTTTCAGGTTTCCAGGTTTGGAAGGATCGATCCCACTGATTTTTCGTGTGGTGCGATATACTTCGGTTAGTATTTCTTTCATTTAATAGTCCTCCTATATCTAAATGATATAATAAGTAAGTTGACAATGTACTGCCGGGTTGGTTTAGATTATGTTCTTACTTATAAGAGGAAACATATATTGGTGGGATTTTGGGATCCGAACTGAGGAAATTTTTAAAATGAGATCCGAACTGAATCGGAAAATGATGGATCAGTTCGGATCTCAAAGAAGTTAGAATCTTTTAGTTAGGATATTAGAGACTCTATTTATTTGTTGATTTAATTTATCTTCTGTCATTGTATCCATGATCTTTAGCAATACTATAGTTTCTGCTTTTGTACTACTATCATAAACCAGACCTGAAGAAACAAGAGCTTGGATTTTATTCAAAAGTTTTTTGGTCAACTTCTGTCTTTTATATCTAGAAACAAGACTCTCAAGGGTTTTTTTGTCCTCAACAACAGCACTCTTTTTTGATATAAGATCGGATCTTGATGATTCAAGTTTTCCTATTTTTGAACTGTGGACTTCGTCAAACAGAGGACTTAACTTATTGATAATATCATCTGCTAATTTAATCTTTGATTCAGAAATATTTCCTTTATGGATATCTGGAATATTAGTTTCGATTATTCTCATATTTCGCTCCCAAGAGCTTCAAGTAAATGAGCTCTAATCCTATAATTCTCATCTTCAATCACTCGAATTTTTCTCGCCAGATCTTGCTTAAGAGAAGTTGATTGTTCAAGGAGCTGTGTTTGTCTAGCCAGTTTCTCTTTAATGTTATCAACTTTTCCATCAATCTCATCTACTATTATCTTCTGGTCAGAGAAGGCAGGATCATTTTTACATATTAAAAATACCCTATCAAAAATAGAAGTAAGAAAATTATCTTCTTTATGAACCTTCTCTAATATTGCATGCTCATTCACTTTTATAATATTCACTATTCATCCCTTCATGTTATTCACATATTCACATTTTAAACCCATTTATCAAAAAACTGAATTACTCGAGTTTCTACCAATTTGTCAAAATAATTTGGCAGAAAGCAACGACCTTTGTAACATACCATATTGTTATTTTCAACTAACATTTTGGATTCAAATCTCATTTCATTAAAATCTACAACTGCTGCTCTATGACTTGGTAAGGATACTGAGTCATATGAAACAATCATAAGAGGATCTTTAACTTCATTATGATCTTGAAGTCTTTCTAATTCTGCCATCCCTCTCATTGACATTCCAACTCCACTTTTATCTTTCAATAAACCGAATAGAATTTGACCCTTTGGAGTTGATGCGGTTTCGATTTCTCCGAGCAATTGATTCCCTTTGAAATCATAGCTTCTTATATAATGGGAAACTCTTTCAAGAGAGACTTGTGTTTGGCGAATTTGATCAAACGAATCTTGTCCTTTCGGTATTGGATGATCCATTTCTCCGTAGAAGCTTTTTCTTTTCATTCGTCCTTCACATTCTGACATAGCATTTTTCATTACTTTGCCAGGATACAATCTATTATTTTGATTTACTTCATCTATCGTTTGAAGGACCATTCTGAAAATAGCTTTTCCGGAATTTTGATGAACGACTTCTGCTTCTTGATAAATTGCTTGTTCTGCTATGAAGTGAGGCATATTACTTCTCCTTCTTTTCTTCAGATTCTTTTTTCTTGTAATGTGTTGAAAGGATAGAGTACACTGAATCTAAAAACTTATAATAGGTAACTATAATATCAGGGAGTTTATCCTTAAATAAATCTACGTTTGATATTAAACTATCGAACAGTTCAATCGCCTTACTAACATAGTTTCGAAGTTTTATTAATTTTTCATCTGAGCTGCTTGATAAATAAGATTCTATTGATACCAATCGAGAATGAATCTTCTTTAATTCATATACTCTTCCAACGTCTTCTGGAGATTTCGGACCTTCATCTTCTTGTCCAAATCCATCCATTCCATCCATTCCAGGTGCACCTTGATCTCCAGGGTCCATTCCGGAACTTGGATCATCCATTATTCCTGCAGGATCTGACATTTCTTCAGGGGAGGGTTGTGTAACGTCGGTTTCTTCTTCTGGTGTTTTCTTTGGTTCACCCTCTTCTGTTATTGTAGATTCGCCAACTCCGCCTATGGGTTTGTGGGTAGTATATTCATCATCAGGAGGATGAGGCACATCTAGTTCCTCACCGGAGTGCCATCTAGATAATGCATCTCTTGTTGCTGGAGTTTTTATGAACATTGGCATTTTAAAAATTCCTCTTTATTTAGAATCCAGTCATTCCGCCCATACCACCACCGCCTAATCCATCATCTTCTTTAGGAGCAGTTCCTAATTTGGTATCTATTTTTTCATCTATCTCGTAGTTCTTTAAATCGGTCCAATCAATTCCAGTAAGGAATTTCTTTCTTGAGTATTCTTTAGGTATTCCGATTCTTTCAAGAGTTTCTATAAGATTCGCCAATTCGCTCATATACCTTGCTTCTCTTTCAAACTGTAAAGATTTTGGTGGAGGCAAAGCAATGGAAACATTATCAAGGATAGTAAGTGCGTCCTCTGGATTAATTATATCATAAACTTTTTGGATAAGATTATTTAGTTGTGCTGACAAATATTTTTGATGGTTTACTACTGTTCTTGCAAACAATATATTTTCTTCAGATAGTGCTGACTTGTTTGATAGATTTTCTTCGATGTTTAGAAAACTAGCAGGAACTCCAATAGAAGCTACTACTGAATCACGAAGGAATTTCAACTCATCAACCTTACCTCTAATATCTACATTTCCTTCTGTAAACGTACTAATATCAACAAAAGGTTTTCCATCTTTCTGAGGAATATAAATATCCTCAAATGTTGATATCATACTAGGTATAGTATCAATGGTTCCAAAATTATCCAGACTAACTTTCCTTTTTCTGAATTCTTCTTTGAGACCTTCTACCATTCTTCTTGCATCTCTTGGAAGACCTACCTCAACTGCAATCTTTCTCTTTTCAGTTGATCTGGCGAGACGATGAACAGCGAGAGCAGTCTCTAAAGCAATTAGAACTTTTGCAGTGAACTGACAGGAATCAAATATTGATTCTCCATATGGATAGTATGATGTTGATGGGATCATAAAATGTTGCATTCTATCAGGTGGAATATATCTAATATTCATTGTTCTTACAGAATCTGTTTCTTCTACCATTGATGCAATGATAATTCTTAATTCTTTATCATTGGAAAGTTCTTTTATCTGAGGTATTTTTTTCTGGAGACTTTTTAGAATATTAGCACATATATCATTTACTGCTTGATCCTTCATATTTAAATGAGGGATTATTGTAGTTTTTGGAAAAACTAGATATCCAAAACATAATGGAAATACTTCACTTTGAAGTTTGATTACTTGAGATGGTTCGTGAAATAGCAATGAAAGTTGTTCAACATTTGGATTCTTTTCTGTAGATTCAGAACCTTGGTATGAAGAATAGTCCATTATTACATTTATTTTACTACCTTCTCTTACAACCCCAAATGTTTCTTTTACGCCAGACTCCAAGTCTTCTGCTATATGAGATTCAGCAAGATATGCTTTACTTGTTAGAGCAGTTTTGGCATCGGCAATTTCAACAAAGAAGTCTCCAAACTTTAACGTTGCGGTTACTATCAAATCTAAATGATCTTCAAGTTTTAATTTTTTTACTACAGTTTTTACATGTCCTGATTTAGCTTCGGTTGGTGTTTCATCTTCAAGAAACTTTTTTGGTTTAATCTCAAGGGATGTTTTAGTAATATCGTCAGGGGCGAGGATGTTATCAACAAGAACTCTAAGTCCTCTAAACATATAGTTAATATGAGAAACAATAGAACTATACATTTTGTATCTTGATAATCTCTCTCCCTGCCCCATAGCGACTGGCGAAATTGCTTGCCCACCAACACCACTTCCATCCAGCGTCATTCCACCACTGACCTGTTTGGAAATTAAAGACCGTACCAGACTAATATAGCCATTCCGTCCTGACTGACTTTTATAAGAAACAATATCTTTTACTGCTTGATCTAATTTAGAATCAATGTCAGTGGTTTTAGTTCCTATAATATTCAGTTTTAGTTTTTGGAAATTATCTTTAAGTCCCATTCTATTTCCTTATTATATAGCTGGTAGATTATCTTCTTCGCCCATAAGAGTATTCACACTGGATTCTCTTATTGTATCTTCTTCATATCGAGTATTAAAATATTCGGTTAAAATAAAAAGAAATGTGTCTTCATCCCCATAAAGAAAGTGATATTCTTTAATTAAAGTTGGACCGAGCATTTTAAGAACCAATTGTAAAAAGATCCTTGTGATTACAGCAAATTCTTTATCATCTGGTTTAGTAGCTTCTAAAGAATATATTAATATCCTATCTTTGTAAACAATGTCAAAAGCTTTCTGAAGATGATAATCCAATACAACTATATAAGATTCAAAGCCAGTAATATAACTTTGTCTTTTTTTATATCGACTATTTAATAATATGCCAATTGAAAAACATATTATTATACAGAAAGAAATTGACATTCCCACTATTATTATAGTGTTCATCTCTATTCTCCATCGGTAATTATATCAATATGTTCTTCAACTTCTTTTATATCTTCATCATCTTCTATTTCCTCGCCCTTTTCTTTATCAACTTTAATCTCTGAAACTTCAATGGATTCAATTGAATGAGGTCGTACGATTAATATTTTTTCTGAGGTTTCAACAAGTGTTACATTACTTGCTTCCATTATAGAAGATGCTTGTTTTGAATAATCAAGGATGTCAGTATCATCCTCATCAAGAACAGTTATAGATTCTCCACTTACCTTATTAATAGTCATTTTTTTCATCTATTCACCTATTCGCTAATTCATATTATTCTTCAGAGGAAAGTTTCTCAAGAGTACTTTTTGGAGCTGTCTTTTTCTTTACTGCAGTTTTCTTTTCAACGACTGGTTTTTCAATAGGTTTTGGTTCAGCAGGTTTTGGTGGTGAATATTCTTTAATCGAGAAATTCAAAATTCCTTCTGCTGCCATTTTTACTTTTAATGCCTCAAGGACTTCTTTTGTTACAACTGTTTTCAATGGAGTCCTTGATAATTTTCCATGTACAAAAATCATTCTATTCGGAGTTTTGATATTTAATTCAAATTTATCGCTCATCGTTATATCCTTTCAAAAAAATAGGGACCTCTCTCTCGGAGAGAAGTCCCTATTTATAAATTTCTCTATATATAGAATTACGCTTGAACTTTATCAGGATCGATATCTTCTTCATCCTTTTCAATTTCTTCCCTGAAAAGTCTGAATGCTTCTTCGATATCTTCTTCGTCTTCTCCGCCTTTTTTGCCCTTTGAGAGAGGACCACCACCAACTCCAGCGTCAGGTCCGGCGCCTTCAGATTTTACTTTGGCGTCGATATCCTCTTCAGCTTCTTCTGGGGTGTCAACTTCTTCAGCTTCATTGGTAGCATCTTTGCGATCAGGAACTTGTTTTTCACTATCACTTGTTCCCATAGCTTCTTCTCCACCAACTCCACGATCACCAGGAACTCGATTTTCCTCAAGATCTTCTTCTTCTTTTTCTGGGTCGTTTCCTACTTCAGCTTCCATTTCGCCGATAAGTTTTTCAATGACAGCATTTTCAACTTGCTCTGCTTCACTAACGTCTTCTTCTTCAGGTTCGTCAGCTTTCATTTCTTCAGCTTCAACGACTTCTTCTTCAGGTTCGTCAGTATCGTTGTCATCTTGTTCTGTTACCGCTTTTTCGATATCTTTCTTTTGACTGACAACGTCACTATCTTTGCTGGTGCCATCTTTTGCTCCAGGTTCTTCATCCATTACATTATCAACGTGTTCATCGACGGTAACGCCTTTATCTTGTTCTTGATTAAAATAATATCTTTCTAGAACACTTGCCGCATCTTTATGAGTCGGCAACTCGCCGCCACCATCATATCCAAGGATAGGATCAAGCATCGGTCCCTTTACATCAACATGTCCGCTTGTATCAAATTCTTGAATAGCTTCTTTCAATAGACTTTTATAACTAACTTTTTTCCCACTCATTTTAATTTCCTCCATTATGTAAATAATACGGGGTCGACACATTTAAAATATGTTCCACGGAACAAGTAAAACTATTATCAGAACCGATCTCAATTTTCGAAGTCATAAGCTGACAATAAACCACTGAATTCAACTGCTTCTTTTTTAACAGATGGGGTTGTTTCTTTACTTGGTTTTGAAGAACTAACTTTGGTTCCATGTAAGAATTTAAATCTAGTAAAATCAACTTTAAATTCAATTGCAACATCCGACTTTCCGCTTCTATTTTTTGCTACCTTTAAATGAATTAAATTATCGTCATGAGGATTTTTAGATAGTAGTGCTACAAAGTCTGCATGTTCAACTTTCTTTATTGATTCTGAGATTTGATCTAAATTTAAATCGCTTGATTGTTCCACTCTATATGCCGCCCTTCCTAATTGTGTTGCCGTTATTACGGGAACGTTATATTCAACTGCCATTGTTTTTAATGACAATGTTATTTGCCCAAGTTCAAGACGATACAAATCAAATTTAGTATCTGTCCTTAATAGATCAAGGTAATCAATATAAACACCTTTAATAGAATTTGGTCCATATTCAGCAAGTACCTCATCCATTACTGCCATTATATCAACAGTAGAAATACTCATAGCAGGAAAGTATTTCATTACAATAGTACTGTTAGTTTTTGATATTTCATGAACTAGCTTTTCTTTTATATTTATTCCATTCCTGATATCCGAAATAACTTGAGTAGTAGTTTTTGAAAATAGAGGTTGATAGGTTCTTAATAGGGATTCCTCAATTGTATTTTCAAGGGTTATATAAATGAACACTCTACGAGAAGAATCATCAGGTTCATCTGATGGCATAAATAGTGTATTAGTCGATGAATTCACAATGAAGTTATTTAGAAGAGTTGATTTTCCTGCTCCGGATGCTCCACCAAATACATAAATTCTAGAAGGTTCAAATCCTCCATTTAATACATCAACATCAAATATAGTGAACCCTGTAGATATGGAATTTTTCTTCTCATATTTTTTCATGATAAGATCTAAGACACTTGAGTAATCGTCTTTTGCCAAATCCAATGATGCAGAAGCTTCGATAGCAATTCCTCGATTTTCCTGCATCATTGTTGTATATAGAGTTTTTACTATTTGCTCATAATCTAAAACCAAATCATCAATGCTATCAAAAGTTCCGCCATTTATTGATTCAACAAAATTCGATAGTTGATCATAATTAGTGAATAGTGAATTGACTTTCTTTCTCAATCTAATTTGTCGTACATGATCTAAAGTAATAGCATCTTTGATATTCTCGGTTCTCTTCAACACTATAAAGTCAGTTAAAGATTTATATTTTTCACTAAATGATAAGCTATCTAAGATGTTATCAACTTCTCTATCCTCCAGTTTCATTTCACAAATCTTTTTAAGACACTCAAATTTGGTTTGAATAGTCACTGGAATTTCAATGCTTTTCTTTTCAGAGTAAAATATAAGAACGTCTAAGATATCTCTAAATAGAGTTTTGTCTCGTTTGACTTTTGCCTGTTCGTTTAAACATACTGAATAGCATGAATTTAGAAATATTTCAGTGAGCATCAAACCTCCTTTAGGATATCATTATAGAAGAAAAAGCAGCGTACATTTCACAGTCTATTTTATTTGCCATTTCTTTTGCTATTTTTTCAACTACTTTTCTTTGCTCTTGGGTTATAGGAGTTGGTTTTATCAAATCAACATAATCTATGACAAGGAAATTTAGATTTTCTTGTGCTGGCGGAAGTGTTATTGTTAGATTTACTTTTTTTTTACCAATTACTTTTTCGATCCAATCCAATTTTCCTGTCCCTTGACAAGTAGGACAGGAGCTCATTGATCCTACTCTTCCCATAAATATATTAGGATTATCTTCAGAGGGAATTTTTCCTTTCCCTTTACATTCTTCACATTTTGATTCGCCTGGTTTTAGTTTCATATTTATACCGTCATCATTTGTTCGCTTGATATAAGATTTGTAAACTCATCCTTGCTAAGGGATTTTTTGACTATATATTTACAATGATCTTCATCAAGAGAAGTTAGCATATCAAGAGAAGTGGTTATACTATTAGTTTTTGCTTTTTGTTTTCTTGTAATTTTATCTCCGTTTATTCTTCGAGTTTCTAATTCAATATTCTCATTGAAGAATTCTATATCCCCTCTAGCATACATCGGATATATTTCTTCTGCTAATCTTTTCATTTTTTCTTGTACAATCGAAAAGGCATCAATTGAATATAACATTGCATATACTCTAATTTCTTCCTGGAATGTAGTTTCTCCATATATCTCTGTAAATGGAAGTTGTTTAAACCCATTTCTTACAGCAGTTTCATTTAATACACTTCTAAATTTCTCTGCTACAGTTCCATTATTTCTGAATCTACTATCAAGAGTTGCTGACCGTAAATCTATTTTAACTATAGAATCTTCATGCATCACATTTAAAGTTCTTCCTCTCATCAATGCTTTGTACATTCCAGCAGAGTCATAGGTAATATTCAACTCAAGATTATGTACATTTGATACATGGATTTTAAAGAGTTCGTAAAATAGAATATCTCTAAAATTTGCTCCACCAAGAACATGGAAATCTAGTTTATTTCTTCCATGTTTTATAGTTTCATTGATCATTGGAATTAATGGAAGTACATAAATAATACATGGTATGCTTGCATCACCACTCATTGAAGCAACAATTCCTCCGGTCCCGAAGTGATCAAATCGGGAATAGAAATCATTTTCTTTCAATATTCTTTCAAAGGTTTCCCATAGTTTTGGACTTCTGAAATGGTGAACATATATAACTTTTTCCCTGACTCTATCTGGAAGATTAGCTGCTCTTTCATATGACTCCATATTCCATTTATACAGATCATCAAAATCAGTTATAGTTTCACAGTTAGCACCAGGAGGAACATCAAGAATAAATGCTCTATCAAACAATTCATAATATTCTTCAAGAAAATCATAGTACATTGTCATTAAAAGTTTAGACTCTGTTCTATTTAATCTTCCAGTTGCTATTTGGAATCCCCCTGAGTCAACAACAAAATTTGAGTTATCAAAAAATCCGTAACCTCTACATTTAGTTAGAAGACCAGCTTCTCCTTTACTATAGTTTGTCCATTTCTTTTTTCCTCCGAAATGCTCACCATAAGAGTGAAGAAACCCAGAGCAAGAATTTCCAAAAAATCTGCAAATGTCTTCTCTTGTAAAATTATCCTCATACCTACCTTTGGTGTTGAGTATAAAGTTATTCAATATTCCCGCTAACGTTTCGAATCCTGCTAAGATGTATCCTGACTGTACCATTCTCGCCTCCCCTATTCACCTTTTAATTTTGTTCCACAGGTAGTGATTTTATTCCGGTATTTCGGTTATATCTTTTACCTCTGCGATTGTTGGAGTATCATCATAAGTAGTTCGTTTATGATAAATACTTTCAAGCTCTTTAAATAATAGCTTCTTAGTTATATTTAGCACACCAATCCTCATATTGTCAAGCTGATTATCGTCCATCAACCTTTCAATAGTCCCATTAATTGCTTTTGGGATGAAGTCTTCTTTATCATCTTCACTTAGAAAGAATGACCTAGAAGTAGCTTCAACACAATCAACTATCATTAATATAAGAGCTTCAGCAGACACAGGAGGGGAGCAAATATATCTATACTTCTCTTCTGGTTCTCCAGGAGACTTATTGTAAAATGCTTTCAAAATAGTATTTCCGTGATGTTGACTAACTATTTCAATAACCTCTAAAGGCATATTTGGTACTTGGAGTAAATGAAGCACGCTATCACCAACATGCCTAGTTATAATTTGATATGACACATATGGTTCCAATCCTTCATGAACAT
>Ga0114918_10004490_pt1 | contig 12115 bp, 11 predicted proteins | sample LantaG_FD_87015 | JGI IMG/M metagenome (GOLD analysis project Ga0114918, IMG submission 87015) | Deep subsurface microbial communities from Baltic Sea to uncover new lineages of life (NeLLi) - Landsort_02402 metaG | ecosystem: Environmental > Aquatic > Marine > Oceanic > Sediment | place... | reverse complement strand
TCGAGCGAAAACCAAGCCTAGACAAGAACTGCAAACAGAACATAACTGAGTTGTGCTCAGTTGGCTAATCAGGGCCGGGACGGCCCGTAGAGCCTGTGGAGATGCTCTCACTAGAGAGATCGACGAAGCAGGAAGCCTAGACCCTTGTGGCCTGGGTAGTTCACTTGACGTTGAAGACAAAACAGGAGCAAAGAGAAGAATGTCTCGATGAATCCGAAACCTTGTTCTTAGAAAAGTAAAACACAAAAAGATGTATACATAGTATAATAATGTATGTAACCATCTATAAGGAGGGTTCATGAGATGGCATTGGGAATACATGTTATAGCGGACCTAGTTTCTTGTGATGAGCAGCTTCTAAATAACTCTGAATTTATTGAAGAGATGTTGAGAGGTGCTACTAAAGCGGCTGGCGCAACTGAAATCAAAACAGTTGTACACACATTTAATCCTGTTGGAGTAACAGGGGTTACTGTTCTTGCAGAGTCTCACATTACTATACACACTTTTCCAGAATGGAAAAGTGCCTGCATTGACGCGTTTACGTGTGGAGACCATTGTTGTCCTAAACGGGCAATTGATTATATTGTTAAAGCGTTGGGAGGAGAAATAGAAGAAATAACTGACCTTACCCGAGGAAAGGATTTTAAGTTCCTTACTAATGAAGAAAGGCACACTATAAATTATGACTGATTACGAATTATATACACTGCCTCTCTTTGAGTCAGGAGAGCTTGTAATGACTTCTGAGGGTGAAGTATGGAGATATAAATCGAGAAGATCTGGGCCATCTGTAAGGACTTTGCATAAAAGAGCACACTTCACCTGACTCACTACATCTGCTATGTTGCGAGCAGCGTGATCGAAACACAACAATTAAGTAATCATATATAACGGGGTGCCGAAAGGCACCTCGTTTTCTATTTAAGTTAGTTACCATAATATAATTTGCGTAAGAGGAGGATTTACGACGATGTCTGATCAGACCGCCATTCAAAGAAGATATCTTGATCCATACGAAAAACTAACCTCAGATACAACCAACAGAATTCTGATGGCTGTGTATCCAGATGGTTATGGATTAAAGTCCGGTTTAGTACTGTCTATCGTAGGTGCATTATCTGTAGGAGTCACACAAGGTATTGCTGTGAAAGACTTTGTGGTACTTCACTATTATGAAGACTTCACTATTGAATTCGAGGAGACAGTAGTCCCTGATGGCTACTACTTTATTGTATTAGAATACAAGTACCAGAAGATGAGTCCTGCTCCTACAGCTGTGGTAAAGTTTGTTGAGCCCGGGGTTTACAGTACAGTGTTTCACATCTTGTTAGGTGTGGCGCAAGTTATTGGTAACACCATCACGGCCATTACAGATCAGTATCCGCTAAACCCTAGCATTGAAAGACCTGCGGAACAGCTAAGCACACATAACTCCCTGCCCGGTATTCAGGGCGGAGGAGCAAGTGAACGTTATCATCTAACCTTCGCTGAATACAACATTGTCCATCAGTTATTCTTAGACGGACAACTGGATCATAATGAATTAACAAACATTCAAGGCGGTGCTCCTGCTGCAGGTGGCAGTCCTGCTGAACGATATCACTTAACGCAATTCGAATGGACTACAATCCGAGGGGTTCTGAATGGTACAACAAAAGCAGCATTTTCTGATACGCTGGATGGTTACACATCAGCGGACTTTTCATTATCAACGCATACTCATGATCATGGAACCCTTACTAATTTGTTGGGTGGTGATGGACTTACTCAGTTCTATCATTTAAGCGCAGCAGACCATACAAACTTCGCAGGTATAGTGGCCGGGACTATTGCTATAGGCGATGCTGATAAGCTCGATGGTAAGGATGGATCCGAATATGCCAATGCTATTCATAACCACCAACACAACACGCTTGATGCTCTACAAGGTGGTAATGGTACTACTGAATTTTATCATACCACAGCAACTGAGCATACAAACTTATTAGCTGTTATCAGCGGTAGTTTCGCTGTAGCCGATGCTAATACTTTGGATGGGTATGACTCAACCGATTTCTCTTTAGCAACACATAACCACGTTCATAATAACTTAACTTCTGTGCAAGGCGGTATTACTGGTGAGAGGTATCATCTTAATCTCTCACAGTATAACAGCTTGATAGGTATTCTTGGTGGTACAGTATCTGTACCTAATGCTGATAAACTAGATGGATTCAATTCTTCTGATTTCGCAGCGGCAACACACAATCACAATCATAACGACCTTGCAAACAATCAAGGCGGTAGTGCCACGGAGCGATACCATGTATTCTTGAATTGGTATAATGCCATGGCTAACGCCTCAGCTCCTTCAGCAACTAATCCATTCATGACTACAGCAGACTTGACTTCCATAGCACATAATAGTATTGGAGGTTTAAAGGGTGGTATAGCTGGACAATATTACCATCTCTCACAAGACCAACATACTAGTTTAGTAGGTGGCGGTGATGCATCATCACTGCACAACCACAATACTAGCTACTATACTAAGGTACAAGCAGATAGTCGCTATTTGAAAGCTGACGGTACTAGCGCTATGACAGGTAACCTAGCAATGGGTTCCAATAGAATAACTAACGTAGCGACCCCTACAAACCCATCAGACGGTGCAACCAAAGGGTATGTAGACTTGTGGTCTCCGTCATCTGTTAACCACAACGATACTTCAGGTATCCAGGGCGGCAGTACTTCTTACCGCTACCATTTGAATCAAACAGAATATCAGGCATTAACATCAAACAACGGTATTAATGATGCCTCCTCTCAACATCATCACGACAGTCGTTATTATACTAAGACTCAAGCAGACGGTCGTTACTTGCCTGCTGCAGGCGGTACCTTGACTGGTAACCTAGCCATGAGTAATAATAAAGTCACAGGCGTGGCATTTCCTGCTGCTGCTAGTGATGCTGTGCCGAAGGGTTATGCAGACTCACTAGGTGGCGTACCTGTAGGTGCTGTTATTGGAAAAGAATCACATACTACATTTACAGGCTTCACTGATCTAAATATGCAAGACAGCACAGGCATGTGGTTGTATCGAAAGAACTAATGGAGGGTTACTTAAATGGCAACTAATCAAGCTTTGATACAAACACGTTCTGTAGATGCTCTCCAGCAGATCACATCCTACGGAGTTAACTCAAAGCTCAAAGCTATCATCAATGGAACACAAGGATTGATTGATGGTTATGACATTGTGAAACTCACAGACATTACTTTACGTGTTACTCCGGGCCGTTGTGTAAAGGACTTTGTAACCATTAAATATATTGATAACGTCGCGTTAGACATTACAGGATTAAGTGATGGCAATTACTACGTGGTGTTAGAATATGAATACGTGGTGCAAATCCCATTGAACACAGCAGCTATAAAGATCATTACTCCTGCTGAATACGCAGCCAACACAAGCAAGTATTTGTTCTTCGGTATGGTTGTAATCCTCGGTGGTTTAATTGATCAGATTCTGTATCGTGACGCAGGTGCAAGCATAGGCAGAGAATTCTGTATTGGGCATAACTCGCTATCAACTATTCAAGGCGGTAGTATTGACTATAAGGAATACTATCATCTAAGTCAAGCCGAATACAATGCTATCAGTTCGATGGTCGTGCCTACGGGTTTTGATCATAACGAGTCGGGTAACAAGCAGGGCGGAGATGCTTTACTTGATTATTTTTATCATCTTACTTCAGCAGAACGAGATGGCTTATCTGCACTAGTAAGTAATGATCAAGCCAGATGGCATACTAACCCTCTGTATATCAGTGGCGGCCGTATTGATGCGAATAAGCTAGGAACAAGAAGTTCCGGTGACTTAGCTTCGGATATACACACTCATGATCACATCACACTAACAAACCTGGAGGGTGAGGCTAATTACTATCATGTAACTAGCACTGAGCTAACTACTTTCCGTGATATTGTAACAGGTGTTGTGAAACTCCCTAATGCAGATAAACTCGATGGCAAACATGGATCTGAATATGCATTAGATACACATGACCATCAGCATTATAATATGTTAGGTATGCAAGGCGGAACTACTTTTGAGTATTATCACTTCTCACAAGCAGAGTTACAAACATTGCTGGATATTTACAGTGGTGTTATTCCTGCGCCTAACACAAATAAACTCGATGGCTTAGATTCACTAGCTTTTGCTTTTTCCACACATAACCACGCTCATAATTCTTTAACTGGTTATCAAGGTGGAACAGCTACTGAGCAATATCATGCTAGCCTATCGCAGCGAGATACTTTCCAAGGTATTTTAGCAGGGACCAGTAAGGCTCCTAATACTGACAGGCTAGATGGGTTACATTGGGATTCATTCTCACAAGCAACACATACACATAATCATAACTCGTTAAGCGGTAAACAGGGTGGAAGCACCAGTCAGTATTACCACTTAACTAAAAATCAGTATGATGGTGTTGTTGCTGCAAATGCTCCATCAGCAACTAATGTATTACTGACCCAGAGCGCGTTTGTGCCAGGCATGCTTACTCATAATACGTTATTTACTATTCAGGGTGGCACAACCAGCGAACGTTATCATATCAGTAGCTCCCAGTTTAGTATGCTTACTGCTGCGCAAGACGCCTCTAGTTTGCATCACCATAACTCCAGTCTCTATACAAAAGCGCAATCAGACTCTATATCTGTGAATCGCGCAAGCGATACTATGACAGGTATATTAAATCTAAATAACCATTTAATCACTTCTGTTGGCGCTCCATCAGGGACAAGCGATTTAGCAAGCAAGACGTATGTGGATATACATTTAGCGGGTTCTATCAGTCATTATGCTTTGAGTAACCTGCAAGGCGGCCAGTCAGGTCAATATTACCACATCACTAACACAGAGCTTACTACATTAATTAGTGGTGGCGATGCCTCGACTATGCATCATCATGACACCAGGTATTACAGTAAATCCGTAATGGATACTGCTGAAGTTCCTTTTACAGGCGGAACTATGACAGGTGTCTTAACAATGAGCACCACGCGTGTCACAGGTATGGCTGCTCCTGTAGACTCAGGAGACTTAGCCACTAAAACATATGTTGATGGGATAACACTTCTTCCGTATGCTGTAATCAGACATGGCTTATGGCAAGCCCCAGCAATGACTGGAGCAGGCTATACATTGCTAACTGCGTCTAATACTTTTTCTAGACCAGTAACTGTTGGTGGCGGGGACCTCGCATGGTCTACTATTGTAACTACAGTTATTAATCCCGCAGCACAGGTGTTAGTGGGTATCTGGTGTTGTAAAGAACCTTATCTGTCTAACAGCACGACAAATTTGATTACTTTGGTGTATACTCTAGGTGGAACCCCATATACTGAAATTTACAAATACAATCTGCTGATAGCAAGTCGTATTGCATACCTGCCGGGAGTCCGTGCGGCCTCAGAGATTATCGCACACTTAGGCAAGTATTATTGCTTGTTTGCATCAGGCGGAAACCTGGTATTAAAGGATGCGCCGTTTGCCTCGGGTCCTTGGACAGACATTGGTATTGTAGGCACAGGCGATTACGGAAGACTAAGCTTGAAGACTAGCCCATGGCCAGAACTCGGCTTCTTAACTAATACCAGTGTAGTAGGAACTTATTATGTAGGTGGTAGTATTGTATCTGCGTCGTTACCTGGATACGATCCTGAATTCAGTAAAGTGCTACCAGCAACTACTGCTGATGGCAGTGGTGCAGCAGGCTTCTTTGTATTTGACGGACATAATAAGAATCACGGTTACTTTGTGCGTAATACCACAGGTACCGGAGTAAGGACTAGGAGCACGCAGATACCTTGGAGTGCTGGAGACTTCCTGCCCACATATTCAACAACATCGGCTACTTATAATCACGTGTTAATGTTTCCTAAAACTACCGCGTTAACTAGCACACATCAGGTGCCTGTTTCTTTGCTTGGAGATCCTAACTACGGTGGCACAGCTTCCGGTTTCCAAATGAAGCTACCTGCGGGGCTCAGTGCTTATGGTGCAGACATTACTGAAACTGCAACAGTAGGTAGATTCTTTACAGGCAGCGTAGTTGGTTCTGTAGGAAGTCAATATGTAACAATTCAGGTATCTCCGTTTACTCAAGTCACTGCGAACTCTGTATCTCGTATATCAGCAACTACTACAGTGGACGCATTAGCTGAGGGCGGAAAGCTACACTTAGCTCAACCCTTCTTTGCATATAGAAAGAATCCATAAGGAGTATCAGTATGGCTAACATTGATAAATCAACTAACCCTATTGCTAACGCTGGGGTTGACAATCAAAGCAAGTTCCTGAAAGTAAAGTCACAGGATTTAGTGAAACACGCCCGCAAGGATCAAGCGGCAAAGTCTCGTATTGAATCTTCACTAACTCGTTTAGAGAAACATAAAGAGCATAAGGTTAAAACACATGCTGCTAATCTGAAGAAAGAACTATCCAGGAACTCGTCTTGGAAACAAATAAAAGCACCAGAACAGAAAAAATAGTAAGTTTCTTCTATTTTTCTAAAACACAACAAGTGAATACTATATTTTACTTCGGAGGTACTACCTAATGAACGTACAGCAATTGACCACGGACAAACATGAAACCCTACATGAGTTAGCAATTGTGATCGCTAGAGAATTAGCAACAGGCAATGACAGTGTTGCAACGACCTCAGCAGAAACAGATCGTGTGTATCACTCTTTAGTCTACATGGTTGAAGAGTTGATAGATCGTCTAAACAGCAGACGACTACGCGCGGCCTTCTGGAATGTATTGTCTACAGATGTTATCAGTTGTCATTATGAATTAGCTGCGTGTATACACGAGCTAGTTTATTTCTCTCGATCAGTCACTATGACCACAAAGGTTAGTGATTATATTGTAGAGCATAAAAAGAAAGACCCAGAAGTGTTCTTCATAACATTCATCACAGAGCTAATCACTTTGCATGAAGAAGAGAAGAAGCTTCAAGAAACAGATGGTGTTAATGAGGAACGCACGCGAGATAACTACTTAGTGTACACCACATACTATGAGAGACTAAGGAACACGATTTTAATAACACTCCAGGAGCGGCAGAGAATATGGAATACAAACAAAAGGGACGATCAATCTACGTTAGAGAAGGAAAAGGACAACGATGGCGAAAAAAGCTTACAGCTCGAAACTCAGCAAGAGCTCAAAAAATAGTTGAACTTTGCACTGCAGTACAGCGCAAGCAAGAAGTGAAACTAGTTGATGATGTTAAAGCAGTTGATCCTAACCGCAAGAACGATGTAGTGACCAGGATCGAACCTGTAATAACTAAAGCCAGGAAAGTTGCGCTCGCTAAAGCCGCAATCGAGTTCAACGAAGATGTGCAGTTATACTTGAATGAACAGATGACAGTGTTGACAGAACAAGAACGAGTGTCAGCTATGCAGATGTTAATTGAGATTAAAAAACAGAATGACGAGATCTTTCGGTATATAAAAAGATTACTGAAAGGTCGTTAAGATTTTGCTTTCATGAAGAAGAACCTTACTGAAAGAAGATTGATGAAGGAAGCAGTAAGCAGACACTCGTGGGAAGCGTATCAGCCTAAACGGAAAAGATAGAAGAGGAGGAATAGTTACAATGGATATCAAGACATTGTTAGAAGCTGTAGAACAGTCGTATGCAGGTCCAGCAAGTGCTATCGTTAATGTAAAGTCCAGCAAGGCTGGTGTTGATTATGGTAAGCTTCAAGGTAAGCTTCATGGATTAGTTTCCAAGAAACTTTACGAAGCTATCAGCGCTGGTACTAGCGTTAACGTCGATACACTGACTGAGAACCTGATGAGCATCATCAAAGAGGAAGTAGACGAAGCTGATCTTATTAAGCAGAAACCTGCAGAAGAAGGAAGCGATCAGGAAGACGACCTCACTCAGGATGATTCTGACATCGTTGAAGCTATCAACGAAATTCTCGAAGGCCTGGAAGACGAAGGCAATGAAGAGGAGCAGGATCTTGAAGAAGGCGAAGAGGACGAAGATTTTGAAAAAGAAATCAACGAAATCCTTGAAGGCCTAGATGATGACGGTGAAGAAAAGGAAGAAGGCGAAGAGAAAGATCTGGACAAAGAAATCCAGGAAATTCTCGAAGGCTTAGAGGAAGATGATGAAGAAGGCGCTATGGAAACAGCCCTCGAAGCTCGTTTGTCTGCTATTTTCGAAGCAGCTGAAGAGGAAGAGGAAGTAGACGTAGTTTCTGAAATTTACGAACTGCTTGAAGGCGCTGATGAAGATGACGAAGCCGGTGAAGATGATCAAGAAGATCGCACTCCTACCGGAGGCAAAGGCCGTGCTCCTGAAGCAGGCACAGTGCAGCCTAAACAGATGGGTGCAGGCGATGAATTAGATCAGCTGACACCAGCCGGTGGTCCAGAAAGATCTGTAGGCGTTCAGCAAGAAGCCGACGAGGATGAAGAGGATGAAGGCGAAGAGCCAACTGTAGAATCTATTCTCAGAGAACTTCTCGAAGGTGAAGATGAGGATGAAGATGCAGCTAAGAAGATCGTGAATGAAATCCTCGAAGGCGCTGATGACGAAGAAGCCTCCGCTGAAGACATTAAGAAAAAAGTCGAAAGCGTGCTTGAGTCTAAAGGACTGAAGCTAGGCAAAGCGGATATCACCTCATTGACTGAAGGCGTGATTGATCACATGATCAAGAAAATGTTCGCTAAGAAGTAATTGTTAATCAACCATACAAAGCGGGGTTCTTTTATAGGCCCCGCTTTATTTTTTTGTCTGATTATTCGTAAATTAAGTTGAAGGAGTTTTACTATGAGAAAGATACACATCAAAGGTTATGGAATGCGCAATCTTCCTATTGGTGTAGGAACAGTACAAGTTCGTTGCCCTGTAACATTACCCTACTCCAGGGATTTAGAATTATGTGCCAAGTCGTTAAGGCTTGATTTCGAGATAGTTGATTGTGAGCTTGAGGTTGATACGCAAGTACTGCCGGAACCTGTTGACGCTCCGATTGACGATGGCAGAGAAGATGACATTGGTGAACTCAAGGATGAGGATAAAGAAATACTTGATGTCATGACTCAGCTTGAAAATGAAGCTGACGAGGAGCCTGTCCTCCCCTCACTTACAGATCTATCTAACATGAGAAAAAGAGATCTTGTTGACTTAGCCGCGCAGCTAGGAGTAGACTTCGAAGGCGGAAGACAAGACCTTATCGATAGAATCAGAGATAAGCAATATACTTAATATTAATTCAGGAGGATTACGATATGGAACACAGATTAGTAGTGATCTTAAAAAGCGGCAGGACTGTTGTGCTTACTTCTAGCGACGATAAACAAGAGTTGAAGAAGGCATGGCAAGACGTGTTTACACAGATTAAAGAAAAGTCTAAGTTCATCAGTCTTGAGAATGCTGGCGAAAGTGTTATTGTGGCTACTGAAGAACTAGCTGCAGTAATGATCAGCAACAGTAATCGTAATGAGGATCCGGCTAAGCATGCCTAACCCTGTTCTCGTTTCTTCTTTAGTTCTCGCGCTATGTGGTGTAGTTGTGCTCGGTGTCAAGCTGATAAATGCACAAAGAATGCCTAAGGTTAGCGGGAAGTTAGAGGAGTTTAAGACTACACTGGCGCTGGTTGAGTTCTTCTGTGGACGTACGTTTGATCTATACTTCCAGCTCCAAATAAACCCCTCTCTACTTATCAATGAGCCTTTTGAAGAAAAGGAATATGATCAGATGAGAAAAGACTTTTACAAAATGGTAACTGAGCAAATGGGACAAGAGCTAATCAACTTAGCGATATTTTACTTTGGTGATAAGAGGTCTTTTGTGCGATTCATTGCTAGTTATTTTGAGGATAGGTTAATCAGCGCCAGGACAATGAAGACTGTGTATGGCTACGGTCACGACAAAGTTAGACCTACAGCTAATGGACTTCATGCAGGCGACCCTGAACAACAACGACGTGAAATTCGTAATTATAAGGAGTAACGATGGGCTTCAAAGATGATCTAAAAAACTTGCGAACCTCTGTCTTTGGTTCCGGTGTAGTTAACATCGATGATGCCATTGAAGACGTTACTCGGGAGATTGTTAATAAAAGACGATTACAGACTACTACAGTAATCGAGCTTATGAAACGTATTGAGGATTATCATGAGCAGAAAGGAGAAACCACTCCTGATCTAGTCTCAATGATTAAAGGGGATATCAAGAGGCAGTCTTTTACCATCGAAGGTGATAGATCTGCTCGGTATTCTCAAGTCGACTATGTTTATGATTTTAATCCGCAGATTGCTCAGGCATTACGTGTGTACTTGAGTAACGTATTGTCTCCTGACTTCTTTACTAAACAAGCCATGGATATTACATGTACCATGCCTGAGTTTGAGAACACTGCAGACTACAAGCAGATTCGCAATCAGGTTGAGGCTATCATTGAGCATACTAAGCTAGAAGAAGAAGTCACTGATATAGTTACATTTGTACTGAAATACGGCGACTGCTTCGTTGAGGTTTATAACCCTAAAGAAGAGTTAATTGAGCTAGGTGTTTTACGTGAGCAGGTAGAATCCATGTACGATCCTGACAACGTCTTGCACACAACTGAACAGCCGGCTCAAACAAGGAGCACAACCCCTCTGCCTGTATTGGAGAATTACAGCATTAATCTGCGAGTTCCTAAGGTATGGGCTCAGCAAAATAATATGGACTTAATTTTGCTGGAAGCAGAAGCTGCAGACGAGGGTTCTCAGCAAGGCAAAGATATTTCAGTCACTCCGACAGATGAAGATACAAAAGACCAGATTAAGCGCACACAGGATGACTACGAGGCTAAGAAGAAGAAAGTAGGTATGCCTTTAGAAGAGATTAAGATTAAAGTGCATAACCCTAATAACGTAATCATCATCAAAGAAGGCGATGTACTTATCGGATACTTGCTGCTAGAGAATCAAGCAGCACGCTTAGCCGGACGCGCTGGTGGATCTACTGGAGATGTTACTGAACGAATAGTGCAAGGTATTTTGACTAGTGTAGGTGATGCTATTAATGCTCCGTCGATTGTAAATGATCCTGAAGCATTGAATATCATCTATAATCTTGTGAAGCGCAACAAGCTAAAGTACAATGAGCTGAATGTCCGCTTCCTGCCACCTACAGCTACTACTCAGTTCAAACTACTGCCTTCCAAGTTTAGTCCTTATGGCGAGTCAGTATTTTATCCTGTGTTGTATACAGCACGATTGATGACTGCGTTAAGAACTTCTTTAGTTATTTATCGCTTGTCACGTGCTCCTGAGAAACGAGTGTTTAATATTGAAACAGGATTATCACGAGACGCCTCAGCGCTGATCGAAGAGGTTAAGGCTGAAATGAATCGTCGTGAAATAACTATTGACAAGTTAGGCACTATTGATAGTATGTCTTCGATCCTATCTACATTCGAGTCTATTTATCTCCCTATGGTAAATGGTAAGAAGTTTGTTGAGATGGAGACACAAGCTGGAGGCCAGCTCACTGACAAGGTTGAGGATATTAACTTAATCCTGAAAGAGTTACTCTCTGGTATTGGTATCCCTCCTGCACTCCTCGGATATGAACAAGACATTGAAAGTCGCGCTACACTGGCACAACAGAATGTAAAGTTTGCTCGACAAATTATCCAGATCCAGAAAGATATATCACACTCCTTAACTAAATTAATACTTGGTATCTACGTGATGGTAAATCCAAAGACTTACAACCAAGCTAAAGCATCTATGAGGCTTACATTAAAACCCCCAAGAACTCTGATGCTTGAAAAGATCGCTGAACTTGTTGATCAAGTTGACAAGCTTGTTGAAACACTCGGTAAGTGGGATTATCCTGTTGAGAAGATTGTTACTTACTTCTTAGGCGATATCATCGATCCAACAACCATGCAAATGGCTGGTATCGAAAAACGTATGCGTGAAAAGATCCTTGGCACTAAAGAAGGCGGTGAAGAAGGAGAAGGCGGTGAAGGATGGGGCGGAAAATGATAGAGCAGTTATTGGACACACTATATGAAGGGGACCACGGGTACCC
>Ga0114918_10004489_pt1 | contig 12116 bp, 16 predicted proteins | sample LantaG_FD_87015 | JGI IMG/M metagenome (GOLD analysis project Ga0114918, IMG submission 87015) | Deep subsurface microbial communities from Baltic Sea to uncover new lineages of life (NeLLi) - Landsort_02402 metaG | ecosystem: Environmental > Aquatic > Marine > Oceanic > Sediment | place... | reverse complement strand
CTATCAAGAAGTTTTGTGAAACTAAGAAAGAACTCCGAACCCCCGTTTTTTACTTGTCCATCATCACGCCTTATATCTCGTTTGCTGTCGGGCTGGCCGTGGGTATCCTGGCACGGGTTGACGCATTCGCCGCGTTCATACCTGATGCTGTACCAGGCTTGTCGCTGGTGATGACCGCCGCGCTGATTGGCGGTGGCGCGTCGATGGTGTACCGCATTGTTAAGGCGATCAAGACGTGGACTGAGAAGATTGCCGAGGTCACGCCGGTGCAACCATTACCGCCGGTGATAAACGTGGTGAACGATTGACACCAAACACGCCGCATTTTGAGAATGACGTTAAAGACACTTGGGGTACAGTTTCAAAACCAGTAACGCTTGAGGACGTGCAGAAAATGTATGAAATTCTTAGAGAATACGATACATTAGCAAAACTACCCTATAAAAGTTATTTGGTTAATATTGACCCAGGCAAGCCGCTTTATCAGCGTTGTGTTCCTAAGTGGTGGGAAGATGATTAACGGTTCGTTTGAACAGCCGTGGACTACGTTCCCAACCGGCAACCAGGAACCTGCCCATTGGACATTGGCCACGTATGCCGTGGGTTCAACGCTCAGAGCACCGAAAGCGGGCAACGGCGATACTGAGACAAAGGCGCTATGCGTGCCTGAATGCGTTCATAAACTGGATTGGCAGTTACCAGCCGAGGAACAACTAGGCGGTCCAAAGGCGCTTATTCTCGAAGGCAAGGCTGTCTACAAGATATTCGGCAAGTCTGCATTCCGGGCTACGTTGGCACAACAGTGGACAGTCACACCCGGCGCAGTATGTTCGCTCACTATTCCCGTGCAAGTACACGGCGGATTGAAGCCAGACGGAACGCCTTACAACGTAGACCGCGGCGCTGCATATTGGCGTGTGACGATTAACGGCACACCTGGCCCGTGGTTCACATTTATAGATGACTTTGACGACCGCGTATGGATGTGGTACTCTCCAGGCTTCAAGGCGCTGTATGGTACGGTCGATTTACTTATTGAGTTCGAGAGTCACACCCTGGCACCGGTTGACTTTTTCATCGACAACGTGCAATTCAATAGCGAGCAGCCGCAACCTCCACAGACAGAGTGCCCGAAGCCGCGCCCGGGATGGGAAAGCCGCACAACCGTGTTGGTTCATTTTGATGCGCCACATAGTGCATTTATTGAAGCCGCAGAATGGGCAGACGAAGATTACAGACGGCATGACGTAGCGAGAGCGTGGGACCCAGGCTTGTGGAGTCCGGGCTTGCGAGAAGTCAATATTAAATGCTGGCAGGATATACCAGACAGATTCCCGCCGGGATTAGTTGAGGATTGGGCAAAAGAATATTATCCATCGATCAATGCGAACATTACAAATGTCATCGCCTACGATCAAGGGGGTGATCCGCCTCCGCAGGGCAACGTACCGCAACCGATTGTGCATTATTCGGGCAATTTCGTGGGACTGCATCATTGTTTTCTAAAGCAGGACTGGGACAAGTACATCACAACCGCACGCCCGTCGGTGACAAAGTTTTTTGCTTGCGGTGATATGCTGGCTGGCCGTGCGTTACAACCGCAGATGCTGAACGTGTGGCGTAAACACGTTGATAAGGATGGCGAATGGTTGATTGGCGACATCCGCGCAAACGCAAAGAAGTTCTTCTATTTGTACCATAACGAGCTAGAGCTGCATTGCTGGAAGAACAACCTGACCGAAGCGCAGGTATTGGATGGGCCGGTTAAGATCGTTATGGAATCCATCAACGAAACAGTCCCGTCAAACAACGCACAGCACATTAACAGGGCGGTAGAGTTTGACGTTAATTTCTCCGAGTTTCTGCACGCTGAATATGGGGATAACGTACACGCTGGATTGATGACAGTGGCAGTTGGTAATCCGCTTGAGGAAGAAGTGCCGTTATTGCTACCGTGCGCGAAGCTATCACACGAGCGCGGGGACTTCTTATCCTACCACGGATATTGGGCAGCAGATCGTGGTAATTCTTATTTGGATGACGGGTATCCCTGGCACGCTGGACGTTGGGAAGAATGGGACATCGAGTTCAATAAACACGGTTACTATCCAAGGTATTATTTGGGCGAAAGTGGAATTTGCGCCACATATCCAGAAAGCCACGGCACTAATTTTATATCAACACGCGGATGGAAAACCTGTGGCGACTTCCCAAATTACATCAAGCAGATTGAGGAATTTAACGAGTTGCTGCAAATTTGGAACGAGTGGCACCAGGGACGTTGCTATGGTATTACGCTGTTCATCTACGGAGCTTGGGGCTGGGACGATTTCGACTTCAATCCCGGTGATTTGGCATTACTGCGTGAGGCGATGAAGGTCTACGCATGATTACGTTTCCAAATGTAAAAAGAATTATGACAATTCGCGCACAAACCATTAACGTAGGCAAAAATGGATAGTTTCGACATCGTATTAAAAGACGGGGCGCGGTATGTATGCACGCTCATTACTGAGCAACCAGCACCGCCTGCCACACTTGTGCCGTATTCACAACGCGATCCGCGCTGGGCAAATGAGGTTTACAGCACCGGCTCTACGTTTGCAAAGAACGGTTGCCTGGTTGTTTGTGTGGCGATGGTCGTGAGTGCCGCATATCCAGACAGGATACTACCGCCTGAGGTGGCTGAGAACTTGAAGCGCGCTGGTTGTTTCGTTGGCGACTATTTGAGCCGTCCTTCACGCATACCAGACGCATACCCACGATTATCTTGGGATGGTGTGATACATTGGCGCGACAAGCCTGCGGATATGGCGTTTGTGCGTAGCGAGCTTGCTCAGTATGGGTGCGCGGTTGCAGAAGTTGCATTCAATCCGCAGTACCCTGTTTACTGGGTGGATGCCAATAAGGTTACGCACTGGAACCAACATTTTATTGTGATAACCGAACTAACCGCAGATGGTGACGTGCTGATAGCCGACCCGTGGGACGGAGATTTCAAGTTGTTGGGCGCGTCACGCTATAGCCTACCTGGTTGGACGGCATCCCGCGCATTGACAGGACTGAGGTTGGTGAGGCCTAATGTGCAAGCGTAGCAAAGAGGACATTTACGAACAGTTGATACAGCTTGACAACACGCTGGTGCGGATTGCGGTTGCGCTGGAGCGCATAGCCGAGAATGGTATGTTGATTGACTTTGAGAGCATAGACTGGGACGTTGAGGACGGCGAATAGTGGATGAATTGCGGTATGTAATTATGGCGGTATGTGTTATCGCCATATTCTCCTGGTGGCGTGCAGGACGTAAAAATGTGCGGTTCGTGTTAAGCCGCTGGTCCGTGATGCTGATACCAGCGGCGCGGTTAGTATTTTATGCTATCAAGTTTTGCGATGTATGCACACCAGCCACCCTTAACCAAATATCGAGCGGAATGATTCTTTGGACAATGATTGTATTAGCTATATGGGGGTGGATGGTGGCTGATGAATGAGATTGTGAAGCTGATACTGGGTGCACTGCTGGCATCTATACCGGCTTATTATATTATGTTCTCACAACGCAGAAAGAATTTATCAGAGGGCGACGCCAGCAGTGCAGAGGCTGCCGCAAAGCTGAACGCGCAGACCATCGCAATGATTGGATCAATGCGTACTGACCTGGCACAACAGAAACACGACACAGAAGTATTGCAAGACAAGGTGTATTTACTGGAGCAGCAGTTAAAAAACGAGCGCATGGCAAACGTGCTCTATAAAGAGTACATTAACTATTTACTGCATGGCAGCGAGGACAATCGGGCGCAAATTGAAGAGCACGGGAGCGTTCCGGTATTCATACCGATTACACTGCAAGCGTTTGAAGCAGCACATAACGCCTAACAAGGGAGCGTGATTTGAGCGATACAGGACGCGAGGCGGCATATTACAAGTGGGGCGACCCATCCGCCGACCAACGCATCGAACATTCGTGGAACGAGGTCGCTGAGTATTTTAACAGCAAGCGTGAAACTATCCGCAGCACAGCGCGCAAGTACAGAGCGCTGCACGCGGGTGAGTTTACGGAACAGGACGCACCTCACCTATTGAGCATTGACGGCGTAACGGCAGAGGAACACCTGCCAGATGAGGAAGATGTCTACCGCCGGGCTTGTGCTGAGTACGAGCAGACGCGCAAACTATACGACAGGAAAGCGCATCAGCACATTGACTTTGACAGCGGTCCGGTGGCAATCGTTGAGGTAGCAGACTTACACGCCGGGGACATCGGGGTTGATTATGAACGGGCATTCGCTGAAGCCGAGTTGATACGGGACACCCCAGGGATGTACGTTATTACCGTCGGGGATATGGTCAACAATTTTATCATCGGCACATTATCACAGGCCCGGTCCGGAACGCGGTTAAGCATCCCGGATGAGTGGGCATTATTGCGGCGCTATTTGAAGATTATCGCTCCGAAGTGGTTATTGGCGGTGGGCGGCAATCACGACCAGTGGACCACAATGCTAACGGGCGTGGATTATTTCGCTGATCTGGTAGGACAGATTAAGAGCCGTGTTATTTACGACAGCGACGATGTACTATTTACGGTGAATGTGGGTGACTGGGCGATACCGTGCAGGGCGCGTCACAAGTGGCGGGGTAACAGTATCTACAACGTGACGCACGCCATAGAACGGGCAGCAAAGTTTGACCAGGATTTCATTATCGGATTCGGGGCGCACACGCACACGGGCGGATACACGCGGGATATGAACGTGGGCGGATCGGATGGAATAGCAGTGCAAGCCGGAACATACAAGCGCATTGATGGTTATGCGCGGCGGATTGGATTTGCGAGGCCTAACCCGTCCACTGCTGTATCGGTGGTGATCGATGCGGAGTTTCACAGCCTGACCGGGTTCAACAACCTCCAGGCGTGTGCTAATTATATGAATTATGTTTATGAATGAGCCGATTACGTTTATTGGCACCATTGCGCCACTACAAACGGCGATCACGATTTCAAGTGAGGGCGGTTGGCGGGTGAAGATTGACATACCGGCGAATCAGGAAGGGGCAGCGTTGGAGCTGCTCACGATGCGCGAGAAGCGGTTAAGAATTACGATAGAGGAAGATATTGAGGGGATAGGTAGTGAGCGAAGTAAAGCTGTTAATAGGCGAAGCGCAAAAGAACGAATCTAGCAAGGCGATACAGGCTTGCAATGATTACCTGCGAATGGGCGTGGGGCGTTCTATTGCAAAACTTCATCAATGCTACATTGACCCTTCATACAAAAACGAGCCACCAACCACATCATTTCGCTGGATGGGAGAATGGTCAAGGAAGTTCGATTGGGTAAAACGCGCTGAGGAATGGGACGCACAGGAAGAACAGCGCAAAACAGAAGCGTACAATCTCGCAATGAAAAACGGGCTTGCTCTGGATTATGAGCGGGTCAACAGCCTAAAGAGATTGGCATTGTTTTTGGAATCACAGGTTTATGAACAAGGCGAAACAGGAAGGTATCATAACGTGTGGTTGCCAGATTCTAAGTCAATTGGTTTTGGAGAGTATGCAGAGATTGTTGACATTGAGCGTTTTAACGCAGGTCTGATCCAGCAATTCAGGGGGGCGCTTGACGATTTGGCAAAGGAAACGGGTGGACGTATTAACAAGCAAGAGATCGGCGGTGTGAATGGTGGTCCAGTTACATTCAAGGTAGTCTATGACGATACAGAGCCAGGGGCTTAGTACCTATGAGATTCACTTACGCAGACCGCACGCAAAGCAACGAGAGTTCATTGACGGCTATGCAAAGCGTAATGTTCTCAGGGCTGGAAGGCGCAGCGGGAAAACAACGGGCATCGGCATTTACACGGTTGGACAGTTTATCAAGCGCAAGCGCGTTTTATACGCCACGCCAACGGCTGATCAGTTGGGCAAGTTTTGGTTTGAGGTCACGAAAGCATTGAGCGAACCTATTGCAGCAGGCGTATTGTACAAAAACGAAACCGAGCACGTTATTGAAGTGCCTGGCACGGAAACGCGCATCAGGGCAAAGACGGCATGGAACGCTGACACTTTGCGCGGAGACTATGCAGACGTGCTAATATTTGACGAATGGCAGTTGATGAACGAAGATGCGTGGGGTGTGGTTGGTGCTCCAATGCTGTTGGATAACGACGGTGACGCGGTGTTTATTTACACACCGCCGTCTATCAGATCGCGCAGTATATCAAAGGCGAAAGACCCGATGCACGCCGCAAAGATGTTTAAGACTGCGAGTGCCGATAAAACAGGACGCTGGAAAACGTTTCACTTTACGAGCCTGGATAATCCATACATCAGCGCCGTGGCATTGCGCGACATCGTGCAGGACATGACCGGGTTTGCATATCGTCAAGAGATTCTAGCCGAGGACGTTGAAGATAACCCGTCTGCGATGTGGAAACGTAACTGGATTGAAGATAAGCGAGCACTGATGGTTGATGACCTTGACCGCGTGGTGATTGCAGTTGACCCGTCGGCTACGAGTACCGGCGACGAATGCGGGATTATCGGCGGTGGGATGAAAGTGCAGGACAGCATGCCGCACCTCTACGTTTTAGAGGATGCGAGCTTGCAAGGTTCCCCTGATGAATGGGGTCGGGCTGTGGCAACCATGTATCATAAACTGAATGCCGACAGCGTAGTAGCAGAAGCCAATAATGGTGGCGAAATGGTAACGCATGTAATTAAAACCATAGACGCAAACATACCAGTGAAATTGGTACACGCGAGCAGGGGAAAGGCCGTGAGAGCCGAGCCGGTAAGCGCAATATACGAACAAGGGAGAGGCCATCACGTTGGGTCGTTCCCTTCACTGGAGGATGAAATGTGTCAATGGGAACCTGGTAGCGAAAGCCCAAACAGAATGGACGCATTGGTGTGGCTGGGGACTGAATTAGTGTTAGGTCATCAAGGGCGGTTCTTCGGATGAGTATAATGCAACGCACACCTACATTTATGGAGCGCATCAAGAGCGTATTTGCGCCACAGGTGAAAGCCATACCGCAGAAGCTGGTATTGTGGCCGACGTGGAAAGAGGGGCAACCGGAATGGCAGATGACTGACCTGTCTGCGTATATTGAAGAAGGCTTTAACGCCAATGCCCTGATCTATTCAGCGATAATGTTCAAAGTACGCGCGGCTTACACCGCAGCCCTGCGCGGGTATAAGGGCACGCGAGATGAGCCGGTGCTGCTGCCATACGGAAATGAGCTGTCATTATTAGTGGACCGTCCTAACCACTTCCAGTCGTTTGCTGAACTGCAAGCCGAGATGATTGTATATTTTAACCTGATGGGCAACGCTTATATCTGGTTTAACAATCGCTCTGGTAGTGAGTATCCTAAATCGTTCTATAACTTGCGCCCGGACTGGGTGCATCACATCTATGCCAAGAAGGAACTGAAGGGCTACGTGTACGCACCGGACGGCATGGCATTGACCGACGGCACACCGCTGCTACCGCAGGACGTGATGCACGTCAGACTGCCGAATCCAGGCGACCCGTATGCCGGGATGGGCAAAGGGCTATCACCGATTATGCCCGCCGCGTGGTCTGCGGATGTGGATAACAGCGCCACAAAGTGGCTCAAGAAGTTCTTTGACGAAGGCGCAATGCCGCGGTATATGTTGTCCGTAGATTCACCATTGACGCAGCAGATTATTGATGAAGGGACTGAAGCGTGGATGGATAGGTACGGCGGAAATTCTAACTGGATGAAGCCGTTGATTATGGGGCGTGGGGCAACCGCCACCCGCGTAGGATCGACGTTTGCCGAGCTGGATATGGGCGGACTGGATGCACGGAACGAGAGCCGCATGGTGATGCCGTTTGGCGTACCATTGACGCTGATCGAGTCACGCCCGGAGCTGGTGCAATCGACGTATAACAACAAAGAAGCGGATTACACGATGTTTCTGAAAACAACGCTCATTCCAGAGCTTGAGATGTTCGAGCAGGAATGGCGCTACTATCTGCGGTCTACCGACGGCACACAGTTCGCACAGTACGACATGGACAACGTGCCGGGGTACATTGACAAGAATCTCAAGCTGGCACAAGTGCAGGCAGCGTGGGATAACGGCGCGGCAACGCGGCGGGAATACCGGCATCTGCTGGGCTTGCCCGTCACTCCTGCGGATGATGTATACAAGATACCCGTTATGAGTTCTGTAATGGTCGCGTCACAAGCTATGCCGCGCGCACCGCAGACCGAAAGCGGCAGCGATAGTTCAAGTGAGGACGAAGGCGCAAACAAATCACTTGACGACGAACACCACAGGGCAAGTAAAGCGTTATCACGGGACAAGAAGCTCAAGATAGGGCGGATGCTGGACAGAGGCGCGGTAGCCTGGGAAGCGAAGTACCGGGAAGCCGCAGCGAAACAGTTTGAGCGTGACCGGCGGGAAGTGCTGGCAATCATCAGGGAAAGCCAGAAGTCGGCATACAAAGAGGCGAAGTCAATCGAGTGGCTATCAATTATGATGGAGGTCGCGGCATACTTACAGAAACAGAGCGCGGACAAGTGGCGCTCCACGTTTGTGCCGATTACCAGCGCGACGATTACCGAGCAGGGCAAGAATCTGAATGCGGCGTTTGGGATGCAATTCGATGTTAGAAACTTACTCGCAGAGGACTGGTATCAATCGTATATGATGCAATTCGCTGACCCGATAACGAATACTTCAAACGAGGAGCTGCACGATATATTCGCCCGTGGGCTGGCTGAGGGTTGGAGCGTGCCGACGATGCAGAAAGCGGTCAACTTAACGTTTGACCAGTGGATTAAGGGCAATGTCAACGCCGATGATATTCACTTTGCGCTGGATAGGCTGCCACCGCACCGCACCGAGATGATAGCGCGGACTGAGACAATGCGCGCCAGTAACGCCGGCGCAAATGCGCTATACAAGGATTGGGGCGTGCATCAGAAAGAATGGCTGGCTACAACAGGAGACAACAGAACCAGACCAACGCATCTGGCTGCAAATGGACAGGTGGTGAACATTGACAGCTATTTCACGGTTGGCGGGGCGTCACTGAAGCACCCTGGCGACCCAAGTGGACCGCTGGAAGAAACGATCAACTGCCGATGTACTGAGTTGCCCGTAGTCGTGCTACCAGGTGACGAGGAGCTGCCCGCGATTGAAGGACTTGAGACTGTGGCGATAGGCGCACAATGATGGCGGATTTGCTATTGTCACGATTAACCCGAAAGGAGTAGACGATGAAACACTGCGAGAAATGCGGTAGACCGATGATAGAGTACAAGAGCAATGGTGGCGACTACTGGGTGTGCGTATCCTGCGGACACCGTGAGGAGAAGCGCAACGTGCCGCAGCCCGTCGCCGTTGGACCGAGCGAGGTGAAACTATGACAAGCGAGCGTTATCCGATGTGCAAAGACCAGCCAGCGCAGATTGATTGTAGGCGTGAGGATTGCAAGTATCACCAAGACGGCGCGTGCGTCAATGTGTCACCTGCTATCACGATAAAAGGCACTGCTGAGGCGCGATGCTGGTCATTTACAGAACGTTTACCAGAGTTGAAGCCGTGCCCGTTCTGTGGAGATGATGCGTATATGTCTGAAGATGTAAAGTATCATGGATTTTGTGTAGAATGTAGCCATTGTGTTTCGAAAACAGGAAATCATACATCGAAAGAGTATGCCATCGATGCTTGGAACAAGAGGACACCGTGACGCTCACCTGTCCGCGCTGCTTCAGGACGCTTGCCATCCGAGTTGGGCGTGACTGCTACGAGCTGCGGACTACGTGCCCATACTGCGGGCAGGCTATCACCGTCGAGGTAGGGACACCGACAATGGAGAAGCAGCGTGATAGACAGTCGTGACTTGTGGCTGGCAATCCGGCAGGCGTTGCTGATGGTCGTTGACGCCATCGAGCGCGAGCTTGACTTGAACCCGCGTACCGCACAACTGCGGCGCGAGACTAAACATAACCCGTGAGGAGTGAATGATGAAACGAACAAAAAAGAATAAGAAAAGCGAAGATATATACTTTAAGAGGAGCGACGGTCTTTGGTATGCTGCCGTAAGGGGTTGTGATTGGTCAACCATCATAGTAAAAATTGGGACTGATGACGATAAAAAAAAGTACGAAGAAGAGAAAGCACGATAACCCGAAAGGAGTTGAACAATGGATAAAGTAGAATTTGAAGCCGTCATTTATGCGATGCACTGGTGGGCAACTAGCCGCAAGGATAGAGAGCCTCGTGTAGATTCTGTAGAACTGCGCGGTATTGAATGTGACGATGCGACACAAGAGCAATTGGTTACATTCTTCCGTGGACATGGCGCATACAAGATAACAGTTGAGAAGATACAGGTGGCATGATGAAAAACTTTCTGAAAGCATTGGTGTACAGCTATATTGTGATCCTTTTTGTATTGGTGCTTTCTGGTTGGATGGCGTGTACTGTTTTTTGTTTTTGTGGGGATATCTATAACCTGAATCGGAGTGAGATGATGAGTAAAGGTATCATAGAATGCAAAGGGCCATACGTAGAGGGTGCTGTATTGTTGCCAGAAGGCATGACTATCATCAATATAAATTTACATTACAAGTGGGATTCTGACGATTACCTGCTGATGGTAGAACATCCCGACATACCAGAGCGCGGTCAATTTAATATGTTTCTACCGTGGGTTATGATTAGCTACGGACAAGACGAGCAAGGAAACAAGACGGTCACAGATTGGTAGTTACGAGAACACACATAACATAACAAGCGAATAAGGCAGTCTGACAACAGAACGCCGCTGAGCATCACTGAGTACAAACCAGTGAAGGCTAGCGGCGTTTTTGCATTCTAGGAGGGAATATGGAACACGAATACAAGACATTTGATTTCCAGGTTAAAGAATTCGACTTTGACGGGCGCACCGTTGAGGGCTACGCGGCTGCGTTTGGCAATATCGATTTAGGGTCAGACATTATCCATCCGGGCGCATTCTCAAAGACGCTGGCAGAGCGTGGTGGAAAAGTAAGATTCTTGTGGCAGCACGACACGCACGAACCCATCGGGAAGCCAATCGAGATGCACGAGGATGACAACGGCTTGTTTATGAAGGCTATTATCTCCGATACTACCCGTGGGCGTGATGCGCTGGCTCTGCTAAAGGATAACGCCATTAACGGGCTATCCATCGGCTACGACGCCATACCAGGCGGGACGGACTTCTCGAAGAATACCGGCGGTGAAACAGTCCGCAACCTGCGCGAATTGCGCTTGTGGGAAGTGAGCCTTGTGTCAATGCCGATGAATGAGAACGCCACGATAACGGCGCTGAAAGAGGACAACAAATCAATCAACCTTACAGAGCGCGTTGATTCTGTGCGCGATGCTTTCCGTACACAGTTCAATCCAAATGACGGCGAGTTTAGTTCTGTTCCGTCTCCTACTGAAAACGGTAATTACTATTATGTAAGCACCGTATTTGATGACCACTTAATTGTAGAGGACGAGGGTGAGGACGTGTATTACAGCGTTGGATATGTAGTTGACGCGGATGGAAACTATACGTTTGCTCCAAAGTCAGAATGGACGCCTGGAGAATACATTTTTATCCCAACGATGAAGGACGCCGATATTACGCTGCAACGCAAACAAGAAGCGTTGACGATTGCGCGCAATGCGCTGTCACAGATTGAAACGATGTTAGCAGATATAGCACCCGCCGAGGACGCGGGCCGCGTAGATGACGCACTTAACGAAGGGGCCGGGCCGGACGTACAGCCACCCACCTCAGAGGATACAGAGCGTGAACGTTTGGAATTACTATCACAAATCGAGACTTTTGAGGAGGTTTAACGATGGAGTACATCAAAACTGATGAACTCTTTGAACAATCCCAGGTATTGATTAAGGACGCTAAGGCGCTGGCTGGCAACAAAGAAGCTACCGCCGAGGACCTTGACAACGCATCAAAGATGTTCAAAGACGCGAAAGGACTGCGCGAGCGCGGTTCTATGTTGCAGGAGTTGGAAGTTATGGCGTCGCAGGTTACACTGCCCGCCCCTCCAGCTCAGAAAGCCGGCGGGTTCAAATCGCTGGGCGAGATGCT
>Ga0114918_10004488_pt1 | contig 12117 bp, 11 predicted proteins | sample LantaG_FD_87015 | JGI IMG/M metagenome (GOLD analysis project Ga0114918, IMG submission 87015) | Deep subsurface microbial communities from Baltic Sea to uncover new lineages of life (NeLLi) - Landsort_02402 metaG | ecosystem: Environmental > Aquatic > Marine > Oceanic > Sediment | place... | reverse complement strand
TTGCCAATGCCCTGCGCATTGCCGAGGGCCTGAAGGCTTCGCTGTGATGCCCCCAACCCCTGAGGTCGTTCGGATTCGGGAGCGTGACGAGGGCCTCCATCCCTGGACCCTCTGGGGCAGCTATCTGAGCGATCGCCAGTGGGGCACGGTGCGGGAGGACTATTCCGCCGACGGTGATGCCTGGCGCTCCTTTCCCCACGACCAGGCCCGCTCCCGCGTCTATCGCTGGGGTGAAGATGGCTTGCTGGGAATCTGTGATGAGCAGTGCCGTTTGTGTTTCTCGGTGGCCCTCTGGAATGGGGCCGATCCGATCCTCAAGGAGCGACCCTTCGGCCTGGGCAACCCCGAGGGCAACCACGGCGAAGATCTCAAGGATTACTACTTCCACCTCGCCAATACCCCCACCCACAGCTTCATGCGGGGGCTTTACAAGTATCCCCAGACCGAATTTCCCTATCAGCAGCTGGTGGATGAAAACGGGCGGCGCAGCCGCAGTGAGCCTGAATATGAGCTGGTGGATACGGGCATCTTTGCCGAAAGTCGGTACTTCGACGTCTTTATTGAGTATGCCAAGGCGTCAGCCACCGATCTGCTGATTCGCATCCGGGTTATCAATCGCGGCCCCGATCCTGCCCCCCTCACCCTGCTGCCCACCCTGTGGATGCGCAACACCTGGGGCTGGGGCTATCCCGACGAGCAGCGCCAGCCGATGGGCCTGAACGGTGACGCCCTGGTCACCGGTGATCTGCCCCAACTGGGGGCCTATGAGTTGCTCTGCCGGGATGGTGGCACCTGGTTGTTCACCGATAACGAGACCAACCACCAGCGCCTCTACGGCCAGTCCAACCCCACCCCTTATCAGAAGGATGGTTTTCACCGCTATCTGATCGGTGCTGAGGAGCAGGCCATTAATCCAGCCCAGTGCGGCACCAAGGCGGCCCGGCTGTTGCAGCGCACCCTGGCGCCTGCTGAGGAGTGGACTGTCGAGCTGCGCCTCCGTCAGCTCGACAGGGTGGGGGCTGCCGGGGCCAATGAGCCTGCCTTTGGCGCCGCCTTTGATGCCCTTTTCCAGGAGCGGGAGGCGGAATCGGCGCAGTTCTTTGAACACACCCTGCCGGGGCTCAATGCCGAAGACCGCCTGATTCACTCCTCCGCCCTGGCGGGCTTGCTGTGGTGCAAGAAGTACTACGGCTGGAGCGTCTTTCGCTGGCTGGAGGGGGATCCCACCCAGCCCACGCCACCTGCTAACCGCTGGCAGTCTGATACGGCCCTTTGGAAACGACTCCATGCCCACCATGTGATCTCGATGCCGGATGCCTGGGAGTACCCCTATTTCTGCCAGTGGGATCTCATGTTCCACGCGGTGGCCTTCGCCATCTTCGATCCGGAGATGGCCAAGCAGCAGGCGATGTTGCTGCGTAGCCCCCACTTCACGGCCCCCAGCGCCCAGACCCCCGCCTATGAGTGGGCGCTCTCCGACCCCAATCCGCCGATCGGCGCCTGGGCGGCAATGCGGATCTACCAGATAGACCGCAAGCAGAGCGGCCAGGCAGATCAGCCTTTTCTGCGGGCCGCCCTGCGCAAGCTGTTGCTCGAATACGGCTGGTGGGCAAACCGAAACGATCGCTCCGGCGACAACGTGTTTGAAGGCGGCTTCCTCGGCCTCGACAACATCGCCGTGTTTGACCGCCGCTTTCCCCTGGCTGATGGCAGCCGCATCGAGCAGTGCGATGGCACGGCCTGGATGGCTTCCCTCAGCCTCAATCTGCTCAACATTGCGGTGGAGCTGAGCCGAGAGGAGCCTGAGTATGCCGATACCTGTGAGCGCTTCGTTTACGACTTCACCCAACTGGCGATCACCTTGAATGCCCCGTCGGATCGAGGCTTTATCAACTGGGATGACGAGGACGGTTTCTACTACGATGTGATCAAGCGGCCGGATGGCAGTAGCGACTACCTACGCACTCGCTCGCTCTCCGGCCTAGTGCCCCTGCTTGCTGTAGCGAGCTTCGATCGCGAAACGGTGAATCGTGTTCCAGTGCTGGATGTGCGAGAGAGCTTGGCCTGGTTTGTGCACGAGCGCACCACTCCCACCTGGTTGGAGCAGAATCTCGGACGATGGAATAACGACCGTATTCTCTATACCCTCGTGCCAGAAGATCGCCTGCGGCGGATCTGTCAGCGGTTGTTCGATGAGGAGGAATTTCTTTCCTCCTATGGGATTCGCTCCCTGTCCAAGGTGTACCGGGACCAGCCCTATTCTTTCACCGAGGGCTCCGACAGCCAGATCTTGGCCTACAGCCCTGCAGACAGCCCGGTGGCAATGTTTGGGGGCAATTCCAACTGGCGTGGGCCGGTGTGGATGCCGATGAACTTCCTGCTGATCGAGTCGTTGCAAAAATACGCCCACTACTACGGTGACAGTTTCCAGGTGGAGTTCCCCACGCGCTCTGGCAACTGGCTCAATCTCTGGGAGGTGTCGCTGGAGCTCGAGAAGCGCCTGGTGGGGATCTTCCGCCGCGATGGAGCTGGGCGGCGGGCCTTCAATGGCGAAGTTGAGCTGTTCCAGAACGATCCCCATTGGCGAGATCTGCTCCTTTTCAATGAGTATTTCCACGGCGAAGACGGCCGTGGTGTGGGTGCCTCCCACCAGACCGGCTGGAGCGCCACGGTGGCCAAGATGGTCAACCAGTTGAGCCGTTATCCCGCTCCTTAAGGCGCGGCTCTTCCGGCTTATTTAATTAGTTAATTAATTAATTTTTTATCCTTGCCCAGCTATGGCCCATCCCTCCCACCCCAGCGAGCTTCCCGGCCCTTCCTTGGCCATTTCGCCCTTGCCCAATCCCTCCCAGCTGGAGGTGGCCGATGGAGCCCACTTCGAAGTGGTGATCATTGGCAGCGGAGCCGGTGGCGGCACCCTGGCGCGCCATTTGGCCCCCAGTGGCCTCAAGATTTTGGTGTTGGAGCGTGGCGACTGGCTGCCCCAGGAACCTGAGAATTGGAATGCCGAGGAGGTGTTTCAGAAAGGCCGTTACATCTCCAAAGACGTATGGTATGACAAGCATGGCAAGCCGTTTCAGCCCGGTAGCCATTACTTCGTGGGTGGGGCAACGAAGATGTATGGCGCGGCCCACTTCCGCCTGCGCCAACAGGATTTTGAGCAGCTACAACACTTCGACGGCATCTCACCGGCCTGGCCCCTGCACTACAGCGATTTCGAGCCCTATTACCAGCGGGCCGAGGAGATGTATCACGTGCATGGCCAGAGGGGGGAAGATCCCACCGAGCCCCCCTGCAGTGGTCCCTATCCCCATCCACCGGTGGCCCATGAGCCCCGCATTCAGAAGCTGGTGGATGATCTGCGATTGGCCGGGTTGCATCCCTTCCATGCCCCTACCGGGGTGATGCTGGATGAGGCCAACATGGCCTTTAGCCGCTGCCGCAGGTGCAATTGCTGCGATGGTTTTCCCTGTCTTGTGCATGCCAAATCCGATGCGGACGTGCTCGGCATGCGGCCGGCCCTGGCTGCTCCGAATGTGTCGCTGCTGACCCGGGCCCAGGTGCGGCGGCTGCGCACGGATGCTTCAGGGCAAAGCGTGCAGGCGGTGGAGCTGGAGCGCGACGGTGAAGCGATGACCGTGCGGGGTGATGTGGTGGTGGTGAGTTGTGGTGCCGCCAATTCGGCCCGGCTGCTGTTGATGTCAGCCAACGACCAGCACCCCCGGGGCCTGGCCAACGGCTCCGACCAGGTGGGCCGCAACTACATGTTCCACAACAGCAAGGCCATGGTGGCCCTGGCCCATGAGCCGAACACCACCGTGTTCCAGAAGACGCTCTCGATCAACGACTGGTATCTGGGGGATGCCGACTTCGACTATCCGATGGGCAACATCCAGATGACGGGTAAGACCAACGGCACGATCATGAAGGGCTATGCGCCGCTCGAAACCTTCCTGATGCCCGGTTGGTCGATGGACAAAATCGCTGAGCACGCGATTGATTTCTGGATCTCTTCAGAAGATCTACCGGACCCCAACAACCGGGTGACCATCGATGGCGAGGGGCAGATTCATCTGGACTACACGCCCAACAACCCAACCGCGGCCCAGCGGCTCTACGGCCGGCTCACCGGGATGCTGGATCAGCTCTATCTCAAGAAGCATTTGGTGGAGCGCCAGATTTATGTCAAGAACGCCATGGGTGTTGGGGCCATAGCGCACCAGGCCGGCACCTGTCGCTTCGGCGAGGATCCGGCCACCTCGGTGCTCGATCTCAACTGCAAGGCCCATGAACTCGACAACCTTTATGTAGTTGATACCAGCTTCATGCCGACGATCGGGGCCGTTAACCCCTCCCTGACGGCCATCGCCAATGCCCTGCGGGTCGGCGACCATCTGCGCGAACGCCTCGGTCGTTGAACCATTTTCCGGCGGCGGATCCCCTCGGCCTCGACCCTGCCTGGGTTGGGGCCCCACCCTTGATCGCCCTGGAGGAGGCCCTCAACCATGACCTGCTGGCCTCGGGCCTCAGCCGCCAGGAGTTCATCCGGCGACTGCTCGCCCGGGTGCATCACTCCAGCCTGATCCCCTTGCTCTGGTTACTGCCGCGGCGCTGGCGCCTGACGCCGGCCGAGCTGCCCGAATCGCTGCGGGATCTGGGCGTGGTGTTGCGCGACCAATTGCTCAGCCCCCTGCTGCTGGCCAGCCTGTTTGATGAGCTGGGCCATCTGCTGCCGCCACCTGATCGGGCCCAGCCCTCTGCCCTGGAGCTCTGGCGGGGTGGCCGGGAGGCCCTGCCCTCCACGATCGCCGCCCTGCTGGCCGAGGCAGAACAGGCCAGCTGCCGATCGGTGCCGCCACCCCCCACTCCCTCCCCTACTCCACCTGCCACTCCGGCTGGCCCAGGCCCAACCCTGGTGTGGCACAACACAGGCCTGCCGGCGGGCCCCAGCCCCAGGCAGGGCCAGGCCAACCGGCTACTGGCCCGGGTGCTCAACCGGCTGGGTGCCCGGCTGGCGGGCCCTGCCCCCTTGAGCTCCGAGCTGGCTGGCCGTTTTGAAGGCTGCGGCACCACCGCCGAGCTGTTTGATCGTTTTCAGGCGGGGGGCTGGCAGCTCAGGGCCCGCTGGCGCAGCAGTATCGCCAGCTTTGGGTTGGGTGCCAGCCTGCATCTGCCCGAGCGTGGCTGGTGCCAGGTGGCCCTGGCGCTGCCCATGCGCACGGGCTTTCTCGATGCCCAGGGCCAGGAGCGGCTGACCCTGCTGCCCCACTGCGCCCTGGAGCTGGAGCTCAGCCGCGGCGATGATCAGTTGCTGGTCCAGTGGTATCAGGGCACCGAGGGACTGTGCGGCTGGGAACCCCTCAATGATCAGCCCCGCCCCTGGCAGAACGATCGGGCCAACGGCACCGTTCGCTACGCCGACGCCATCCGATCGGAGCCTGAGTTGGCCCGCTTGGCGCGGCTTACGGAGGTTGTGGCGCTGGTGCACAACCGGTTGGCCTCCAGCCGCCAGCTGATGCTTGGTGGTTACGGCCCCCTCGGCCTCTGCATCGACAGCGTGGCGCTGCTGCAGCAGGCCCTCAGCGGCAGCTGTGATCACTACCCGCTGCTACTCCATGGCATCTGGCGCCAGTACCTGCTGGCTGAGAGCCTGGCGATCGAGCCCCGGCTAGCGGCCGAGTCGGCCGCCCTGCTGGCTGCCAATCGGAGTTACCAGCAGGCCCTGGAGGCCCTGCCGATCGACCTGGCCCACCATGGTTCGGAGCGCAGCAACGCCTGGGGCCGGCTGCGCAGCACCCTGCCGCTGGTCAGTCCGTTTGCCCTGGTGCAGCGGATCCAGGCCGATCTACAGCCCGATCCATCCAGGCCAGGCTCCGCAGGATCAGGCTGACCACGGCCGGGCGATGGCGTGGGGAGAAGGGCCCGCTTCGGCCGTTGTGGCCCATGCCGGCCACCACCTGCCGCCTCACCCCGCCGGCCAGGCGTGCCTTGTTCCAGTTGGAAAGGGGCAGCAGCGGCGAGCGGCCAGGAAATAGCAGCTGGCCCAGGGCCGCCACCGGATCGCGGCTGCCCACCACCATGGCGATGCCTGCCACCTGGCTGAGGCGCTGGTTGCCGCTGAACACGCCACAGAAGGTGAGGATCTGCACAGGGCAGCGGCAGATCACCTGCAGCACATCGGCCATGCCCATCGCCATCTCGCCGCCGCCGCTGTAGCCCAGCAGCACGATCCGCTGGTCGCTGCCCTGGCGCAGGCCGCCCTCCACCAGCCGCTGGGCCACCTTCAGGGCCAGTTCGTAGTTGAGAATTGGCCCGTAGCGGCGGTCGGCTGAGATCCCCACCTTGATCACGTTGTTGGCCTGCACTAGGGCCGTGCAGATCCCGCTCACCAGCGGATTGGGGTGACTCTCCTGCAGGGCGAACAGGCGCCGCCAGAACCAGCGACTGCCGGCGTCGGCGGCCAATTCCGCCGGGCTGATTGTGTAGGTCTCGATCGCCTCGATCAGCACCGTCCCGGCGGGGAGCTGGGCCGCTAGCTCCGCCAGCAGGGCCGCCACCCGCGGCGGGTGTTGCTCCGTGCTCTGGTGGATGCCGTCGAGATACACCACATAACACTGTGCCGATGGCTTGGCGGCCGAGCTGGCCTGCTCAGCAAACATGCTGGCCGGATCGGGCAGCTCCCCCAGCCAGCCGTTCCAGAAGGCGTAATGTCCTGCCACCGAGTAGATGCCCGCGATCGGCACCAGCAGACCCACCAGCCAGGCCAGCAGGATGGCTAGCTCCTGAAGATCGTTGGATGGCTCCGGGCCGAACCGTTCCAGGCCGCCGCGGAGCAGGGCGGCGATCACGAGCACCCCGCCCATCAGTAGGCAGCCGCTGAGGCCGATCCGCAGCCAGCGCCTTCCCAGGCCAAAGAAGCGGGCGGCCCGCCCCCTCATCGGCCCAGGCTGTCGGCCAGCCGCCGGTAGCCCCGCTGCCAGCCCTGGTAGAAGAGAGCGCTCACCAGCAATAGGGCCAGGCAGTAGCCGGGGGTGGCCAGGGCCAGGGCCTGGGCAGCCGGCAGGGCAAAGCGCACCTGCAGCACGGCCACCACGTTCAGGTGAATCAGCGCCCAGATCGTCACGGCGATCAGGTTGCTCACGTAGGGCGCCGCCACCAGCACATAGAACACCCCGGGAAGTAAGGCGGCGCCGAGACTCTCGAACAGCGCCCAGGGCTGCAGCGCCCCGTCAACTACAAGGGCTAGCAGCACTATGTCTACCAGGGTGGCCAGCAGCAGCGCCACCGCCAGCACCAGGGCATCGAGCAGCAGCTGGAAGACGATCTGGCGCGGGGTGAGCTGGTTGGCCACCAGGGCGAAGAGGTGGGCCAGGGACATCGACAGACCCACCAGCAGCAGGATCTCAAAACCGCCGTCTAGCTGCAGCAGCCAGTGCCCCAGGGCCCCCATTGCCGCTTCCAGTTTTGTCACGCTCTCCAGCAGTTGGATTAGCTAGTTGGATTAACCAGTGGGATCAGCCTGTCAGGCCGCCCCCTGGTTGAGCAGATCGGCGATCAGCAGGCTGTCGAGCGAAAAGAGGCCGCCACCGCAGCTGGCCAGCACCGCACACATCACCACATACATGGCAGCCTTCTCCCAGCTGGGGGGGTCCCCCACCCCCATGGGGCCGGCGTAATCGCCGGGTGGAATCTGGTAGGGGTCAGGGCCGATGAAGGGAAAGCCCGCCTTCAGCTCAACCACCACCGCGTAGGCCATCGATACCAGGATCGCCAGGGCGGCCAGGGGGGTGAGCAGGCCCGGGATCAGGGCGATGCCGGCACCCCACATCGAGAAGGCGGAGAGAAAGCAAAGCCATTCTGGCGTCTGCATCGCCGTGGCCCAGGTCTTGAGGTTGCGCAGCTTGGGCCAGCCGTGGCGGATGAAGCAGATCCCCAGGAACAGCCGCATCACCAGCAGGGATGCCTGGGCCAGGGTGGAGGGGGCCGCTGGCACCAGCAGCTCCACAACGGTGATCTCCATCTGGTCTGGGCAGTAAAACTCAGCTCAAGGTACCTAGGTCCGCCTATCCCTGCAGCAGTTGCAGTTGGTGGCCATCGGGGTCTGAAAGTTGCAGGGCCCGCTTGCTGCCCACCAGGGAGGCCTGAGCGCCCAGCTCGATCACGCCGCCATGGAGCACCTGGCCGCCGCAGGCCTGCGCCGTTGCGGCGATGTGATCCAGGTCGGCTACCCGCAGACGGATCTGCCAGTGGGCCAGGTCTTGGGCGCCCTGATCGAGGGGCCTGGGCCGGCCGCTGTTGGGGGGCTGGTAGTTGAGGCATTCCACGCCCGCGCCCGTGGGGCAGCGGTGGCCGGTGATGCGCACACGGGTGTCTTGGAGGCCATCGAGCCCATCCTGGGTGGGGCCGCTGTTGACCCCATCGCCCCCCAGCTTCAACCCCAGCAGCCCGTCGTAAAAGCGGCAGCTGCGCGGGGTATCGGCCACAGAGATAGCGCTGTGGTCTATCCCCAGGAAGGGGGCAATGGTCAGCGCGGTTGGGTGCCAGCGGGTCTCGCCTTTGCCTGCGGGGAACTGGAGCAGCTCCAGGTTGTGGCCCTCCGGGTCGCGAAACTTGAAGGCCTGGATGCCGGCGGCGGCGGTGTTCCATTCCGGCAGGGTCTGGGGGGCTGTTGATACCCCCACCAGGGAGCCGTGGGCGATGGCTTGGCAGGCCTTGGCGCTGGCGGCTTCCAGATCACTCACCACAATGCAGATGTGTTGAAACCAGAGGTCGCAGCTGCGGGAGTCGGCCGGGATCGGGCGGCCAGGCCGCAGCCCCTCGCCCAGGCTCAGCAGCTCGGTGAGCTCCAGGGTCTCCTCGCCCAGGTGCAGCCGCACCAGCTTCAGCCGGGAGCCAGCTATTCCTAGCAGCTGGGCGTAGGGCCCAGCGTCCACAAGCAGGCTCTCGCCGCGGCTGAAGCCCAGGGTTTGCTCGAAGAAAAGGGCAGTGGCTTCTGCATTGGCCGTGGTGAAGCCGATGCTGTTGATGTGGGGGCTGGGGGGAGGCATGGCGCTCAGGAGAGGGCGGCGACGCCTGCGGCGGCGATGGCGCTGTCGAGGTCCGGCGTCATGCCCGAGATGCCGATCGCTCCGATGCAGATCCCGTCTTGCAGGAGGGGCAGGCCACCGGCCATGGCGGCCGCCGGTTGGCCGAGCAGGCCGGCGAGCTGCAACAGGGCAGGGCGATCGCTATTGATGCTCGCTTCCATGCCAGCGGTGGGTTTGCCGTTGAGGGCGGCCATGCGGGCCTTGGCGATGGCAGCCTCGGCACTGGCCGGACTGGCACCGTCGCGGCGCTCCATCAGCAGCAGATGCCCGCCGCTGTCGACAACGGCGATCGATACGCTTGCCTCAAGCTGATCGGCTGCCTGCTGACTGGCCGCAACGATGGCCCGGCAGTCGGCGAGCTCCAGGTGGGGTTGGTGGCGCATCAGCTCCAGGGAGGTTGGTGGTGGACGAGTCAGCTCCAGACGATCTTGGCCAGCCAGAGGTGCCCCTGCAGTTCCACCCCGGCGGCGGCGGCCTCCAGCTCGGCTTCCGGCAGCTTCAGGGTGGCTTCAGCCTGGTGCCGCACCAGATCCACGCCGCTGAAGCTGTAGCCCATGGTTGCCCCCAGCTCGGCAATGGCATTGAGGTTGGGACAAGCGCTGAAGCGCTCCAGCAGGGCCGGGTCGCCTTTGACAGTTTTCAGGAAGGCTTCGAGTTGGTCGCGGGCCATGGTGGGAAAAGTAATCAGGGCGCCTGGGCGCCCCGGGTGTTGGTGAACAGGGCGTACAGCGCCGTGGAGGCACAGAGAAACAGGCGGCTATGGAATCGGTCGCCAAAGCAGAGGTTCGAGACTCGTTTTGGCACCAAGACTTTGCCAATCAGGGTGCCGTCGGGCGCGATGCAGTGAACCCCATCGGCTGCACCACACCAGATGTTGCCGTGCTCATCCACGCGAAAACCGTCGGCCCAGCCGGGGGTGATTTTTTGGAAAATCTCCCCACCGGAGAGGCTGAGGCCATCGGCGGCCACGTCAAAAACGCGGATGTACTGGCGGGGTTCCGCTACCCCCGGGGCGCCTGATTCAGCCACGTAGAGCTTGCGCTCATCCGGCGAGAAGGCCAGGCCGTTTGGACCGTCAAAGTCACTGGCCATTGCCTCTATGGCTCCCGTGTTGGGGTCGAGGCGATAGAGGGCGGGTGGTTGCTCCGATGGTTGGCGGCCGCCTTCGTAGTCGTTGAGCAGTCCATAGAGGGGATCGCTGAACCAAATCGAGCCATCCCCTTTCACAACCACGTCGTTTGGGGCGTTGAGGCGCTTGCCATGGGCCTGGTGCGCCAGGGTCGTGACCGTGCCGTCGGGCTCCAGGCGCGTGATGCAGCGACTGGCATGGTGGCAGCTGATCAGGCGTCCCTGGAGATCACGGGTCTGGCCGTTGGCGTAGTCGGAGGGCTCCCTAAATACACTCACGCCGTGCTTGGGACTCCAGCGCATGATGCGGTTGTTGGGGATATCGCTGAACAGCAGACAGTTGTGGTCGCCGAACCACACCGGACCCTCCACCCAGCGGAAGCCGTCGGCCAACAACTCCAGCTCGGCGTTGAACAGCACCAGCTGGTCGAACCGCGGGTCGTGACTCTCGATCCAGGCGGGGAGCGGCGCCATTGCGATTCAGGAGAAAAAGCCAGGCGGAGCCTGCATCCAGGCGTCATCGTTGCGTTGAATGATGAGCTGCAGACAGGGCACGTCCCCAACCTGGCCGGACAGATGTCCCTAACGGCCATCGTCGAGCTTTCGACAGCGCTGATCCCCGCCAAAGCTGAAGTCTCCGGGACCGAAAATATGCCGCTCACCATCCATGCTTTCGACAAACCAGGAGCCGCTGAGAACAAAGATCCACTTGGGCACCTGATTCTCGTGCCATTGGCCCAGCCAGCCCACCGGTAGCAGGGTGAGAAAGCTGTTGCCGTCTTCCATCAGCGGAGCACTCCACTGGGGGGCGACCTGAGGATTGAGGGGAGATGACACAAGCTCCCTAAACTTGCAGAGGTTCTGACGGCTAATGCCGTCGTCACCGGTCCAGAGATGCCAGTACTCCTTGGGTGGGGGCGCCTGGCTGGAAGGGTCGTCCATGGGCTGATGACGGGTCGGGATTCAGGGACGCGAGCTCAGGTTGGATGGGCCCCACCTTCAGGGCCGTTGGAATCTAGGTAAGCAGATCAATCTGGTTGAACCAGGGTTGACAAGAAGAACGTGACAGCCGTCTTGATTGGCTGCTCCACGTCCGGCTCCAGTGTGCAGGGGTGTTGCAGCTGACTGCAGCTCCCATCGGCTGTGTCTAGCTTCGGCTTGATTCCTGCTTCAACTGTGCTCGTTGCGCCATGACCACAACCAATCCCTACGCCCTCGAAACCCTTTCCAATTTTCTTAAGGGTAAGGTCGCCATCGTGACTGGCGGCAACAGCGGCATCGGCAAGGCCATTGTGGAAAATTTGGCCGAATTGGGCGCCAAGGTGGTGATCGACTACCGCTCCCACCCCGAGGCCACCGAGGAGCTGGAGCGGGAGATCGGTGGCTTTGGGGGCAGCAGCTTTGGCGTGCAGGCGGATGTGTCGAAGCTCGATGATCTGCAGCGGCTGGTGCAGGCAGCCGTTGAAAAGTACGGCCGCCTCGATGTGATGGTGAATAACGCCGGGGTCGAGACTCGCACCTCGATTCTCAACACCACTCCTGATGATTTCGACAAAGTATTGGATGTAAATCTGCGGGGTGTTTTCTTTGCCTGCCAGTACGCCGCCAAGCAGATGATCGCCCAGGGTGGCGGCGGCCGGATCATCAACATCTCCTCGGTGCATGAAGACTGGCCGATGCCTGAAAACACCCCCTACTGCTGTGCCAAGGGAGGGGTACGCATGCTCACCCGAACCGCCGGGCTGGAGTTGGCCTCCCATGGCATCACCATGGTGAATGTGGGCCCTGGCGCCGTGGCCACACCGATCAACGACTCCACCATGAACAACCCGGAGTTGCTGGCCAAGTTGAATGCCGCCATCCCCCTGGGCCGCATGGCCCAACCAGAAGAGATCGCCAGGGT